>JAABUZ0100000172.1_pt1 | contig 169099 bp, 159 predicted proteins | sample 5562091 | NCBI WGS metagenome assembly JAABUZ01 (sample SAMN12813069, study PRJNA571459) | rock metagenome | isolation source: Antarctica rocks | place: Antarctica: Victoria Land, Linnaeus Terrace sud | collected 2015-12-21 | reverse complement strand
CAGGTCTGCCAGTGCAGCCTTCCAGGTCTGCCAGTGCAGCCTTCCAGGTCTGCCAGTGCAGCCTTCCAGGTCTGCCAGTGCAGCCTTCCAGGTCTGCCAGTGCAGCCTTCCAGGTCTGCCAGTGCAGCCTTCCAGGTCTGCCAGTGCAGTAGCGGGGTAAAGCCCTGGAAGGCTGGGAGAGTATAACCAGGAAAATCTCAATTTTCCTGGTTCCCCAAAACTAGGAGCTAAGGGGCCTCTTGACGCTTGTGATACAAAATGCTTGTGATACAAAACGCTTATGCACCAACTTCCCGCACAACTTTTGATCGGCATCCAATTGGGCAGCATTTATGCGCTCATCGCCCTGGGCTATACCATGGTGTACGGCGTCCTCAAGCTGATTAACTTCGCCCACGGCGACGTTTACATGGTCGGCGCGTATTCCGGCCTGGGTGCATGCTTTATCCTTGGCTCCTGGCTTCCGGCCCATGCGCACAGTCTGTCGCTGATCCCTTCGCCCCTTGGCGCGATTTTAGTCCTGCTGATCGCCATGCTTGGCTGCGCACTGCTCGGGCTGATTATTGAAGCCGCCGCGTACCGCCCCCTGCGCACGCGCGGCTGGATCGCGCCTGCCCTGGTTTTGGGCGCAGCGGCGGGCTATGTCGCGCGCGGCATCGCCATGGAAGCCAACCGCACCCCGGCGTCGGCCACTATCATTGGCATTGTCGTCTGGGCGGGATTGGCGCTTTTGCTCCGCACAACCCAGCAGCGCAAAGTCGCCACTTCGTCACGCTTGACGGCCCTCATTACGGCTATCGGCGTTTCGCTGTTTATTGAGAACTTCACCGTCCTGCCGCAGATCTTCTCGGCTGACCCACGCTTTCTGCCCACCATTGTTAATTTGCCCGCGCCCATCCGCAACGGCCTCATTTTCGCCATGTCTCTTGTACTCATGGCGATCTTGACTTATATTGTCACGCGTACCAAAATGGGCAAAGCGATCCGGGCCGTGTCGTTTGATGCCGATGCCGCCGCGCTGATGGGCATCAACACCGACCGCGTGATTGCGTTCACGTTTGCCCTCGGCGCGGCGCTGGCGGGCGCGGCGGGCGTGCTGGTGTTCGGCTTGCAGGGCACAAACTTCGACACCAATGTGGGCGTGCAGTATGGCCTGAAAGCCTTTGTCGCGGCTGTTTTGGGCGGAATCGGCAACATCCCCGGCGCGGTTCTGGGCGGCCTGATTATGGGCCTCGCCGAGACATTGGTGGTGGCTTACGGGCCACTCGTCGGCATCCCCAACACGTACCGCGATGCCGTCGCATTTTTGCTGCTGATCGTGATTTTGCTGGTGCGCCCGGCGGGGCTGCTCGGCAAGTTCACCGTGGAGAAAGTTTAACTGTGCGCAAACTGCTTGTCGCCCTTATTATCTTGGTTGCGCTGTGGTTTGGCAACGTCTGGGTGGAAGGCCCGAATTTTGACCGCTACTACGAAGGCGTGGTCATCTTGGTCGGCATCAACATCGTGCTGGCCGTTGCCCTGAACATCGTCAACGGCTTTACGGGTCAGTTTTCGCTGGGGCATATCGGCTTTTACGCCGTCGGCGCGTATGTCGCCGTGGCCCTGTCCACGTATGGTCACAACGCCTTGTTTCCCCATCTGCCCATTGACGGCAGCCCTGTTGGTATTGCGGCTGGCGCGTACCCTATCCTGGTTACCTGCCTCGCGGGGGGATTGGCCGCCGCCGCTGTGGGCTTTCTGGTCGGCCTGCCGTCCCTGCGGCTGCGCGGCGACTACCTTGCCATCATTACTCTGGGCTTCGCGCAGATCATCCAGGTTGTCATTCGCAACATCAAAGCCATTGACGGCCAAACGTCCTTTAACGGCATCACGCGCGGGTCGGTGACCATCAACACCCCTCACCTGACCAACTTCTTCTGGGTGTACCTCGCTGTTGCCCTGGTGCTGTGGGTGGCCTACGGCCTGCGCTTCTCGACGCACGGGCTGGCCTTTCTCGCCGTGCGCGAGGACGAGATTGCCGCCGAAGCGATGGGCATCAACACCACACGGTACAAAGTCATCGCTTTTGTGCTGAGCGCCTTTTTTACGGGCGTGGCGGGGGCCTTGTTCGGCCACTACCAGCCGTCCCTGTCCAACGACCAGTTTTCCTTTGTCCGCTCCATTGACATTGTCGTGATGGTTGTTTTGGGCGGTTTGGGTAGCATCAGCGGCGTGGCCCTCGCCGCTGTCCTCCTGACCGTGCTGCCGGAAGCCCTGCGCGCCATCGAGCAGTACCGTCTGGTCGTCTACCCCCTCCTCCTCATCGTCCTGATGCTGACACGCCCGCAGGGCATCTTCGGCCAGGAAGAGATTGGCCGCACCTGGCTCACCGGCCAGTACAAGGCCATGACCGGCCTGCGCAAACGCCGCGACCGCCAGGAAACCCCCGTTTGACCCGCCGCGTCTTGCTTTGCTTTCTTCGGCTTTGTTACGGCTTCGCAAGCGTGTACCAACGACGGAACAAATCGTTCCGTCGTTGGTAAGCCGCCGCGCATCCAGTAAAACACCGCCAGGAGTGGCTTGAAGCATGCACAAGAAGCTTCTATAAGCGACAAATAACAAGGACACTAAATGGGCAACACGGTACTTGCTAACCCCCAGCAGGTGCGCACTCGGCGGTGTCGCCAAATTCTCAGGCTTCTGATTGAGGCCCTGCTGACAGTGCACGCTTCATAATCCCCGCCCGCCAAATAGCATCCCTTGACGGCGGACTGACGCCATGTTATGATAGGCTATGCCTGTCTTCCTGAGCCTGTTCTCCGGCGTCCTGTTCGCACTCGCCCTGCCGCCCGCCAACCTGGCATGGCTGGGCTGGATCGCGCTCGCCCCACTGCTATACGCCGCACGGGGCCGTCGTCCATTGGAAGCGGTTGGCATGGGCCTGCTGGCGGGTGGCGCGGCGGGGGCTGTTGTCGCGCGGTGGCACTCGGATACGGGCGCGCTGCTCCTGGGCTGGCTGCCGTTTCTGTGGCTGGCGGCGTTCTTCGGGGCGGCGGCCTGGGCGGGAGAAGCGGCCCGCGCGCGAAGCTGGACGGGCGTAAGATGGACAGTGTTCATCGCCTGCGTGGGCGTTTCCGCAGAATGGCTCACTACATTTTCGCCTCTTCCCCTCAACATCGCCGTTTGTCAGGGCCGCACGGTTCCCGTTATCCAAATTGCGTCTTTGACAGGCATCTGGGGCGTCTCGTTCCTGCTGTGGCTGGCGAACGCGACGCTGGCGGACGCTCTGCTCAGCCCTCGTGTGCGGCCCGCGCCGCTTCTGCTGACAGCGGGACTGATTGCCCTGTCGCTGGGCATTGGACACTTGGAGCAGGCGCAGGCATTCTCACGGATGGCGTCGCAGGCCCCCATTCGCGTTGCCGCCGTGCAGGATTTCAGCCCTGGTGAGACCGCCACTGTCGCGCCTGCCGCTGCTGTGAATGCCGATGTCCCGGATCGCGAGACCTTGTCCCGGCAGGCCACCGCACGGGGCGCGCAGCTCATCGTTTGGTCGGAAGACTGCCTCGGCTCAGCATACAACCCGCAAAATCCGGGCGACGAAACCAACACGCTGGCCCGCACCCTCCGGGCGTACATGGTCGTCGGCTATTCGGACAGCGCCCATCCCCTGCCGTTCAACTGCGCCGGATTGATCACGCCGCAAGGCCACGAGGCAGGCGCGTATCACAAAATGCATCTGTTTATGGGCGAGCGTCAGACTAATGGAATAGGCCGAGAAACGTCCGCTTTCTCTACCATGCTGGGGCGCGTCGGCATGGAAATCTGCTTTGACAGCCTTTATAGTGACACAACGCGTGGGCTGGCGCAGTCCAGTGCGCAGATCATTGCCATGCCCAATTTCGACCCTCCCACGCCGCAGGGCGTTCTGCACCTGCTCCATGCCGCGCAATTGCCTTTTCGGGCGGTAGAAAACCGCGTTCCCTTCGTGCGTGCCGACTCCAACGGCGCTTCCCAGATCATTGCGGCGGATGGGCGGATTGTGACACAGGCGCCGCTGTGGGCACCTGCCGTCATTGTCGGGAGCGTTTTGCTCAGCGACGGGCGGGGCACGTTCTTCACTCGTTATGGCGATTGGTTCGCGTATGGGTGCGTTGCGGGCGCTTTCCTGCTAGGTCTGCGATACAGAAAGAACTAAAGCGGTGGGAACGGAACGATTGGCGGCGTTCAGTGACGGGGTGATCGCGATCATCATCACGATCATGGTGCTGGAGTTTAAGGTGCCGCACGGGGCAAGTCTGGACGCGCTGCGTCCGCTGCTGCCTGTGTTTCTCAGCTATGTGCTCAGCTTCGTGTATGTGGGCATCTATTGGAACAATCATCACCACTTGCTTGCCGTGACGGAGCGGGTCAACGGGGCAGTGCTGTGGGCGAACATGCACCTGCTGTTCTGGCTGTCGCTGACGCCATTTGTGACAGCCTGGATGGGCGAAAACCATTTTGCGTCGGCCCCGACGGCGGTGTACGGCGCGACCCTGCTGGCGGCATCGCTGGCCTACTGGATTTTGCAGAAGGCGATCTTGCGCGTACCGGGCCAAAGCAAGGCGCTGGCGACCGCGCTGGGCCGTGACATCAAAGGCAAGCTGTCGTCGCTGCTGTATCTGACAGCCATCGTGCTGGCGTTTGTGCGGCCCGCACTGTCGGATGCCGGGTATGTGCTGGTGGCGCTGATGTGGCTAATTCCTGACCGACGCCTGGAGCGGGTGGTGTCCGGCGACGGTGCAACCGATTAACCCGCAACGGCACTCCTTCAGGGCCAGTCGCAGCAGGAAAAAGCAGCGAAACTATAGGAAAAGCCAGCAGAAGTGGGCTTCGTATGTTCCATAAGGCAGCCTTTTTCGTACGCCGAAATTGTATCAAACAATGGCACTGAAAGAAAGAAAACCGTCAATTATGCCCTGCGGCAACCCTCGAAACGCGTCAATCAAGAAATTTCGTCCTTGCAATTGTACCAATACGCATGTTTTGCTTGACATCGCTTCCCTCTTGTGTTAATATCAGGCATGATGAAACTACACAATAACTTGCTAAAAAAGAGCGTGCTTACGCTGCTCGCTTGTGTTCTGCTCACGGGCCGGGCGGCAGTCGGGGTTTGGGCGTCTGACCGCAGCGTGACGGACAGCCCCTACGGCGCGAAAGCAGACATGAAAATGGTCGGCGACGCCGCGATCCAGAGCGGCTCCCGGACACTTTCGTCCGCTTCCGCCGTGTTCACGCCGAGTGATGTCGGCAAGTCGATTGTTGTCGGCGGCGCGGGCGCATCCGGCGGGGTGCTGGCAACCAAAATCGCGGCTGTTCTGGGCAAGCAGCATGCAACATTGCGCGCGGCGGCGGCCACAGGTGTCACGCATGGGCTGGCCTCTTATGGCACGGACAACACAGCCGCGTTTCAAAGCGCCCTGGATGCGCAGTTCAAGGCGCATGGCGGCAAGGTGTCGGTGCCGAGCGGGGCGTACCTGCTGCTGGGTACGCTGAACGTCCCGCGCTTTGTGCGCTTGCACGGCGACCTGATGCTGACCGCCTGCTTGTCCGCACTGCCTGGGAACCAGGGGCCCGAGGTCAACCCGCTGGTCGGCGGAACAACTTTAGGGATGGTGGAAGGGTTCGGCAATGCGAACGCGACGCCGTTTATCACGATGAACAGCAACTCCGTCGTTGAGGGGCTTGCCATTTACAACCCCCTGCAAACTAATGCCGAAGATGCGACTGCGCCCACGCCCGCTCCGTGGGCGATCAGAATCAACGGGCTGGCGAGCCGCGTTTCCAACATCGACATTGTCAACATGTACCAGGGGATCAAAGCTTGGGGTTCTGTCCGGGTTTGGATTGACCACATCTCAGGCCAGCCAACCTTTAAGGGCATCAGCATCGACAACAGCAGCGATGTGGACCGTGTCGAGTCGGTGCAGTTTGTTCCCCAGTTCAACAACAACACGACGCGCCTCGGGCCAGGCGGCAAACCGGGCATCTGGGACTGGCAGATGGAGCATGGCACGGCCTTCGAGATCAGCCGCAACGATCAGTTCCGCCTCATTGATACGTTCTGCCTCGGCTACCATATCGGCTATCATTTCGCCATCAACCCCAGCGGCACAAACCCCGACAACAAAGCGTATGGCCGCGTGATCGGCTGCGGAGCGGACTTGACGGAGCAGCCGGTTTACGTGGATGACGTCGCCATTCCCGGCATCACCTTTACCGACTGTGACTTTGTCGCGGTCAGCGACTCTAAGACCCACTATAATGTCTACACGGCCCCTACATTCACTGGCCGGCTGTCGTTTGTCAACTGCAACTTCTGGAACTCCTACGGCACGGCGGTTATGATCAATGCCGCCCCCTACGGCGCGCCCAACGTTTCCAGCCCCGAAGTGACTTTCACCAGCTGTCAGTTTCAGACTTGGGACATCAGTGCAGGCGATCCCTGTATCCAGGCAAATGGGGGCGATGTGCGGGTGATGGGCTGTGACTTCCGCCTTGATAACCGCCCCGACCTTTTTTCCACCGCAAAAACCCGGCAGTTTCTCGCAATCGGTAATTTTGGCGCCAACGGCGTGAGCATCGGGCAGGGCAGTGCGCCAATCACGCAGTCCAACAACCTGCCGCTGTGAAGTGCTGTCCCGCCCTTAATTTCTCAGCGGTTCTCGTTTAGCTTGTAAACAAACGCCAGCACTTCAGCGACAGCCCGAAACAATTCCGGCGGCACACTCGCGCCCAAGTCCAGGGTTGCCAGAGCGCTGGCGAGAACGGGGTCACGCCGCAGGGGAATGTCGTGCGTCTGGGCCAGACGCAAAATCTGTTCTGCGGATGCGCCTTTGCCGGAAGCAAGCACACGGGGGGCGGTGTCGCCGTGTTCGGGATCGTAGCGCAGGGCGACAGCAGTCTGAGGATGGTTGGGCATGTCAGGCTTTCCAATCAATGCGCGCGCGCGGGGCAGCCAGCGCGGCCCCGCCCTGCCACAAGGGCTGCCAATCGGCGGCTTCCGTGCAGGTGATGGTAGGATGAGGCCAGCCCTGCGCGCCCAATGCGGCGGCGAGGGATGCTTCGCTGCGGCGCAGTGCCCGCAGGGTGGCGGGACGCTCCGCGCTGAGTTGACAGCTTAAACTGCCGGACAATGTGCCGACAAGAACGGCCTGCACCCGGCCCAGCCGCGTGGTGGCAAAGCGCACAATTGCCTGAAGAAACGGGGCATCGTCTTCAGCATTGGCTTCTGTTTGAGCATCCCAAGGCTGGATAGACATTTCCAGCAGGGTCTGCTCGCCCGGAAACAGCAAGGGAAAGGCGAGGTAAAGCGGGGCTGTTTGCCCATCGTGACCTGACGCTTGGGCGGCCTGGTTGATAAGCTGCTGCCCTTCCAGGTGAGCGGCGAGAGTATCCGCGCCGCTCTGAACCTGTGGGTCTGCCGAGCCGTCCGTAAGCCGCAGCAGCAGAGTGCGGGTGTGTCGGGCGGCATCCAGGTCAGGGCTGCCCGAAGCAAGATGGTGTTCCACGCTTTGGGTGCGCTGGTTCGCCATCAGGTGAAGCTGGGCAGCGAGGGCTTCGGGTTCCATGTCGGCACGCGCGGCAAACGACAGCCAGTCCATCAGCTCGGCAGGCAGCGCTTTGTCCGGCGGGATGCCGCGCGTCACGGCGCTGAGGGCATTTAAGATGCCGGGGCTTGCGGGCAAGGCCAAAGACTTCGCCAGGGCAAACGCCGCTGCGTCCGCATCGGGCGCGCGGGCCAGCGCGATGCGGGCTTCGGACAGCGTAGCCGGGGTCAGGGGTAGGCCCAGGTGGGTCAGAGCTTCCGCCAGCAAAAGATTGGATGCGCTCGCTGTTTCCCCCATGCTCAGCAGGGCGCTGCGCAACGCCTCCGGCGTGAGCGTATAGGCACCCAACAGGGCATCGGACGAGGCGGCTGCGGCGCGTGCGCCGGGCGGGGCGAGGGCGCGGACGACTTTGCCAAGAAAGTCGGCGGATCCGCCCGGCAGTCCGGGGCTGATTGCGGAAAGCAAGTTCATGGGCGTTGGTGTTATTATCGGCCATCTAGCGCCGGTTGCTCAGGGCCAACACGAATCCAATCGCGCGCCTTTGCCGGCCATGACACCAGTGCTGTGAGCCTGAAACAATCAGGGTATACTCAGCAGCAATGCCCGGCCCGCACGCTGTGTTTTTTGATGTCGGCGACACCCTGGTGTTTGATGACCCGCCTTTGCCCCGGCGCTTTGCCCAGGCAGCGCGTACGGCAGGGTTTGTCCTGGACGATGCGCATCTTTTTCAAGCATGGCGTCAGGCGGAACAAGTCGGCCTGGAAGCGTACCTTGACGGCAATGACACGGACGACCCGGACGTGCGGCGGCGGAGTGCGGCCGCTGCCCTGGCCGCTTGCGGGTATCCCCCACCGACCGATGCGCAGTGGCGTGATTTGGGCGCCGCGTTCGCGTGTGTGGCGTTTGTGCGCGTTGTTCCCCCGCAGGCGCTGTCTCTTTTAGGAACTCTGCGCGGGCGCGGCATTCGTTTGGGTGTTATTTCCGACTGGGAAGAAACGCTGCCTGCCGTGCTGGACGAGTTGGGGCTCGCGCCTTACTTTGAGACAGTCAGCGTTTCCGCCCTGGTGGGACATTGCAAGCCCGATGCGCGCTTGTTCGAAGATGCCCTGGCGCGGATGGATGTGCGGCCTGCCCATGCCCTGCACGTCGGCGACTGGCTGGAGCTGGACGTGCGGGGCGCGCAGAACGTCGGCATGCCTGGCCTGCTGTTTGACCATGCCCAGCGCGCGCCAGATGCCGACTGTCCGCGCGTGGAAACCTTTGCCGCCCTCGCCGCGTACCTGGAAGCACTGACTGCGTGCTAAACGAGTGCAGTCAAAGAGGCTCCCCGCCCATCTTTCCCCGACGATTTGGCATGTCCTCTTTTCTGTAATGATCAACCCTCCCGTTACTTTTGATCGCCCGCTGTGGCTTTTGGGATTGCCGCTTGCCGGGGCTTACTTTGCCTTAGTGTCGCGTCGCACGCGGGCGGCTTTGCCCCCTCGCGCGCAGCGGCTCGCCCTGGGCGTACGCCTGCTGGCGGCGTCACTGCTCATTCTGGCCCTGGCCGGCCTGCACACGGTTCGTCGCACGGATCGGCTGGCGACTTTGTTTCTGCTGGATGTGTCGCAATCGATCAGCCCGGACGCGCGAGCGCGCTCCCTGCGCTATGTGTCCGCTGCCGTGCGCGCGATGGGGCGCGGAGATCAAGCGGGCGTCATCACATTCGGCAAAACACCTGCCCTGGATGTTCCCCTGTCGCCTGCTCCCGACCTGGCTGCCATTCGCGGGTCGGAAGCGGGCGATGCCACCGACCTTGCCGCCGCTCTGCGCCTCGCGGAAGGCACGTTCCCCGCAAATCTCGCCCGGAAGATCGTTGTTCTCAGTGACGGCAACCAAACGCGCGGCGCTGCTGAAGCCGAGGCGGACGCCCTGCGGCTGAACGGAGTACGGGTGGAGATTGCCCCGACGGATTGGGAGAGTTCGGGCGGCAATCAGGCCCCTGAAGCATTGATTTCCCATGTGCAGACACCCTCTGACGCCTCTTTGAACGCCCCGTTTGCTGTGCGCGTGGACATGCAAAGCACTGTTGCGCAGACAGGGCAGTTGACCATAACCCGTGACGGCGCGCCGTTTGCCCGGCTTCTGGTGCATCTCGCGGCGGGCGCTTCGGAAGAAACGCTGACGGATCGTTTGGCCCGCCCCGGCCTGCACCGTTACGATGCACGGCTTGTCCCCGCCCATGACAGCACCACGCAGAACAACCATGCGTTTGCCGATGTCGCCGTGCAGGGCCGGCCCCGAGTCCTGTACCTGACCGACCAGCCCGGCACCGCCGCCCTGCCCCCGATCTTGCGCGCGCAGGGCCTGGATGTTGATCTGGAACCTCCTGCCCGCAGTCCCTCTGATGCCAATGCGTTGACGGCTTATGACGGCGTCGTGCTGGCGAATGTCGGCGCGGACAGCTTTTCCCCGGCCCAGCAGCAGGCGCTGGGTTTGGCTGTGCAGACTTTCGGCGTCGGTTTGGGCATGATTGGCGGCCCCCAGTCGTTTGGGGCGGGCGGCTGGAACGGCTCCCCCGTAGAAGCCGCGCTGCCGGTTCTGATGACCGTTCCGGAAACCCGGAAATTACCCTCGGCGGCGGTCGTGGTCGTGCTGGATGCCAGCGGGTCTATGTCGCAGACCGAAGACGGCGTAGAAAAGGTGCAGCTTGGCGCGCGGGCTGCGGTGCAGCTGATGTCCAGCCTCCAGCCCACCGATCAGGTCGCCGTCGCCAGCGTGACCACGGAAACCACTGTTGTGATGCCCCTCCAGGCTGCAAGCCGCGTGGCGCAGGCGCGTACAGCCATTGAAGACGTGCATGCCGGCGGCGGCGGCATCTACTGCCGTCAGGGCCTGGAAGATGCGTATGCCCTTTTGCTCGGCTCCCATGCCGCCATCAAGCACGTGATTTTGGTGGCCGACACCACTGACTCGGAGCAGCAGGACAACTGCGTCGCCATGGCCGCCGATGCGCGCCGCCGCTTCCATATCACCACGACCGTGTGCGGCATCGGGCGCGGCACCGATACCGACGCACCGTTTCAGCGCACCCTGGCCCGGACAGGCGGCGGGCAGTGGGCCGCTGTCGGCGAGGCCGCCGACCTGCCCTCGCTGTTCCGGCGCGATGTGCAAACCCTCAAACGATCCTGGTACACCGAAACGCCCGCGCGGGCAGTGGCAGACCCTTCTGATCCTCTTTTGAGTGGCTTGACATTTGCCGATGCGCCGCCGCTGCTGGGGCATAATCTCGCGACCCCGCGCCCCGGCGCATTCCTTGCCCTGCGCATCGGGCCGTCCGACCCGCTGCTGGTGCATGCGCAGCGAGGTTTGGGCCGCTCGTTCGCTTTTCTCAGTGACGATCAGCCGCATTGGGCCAGCCAGTGGCTTGGCTGGAGCCAGAGTTCGCGCTTTTATGCGCAGATCGTGCGCGGCGTTTTGCGGACAAGCGCTCCTGCATCGTTCGTGGCCGCCGTGGATGGGGCAGGGGGGCGGGCGCATCTCACGGTGGATGCCGTGTCCCTGCCCGGCGCGGGGGCTGTTCATGCCACGGTTGTCGCCCCGGATTTGTCCACAGCCGGCGTTGCCCTGTCGCCCCTGGCGGCGGGACGCACGACAGGCGCATTTGATGCCGACCAGCCGGGCACCTATCTTGTCAGTGTCCGGCAGGACGGGCCGAATGGAGGGCAAAAGACCCTGCGTCTGGCTGTCCCCTATGCGCCCGAATACGAGAACCTGGGGCCGAACCTGCCTTTGCTGCTGGGTCTTGCCGACGCCACCGGCGGCAAGCTTCAGCCGGATGCCGCGCGCGTCTTTGCCAACCGCGCCCCGGCCGTGCTGGGCGACCAAAGCCTCGCGCCGCTGCTGCTGCTGCTGGCCGCTTTGTGTTTGGTCGCCGATATTGCCGTGCGACGCCTGGCTTTGGCCCTGCCCGCATTGGCCCGGTTTGCCGCCGTTCAAGCGCCTCTCCTTGCCCGCCAAACAGCGGCCAAAGCGCGGACGGCGGCTTTTCCCTCCCCGGCTCCGGTCGCCCCGCGCCAGGTCAGCGACCTGCTGACGCGCTCTGTAACCGCCCGCGCGCCCAGTGAAATACCCGCCCCCGGCCCCAATCCTCTGGCTCGCCGCGCCGTGGAAGCCGACGATGACGACGACCCGTTCCCGCAGGTCGCGTCCCTGCGCCGCCGTCCGCCGGGCGTTTGACGGTGGGAGGCGTCCAAAGATGCTTTTATTTGCCCCTCTGTGTCTCAGCGTCTTTTAGGGGCTGCTTGGGCGTTTCCCTCTCGCAGCGACGACGGAACAAATCGTTCCGTCGTTGCTCAGGGCTTGGTACGCCTGAGATAAGCCGAAGCAGCGCTCAAGCAACAGGGGCAAGACACCTGCGCGCCGCACTCTCCCTGAAAAGGCGAACAAGGCGGGTATAATTTGCCCATGAGCGATTCGGGCTTTTGCTTAGGGGGGCAGGTGCAGACGGATGTCGCCGCCCCGTCCACAACTGCCGAAGCGCAGGAAATCGTGTGTCAGGAGCGGGGCCGCGCGTTGTTTCCCTGGGGCGGCGGGACACGGCAGCATGTCGGGTACGCGCCCGGTCGGGCCGGCCTGGTCGTTGCCACCCGGCATCTGGATGCCGTCACGGATTACGAGCCTGCCGACATGGTTGCGACCGTGCAGGCGGGCGTGACGCTGAGCGCGCTTCAGGAAACATTGGCGCAGCATGGGCAATGGCTGCCCCTGCTCGTCGCCCGGCCCGACACGCAGACTGTGGGCGGCATTGTCGCCGCCCGCGCTTCCAGCCTTGCCCGGCTGGGCTGCGGCAGCGTGCGGGACAGCCTGCTTGGTGTCCAGGTTGTCAGCTCACAGGGCGAAGTTATTCAGGGCGGCGGCAAGGTGATGAAAAACGTGTCCGGCTACGACCTGCCCAAATTGTACTGCGGGTCGTGGGGCACACTGGGCTTGATTACGCAGGCGACGTTCAAGGTCGCGCCCCGGCCCGCCGCGTCCGCCACGGTCGCGCTTGCGCTGCCTGCCGAGCGCAACAGCGAGGACACGCTGGATGCGCTCCTGGCATCCGCGCTGATGCCGACATTTCTGGTGCTGCTCAGCCCGCAGGCCGCCCGCGATGTGCTGGAAGCCGACGATGATGCGCAGTATCTCATTATTGGGTTTGATGGGTTAGCCGAAGATGTGCAGTGGCAATTGGACACGTTGGGCGCGCCGCAGGATTTGCTGCCGGACAGCATCGCCTCGGAAGTGCGTGCTCGTTTGCGCGATTTCAGCCAGCGTCCCGCCCCGATGACCTGCGCGTTTCATATTCTGTCTTCGCAGGTGGGCGCGTACTCGCGCATGATGGAATGGACGGCAAAACGCGCGGGATTTACGGCCAGTGTGCTGTCCGATGCCGCCCTGGGGATTGTCCATGCCCATTTCACGCCCCAGGACGAGACGGGTGATTGGGGCGTGTTTTACGCCAACTTACAGGACAAAGCCGCCCGTGTCGGCGGCAGCTTTATTGTCGAGCGCATGCCGGACGCCCTGCGCCGTGCTGGCGCGCAAGTCTGGTCGCCCCAGACATCTGAATGGGCGCTCATGGCCCAAATCAAACAGAATTTAGACCCGCAAAACCAGTGGAACCCCGGACGCTTTGCCGGACATTGGTAACCAAACGCCATGACCCCCAAGCAGCATGAAGACAACTTGATGACCTGTGTCCATTGCGGCTTTTGCCTGCCCGCCTGCCCGACCTATCTGGAAACCGGCAGCGAGGCAGACAGCCCGCGCGGGCGCATCGTGCTGATGCGCGGTTTACATGAAGGAACATTGCAGGCCACCGACCCGGATGTGATCCGTCACCTGGACTTGTGCCTCGGCTGCCGGGCGTGCGAACCCGCCTGCCCATCGGGTGTTCCTTATGGGCACATTTTGGAAACCACGCGCGCCCGCCTGCATGCGGAGCAAGCCCGGCCCCTCCCGACGGAAGCTGCCCGCCGCGCCCTGCTCGGCGTGCTGACCCGGCCCAAAGCCGCCACCGTCGCCATGCGCTTCGCCCAGATTGCAGGCAATGGAACCGTGCCTCATGTAGCCATGCGCGCCCTGTCGGGAAACAAAACCGCGCAGGCGCAGACAGTCACCCTGCCCGCACAGATTAGCCCGGCGCTCCCGCCGGTTGTCACCCAGGCGGTCGGCGCGCGGCGCTCCCGCGTCGGCATGCTGACCGGGTGCGTCATGCGGGTTTTGTACGGGGATGTGAACCAGGACACTGTCAAGGCGCTGGCCGCGAACGGCTGCGAAGTGCTGGCAAACCGGCGGCAAGGCTGCTGCGGGGCCTTGCACGCGCATCAGGGGCAGCAGAGCGAAGCCCAGCACATGGCCCGCGCCCTCATCGACGCCTTTTCCCCTTTGGATGGATTGGACGCCATTATCGTCAACTCCGCCGGGTGCGGCAGCATGATGAAAGACTACGGGGCATTGCTGGCCGATGACGCGGCTTACGCCGCCCGCGCCCAAGCGTTTGCCGCCAAAGTGCGCGATATCTGCGAGTTTCTGGACGAAGCAGGCTGGGTCGCGCCTTTTCGGGATATGGGAAGCGACCGAATCACAGTCGCGTACCATGATGCCTGCCATCTGGCGCACGGGCAAGGGGTGCGCGATGCCCCTCGCGCCCTGCTGGCCCGCATCCCCCACGTGGACTTGGCGGCCCTGCCGGAAAGCGACGTGTGCTGCGGCTCGGCAGGTATTTACAACCTGACGCAGCCCGATATGGCAAAGCGCCTGCAAATGCGCAAATTGGAAAACATCCTGGGCACAAAGGCATCCGTTGTCGCCGCGGGCAACCCCGGCTGCCTGGCCTGGATCGGCGCGGGTCTTCAAGACCAACAAAAGGCCGCCCTGCGTGTCGCGCACCCGATCACACTGCTCGCCGAAGCAATCCCCTAAACAGTTGGAACTTTTATGCTTGCCGAACATATCACTCAGCTCAAACAAGACCTGGACACATTGACCACGCATGAAGCTACGCTTACAGCTTTGTCCCAGGCGCTTGTCCAGGCATTTCAGGGCGGGCACAAGCTGCTCACCTGCGGCAACGGCGGGTCGGCTGCCGAGGCCGCTCATCTGGCCGAGGAATTCACGGGGCGCTTTTACCGTGAGCGTCCCTCCCTGCCCGGCATGTGTTTGTCCATCGACGGCACTTTGCTGACGTGTATCGGCAACGATTACGGCTTTGAGGAGATCTTCGCCCGGCAGGTGCAATCTTTGGGACAGGCGGGGGATGTGTTTGTCGGCTTCACGACCAGCGGCAACAGTGAAAATGTCCTGCGCGCCCTGGGCATCGCTAAAGCCAAAGGTTTGATAACTGCCATGTTTTCGGGCAAAGGCGGCGGCAAGTCCAAAGGCATCGCCGATTATGAGATGATCGTGCAAAGTGTCAACCCGTCATCCGCCCGCGTGCAGGAATGCCACCAGTTACTGCTCCATGTCTTGTGCGAACAAGTAGAATGCGCCGTTCTTGGTGTAGAATAAGAAACCATGTCATTTTTGGAGAAATTGCGGGCGGAAACGCCGACCTTGTCCTTTGAGTTCTATCCCCCCAAGGACAAAGACGGCTGGGGGACGCTGTACTCGGCCCTGGGCAACATCAGCAAGCGCGTCCCCGATTATGTCACGGTGACGTACGGCGCGGGCGGCTCCACCCGTCAAAAGACCGTCGAGCTGGTCAGCCGCATTCAGGATGAACTGGGCATTGAAGCGATGGCCCATCTCACCTGTGTCGGGCATTCCAAAGCCGAAATCACGTCTATCCTGGACTCGCTGCACCAGGCCGGGGTACGGGCCATCATGGCCCTGCGCGGCGACCCGCCGCAGGGACAAGCTGCCTTTGAAGCCCACCCCGACGGCTTTGCCCACGCCAGCGACTTGATTGCTTTTATCCGCGCCCGATGGGACTTTTGTTTGGGCTGCTCGTTCTACCCGGAAAAGCATTTGGAAGCCGAAAGCCTGGCCCACGACATCGCCTTTCTCAAGCTTAAGCAGGATCAGGGCGCGGACTTCGCCGTGTCTCAAATTTTCTTTGACAACGCAACGTTTTATGAGTTTCGCACGCTGGCCCAACAAGCCGGAGTCACGATCCCTCTTGTCGCAGGTATCATGCCCATCACCTCACTGGATCAACTGGGCAAGACAGGTATTCTCCAGCGTGCGGGAACAGTCATCCCCGCGTCGCTCACCGCCGCGCTCGGCAATGGCACAAAGAGCGAGATTGTCGAACGCGGCGTGGACTACGCCGTTGCCCAGTGCCGCGATTTATTGCAAAATCATACGGCGGGCGTTCACTTTTACACGCTCAACCGTTCGACATCGTCCCTGCGCGTCACTGAAGCCCTGCGTGCCGACGGTTACTTCCCCATGCCGCGCAAGTAGACCGGTTTAATCCCCGACACTGACCTTGCCGCCCTGCCGCGCGCTGGCGGCGATGGCATCCAGGGCGCGCATGTTGTGGTAACCATCCTCGGCGGGCAGCAGAAAAACTTCCTCGCCGCGCACGCGGCGCGACAAGGCATCCACTTCTTCCTGATACATATTGGCAGGCGGCACGGCTTTGATTTCGGGGGGCGCGCCGCCTTTGGTCAGCGTGTAACGGACATCTTCGGCTCGATCCGTGCCGAAAAACTTGGCGACGGCAAACGATCCCTGGTCGCCGACAATCTCATACGATGCCCGAAACTCCATCGCGAACGAGCAGTCAACGAGGGCCATGCCGCCCTCACCAAACTCCAGCTGCGCCGTCGTGGTCATGTCCACGTGGGTTTCGCTGTCCATCATGGAAGTCCCCGTGGTAAACAGCGGCTCCGTGCCAAATGCCTGCCGGGCGACATGGACACAGTAACACCCCACGTCCAGCAATGCCCCGCCGCCCATGCTGGGATCGCGGCGATAATCTTCCGTACTGTTCTGGATAAACGAAAACGATGCGCGGACAAGGCTGACTTTGCCGATCTCCCCCGCCCGCACGCGCCCGAACACTTCGGCCATGAGGGGCTGGTAGCGGTACATAAACGCTTCCGACAGCAAAACGCCGTTGGCCCGCGCGGTTTCCACCATTTCGGCGGCTTCGTCGGCGTTCATGGCGAGAGGCTTTTCGCACAGGACATGCTTGCCGTTGTTGAGCGCTTCTACGGCCCATTCAAGATGCAGGTTGTTGGGCAGTGGAATATAAATCACATCCACGCTGGGATCGGCGATCAGCGAGTCGTAGTCCCCGTAAGCCCGCACGTCCGGGCTGCCGCTGGCGGCGGCCACTTCCTGCGCGCTGTCTAGGTTGCGCGAAGCGACAGCCGCAAGGTGGGCATGCTCACTTGCCATAATGGCGGGAATAACGGCGCTGCCCGCGATGCGCGCGGTGGCTCCGAGTACGCCCCAGCGCACTTGGTCGGTCATGGGTTTCTCCTTATCGAGGGTGTCAGAAAGAATGTCAATGGCAATCAATACATCGTCACGAAGGGCAAACAATGTTTCTTCGCCCTCATTGAACGTTTCAATGGCGGCCAATATGTTCTCAATGGCGGCCAATAATGTCTTGCGGAAGGCAAAAACGTTGTCGTGGGCATGCGCCTAGGGTTTTATGTCCCCCGCAATGGCTGCGGGAAGGACTTCGCCATCCCTCGCGCGTATTGTACCTCCATGCGCCTGCTCCTGCTTGCTTTCGCCGCCGTCAGTGTTTTGCTGTGCGGCGGCTGCCATCAATCCATTCCTGCCAATGCCCCGGCAGACCTCACGCCGCCCCAACGCGCTGCCGCCGCCAACAAGCTGTTTCTCAACCAAAAGACGTTTGACCCGTGGATACTGACGTACAACGGCGCTCCCAACTCTGTTGCTGTGCCCTTGTATTCAAGCGACGGGCGCGGCGGTTGCGTGTATCCCGGCAATGGCACAACCGCGCACGACTTCCAGGCGGGAGATTACGAAAACGGAGTTTTGCGCGACCGTCTTTCTCATTCCCACGTTGCCGCGTCACAGATCGCAACCCCCCAAACGCTCAACATACACGAGGGCCAGTTTTTCCCCGCCATCGCGCTGCCGTTCGGCATAGACGCGCCTCTTTCGGTTGCTAACACCACCAACTGGCCCGGCATCTGGCAAACATCCGATGTCGTGATTGACGGCGACCCCGAAGCGCAGCAGGTGACGCACGCCAACTTATTCTATTTATTGTCGTCCACTTATCCCGGCAGCGCCCACTCTATCCCGCCGATGGGGCTGTCGTCGAATGTCTACGGCGGCCATATCTTCTGGGACGCCGACATTTGGATGCTGCCCACCCTTGTTGCCCAGCACCCCGACTACGCCAGGCCCATCGTAGACTACCGCTTCCAGCGTCTTGCTGAGGCCCGGCGCAATGCCAAACTCCACGGCTTTGCGGGGGCCGAGTTCCCTTGGGAAAGCGCGGACACCGGAGCCGAAGTCGCCCCCGCCGAGTTTGCGCAGGAGCGTCATATCACCGCCGATGTTGCCTGGGCCGCGTGGGATTACTACCTTTGGACGGGCGATGGCGTCTTTCTCAAGACCGAAGGCTGGCCTTTACTGCGTGATTGTGCCGACTACTGGGTATCGCGCATTGCCAAGACTTCAGACGGCCAGTATCATATCAACAATGTTTTGTCTCCCGATGAAACGGCAGGCGTGGTCAATGACGATGCGTGGACTAACGGCGTTGTCGCGGACACACTCGGAGCCGCCGCCCGCGCCGCTGCTTTGGTTCACGAGAATGCAAACCCCAAGTGGGCCGTCGGCGCACACCTCGCCCGCCCGTTTGACGCCGCGCGCGGCATTCCGCAGGAAAACGACACCCCCCTGACGCCGCGCTTTGCCGCCAAACAAGCCGACGCCCTGCTGCTCATTCACCCGCTCGGCGTCGCGTTCGACAATGCCACCCAAGCGCGCATGCTGGACTTCTACGCCGCGCACACCATTGCCAGCGGCCCCGCCATGACCGCCGGCATCCACGCCATTGTCGCTGCTCGGCTCGGGCGCGCCGCGCAATCTTTGCAATACTTCCGCGATTCGTACTGCCCATTCGAGCGCGGGCCGTGGGATGCGTTCAGCGAAAAGCGCACCACCAACAACGTATATTTCCTCACTGGGATGGCCGGGTGCGTGCAGGCCGTTTTATATGGCTTCGCGGGCCTCCACGTCGTGGAACACGGCCAAAAAGCAACTGGCACGCGCATTGCAGGCGACAGTGTCGCCGCTTTGTACGCCGATCCCCACCTGCCGCCAGGCTGGCACAGCCTCACGGTGCAGGGCGTCCGCTTTCGCGGACATTTTATCGACGTGACGGTTTCGGCAGGCAACAAAGTTAAAGTCACGGATGGGAAAACCCATGTCACAGGGTTATCCTAAGCCATGAGACGCGTTTTGCCCAGCCTCAGCGACCTGTTCAGCAACCCGTTTGTGCGCCTGCGCCTGGCGCTTTTAGTCGGAGGATTGCTGATTGTCATTGGCACGGCGGGCTACATGGAGCTGGAACACTTCACGCCCCTCCAAGCCCTGTACATGGCTGTGATTGTCCTCAGCGGGGTGGGTCTGGATGCGCCTGCCAAGCTGAACACGGCAGGGCACATCTGGACCATTATACTGATTGTCTTTGGCCTGGGGACAACTGCATGGGTCTTTGCCACCATCATTGAAGTGTTTGTCAGTGAGCAAAGCTTTCGCATTGTGCAGCGCAAAAGAATGGAACGGCGTGTGAATAACTTATCACTGCATTACATTGTTTGCGGCTACGGGCGCATCGGTCAGCAGATCGCGCAGATGTATGCCTTGGAAAACGTGCCCTTTGTTGTCGTGGAGCAAGACCCGGCCCGTTTGGAACAGCTGCAAGCTTCCGATGTGCATTATGTGGCAGGCGATGCCGCCGACGATGCCATTCTCCTCCAAGCGGGCATTGCGCGGGCTGCCGCACTGATTGCTGTCACGCCCACCGATGCCGTCAACACGTTTATTGTGCTGTCCGCGCGCGGCCTTCGTCCCGACCTGTGGATTGTGGCTCGCTCCGACACGCTGCAAAACGAAGGCAAGCTTTACCGGGCGGGCGCAAACAAAGTGATTTCTACCCATGTGCTGGGCGGCAGATGGATGGGAGTCACTGCCCTCAATCCGGCCGTCACGGAGTTTGTTACAGCGATGACAGAACTGGATCACGCAAACTTTGTCCTGCATGAGTTTGCTGTTTCTAGTGAATCGGTGTTTGCGCAAAAGACTTTTGGCACTGCCGACTTGAAAATGCAGACCGGCGCGTTAATCGTTGCCATACGTCAGGGAGCGACCGCCCATCGCTTTGTGCCTAACCCGAGCGACGACCTGGTTCTCATGCCCGGTGATTTGCTGATCGCCATCGGCACCTTGCGTCAGCAGAATGCCTTGGCCCGCTTGGTCAACCCCAAGAACCCGGAAACGATTTTGCCCCACGGCCTGCGCGCTTCGGATGAAACGCTCAGGCGCGCGGGGCGTGGCATCCTGCCCGGCTGAGAATGTTATTTGGTCAGCAGGACAGGCTTGGCGTCTACTTTGATGCGGAACAAGCCGTATGGCTGACGGCGCAGGTCGTGGCCATTGTGGTAGCGGCCCATGCGGTTTAGCTGGTTGGCGGTGACATACAAATAGCCGTCGGCAGCCAGTGACATGGTGTCCGGCCAGATCAGGCGCGGGTCGGTAACCAGTGTTTGATACTTGCCGTCGGGCAGGCGCACGATAATGCCGTTGCGCTCATCGGCTGTGCAATACACGCGTCCCGCCGTGTCCGATTCGAGGCCGTCGGAGCCGCTTGGCCTGGTCCTTTCATTGACTACCGTCTGCTCGACATCGGCTTCCGTGCGCTTGGGGTCGGACAGCACATCCATGCTGACCGAATACAAATGATGCGCCAGCACAGGGGAATAATACAGGCGCTTGCCGCCCGCGCCCATGGCGATGCCGTCGGACCCGAACCCTGGTTCTTTGGGCGGCTTGCCGGGCAGGCGCTCCAGCATGGGCTGGCCTTCCACGATCAAGGTGAGGCCCGGCTCGGGCTTGACGGACGGCGTGTTGCCCAGCCGTCGGTAGCTTTTGCCGCTGGCAAGGTCAACGACAATAATGCCGCACGGCCCCTTCACGCCCGAATCCGTGATATAGGCCATGCCCGCTGCTCCGCGTGTCAGGTCAAAGCGCACATCGTTAAGATATGCCGGTGTGGGGACGACGCTGCGCGGGAACAAGATTGTTTGTGTGATCTTGTTGGTAGTCAAGTCCATGCAGACTAGCTTCGGGCCGCCCTGCACATTGGGGCCCAGCTTGACGCTGCCTGTATCCAGCGCCCACAGGCGGTCTTTGGGGTCTACCACGACGCTTTGCACCGAGTACAAACACTTGTCCGGGTGCGCCTTGTTGATTTTGTTGATTTGTGCGTTGGGGAAGGCAACCGGCTTGCCGTTGACAACTTCGGCGACCGTGAACTTGACGTCATCTCCCCAATGCGGGTAATTGATGAAAATACGGCCTTTGTGCGAGACCGTGACACCGGTCGGCATTGGGCCATAAAACGACGCCACGCGCTCTAACTGTCCATGCGTGACCGTTTGGGCATGAGTGATCGCAGGCAACAGGGCAAGCGCCGCGCCGAGGCCGAGTTTGGATATGTGCATTTTATTTCCCATGCGTTACTTGCGTTCCATGCGGCTGAGAAACGTCTGTGCGCGAGAGAGCATGAGTGATTCGGTGTCCCGATACTGCTGCACTACGGCACGCACGTCGGGGTCCTGCGTGACACTGAGTTCTTTGTCGCCGTCCCGCACGTCTTCGGTATTGATGCGCACTTCGGCCTGCAAAAAGGCGCGGTCAAAGTCCGTGCCCTGTTTTTGCACCAGGCTTTGCAGCTCGTCCCGGTCTTTGTCTTCCATGACGACCGGCAGGGCGAGGCCCTTTTTCTGCGCCAGTTGGTAAAGCTGCATGTTCAGGCGGCTGTGGTCTTCCACAATCTGGATGGCAAACTGGCGCAGCTCGTTGGTGGATGCCCGCTCCGTGCCCGCTTCGCCATGGGCGAGGTCGGACACGCTGCCCTGCGCGTTCTTGATGAGAAACGCGCGGTCAACGCTGGATACGTTCATGCTGGGCATCGGCATGGTCATTTGTGCCTGGGCCGCGCAGGGAGTAATGGCGGCAAACGCTGCCGCCGCCGTGATAATTTGTCTGGCGGTCATGGGGATAAGCTTCTTTTCTATTTCGCGTGATATTACTGGCCGTCTTCGTCACGACCATGGACTTGTGCGGGTGGGTGGGTTGCTTCCACCGCCGAAAACGACTCTAGTATGGTGTAGGTGTGCGTTGCGCCGTGCGGCACCACCCAGGAATCGCCCGGCGCGAGTGTGACTGTTTGGTCTTCCATGGTCAGTGTCGCCCGGCCCGACAGCACGTAGCCTACCGTTTCATAGTCGCGGGCGACAGGCGGCTTTGCTTCGCCCGGCTGTTCGTTCTCCCACAGGCGCATGGCAATGCTTTTGCCCGATGCAAGATACTTTTGACCCATCTGCCCCGTGGGGGAATGCGTCCCATCCACCTTGGTTACTGTTGTGTCGCTCATTGTTGATCTCCGTTGTTCTACCCTTCCCCAAATGATTGCTGCGGAAACACGCGCCCGGCCTCGTGCTGCCTGGCGCTTGGTAAAGGGGTTTTATTCACGTGTCCGGCCCGTACCAACGACGGAGCAAATCGTTCCGTCGTCGGTACAGGCTCGCAAGGCGAGTGCAAAGCCTTGGGTATGTCCTTGCAAGCCCTGCGCACAGGGTGATAAACGCCTGGGCAGCGCGGACGACCCGGCCCCATGCGTGGCTTTGCTGCCTGGGCCGCCGCGTGTGATTGAAGAACAGCACTGCATCAGACACCGAAAATGCAGGCGCGTTCGACAATTCGTTCGGCGCCTTCTTTTGGTGCGTTACCCGCTGCCGGCTCCCAGCGAAAGCGCACGCATCAGCTTGATCACTGCGGACATGTCTTCTTCCTCGCCGCGCGCATTTTCCACGGCGCACATCTGCTGCGCCGCCGCCAGGGTCGGCATGGGGACAGAGTGAGCGCGGGCTTCGTCGGCGACCAGACCGTAATCTTTGAACAGCAATCTCAGGGGGAAATTGGGTGCATACGTGTCCTGCCTGGCATTTTCCAGCTTGCCCTTCTGGGCGGGCGTGACAACTGACGTTTGAGCCAGGGTGTCAATTAAAACGGTGCGATCCAGGCCCGCTTTTTCGCCCAAAGCAAGCCCTTCGGCGACCGCCTGGATGCCGATGCCGAGCAGGGCATTGACCACCAGCTTCATGATTGCGCCTGACCCGGACGGCCCCATGAAATGCGCCGCCTGCCCCAGTTGAAGCAATATGGGTTTGACCGTGTCGAACGCGGGCTGCTCGCCGCCCGCGAAGATCACTAGCTGCCCCTGCTCCGCCTGCGGCGTGGAACCGGACACGGGGCAATCCAGACACTGCGCGCCGCGCGCCCTGGCTTGTGTGCCGATTTCGCGCTGCAAACCCGGCGACAGCGTGCTCATTTCAATCAACGTTTGGCCTTGTGTGAGGGTAGCAATGGCCCCGCTGTCGCCTAGCAGCACGGCCCGCGCCGCCGCGTCGTCCGCCAGCATGGAAACGATAATCTCGGCCCCAGGGACAGCTTCCAGGGCCGAATGCGCGACCTTTGCCCCGGCATCGGCCAGGGGTTTGGCTTTGTCTGCATCCCGGTTCCAGACTGTGAGTGGGTAGCCTGCCTGTGCGAGACGCATCGCCATGCGGCTGCCCATGTAACCCAGCCCTAAAAACGCAAGTGCGGGCTTTGCCCTGTCTGTTATGGTCACGATACACCTCCCTTGGGTAAACGAGATACATCTACCACCGTGCAAGTACGGGTAAACCGGGCAGGCGAGGGAAACACAAAAAAGACGCCGGGAACTTCGCAGTTTCCCGGCGTCCCGTATTCTTTTAAAGTGTGGTTTGTCTAGCGTTTGGCGTCATCCCGGTGAATGCCGCCCACGTAAAGCGTCTTCTCGTTCTGATAGGTCACTGCGCCGGGGGCGCTTTTGCGCGGCTTGCGCACATGCTTTTTGAGCGTATAATCGACCGGGATCAGAGCGGAATGTTTCACCTCGCTGCGCGCCGCCACCAGCTCGGCGGCGTGCTGCAAGGCCGCGGGCGAAACGGAGCCGGGCCGGTTTTGCGCCCGGATAATGCCGTGGGCGCTTGTCGCCGCGCGCACGTGCAGCCAAATGTCGGAAGACAAGGCAAGGCGCGTGGTCAGGTAATCGTTCGACGTTGCGTTCTCGCCCACCAGGATTTCCCAGCCGTCCACGGACTTGAATGTCTTGATCTTGTGTCCGGCGAAGTCCGGCAGGGTAGGGCGATGGATGTCCGGGTTGTCGCCGCGCTCCGGCCCGGCCTGCTGCGGGTGACGCGCAAGCAGCTGCGCCATGCTTTCGCGGATCGCCGAAACGTCCGCTTCGGCTTTGGCCTGAGCCGTCTCGCGCTCGGCCAGCATGAGCAAAGCGAGTTCTTCGGCGACCATTCCGCGTCTTTCCCCCAATGTCTGCGCACTGGTGCGGGCTTTGCGGCTGCGCTTAAAGAACCGTTCGGCGTTTTGATGCACGCTGAGTGCCGGGTCGAGGGCGATAAAGCGCATGGTCGGCTCGCCCGTTTCCAGTGGCGGCACATAATAGTCGGGCACGGACACCAGTCGCTGGCCTTTTTGAATGGCATACTGATTGGCAACTAACAGCTCGCCCGACTGCTGGTATTCGTCGGCCTTCTCGGCATTACGGATCGCCTGCTTGATTTCGGCCTGCTCCCGCTCCCGCAGCTTGCGGCTGCGGTGCAGGGCGGCTTGCAGGCTGTCGCGGGCGCGATCAAACGCGGAACGCTGGGCAAGCGACGAAGACGCATGGTCGAGGGCAGTGCTGATGCTGTCGCGGGCATGCTGCTGCCGCGCGGGGACGGAAAGCAGGGCAATCGGGTAGGCCCCGATTGTCCGGCCCCGATTATCGGTCCAGATGCGCGGCGTGTAGTCGCCCACCCGGACGACACTCATCACGCCCACCAGCGCATTCCACAAAGTTTGCGGGGTCAGCAGGCCGCGCTGCACCCGCAAAATCACCTCCTGCGCCAAGAGGGGGCTCAGACCCATCCAGGTCTGCAAAAGCCAGGCTTGCGCCTCGTCCGGGGTCATGGCATGCGGGCTGTTTTCTTGTTCGGGCGGGGGAACGTAAAGCGCAAGCGGGTCGAGTTTGGGTGTGCCTTCGGTCTTCTGGCGCGGCGGGGACACATACGTCAGGCCGGGCAGGATTTGCCGAAACCTATTCAAATCGCGTGGGATATGCCGCGCCGCCCCTAAAATGAGGCCCGGCCCGTTGACAAAGACGAGGTTGGAGTGCCTGCCCATGGTTTCCGCAATCAATGTATAGGGCGCACCATCTATAGCCCGCAGTTCCATATGCAGCACGCGGTCGCCGACGCCCAGCGGCAAAAAAACGGCATGCACAAACGCCCCCTCCAAGTAACGGCGCAGGAGAGCGCAAAACGGCGGCGGCGAAGGCGGGTTTTCCCGGCGCAGATGAGTCAGGTGAACGCGCGCGAACTCAGGATCGCACGACAGCAGCAAAAAAAACGTTTCGCCCTGCCGGTACACACGCAGGACTAATTCCTGCGGGCTAGGCTGCGTCACTTTTTCGATTTTGCCGCCGACAATCGTCCGCCCCAGCTCGTCGGCAACTGCGGCCAATGTGAGTGAATCAAATAACAGCACGGGGTGATTATACCCCGCGCGTGAAAAGCGCTCTTTCAGCCCCTTTGGAAAAGCGCAAGCAAAAAATCCTTCCTCTTTTTTGCCTCTTTATTGACAGCGCCCCGACAATTTGGTTATACTAAAAGGGATGATACGCACTGACACAAATTGGCGCGCGCAGAACGCTTACGGAGGTGGTTATGCTCTCCACCATGCCCGCAGGCACAGTCACGCGCATCCGCCATGCGTGTGCGGGAGGCGCCACGCCTTCCCATGACCCGCTTGCGACTGCGCCGTACCGAGTACGGCCCTGGTCGGAGCGGGTTTTTTGTTTGTGTCATGCTTGCTTAGGTGTGGGTTTTAAGGATTTTTCTTGCGGCAACTAACGCCGACAGCTTGGAAAGGGTTTGGACAAACACGCTATGAGCCATGAGGTTCTCATACTAAACAGTGATTATGAGCCGCTGAATGTGTGCAACTTGCGGCGCGCGGTTGTCCTGCTGTATCTCGGCAAGGCGGACATTCTGCATCTGCACGAAGGCAAGGATGTGCCCGCACTCATGACCGGAGAAGGCGAGTCTGTTGCCGCGCCCAGTGTGCTGCGTTTGCGCTACCATGTCAAGCGGCCGCTGCCGGAACTGAAGCTGTCGCGCCGTTCTGTGTTCGCCCGCGACAATTACACGTGCCAGTATTGCGGTATCCAATCGCGCGACTTGACCATTGACCACATTGTCCCCAAGCGTCACGGCGGCGGGATGCACTGGGACAATCTTGTCGCCTGCTGCCGCCGCTGCAACACGCGCAAAGGCGACAAGATGCTGTCGCAGTCCGGCATGAAGCTGGCCCGCCCGCCGCGTCGTCCGCGCTACGTGCCTTATATCAGCATGACCAAGTATCTTAATGGCACCAAAAATGAGGTGTGGCGCGATTACCTTCCTATCTTCAGCGACATCGGCAATGGCGAGTACGCTGCCACCGCGTAGCCGCACCTGCTTGCCCCTCGGCCCGCTCTTTACAAAAGAGTGGGTCAGGGGGCTGTCATCTTTCACCTACCCCCGATTTGCAAGCCCCGCCAGGATCTCCGCCACACGCTCGATTTCGGCCTGAGTAGTTCCTCGCCCCAGTGTCAGACGCAGGGCTGACTGGATGCGCCGCTTATCCAGGCCCATAGCCCGCAGCACATGGCTCGGCTCAATGCTGCCCGCAGTACACGCTGACCCTGACGATGCCGACACGCCCGCCATGTCCAGGGCCAGCAGCAGGGTTTCGGCATCGCTGCCCGGCAGGGACATATTCACATTGTTTGGCAGGCGCAGCGTTTCGTGCCCGTTTAATTGAACAGTGGGGATACGCTGCCGCAGCCCGGCAATCAGCTCGTCACGCAGCAGTGTCATCTGCGCCGCAAGGCAGTCTCGCTCTTGCAGCATCACGCGCACGGCCTCGGCGAAGCCCGCAATCGCGGCCACGTTTTCTGTTCCTGCACGGCGGTCGCGCTCCTGGCCGCCGCCGTGCATCAGCGGCTCGATCGCAATCCCCGCTCGCACAAACAACGCCCCCGCGCCTTTCGGCCCGTAAATCTTATGGGCCGAAACCGAAAGCAAATCCACGCCCAAGTCCTGCACATGGACTGGACACTGGCCGAACGTTTGCACTGCATCTGTGTGCAAAAATGCCCCGTGCGCGTGGACAGCATCTGCAATGGCCCGAATAGGCTGGATTGTCCCTACTTCGTTGTTGGCGTGCATGACCGACACCAGGGTGGTTTGCGGGGTCAGGGCTTCCCTAATCTGTTCTGGGGCGATCAGTCCGCTGCTGTCTGGGGCGACATAAGTCACGTCAAAGCCTAATGTTTCCAGAAAGCCCGCCGTGTGCAGAACCGCTTCATGCTCCATCTGCGTGGTGACAAGATGATTGCCCCGCCCGCGATGAGCGAGCAGGATGCCGACCAAGGCCGCGTTATCCGCCTCAGTTCCGCCGCTCGTGAACGTGATTTCGCTTCCTTCCGCGCCCAGGGCTTGCGCCAGCGTATCGCGCGCGCTGTCAAGGACGCGCCGGGCCTGCTGACCGTCCCAGTGCAGGCTGCTGGGATTGCCAAAAGACGTGGGGGCAAGAAACGGCTCCATGGCAGCCCGCGCTTCGGGGCGCAGCGGGGTTGTCGCGGCATGGTCTAGGTAAATACGCAAAGCGCTCATGGCTTATTGTACCTTGCGGGATTGAGCCGTACATCCCAAAAAAGTGTCTCGCCTTGAGTCCGCGCGTGATGTTTTGCTGAGTCCGTGCGGGTACAATACGACTTGCTTATGACTGCCCCCCTGCCGCTCAACCAAATCCTCCTCGGCGACTGCATCGATTTGATGAATGCCCTGCCCGAGAAATGCGTCGATCTTGTGTTTGCCGACCCGCCGTACAACATGCAGCTGGGCGGCGATTTATGGCGTCCCAACATGACCAAAGTGGATGCCGTGGACGATGCCTGGGACAAGTTCGGCTCGTTTGCCGAGTATGATGCGTTCACGCGGGCGTGGCTTTCGGCAGCCCGGCGTGTCCTTAAAGACACGGGGACTCTGTGGGTGATTGGCTCATACCATAACATCTACCGTGTCGGGTCAATCCTTCAAGACCTCGGCTATTGGATATTGAATGATGTGGCTTGGGTCAAGGCCAACCCCCTGCCTCACCTTAAAGGCGTACGCTTTTGCAATGCCCATGAGACGCTGCTCTGGGCCAAAAAATCACAGCGCCAGACCAAGTACACATTCCACTATCGAGAACTCAAAGCGGGCAATGACGACAAGCAGATGCGCTCGGACTGGTACCTGCCTATCTGCACGGGCGGCGAGCGGGAAAAGCTCAACGGCCAAAAGGCCCATGCCACCCAAAAGCCCGAAAGCCTGCTGCATCGCATCATAGCAAGCACCACCAACCCCGCTGATGTCGTGCTGGACCCCTTCTGCGGAACGGGCACGACGGCGGCGGTGGCGAAGCGCCTGGGCCGTGACTTTATCACCATTGACCGTGTGGAAACTTATGTGGGCGTGGCGGAAAAGCGCCTTGCCAACACGTCGCCTGCTCTGGTGCAGGAAGAAGGCGTGTTTGTGGACGCGCCCAAGCCCCGCGTGCCGTTTGTCAGCCTGGTGGAAGCGGGACGGCTGCCTGCGGGCACACTGCTGCGTCTCAAGGGCACGCAGATTGAGGGAACAGTGCATGCGGATGGCACCATTACGGCGGCGGGATACCGGGGGTCGATCCACAAAGTCGGGGCGCTGTGCCTGGGTGTTCCCTCCTGCAATGGCTGGGTGGTGTGGCGTTATGCCGACCCCGTGACCGGAGAAGATGCCCTTATTGATGCTTTGCGCACTGTGCCTTTGTCGTCAAGAGGAATGGGCAGGTGAGGGGACGCGATAACTTTCCAGGGCATCCACGAGGCGGGCGAGGGGCGCGGTGGCAAACGCGACCGTACTGTCCGCCGCCCCGTAGTACAAGTGCAGAATGTCGCCCCTGACAACCGCGCCAGTGGGAAAGACAATGCCCGGCTGACCCGTCCTCATCTCGTATGGCCTGCGCGGCTCAAACACCCACGATGGCGCCCGGGCAATCACCTTGCTTGGATCGCTCAAGTCAAGCAGGGCCAGCCCCATGCGGTACAGCCAGCCGCTTTCTTCGTGCTGCACGCCATGAAACAATAAAAGCCATCCCTGCGGCGTCTCGATGGGCGGCGGGCCTGCTCCCATTTTGCCGCTGTCCCAGCCTGGCTGATCGTCTTCCTCCAATACGCACAGCGGGCCGCCCCAGTCGCGCAAATTATCACTGTCCGCGAGCCAAATGTTTTCCAGCGGCCCGGCTGTCGGCCTGTGCAGCAAATGGTATCTGCCGCCAATCTTGCGGGGAAACAGGACAGCGTCTTTGTTGTACGGATGGATGACCAGGCCCAATCGCTCCACGGTCTGAAAATCGCGCGTGGTCGCAATGCACACGCCTGCGCCCTGCCGCGAGCTGCCGACATAGGTGATAGCGTACTCATTGCGGTCCGGCAAAAAGACAATGCGCGGGTCTTCCGCTCCCCATTCTTCGTACCAGGCAGAGCCGACCATCGGCCCGAGCAGAGGCTGCGAGTTGTATCTCCAATTTCCCACGCCATCAGCAGAGCGGGCGACCAGAATGTTTGACTTGTTATCCGCTGAAACCACACGCAGCAGCAGCACTGTTTCGCCATCTACGAGGCAGGCGGCAGGGTTGCAGACAGATTGGCAGGGAACGGGAATGTCTTTGGCCTGAATGATAGGATTGGCGGGGAAACGGTCGAAAAGCTCGATGCTGTCCATAAACTCAATCAATTTCTACGCAGCGCGCTATCTGAAAAGAGCGGCTACGGCATGCCCGCCGCCCAGCCGGATACCCGCAAGCAGCAAGCCGGACACCATTGCCGCAGCAGGCAGAGTGATAACCCAGGTTGCCACCATGCGTTGAGCGACAGTCCAGCGCACGCCCGATGCCCGCTTGGCGATGCCGACTCCGAAGATGCTCCCTGATACGACATGGGTCGTGCTGACAGGGTACCCCAAAAGACTCGCGCCGAAAATCACCAAGCTTGCCGATGCTTCGGCGGCGAAGCCGTTGATCGGCTCCAGGCGGATAATGCGCGTGCCCAGGGTGCGGATAATGCGCCAGCCGCCGGTTGCCGTGCCAAGCCCCATTGCAGTCGCGCAGGATAAAACGACCCACAGCGGGATGTGAATGTTTTTGCCGTTGGGCAGCAGATGAAAGGCGACCAGGGCGAGGGTGATTACGCCCATGGTCTTTTGCGCGTCGTTTTGCCCGTGGCTGAACGACACGGCGGCGGCGGAAATACGCTGCAAGTTATGAAACAGCGACGAGACGCTGCCCGGCTTGCTGCGCGCAAACAGGCCATACAGCAACGTCATAATCACAAACGCGATGATGCCGCCGATAATCGGCGAAACCACCATCGGGATCACGACTTTGGTCAAAACGCCGCCCCAGATGACGGCATGGGGGCCTGCATACACAAACGCCGCGCCGACAAGCCCGCCGATCAGCGCATGCGACGATGAATTCGGGATGCCGAAATACCAGGTCACGATGTTCCACACAATCGCCCCCAGAACAGCGGCCAGGATCATCTCCTGAAACGCGATGCCCGATGCCGACTTGGTGTCGATCAGTCCTTTGGCGATGGTCTTAGCGACATTGGTGGATACCAAAGCGCCTGCGAAGTTCAAAACGCCGCACATGATAATTGCAAATGCCGGGGGCAGCACGCGTGTCGAAATCACCGTGGCGACCGCATTGGCCGTATCGTGGAAGCCATTGGTAAAGTCAAAAGCCAGCCCGAACACGACAATCGCGATCAAGAGCAGGGGAATATGATGCTCAAGCATATTTCACCACCAGGCTTTCCAAAATGTCGGCGACATTTTCGCACTCGTCCACGGTGAGTTCCACGCGGTCGTACAATTCTTTCCACTTCATCACATACAAGGCATCCGCATTTGGCTCGTTGAACAAGAGGCCCAGGGCCGCGCGGTACGCCTGGTCGCTTTCGTTTTCCAGGGCATGCACCGTGACAAAGACTTCTTCCAGCGATTTGTGGTCTTTCAGGTGGCGCAAAATGCCGACAGCGGTGCGGGTGGCTTCGGTCGTGCGCACCAAAATAGCGGCCATCGGCGGCAGATCGGGACGCACCTGGGTCAATTGGTAGAGGCCAACGCGCGCGCCGGCCGCTTCCAGATGGTCCGTGATGCTGTCCAGCGATTCGGACAGGTGATGCATGTCTTCTTTGTCCAGCGGCGTGACAAACTTGGCATCGGCTTTGTTGACCAGCTCATGGGTCAGCTCGTCGGCTTCGGCTTCAATCTTTTTGAGGGCGTGTGCGTAGCTTTCCGCCTGTCCGAAGTCGGCGACAAGGGCGGCAAACGACTGTGCCGCGCGGTGGGCGGCGTCTGCCTGCGCTTCCAGCAAATCGTAAAAGACAGGGTCTTGACTGAAAAGGGCCACGGAGTTTCCTTTCCCAACGGACGGTACAGAAGATCGGCGATTGATGCTGCCATTGTGCCTGTTTTATGTTAAGTTTCTGTTAAGACGGAGCGCTTTCAATACCCGCGCGCGATGTCCACGACATTCGTCAGCGGTTCGCCTGATGCGAAGCGGCGCAGGTTGTCCACAAACAACTGCTGCTGACGCGCCTGCAAGCCTGCTGTCCAGCCGGACGAGCTATGGGGACAAACGTACACATGGGGCATGTCCCACAATGGGCTGTCCGTGGGAAGCGGCTCCCGCGCGAACACGTCCAGGCAGGCCCCCGCGATTGTTTTGTTTTCCAGGGCGGCAATCAACGCAGGTTCGTCGAGCATGGCCCCGCGCGCGATATTGATCAGCCACGCATTGGGCTTCATTTGGGCGAGTTCTTTTGCTCCAATCAGGGCGCGCGTGCTGTCTGTCAAGGCCGCCGCCAGGATCAGGTAATCGCTTTCGGCCAGGATGCGCGCCAGACCTTCCGGCCCGGTCAGCAGGTCGTCTATATTGTCCACAGGCTCTTGTCGGCGGCGAAATCCCAGTGTGCGCATGCCGAACGCGCGGCAGCGCGCCGCCACGCCCCGCCCAATCGCTCCCAGCCCGATAATGCCGACAGTGGCTCCTGAAAGCTCTTGCTGCGGCAGCCACTCCCAAATATGCGCCCGCTGACGCTCCAGCAACAGCGGCAGGCGACGCGCCACCATCAGCATCCACGCCAGGACAAACTCGGAAATAGCGATCTCAAACGCGCTGCCGGAATTGGTGACTGTCAGATTGGCCTTGGCCCTCACTTCAGGTGTCAGCACATGATCCACGCCCGCGCTGGCCGTATGCAGCCAGCGCATCCTTTGCCCCTGCACGACCAAATCCGCATAACGCTTGCCGGCAATCCAGCGCAGGACGCCTTCGGCCTTGTGCAAATCTGGGGGCATCGGCCCGTTTTCGGCATAGGGCTGCAAAACAATCTTGGGAGAAATATCACGAGCGCGCGGGGCCAATACGCCGCAAACTTCATCAGGCACCAGAATAATCATAAGGCCATTATACACCGCGCGCACGCATTGCCTGCGGGTTCCCATAGCCTGTCATAGGCACACTGACGACGGAACGATTTGTTCCGTCGTTGCCCAGCCGTGAAAACACAGAAGAAACGCGCAGGCAATGCCTCAAGAACAATGCAGGAACAAACCGCCTGATTGACAACAGGCCGCCTAGCGGCTATAATAAGCAAATAATTATGGCTGTTGTCACGCTTTACACCAAACCCGGCTGTTCTTTGTGCGTGGAAGCGCGTGATGCCCTCTTGCGCGTGCAAAAAGCGCAGCCATTCGAACTCGAAGAAGTCAACATCAACGAAGATCAGGGATTGACGGCGGAATACGGCGAGCAAATCCCCGTTGTCCTGCTGAACGGCACATTTTTAACCGAGTACACCGTTGACGAAGCGCGTCTGCGTCAATTGTTGCTGGAAATCCATTAAAAGTCTATCAAAGGAGGAACACCCCCATGCGTATCCGAGCCAAAGAAATACGCCGCACCCGCAAGCGCACCGAAGAGCGCCATAAAGCGCGTCATAAAGCCGATGCCAAACCCGCAGCGCGCAAAAAGTAAGTTTGTCTGAGCCTGGGCAAGGAGTGACGGCATGGATACAATGGCAGAAATGGGCCGGTCCAAAAGTCCGGGGCGACCGGAAGAGCGGATCGCGCCGAGCGAGATCGAGATGATCAAGTATCGCGACAACCGCACGGCCCTTGTTGTCAAGCTGTTGTCGGGGGAAACCCTGGAAGGCGCAATCCGCTGGTACGATGAGCGTGCCCTGCGCCTGGTTCAGGCGGACCGCACCGAGATCACGGTGTTTTTTCAAGCGATCGCGTATCATAAAACAAGCGTCTAGCGCCTCAGTTTAGCAAGAAAAAGCCCGCCCTTTAGAAAACTAAAGGGCGGGCTTTTTCTTGGTAGTGACAACACTGGAGGCGCCGACCAGAATCGAACTGGTGCATAAAGGTTTTGCAGACCTCTCCCTTACCACTTGGGCACGGCGCCACACAAAGCACAAACTCACACGCAAAGAAATTGGAGCGGGAGACGAGATTCGAACTCGCGACATTCTGCTTGGGAAGCAGACGCTCTACCACTGAACTACTCCCGCATCGTGCTCTGGTGAGATTTTAATTATAGCCGCCCTGCATTGGTTTGTCAAGCCGGGAAACAAAAGCGGGCCGAGCAGCGTCTTAATACAAACCGATGCATCAAAGCAGCGGACACCTGGGAATAACTCAGCCATGCAGTTTCTTGAAAGGACGTTTCCATGAACACGAAAGCACGCATTGTTCCGCTGGCCCTGCTGGTGCTGGCGAGCGCGACCAGCGCACTGCCGCAGACGGCTCTCGCGCAAACCAAGGCCCAGGACACGCAAAAGCAGAAAAACAACTGGCGCAATATCGGCGGCGCGGCGGCGGCAGTCGCTGGCTACGGCTTGCTGAAGGGCAACACGACCGCCACGCTGCTGGGCGCGGCGGGCGCGGCGTATTCAGCCAAGCGCTACGAAGACGAGCGCAAAACGCAGGATCATCTCAAGCGCGCCCGGCAGCGGACCAGCTACCATCGCTCCACAAACGGGGACAGCACCCGTCAGTATTATCGGTATCAAGGGCAGCTTTACTACAAAGACCTCAATACGGGAGATCGCCACCTGGCCGATTAAATCAAACAAAAGGGCTTGTCTTTGCAGACAAGCCCTTTTGTTTGCAGAACCATAGTGACGGCGCTCGCGCTGAAAGGGGTCAAAAAAGTGAGACCGGCAGGGGCCGGCTCGCGCTGCGTATCGCGCGGGCCAAACATAAGCGCATTCTGGAACACGCAAGGAAAAAAGCCACAGCGACACCTGGCTGTGACTGATGCGCGTGATAATAAGGGGGAGCAGCCGAAACGGCTCCGGCGGCAGGGCATGCGCCCAAACCGCCGGAGCCGTTGTCGCGGCGTGTATTGCGCGCGCATCGAAACTGTGCAGCACTTTCACACCGCAGCGTAGGCGTCTTCACGGCGCGCAAGCGGCAGGTCGTCAAAGGTGTCATGCAGGGACAGCGCGTGCTCAAACTGCGCTTTGTAAAGGTGATAGTAAACGCCGCGATTGGCGAGCAGCTCGGTATGAGTGCCCATTTCGGCAATATGTCCGTCCTGCATGGCAACGATTTTATCGGCGTGCATGATGGTCGACAACCGATGCGCAATAATCAGCGTCGTGCGCCCAACCATCAGCTTGTTGAGGGCAGATTGGATCAGCTTCTCGCTTTCGCTGTCCAGGGCGGACGTCGCTTCATCCAATATCAAGATGCGCGGGTCGCGCAGAAAGGCGCGGGTAATAGCCAGCCGCTGCTTTTGGCCGCCGGACAATTTGGTGCCGCGCTCGCCGATTTCCGTCTCGTAGCCGTCCGGGAGCGAAAGAATAAAGTCGTGGGCGTTGGCGGCGACTGCGGCATTGACAATCTCGTGGTCTAAAGCATCAGGGCGACCATAAAGGATATTGTCGCGGATCGTGCCTGTGAACAAGATATTGTCTTGAAGCACCATACCAATGTTGTTGCGCAGGGATTTGACTTTGACAGAGGCGATATTATGCCCGTCCACGCTGATAGCCCCCGATGTAACATCGTAGAAGCGCGGCACAAGGTTGACTAGCGTGCTTTTCCCTGCGCCACTGGGGCCGACAAAGGCAACCACTTCACCGGGCTTAATATCCAGGTTCAGCCCTTTAAGAATAGGCGGCTGATCCGTGTCGTAGCCGAACCAGACCTCTTTTAACTGAATGCGGCCTTCAATGCGGGCGGGCAATGTCACGGCATCGGGTGCATCCTGCACGTCGGGGGTCAGGTCGAAGATGTCGAATATACGCTCGATGGCGGCCCCGGCATTGGCGATAACAGCGGCCATGTCGGTCAGGCGCTGCAAGGGAAAGTAGAACATGCCCAGCGTTGTCCAGAACGTAATCATCATGCCCGTCGTCATGCGTCCCGCCAGGACTTCATGCGCGCCGAACAAGATTACCGTGATAGGGGCGACCGATGTCAGCACGTTGGACGCCGCCATGTTGAGCGACTGATACCGAACCGTCGTCACCTGGCGGTCGAACAAAGAGCGGTGCGTGCGGTGAAACAAGCGCGTTTCACGCTTTTCCCGGGCAAAAGCCTGCACAACCGTAACCCCGGCGACTTTCTCCTGCACCTGGCCTGAAAGCTCAGACAAACCCTCCTGCACGTCGAACGATGCTTTACGAATACGCTGCCCGAAAAAGCGCACGCTGATCACCCAAAGCGGCAAAACAAACAAGGAAACGATTGCCATGCGCGGCGACAGCAGGAACATCCAAATGGCGACACCGACCACGGCAAGGCTGTCCATCCACAGCAAAGTGCAGGCGTTGCCGATGAAGTTCTGGGCCAGGGCCACGTCCGACGTCAGCCGGGACACGATGCTGCCCGATCTGTTGGTTTGAAAGAACGACAGCGACAAGCTCTGGATATGCTCGTAAAGGTCGTTGCGCCACTTGAAAACAACGCGCTGGCCGCCGAGTCCCACCAGCCAGCCGCGCAAAAACACCAATGCCCCCGTGCAAAGCAGCAGGACAATGACCAGGCCCAGCAGGGCATTGACCAGGCCCGGCGCGCTTGCGTGAGGGGCCAGGCGGTGCAGGACGCTGTCCAGCACAGGATAAAGCGGATTGGAGCGCACGGCATGCGGACCGCGCCCAGGATGGGGCAAAATGCGGTCTATGACATAGCCGGTGACGCTGGGAATGAGTGCGCCCAGGGCGTAATTGACAACCCCGCACATGGTCGCGAAAATAAACAACGGCAGGTGAGGTTTAAGATAAGCCAGAAAGCGCAGCATGGACTGACGCTCTTTGCGCGGGTCGCGGGGGTGTTCCAGTTCGCGGCGGGCAAGGGCGGCGGCAAGCGGATCGCGGCGGGTTTGTCGTTTGGGCGCGGGACGGCGCAGAATAAGGGACATCGATCGCTCCATTTCGTGTCGTGTGATACATCAAAAACAATGCATCGGGTTCGGACCGTAGCCCGGAGCTGTGCGTCGGAAAACAGGCGCATGACACGTGTCTTTCCTTGGCTCCATTATTGTTCCCTATTTGACAGCAAAAATGCAAGGTTTTATATAAAATTGAAGTCATTCGTTATGAAATATTCGTGGATTTGACTTTTAACGCAGGGGGGGTATGATAGCAGCAGGGCATGCGGTTTACGGCAGGCGCGGGCTTGGAAAAGACAAACGCGAGCTTAGAAAGCGAAAACACGATGAATGTTGTGGTCACCGGCGTGTCCGGGTTTGTGGGCAGTCACCTGGCGCAGGCGCTGATCGGCGCGGGACATCAGGTGCGCGGCTTGTCGCGCAACGCTCCCACGGGAGCAAGGCGCAAAACGGGCGTGGAATATGTGGATGGCGTGGATGTGGCGACATCGACGACGCTGACCGCCAAGATGTTTGAAAACACGGATGTTGTTGTGCATCTTGTCGGCATTATTCAGGAAGCGACGGGGGGGCAGACGTTTCAGCGCATTCATGTGCATGGCACGGGGAATGTGATCGATGCGGCACAAAGCGCCGGTTTTGAAGGGCGTATCGTGTATATGAGCGCATTGGGGGCGGCCCCCGATGCGCCGTCAGAGTATTCGCGCACGAAGTATGACGCGGAGCAGCTGGTGCAAAAGGCCGGACGGCCTTATACGATCTTTCGGCCCTCGCTGATTATCGGCAAGGATGGCGAGTTTGTCGCTCAAATGGCGGATCTGGTGCAGTACGGCGGCATGCCCGTGCATCTGCCGTTTCCCGTGATCCCCGTGCCCGGTGATGGCTTAAACAAGTTTCAGCCGATCTGGATTGATGACCTGTGCGGGTGTGTCACCAAGGCATTGGCAAAACCGGTCACGGATTATCAGACTTATGAAGTGGGCGGGGCGACCCAGCTGACGTTTAACGACCTGCTCGGCGGCTTCGCGCAGAGCCTGCACGTTAACAAGCCCCTCGTGCATGCGCCGGTTCCCATGCTCAACGTGGTGGCGACTGTCATGGAGTCTTTGATGCCGAAGCCGCCAGTGACCCGCGATCAGCTTTTGAACCTGGGGCGCGACAATATCACCGACAGCCGGGCGATTGAGCAGGTGTTCGGTATTCGGCCTTTGAGCTTTGACCAGATGCTCGCAAAGATTTATGGCGCGTGAACAGTGCCGGGAGGCAATCGCGGGGTCGGCGCCAAAAACGGTGCCGGCCCCGTTTTTGCGCGCGCAGAATGTCATGCCCTTGCTGGGCTTTGAATGGGGGCGCGTCCCGCGTATGAAACACGCTTGAAGGAGAAGCGGCGGCATTTCCTCCTCTTTTCCCTCTCGTATCCAGCGATAAGCAACGACGGAACAAAACCGTCCGTCGTCGATGCGCGCAGGAAGCAAGGCGGAAACGCCGCTGCGACAAGCCCGCACAACGCAGGCAGCACAATGCCCGGTGCGAGGAAGTTGTCTGGTAAACTAACGGTATGATGTCAACAGAAACAGACAAGGTGGCGCAGTCGCTGCAAGGCGCGTTCGGGTTTGCCGAGTTTCGCCCGCTGCAAGAGGAAGCCGTCCGGGGGGCGCTGGCGGGGCGCGATGTTCTGGTGGTCATGCCGACCGGGGCAGGCAAGTCGCTGTGTTTTCAACTGCCCGCGCTGCTCGCGCCCCATGTCACCCTGGTCGTCTCGCCGCTGATCGCCCTGATGCGGGATCAGGTGGATGCGCTCAACCGCCGGCCCGTGTTTGAGCAGACCGGGTGCGCGAGCTTGTCTTCTTTGCAGGAAGCCTCCGAGCAGCGCGTGGTTATGGACAAGCTGCGCGCGGGGCGGCTGAAACTCTTGTATGTCGCGCCGGAGCGGTTTCGCTCACCATCGTTTGTGGAAGCGCTGAAGCGGGCAAACGTTTCCCGGTTCGTGGTGGATGAAGCGCACTGCATCAGCGAGTGGGGGCATGATTTTCGGCCTGATTATTTGTCGCTCAAGGGGATTGTGGAAAGCCTGGGACGGCCCCCGGTCACGGCGGTGACGGCAACCGCGACCATTCGGGTGCAGTCGTCCATTGTCGCCAATCTGGGCATGGACGATCCGCTGACACTGGTGGGCGGCTTTGACCGGCCCAACTTGTATTGGAGCGTTGTCCGGGTCAAAAGCGACAGTGAGCGATTGGAAAAGCTCGCCAAGGCCCTGCCGAAGCTGGCGGGGGGCGGCGGCAGCGGGCTGATTTATGTGCCGACCCGCAAAATGTGCGACGAAGTGGCGGAAGTGGCCGACGATGCCCTGCAAACGATCGGGCGACGCGCGGGCGTCTACCATGCCGGGCTGGACCCGGAAATGCGCACGCGCATGCAGCGGGACTGGCTGTCCGGCGACCGTCAGGTACTGGTGGCGACCAATGCGTTCGGCATGGGGATCGACAAGCCCGATGTCCGGTTTGTCATCCACTGCGGCTACCCGGACAGCGTGGAAAGCTATTATCAGGAGGCGGGCCGGGCGGGGCGGGACGGGCGCAAAAGCCGATGCGTGGTCTTGACATGCTTTACCGACCGGCGTACGCGCGAGTGGTTCCTGGACAACGACGTGCTGACGGTCGGCGACGTGCAGGCAGGGCATCGACGCCTTGTCAATGTGCGCATGGCGGGCAGCGACATTGTCACCATTGCGCGTTCGGCATGGGCATCCGCGTACGAGAACAGCGACCTCAAAGCCCGGCGCGTGTTAGGTGAGCTGGAACGGGCAGGATTGGTGGAGCGGCTGAACGAAACGCCGGACGAGATCGTACTGCGTTTGGTGCAGCCAAAGTTTTCCAGCGTTTTGTTTGGGCGCATCGCACAAGATTTGGATAAACAGCGCCGGGAACGGCTGCGCCGCCTGGACGAGATGACCAATTACACCAAGACCCATGACTGCCGCCGCCGCACGGTCTTGGAATACTTTGGAGACCATGAGGAGCCGCTCAATCAGGGCTTCTGCTGCGACAACTGCGACCGTCCCGCCGGGGAAAATGGGCAGTCTGCGGCGCGGCCTGATTTGTCCCCGATTGCCATGCCGAACCCTGTCGATGGGTCAGACATCTATTCTGTGCTGGAAGGGTTGGACGCTCTGCGCCCGTCAGTCGGCAAGGCCAAACTCAACGCGCTTTTGCGAGGGGCAAGCTCCAAAGACGTAGAACGGTATGCCCATGAGCGTCACCCCCTGTACGGGGTCTTGACGCATGGGTCGCGCGATCAAGTCAATACGTTTCTGGATGCCCTTGTCGCGCAAAAGTTGCTGCACCAGGCCGATGAAGACGATTACTTTGTCTGCACCCTCACCCAGGCAGGCCGGGACACATGGCAGCAGCGTCTGGAGCTAGATATTGCCCTGCCCGGCACGCGGCGCAAACCGGTACGCAGCGCGCTTCAGGCAAGAGCCGTTTCTGATGACAGCATGGCAGACGATGAAGACGAGGCTCTGTTTGAGCGTCTGCGCTCCTGGCGTCGCCTGGAAGCCAGTGCGCACAACATGCCGCCCTACTGCGTGTTTGGAGACAAGACCTTGCGCGAGATTGCCCGGCATCAGCCGCAGTCGGAAAATGACCTGCGTGCGATCAATGGGGTCGGGGATGCCAAGCTGGAAAAGTACGGAGCGGGCGTGCTGTCGGTCGTGCGCGGGCACGAGGCGGAACACTAAAAAGCCCCTTTTGCTTTCCTGGAGAGAAAGTAAAAGGGGCTTTTGCCAAACGGTATCAGTGGCCCATAACGCCGGGGCTGGGGGCGTGGTAGCCGCGTCCCGTGCGGGTCGTCGGCGCGTGCGTGGTTCGGGTGGGAGTTCCCGCCGCATGGTACCCGGCGGCTTCGGCCTGAGCAATCGTACGGAAGTATACGCGGTTTTTGGGGGCGGGCAGGTTGTGGTCACCGGCCATGTGGTAGACAAGGGTGTTCTTGTTGCCGATGATACTGCCGGACAGCGCAGACATGCCGCCCATCATGGGCCGCCGAGACGTTGTGGCCCCCGTGGCCGCCGCAGTGGAATTGGTGGGCGTGCCGGTTTGGTTGCGGTGCAGGATGCGCGACAGCAGGCCGGGCTTTTTGACGGGTGCGGATGCAGCCGGGGTCGTGGTTTGAGCAAAAGCGGCTGACGAAACAAAGATGCCGGCGGCAAGAGCAGCGGCAACGGTGCGTGTGTTCATAAAAGTCTCCTTGGGAAGTTCTGTGCTCCAAAGCGTTGGCGCGGAATAGAAAGTTCCCTTTATCCCAAGAGAGTATGCGCAAGTGGCTGCGAGGCAAAACAATGGCGGGGGGCCGATTTCGGCTCCCCGCCATTGCTGTTGTGCTGAGTACTGTCGGCTGCGTCGTTGCGTTAAGCGCTGGCTGTGCCCAGCACGCTGTCCGAATCGCGGTCGGCATCGGAGCGCATCTCGGTAACGGCATCCTCGCCGGTCAAGCCTTGGGCGGCTTCCGCGGCGGCATCATCGGCTTCTTCCACGTCATGGGCTGTCTTGGACATATGGACAGCCGCAATCGCGACATCTTCTGTCGCCATAAACTCCAGCTTGGGGTTGTGGGGCAAGTCGGCTACGCGCAGCACGTCGCCGATCTTCATCTGCGACACGTCCACATCCAGGTGTGGGGGCAGGTCGGCAGGCTGGGCATGAACGGTAATCGTATCCAGCAGGTGCTCCAGCAGAGCGTCATTGAGGGTGACATCCGATGGCATGCCAACCAGCTGCACGGGAACTTGAGCCGTGACCTTGTCGCCGCGCCGCACCTGGTGGAAGCCGACACTGATAAAGCCGCGCGTCAGCGGGTCGCGCTCCAGGTTGTCGATCAGCACGCTGTGGGTAGCCGTGTCGCCATCCACAGCCAGGTCAATCATTGTGTTCATGCCGGTTTCGGCAATCAGCACGTTGGCAATGCCACGGGCGGACACTTCCACCAGAAAAGGCTCCAAGCCTTTGCCATATACTGCGCCAGGCACAAAGCCCTGGCGCAAACGCTTGGATCGCTCGGCCTTGGTCTGCTTTCCGCGCTTTGTCACTGTCATTTGCATTGATAAATACTCCCTTTGGAAAACTGCACTAGTTTATACCCGATTTTAGGACTTTGGCAGCAGAACGTCGAATTTGGACAGCATTTCCTGTCGTTTTCGTGCTAATAGCGGGCGCTGATCGGGCAGAGCGAGCGCGATTATTCGTTCTGAAACGTGCGCATACAAGTCGCGCATCTGAGCATCCTGGGTCGGATCCGTCCGGTCACCCTGCATCGCCTGCCGCTGCGGGTTGACCGAGCCGCCTTCATTGGCATATGCTTCCAGCACGCGCAAAGCGCGCCCATAGAAAGCCCGTGCTTGAACTGCGTCGTTTTGGGCCGCATCGCCGAGAGCCGCATCGGCAATTGCGAACTTGGGCTCCGTAATACCGCCGATAGCGCGCACCGTGCCGACCGGACTTGTTTCCAAGCGCGCGATTGTCCGATCATAAATCAAGTTGGATGGCGGCGGGGTGATATTGGCGAGGGCCAGCAGCAAGTCCAGCGACTGCGGCTCGGCGGACAAGCCTTGCTTCCAAGCTTGCTGCGCTTCCTCCGTTTTGCCCTGCGAAAGAAGCACTGTACCCAGCCGCCGATAATTGACCGCATCAGGCTTCCGGCCCACCGCTTCACGCAGCATCGCCTCCGCGGCGGGCAAATTGTTTTGCGGGGCATAAACGCGGTAGCCGAGCTCAGCGGGGTAGGTGGCATTAAGAGGATCCCATGCGCCTGCCAAGGTGTAGTCGGTTTCAGCCTCCTGCGGATTTGGGGCCAATCGCGCTGCCGCGCCTAGCAGCGCGCCTATACCCTGACACGCAAAATAGGCTGTCAAGCACGCGGCCCCAATACCTGCCAGCGCGCGCGGCAGGGGCTTGACATCGCTCGCTGGCGCGCGCGGCAGACATCGCTCGGCGAGACCCACGGTCAGCCCGGCAATGGCCCAGAAACTGACCCCGACAAAAAACACCGACCAGTCCGAGTCGATCAAGTTCTGTATCATGCTTGCCGCGAAACTGCCTGCCAGCCCGCACAACAGCAAGCGTGGCTCGGCAGCAAGGGCCGTGTCCAGGGAAGACGACGGGCGGGGTGGGGGAACTGACGCAGGCTGACGGCCACGTCGCTTGCTTTTAGGCGCAATTGCCAAAGCGGGTGGGGCAACGGCAGGCGAAACCGGGTGCGTAAGTCCTCGTATCACGGCAGTCGCCACGGAAGCCAAAGTCGCCAGCAGCAGAGTCAAACCGACCAGGCCGCACTCATCTGCCATCTGTAAATAGCCGCTGTGCGCCAGCCGTGTAAAGCCGGTCAAGGCATAGCGTTGATAAGCTTGCGCCCAAGTCCCGATGCCTGTTCCAAAAACCGGGTTCGCCAGCGCCATATGCCACGCCCCGCGCCATGTCCACACGCGAAAGGCGGCGGAATTGTCTGCCGCATGGGTTGCCAGCAAGCGCCCCAAAACAGGTTTAGCTGCCACCAGTCCGGCCAAGACAAAGACAACTGCCAGACCGGTCAAGCGGCGCCGTGTTTCGGGTTCCAAAATCAGGCCGTGCCTCAGCGCAAACCCCAGCACGCCGCCAAGTATTACCAGACCGATCAGCAGTGACACCAGGGCAAATCGCGAACCGGTCGTCAGCATCACGCCCAGTTCCAGAGCAGTGATCAGGCCAAGCAGCACGGCCACCATAACACCCGCTCGCACAGCCAAAAACACAGCAAGTGTGAGCGGCAGCAGCATCACTAAATAACCCGCAAGGTAATCTGGGGTGGAAGTCGCAAACACGCGCGCAGAGGGATCACCTGCCCGCACGTGCGCGGCATACTCATTAGCTCCAACGGCTGCGACAACCGCCGCTCCCGCGACCAGACCAAGCACAAGTATCCAAAAATTGTCACGTCCCGAACGCGCCGCATGCCGTGTCAACAGGAACAAGCCAAACTGTACAGCTAAAGTTGTCCAGCCACGCAGCATCAGCCCAGAAAATGCAAAGCTATGCTGACGAATCAGCACTGCCGCCAGTGACGTCAGCGCCCATACCACCAGCAGCCCAAATAGCAACACGCTGCCCCGCCCCAGCACAAGCGGCGAAATACCCGTGGAAGCGAGATCATCGGCGGCACGTCCCCCGCGCTTCAGCACGGCCAGCACGCCCGCCAGCATGACCAGTGCGGCAAGCCAAGACGACCACAGCGGCTCGTCCGGCAGGCCCGACACAAGCGGAACCAGAAAAAGCACGAGGGCAACAAGGGCTACGGCAAAGATACTCACAGCAGCGTCTGCCCCTTGGTACGGGAAGACGTTTCCGTGCCCGTCGCCTGCTGCGCGGCAGCCATATGTCGTTGACGCCAGGCTGTCACATGCCTCTTTCCAATACGCATCCACGCCCGCAGCCACAGACCGCCCCAGACTGCCGCCCGCCGCAGGGGAAACGACTTGGGGTGACGCTTTTTGTCGAACTCAAACCATGCCCTATGAAACTCCCAGATCATGCGGTCCGCGTTTTTGTCGCTGGAGCGCCCGATAGCATGGGTTACCAGAGCCTGGGGAACATAAACCACCTGGCAATGCGCCTGCCCGGCTCGCAGGCAAAAGTCTACGTCCTCACAGTACATAAAGAAACGCTCATCCAGCCCCCCAATCTCGTCGACAAGGGCGCGCCGGATAAACATCGCGCAGCCCGACACCCAGTCCACTACGCGGGCGGATTGATGGTCAAAGTCGGTCATCAAATAATCCTGCGCGTATTTGTTGCGGGGAAACAAGCGGCCGAGATATGTGTTGCGAAAAAAGCCCGCGCCCAATGTTGGGAATCGGCGGCAGGAAAACTGCAAGGTGCCGTCGGAGTTAAGCACGCGCGGCCCCAAAACGCCGGCATTGGGGTGGGCGTCGGCATACGCGGTCAGTTCTTGAAGTGCGGGGGGATGGATAAATGCATCGGAGTTGAGCAGAAACACATAGCGACTTTGGGAAAGTGCGAGGGCCTGATTGTTGGCGCGGGAAAACCCCAAATTGGCATCATTTGTTACTAAATGCACGGTGGGAAAATCGGCCCGCACCATATCCGCCGACCCGTCTGTGCTGGCGTTGTCCACCACCCATGTTTCAAACGAGATATTTAAGTCGACCTCGCGGGCTAGGGATTGCAGGCAAACGCGCAGGTCGTTTTTGGCGTTCCAGTTCACAACAATGACAGCAATGTCAATCATGAGATATTCTGCGCGCAAAAAATCGGCGTCGGCTTCCTTCCATCAGGGCAAGGCAAAGGCGAAACACGCGCGGCGAAAGACAATGGGCGTAATGCTTGCGGTAAAAGCGCATCAACGCGCGGTGGGACTCGTCACGCATAGCGGGCTTCACCTGACGCGTACTGCCCCCGCCCCAGTGGGTGACAACGGCATCGGGCGTGTAGTAAATCTTCCATCCATGTTCTCGCTTTGCTCGCCAGCACCAGTCCACTTCGTTGAAAAAGATTGGAAACTGCGTGTCCAGCAGCCCGACTTCGTCGAGAGCGCGGCGCGCCAGCAGCAGAAACGACCCCATCGGCTGGTCGGCTTCGCCGGGCCGGTTGTAATCAAACGTGGTCATTCGGTATGCGCCCAGCCTGGGAAAGCCGGGCAGCAAACGCGCCAATCCGACAGCTTCCCACAAAACGGGCCAGGGGTCGGGAAATCCGCGCAGAGACTTTTGCGTTTTGCCGTTTGTGTCCAGCAGGCGTACGCCCACGGCGGCGGCATTGGGATGTGCCATCAGAAACGCCAGGGCCTGAGTCAGCGCATTTTGATGCACCACGACGTCCGGGTTGAGCAGCAAAATCGCCTCGCCCCGCGCCCGAACAATCGCCTGATTGTTGCCCTCTGCATAGCCTTTGTTGTCCGCATTGACGATTAAAAGCGCTTTGGGAAATTCAGTGTTCACCATCAGCGCGGAACCGTCATGAGAAGCATTGTCCACGACGACAATTTCCATGTCCCATCCCAGCGGCGGGTGACGGCGAAGCGAGTGCAGGCACTCGCGCAGAAAGTCGCACGTGTTCCAATTGACGATGCACACGGAAAGCAGCATGGATATTTTCAGCTTGCGGCGTGGAGGGCGAACAATGCTTTTGCCTCGTCCAAGTTGCGCACAAGAGATGTGGGAGGGCAGGGCGCAAACCAATCCGCTGTGTTGGCCCCGAGCACTCCCAAAGTGGCCGCGCAGCCTGCGGCCTGTCCCGCCTTTATGTCCATCCAATGGTCCCCGGCCATGGCCGCGTGATTTGCGGGAACACCCAGCAAAGCAAGCGCCTCCCATAGATGCTCCGGGTGCGGCTTGGCGAGAGGGACATCGTCGCGCGTCAGCAGGACATCGTGAGGGAGGGCGTAATGCGTCACCATGTCGAGCGAAACGCGGCGGCAGTTACGCGTCACAATGCCGATTTTGACGCCAGCGTCCCTTAATTGATTGAGCAAAGTGTCTGTGCCCGGTAAAAGTATCGGATGGGCGCAGCCATCTACTTCCCGCTGCTCCAATTCGGCAAAAGCATCCCGGCGAAACGCCGCACCGTCGCCGCCGCGTTCGGCAATGTCGGCGGCGGCGGCGTTGACCAAGCCGAGTATATCTTTGCCTTGCACCACGGAAAGGGGCACATCGGCCTGTGCGGCTCGACGGAGCATCGCCTGCGTCATGGCTGGAAAGTCGATATGCGTTTCGACCAATGTGCCGTCTAGATCAAACAAGACGGCGCGGAGCGAGGTAAAGGCAACGGTGGCAGGACAAGAAGTCATCCGTCATTATCGCACAAAAATAAGCCGAAGGTCTAGCTGATCGCATCCCGTATTTCCCGCTCGGTTGTGCGAGACTGTTCCAGGGCACGGGCATCCTCTTGTCTTTGTTCAGCAGTTTCGACGCGGGCAAGCTCCTCATCCGGCGTCAATCCCGGCGCGCGGGCAAGAGAAGGTTCCACCGACCCAAAATTGTACATCGGTTCTGTTTCCTGGGCAAGCGCGGGGTTGGCCGGTACGCGCGGGGCGGTCAGGGGCGAGGCGGGCGGTGTGAGTGTTTCCGAAACAACCGGGGCGGACGTGCCGACATCGCTGAAGCCCTGCCCGACCGCCATGACGTTAATATCGACGCCAACAGCGTTGTACTTGAGAAGCAATTGCTTGAGATCATCGTAACGCGCCGAATCTGAGACGATGGACAGCAGATAATCACCCTCGTGCAGACGGTCGGCGACCTGCTGCGCGGCTTGCTCCGGCATACCCATGTCGCGCAGGTAGCCTGCAACTCCCCCCGCGACGGCTCCGGCCGCCGCTGTGGCCGCTGCCGCCCCCATCGCAGTCGCGAGCGCCCCGCCCGCCAGCACCAGCCCGACACCGGGAATAGCCAGAGCCGCTGCGCCCAGCAAAATCCCGGCCACCAGCCCGACGCCACTGCCGACCGCCGCGCCTGCCGCGGCATCCTGCGGCGTGGTCGTCGTCAGCCCTTCTTTGCCCACGGTTTCTACATTGCTTACCGTGTCGGCTGTGGTCAGCGGCATTGCTGTGGCAGGCAGCACAACAGGGTCAATAGTGCGCGGACGCTCTGCATACGCGGTTTCGGGTTCGCCTTGATCCAGCCCCTGCGTGTCCGAAAGGCGGGCGTAGCCCGTCCGCACCCGCGCGGTTTCATCCTGCTCCGCTGCCCGCCGGGCGATCACGGCGATATGGTCACGGGTGATGCCCCGATCCTGCAATGCCCCAATAGCGCGCTCGGCATCGGCCACATCCTGAAAAAGTGCGTATATTCGCTGGTCCGCCATGATCTTCGCCTCTTTCCGGCGTGCCCGCAGGCATCGCCTTCTTATGGAAAGAAAATACCCGCCTGCCTGACTGGTTAAACGGGCAGAAATATCTAAGCCGCTCCGGGCGCGGCATGGGGAAACAGCGTGGCGAACACAAGATAAGCATTCAGCGCGGCGATACACACCGCCAATGTCCAGCCGAGAACTTTGACGGCCCCATTGTTGACAAAAGGCCCCATTTTTAACTTATCACTGGTGAACTGGATCAAAGGAATGACGGCGAACGACAATTGTACCGAGAGTACCACCTGGCTGAAAATCAGCAGCTTGCCCGTTCCACTCGGCCCGGCAAGAGCAGTTGCCAGCAGGCACGGCACAATCGCAATCAGGCGCGAGATCATGCGGCGCACCCAGGGAGCGATCTTGAAATGCGTAAACCCTTCCAAAACAATCTGGCCTGCCATGGTGCCCGTGATGGTGGAGTTTTGGCCTGACGCCAGCAAGCCGATGGCGAACAACGGTGTCGCCAGACTTGCGCCGAGCAGTGGCGTGAGCAGCTTGTACGCACCCTCAATATCCCCGACTTCGTGATGTCCCGACCGATAAAAGGCCGATGCGGCGAGAACTAAAATAGCGGCGTTGACAAAGAGCGCCAATGTGAGGGCGATCGTGGATTCGGCATACGCTGTCTTGATCGTGTCTTTGAGTTCCCCCAGCGATCGCCCAAAACGCCGGGTTTGGATAATGCTTGAGTGCAGATAAAGATTGTGCGGCATGACCGTTGCCCCCAAAATGCCCAGGGCGATATACAGCATGTGCGGGTCACGGACAATCTGCGGGCGGGGCAGGAAGCCATGCAGCACGCCGCCCCAATTGGGATGGGCGAATGCCAGTTCCAGGGCGAAGATCACCATCATTGTCCCGATCAACGTCATAATGAGGGCTTCGATCCACCGGAAGCCTTTGCCCTGCAAGGCCAGCACAATCAAAACATCGGCTCCCGTGATAACCACGCCCCACGTTAAAGGAATACGGAACAAAAGGTTCAGGGCAATGGCAGACCCAATCACTTCGGCAATGTCACACGCGATAATGCCGATCTCCGCCGACAGCCAGAGCATAACAGCGACAGGCCGCGAATACGCATCCCGGCACGCCTGCGCCAGATCCCGCCCGGCCACGATCCCCAGCTTTGCCGCCAGCGCCTGCAAAAAGATCGCCGTGAAATTAGACAGCAAAACAACCGACAGCAGGGCGTAGCCATACACGGCTCCCCCTGAAATATCGGTCGCCCAGTTGCCGGGGTCCATGTAGCCCACGGCCACCAAATAACCGGGTCCGACAAAGGCCAGCAGGCGTCGCCAAAAAGGGCCATGGCGCGGCACCGACACGGATTGAAACGCTTCCGGCAGGCTTGGGGTGCCGACTGCCGCGCGCCATCCGGTCGTCGGCAGTATTTCCAGCTCGTCGGCTGTGGCTTCTGAGCTGCTCATAGTTTGGTACTTTTCTTTGCTGATTGACAGAGTGATGGATTTTAGAGTGATGGATTTTTTGCCTACGGGCACACGCGGCCTTTACCCGGCAAAAGCCTTTTTGTTCTTATTCATTTTCCGAAACAAAGACGCTGCCCGCAAGAGCCGGGCCGACAACATGACGCCGCCCGCCCACGTCAATCGTCAGCAGCCCGTCCACGGGATCGCGCTCTACCACGGAAACCGCAGTTTGTAAAAGCATGGCGCGTGAGGAAAGGGCGCGCAGAACCTGCGGGTCCGTATCTTTGACCCGGCTGATCACGACAGTTTCGCCCGCCGCGCACTCGGCCAGCGTGCGCAGCAGTGTTTCCATGAGCCGCCCTTCCCTTGTGGGAATAGGGTCGCCATGCGGGCAGGCAGTCGGGTAGCCGAGCAGGGCATCAATGCGCGCTTCGAATTCTTCGGAAATGACGTGTTCCAGTTTTTCCGCCTCGGCATCCACTTCGTCCCACGCATAGCCCAGCGCCTGCGCCAGATACAACTCCAGCAGACGGTGATGGCGGATCACTTCCAGCGCCACTTTTTCACCGGCAGCGGTCAGCCGGACACCATGGTACGGCGTGTAGTCCGCCCATTGCAGCACCGCCAGATGCTTCAGCATCTTGGTGACGGCCGCCGGTGTCGTCCCCATCTTGTCCGCCAATGTCGATGTGGACACATTGGCGCTTTGACGCTGCAATTTGTACACCGCTTTGATGTAATCTTCGGTTGCCGTGCCGCGCATATATTTGCCTTTACAACTTTATATTTAACCAGGGTTAAATTATGTACGGCATGGAGAGGGATTGTCAAGGGGATAGAACAGAGATTTCTAAGGCATATTCACGCTATTCCCACGGCGCAGCAACGACGGAACAAATCGTTCCGTCGTCGGTATACCTTGAAAACGCCAGGGAAACACCCTGGCTGCGTGTTGGGAAGCGGCTTGCCTCACGCTCAGGTCAGAACAAGCGACCGACAAAAAACGTGCTGCCAAACAACAGCGTATAGCGAGGAGCAGCATGGGAAAGCCCGATGTCGATGCCGGCATCGAAAGCCAGCACGCGGGACGGCTGGTAGCCGATGGCGTGCAGGGTGGACACAATCGTGCCGCCTTCGCTGTTGCCGCTGTAGCCGTACAATTCATCTTGCAGTGTCAAAGTGGGGCTGAGCTTGGTGTTAAGCACGCCGCTGCCAAGGTACTGGGTCGCAAAGCCCTGGCCGGTCATGCGGCCCTGCTGGTAGACGCCCAAATTGAAGTCGCCGTGCAGGGTCTTGTTGTAGTCTTTGGAGGCCAGCAGCAAAAGGTCGTAGTCGGTTTTGCCGGTGCCTAATCCCCGGCTGGCCGTGGGGATTTTGTATTCCAAACGAGCGGCCAGGTCGTAAGTATGAGGGGATTGAGCGACAATCAGGTATTGCAGGCCCGGCGTGACATCGCCGCGCCCGGATAGATGGGTGCCGTCCGTGGCTGTCTGCTCATTGTAGCCGCCAAGAAAGACATGGTATTCCAAACGCTTGGAACTCGTCGTAAGCTTCAGGACAATGGGGGTGGAAAAGGCGCGATGGGACTGCTGGCCGCCGTGCTGCGCGGCCCCGCCGGCTTCCATCTCCAGGTAGCCGGGAAAAGTCAAAGAAGCGGGGTCGGTGACTGTGGGTCGATACGGGTTGACCGTGGGCAGTTGCTGTGCATCGTCTTTTTGCTGCGCTAAAGCAAGGGAAGTGGGGGCCAGCAGAAGCAGGACTGTGAGAAGGGTGGAACGTGGTTTCATGGGTTGATGGAGAACGGGAAGGCCCCCCTGCCCCAATTTTGGGGAGCCGGAACGGAAGTTGCCCTTGCCCTTTCTTAATCCGGCTCCCCAAAATTGCCCCTCGGCTCAGAGCCGCCGGAGCGGGGAACAGGGCGGGGGGGCCATACTTTACCCGCGCTGGGCAATGGGCACGACTGTCAAATCACGGGGGCCTTCGTAGAGGGCGCGGGGGCGCATGATCTTGTTGTTTTCCAATTGCTCCAGAATGTGCGCCGTCCACCCCGAAATACGTGACACGGCAAAAATGGGAGTGAACTGCTCGGTCGGGATGCCGAGCATATGGTAGACCGAAGCGGAAAAAAAGTCGACGTTGGCTTTGAGCGTCGTTTTGCCCTTGGCGATCAGGGCTTTGTCAGCGGCCTTTTGCACGGCTTCACTCAGATCGAACCAGTGGCTGTCCCCGGTGGATTGGGCAAGCTGCAGGCTCATCTCGCGCAGGGACACGGCACGAGGGTCGAGGGCTTTATAAACGGCATGGCCGATGCCCGGTATCTTTTGCCCGCTGCCGAGCATCTGCGTGACGACTTCTTCGGCTTTGTCGGCGCTGCCGATCTTTTCCAGCGTGCGCATGACATTGGTGTTGGCGCCGCCGTGCAGCGGCCCGGCCAGTGTGCCGACGGCGGAAACGACCGCGCTGTACATATCGGTCAAAGTGGCGATGGTGACACGGGCGGCAAAAGTGGACGCATTGATTTCGTGGTCGGCGTGCAGGATCAAGGCGACATCGAGTGCGTGGGCTTCAAGTTCGCTGGGCTCCGTGCCTTTGAGCTGATACAGAAAGTTCGCGGCTGTGCGCAGGCCGGGCTTGGGTGCAACAGGTTCCTGTCCGGCCTTGAGGCGGGCCAATGCCGCGACAACGGTGCCCATTTGGGCCACAAGCCGCACGGATTTGTGCATGTTGGCGTGCGGGCTTTCGTCGCCCGTATCGGGGTCGTACAGGCCGAGCAGGGAAACAGCGGTGCGCAGGGCATCCATGGGCGGGGCGGATGTTGGAAAGGCTTTCAGGGCGGTCAAGACGCCTTCGGGCAGAGCGCGGTGCTCGTCCAGGTGGTGATTTAGCTCATTTAATTGGGACTGTGTGGGAAGGGCGATATGCCACAACAAATACACCACCTCTTCGAAGGTGGTGTGTTGAGCCAGATCATGGATGTCGTAGCCGGCGTAGATCAGCTTGCCTTCGTCGCCGTTGACGTCGCAGATGCGGGACTTGCCGATGATGGCATCGCGCAGTCCTTCGGTGAATTTGGTGTCTTCTGCCATGGGATGATGTGCTTTCTTCGGGGGAAAGTTTGGCACGCCGCCGGGCGAAAAACGGGCTGATGCTTGGGTGCCTGACCGCGTGCGCAACGGTTTATCTTACCCCGTTTGGGTGGGCAAGTCAAACGCCTTCCGGGGCAAGAACGGTTGCCTCGTTGTTTTTATGGGTTTTGTCCTGCCTCGGCGGCGGGGTTGCAGGATGTCTGGCATTGCCGGGTGGACGCTGCAGGGGCCGGACGAAGCCGCAGGCCCTGTGTTTGTCTGGCGCAAGAGGATTACACGCCCTGCACGGCGAATGACTCCGTTATGATACGTATTGCCGTTCTGCTTTCGGGCCGTCACGGGCGGGGCAGCAACATGGAAGCTGTCGCCCGCGCCTGCCAAGTGGGAAAAATTGACGGGCAGATCGTGCAGGTCTTAGGAAACTTCGCGCAGTCGCCCGCACTCGCGCGGGCAAGAACGTTGGGGCTGTCGACAGACACAGTGCCGTCGCCCGGCAAGCAGGCATCGCCCGCCGAAGAAGACGCCTACGCCGACACGCTGTTGTCTGCGCTGGATGCTGTTCAGCCCGACCTGGTGTGCCTGGCGGGATATATCCGAAAAGTGCCGCTTCTCGTGGTGAGGAGCTACGCGGGCCGTATGATTAACATGCACAATGCCCTGCTGCCCGCGTTCGGCGGGCGGGGCATGTTCGGGGCAAATGTTCATCAAGCCGCCCTGGACTATGGGGTGAAAGTATCGGGCTGCACGGTGCATTTCGTGGACGAGCAGTATGACACCGGCCCCATTATCCTGCAAAGTGTTGTGCCCGTCCTGGACGACGACACGGCAGAAACGCTGGCCGCGCGCGTGCTGACCGCCGAGCATCAGGCCTTTCCGCAGGCCGTATCCCTGTTCGCGCAAGGACGGCTGCGCATTGAAGCCCGCCGGGTGCGCGTGCTGTGAAGAATTAGACGCCAACCCAGACCATTTCGACGCCGGGCAACTTGTGTGTTAGGGTCATGCACAAGTCGCGCATGGACGGGGTTTCGGTGGCATCGTGGCCGGCATCCAGCAGCGCGAGTCCCAGGCCCTCGGCTTCCAGAAACTCATGGTGACGGACATCGGCAGTGACATAGGCATCCGCGCCCGCCGCATGGACAGCGCGCAACATACCGGCCCCCGCCCCGCCGCACACAGCTACTCGCGAGATCATTTGGCGGCTGTCCGGGGCAAGGCAGCGCAGGGCGTTGGTTCCAGTACATGTCAATGTTTGTTCCACCAGGCGCACGAAGTCGGAGACGGGACGCGGCGGGGACAGATTGCCGATACGCGGCAGGGCCGTTTCCCCTGTTTCTCCCAGCGGATGCACATCCGCGAGGTCAAGAAGGGCGGCGAGGCAGTCGTTGACCCCGCCCTCGGCGCGATCCCAATTGGTGTGCATAGCGTACAAAGCAATATCGGCTTTCACCAAGGTAGCAACGGCGCGCGCAATAGGGTCTGCCTGCGGATCAAGACGTTTGAGCGGAGTATAGATCAGCGGATGGTGACAGACAACCAACCCAACCTGCGCGGCGGCGGCCCGCGCGCAGGTATCGGGAGTGGCATCCAGACTAACGCCAATCTTGCGGATAGGCCGCGCATCTTCACTGCCGATCAGCAGCCCGACCGGGTCACCCGGCAAGGCCAATGTTTCCGGGGCCAGGGCCCGCAAAGCTGCGAGTGTTTCCTGCAATGTCATGGTGAGCTTCCCTTTCCGTCACTGCATCGTCATGTTACCCACAGATTGTCAAACTTAAGGACGCAACTTTTTCTTTCCCCGCGTGTCTTAACAAAGCAGCAGGGGGATCAGGCACAGGAATTGCAGCAGCAGGCGACGAACAACAAGGCTATGACAATGCGACACATACTGGCGATATTTTTGCTGATCGCGACTTTCGGCGCGGCGGCCTGGGCGGGGCCGCTGGACACCGGAGATGCTGCCTACAAAAGCGGCGACTACACACAGGCTGCCGCAAATTACGGGCAGGCGGCTGCCCGCTCCCAAGGCGTGGAGCAGGCCAAAGCGTATTACAAGCTCGGCAATGCCCTGCATAAGCTGAACCGTCCTGCTGATGCCCGCAATGCCTACGAGCAGGCGCAGAGCATTGACCCCTCGCTGTCGTTTGCGTCTTCCCCGGATAAGTTCCAAAGTGCCATGAGGCGCGTGTCGGGCGCATCCGCCCCGCCGGGGAACCGTTATGGGGACAGGGGGCAGATCAGGCCACGGGAAAGCGCCCCTGTAGGCGGAGATCAGGCTTATCTAGGCCTGGTCAACAGCAACGTGTATGTCAGCCCTGACGTGCCCAATATCAATCCGCAGGCGTTGCAGCAGGCCGCCGTGCAGGGCCGGGACAACCCGCACACGATTGTCAAGATTGCCGTATTGGGCCGACTGCCGCGCGGCTTTTCCAGCGTTTCGCGCTATGCCGGAACCCTGCATCAGTCGCTGAACCTGCAAAAGAACGGCCTAGTCGTGGCGGCATTGGCCGGGCCCGGCGCGGGCGTGGGCGTGGCGACAACGGAACTGGGCGCTGACAAGAACACGCAACTGGCACAGCAATATGCGCCGCAGATCGCCGCTGACCCCAACAAGGGCACGGCGGCGCTGGCAGCAGCCGTGGCTTCGGCTATCAACGGCAAAGAATACGGAGGGGCATCAATTTTGTGGATTGTCTTTTTGATTGTGGTCGCGGCTGTGGCCTGGCTGCTGGTCAGCGCCACCCGCCAAAAGAAGGCGCAATTGGGGCAGGCGCGTGACCAGATCGCCCCGCTCAAGCAATATGTGCTGGAAAGCATCGGCTATCTGGACGGCTACGTGGATGTCCTGCCCAAAAACAACCCGGACTCGGACACTGTCCGCAGGCTGCGTCAGTCTGCCTCAGACAAGTACGATAATGCCTCCAAAGCCCTGGCCGTCGCGACTGCGGACAGCGACATCGCCCGCGCGCAGGGCCTGCTCCAAGCCGCACGTTCTGATGTGGACAATGCCCGCAAAGCCCTAGATAGGGCGCTGGGCAACACGGCCAACATTCCCGGCGATGATGCCCTGCGCCCTACGCCGCTGCCCGAATCGCAGCAGCAGGTCAATGCCGTGCCTGCCGACCAGCGCGGCGTGTCGTTTTTTTCCTCTCGTCCCGCGCCCATCGGGTCATTAGTGCCTGTCACAGTGACTATTAATGGGCAGTCCAAGCAGGTCTTGGCAACGCCGGAAGAAGCCGACGAGCTGCGCCGGGGCCGCATGCCGCAAGTCCGCACGTTTGATGTGCAAGGCCAGCGTGTTCCCTGGTATGCTTACAACCAGTATGACCCTTACAACGACTATTGGCGTTACCAGAATAGCGGTTGGGGCGGCTTTGGAGGCGGGGTCGTGGCAGGGCTGGTCGGCGCGGAGCTCATGGGCGACTTGTTCTCGCCCCGCTATTATGGCGGCGGCTATAGTCCCTATGCGTTCAGCACGGACAACGACTATTACCGCGGCTACTACGATGCCGAACAGTCCGGGCGGGCTTACGGGTCGGGTTTTGACGGCTACGGCGGCGGAGCCGGCATGGACAACGCCGGAGGCGCGGCGTTCATGCAGGACGGCGGGCCAGGCTACGACACCCAAGACTACGGCCAGGGCGGAGGCGGAGGCTATGCAGGCGGGGGCAGTGACCGCTCGTAGTGAGAAGATATCCATGCCCGATTATTACATCAGCGCCAACGTTCGTACTCGTGACACGGACAGCGTGCTCCGCGCTGTCCGCGAGATCTTTGCGGGCCGGGGCTTCGCGCCGATAGCCGACACACGCGCCGCCGCCGTGGTGGAAGATGACGATGCCCTGCCGCCCGGTACAGATTGGTATGGAGTGGTTGTCAGCGGAGCAAGCGGGTGCGGCTGGGTCAGCGTGTACGTGGACGATTGGCAGGACAGCGGCTTGTTGTCTTGCGCATTGTCCGAGATTTTAGGCGTGCTTGTGCTGGAAATCTGGGTCGCCGAAAACGTGCATTGGGGCTACACGTTGTTTGACGGCGGGGTAGTCACAGATCGTTTTGCCGATGCTCCTGACCAGGTAGCTGATACGCCTGATGAAGCTGCGCAGTATGCAGGCCGAGCCGACGCTTTGTCCACCCTTCTTGTCCAGCCCCCCGATGCGTTGCGGGCGGCTTTGGAAACGGCACGTGCTCAAGCGGGCGAATTCGCCGGGCCGGGCGTAGATGCCCTCGCCGCCGCTGTCGGCCTGCCGTTTGAGCACGTTTTCACCGGCTATGATTTCTTTTTCAATGACGACCCGGAAGATTATGGCCCAAGCCTTGAGCAGTGGGCCGAGTTCCGACACCTTGCGTTTCAGAACCCGCCGGGCCGCGAAACGTTAGCCGACTGACGCTTCCTCCCCCAAGCTTCGCCGCATCAGGCGATGGGGGATGCCCGCATCATCAAATTCTTCTCCTGCGGCCACAAAACCCAGTTTCTCATAAAATGGAATGGCGTAGGTTTGCGAGTCCAGCATGGCTTTAGCAAAGCCCTGAACGCGTGCTTCTTCCAACACTGCCTCCATCAAACGCAGGCCCAAGCCTCGCCCCCGCGCAGATTTCACGACAGCAACCCGCCCGATCTTTGCGATGCCATGCTTGTTGACCAGTCGCGCGGTGGCAAGGGGCACATCGTTTTCCGTCAGCAGCAGGTGGGTCGCGCAGTCGTCATACTCATCCAATTCTAGTTCGGCGGGGACTTGCTGTTCGTCCACGAACACTTCCATGCGAATTTGGAGGCATTGCGCGCGCTCGTCTTCGGTGCGCGTTTGTCTAATTTGAATGGACATAATCTTGAGTTTGAATGGACATAATCTTGAGATTGCGCGAGAAATACAAAGTTGGCGGGGACTGCCTAGTCGCGCACGCGGAACTTGAGCAAGGCCCATACAGCGTCTAGCGCGTCGCGCCAGCCGATTTTCTTGCCCTGCAAGGCAGTTCGGGCGTGGTAGTGGATCGGCACTTCATAGATTTTGAGGCCCCGTTTCGCCACTTTCGCGGTGACTTCGGGGCAGAAGTCGAAACGCTCGCAGTGCAGGGGCATACCCAGCAGCACATCACGTCGGAACATCTTGTAGCAGGTCGCTTCGTCCGTCAGGTGCGTGCCGTAGAGCTTGTTGGTCAGCCAGGGCAGCAGGCGGCGGGCGAGAAAGAACTTGTCGGGCCTCCCTTCGCCGCTTCCTTGTCCATTGAGACGCTCGGCGGCGGACGATAGGCGCGTGCCGTAGACCACGGATGCACCCGCCTCGATCTGTGCCAGCATGGGCACGAAGTCGGTGGGAAGATACTCGTGGTCGGCGTCCTGAATGACCACGACATCGCCAACTGCGTGGGACAGAGCAATACGGATGGCCGCGCCTTTGCCTGCATTGCGCGGGGCGTAGACAATGCGCAGGTGCGGGTCGTGGGCGTCTTCCAAGGCGCGCAAACGCTCGCGCGTGTGGTCCGTGGACCCATCATCCACGACGATCAATTCCAGGTCGAGCGGCACTGCCAGAACGTCCTGAATGATGCGCGCCACGGTGGCTTCCTCGTTGAAGACCGGCATCAGAACAGACAACCGGCGGGACGGTACGCTGCATGCAATAGGCATGATTGTATTGTACCCAATTGCCCTTGTGCCTGCTTCTCCCGCGCCTTCAGGAAGACGCAGAATTGTAGTTTGACAAACAAATCAAGGTGCGATATAATGAAATGCAAGGCCATTTGTTCTTGCACCCCGTCCGGCAAAATGGCGGGGACGGCTTCTCGCCTGTGCAGCGGCACAGACACTACCCGCAGACCGTAGACTATACGAGGGTACAGCCATGTTGAACGGCAAAGTGAAATGGTTCAGCGACAGCAAAGGCTACGGCTTTATCGAATGCGATGGGCGACGCGATGTCTTCGTCCACGACTCGGCTCTTGTGCGCACCACCTGTAAAAGCCTTGAGGAAGGGCAGCCCGTGGAGTTCAATATCGTGGATGGCAATCATGGCTTCCAGGCCGCCGAAGTGCAGCCCACTCCCGCGCCGCGCGCCTAACGCACGGCGACTTCGCCCGGATAAACCGTCACGAAGAACTGTCTTGCCCCGGCGCACAGGATTGCCGCCGGGGCGTTTTTGCGTGTATACTAGGGTTCTATGGCCGATCTCAGCGCGCCCGTCATCAACGAAGACGCCGACCGTGTTCTGGGGCGTATTATTATCCGCTATGGGCTGGCGACGTTTGTTCTGCTGGTCATCATGACGATTGTAATGTCGATTGTCAACGTGCTGGTGCCCGGCCCGCTGCACCGCTTTTTGGACACTGTAGGCCTCTTAATAGTTATGCTGCCGTTCTATGCAGGCATCAGCAAACTTTTCGGGGCGCGGCTTGTCTTGGGCCGCGAGTTTGTTCAGCAAAAGCAATGGCGCGAAGCTGTTGCCGCCCTGGACCCCTTTGCCGGGCCGACCCAGCGCTTTCTGGACAAGACCGGCGAAGCGCATTATCTGCTTGGTTTGGCCTACCAGGGGCAGGGGGACAGCGCTCGGGCCGCTGCGGCGCGCGCTTTTGTGTGCCGCCACCGCGCCGGGCCGTGGGCGCAGCGTTTAAGCCCGACCGCCGCCTCAAAGCAGGAAAAACGCCCGCCGCCGCCGAAACATAAGCTGCGCCGTCGCCACTAAACACGCAGCCACAAGACACCTCGTCCCACAACACGCCTATGGAAATCACCCAACGCTATACCACGCAGGACAATCGCCGCTACCTGATCCGCTTTTCGTACAACGAGCGCATTCTGGATACCGACCAGGCCGCCGCCTTTATTCAGCGCCTGGATGTGCTGGACGAGGGCACCCAGGAGCGCATCGAGACGCCGGAAAAGATCGCTCGTTTTTCCACCTACGAAAACTTCCAATCGTTTGGCGGCTATGTCGCCGTCAACTACCTGGGCGTTCGGCAGACCGCTATCGAGCAGCTGCGCACCAAAATCTTGACCCGCGTGGAAGACTATCTGGAAAGGCTGGCTCCGTCCCATGTCTGACATTTCCGCCAAGCCTGCACCCGCCCCTTCTTTGCAGGATCAGACCATTGAACTGGGCCGCACCTTCAAGGAAATCAGCGACAACGCCCCCCAAGACACGCCCAGCGCGCTTTCGGCCCAGGTGTTCGCCGACTGGCTTGCGCAGGCCGGGCCGCCCAGCCGCCAGCCCGCGCGCATGGCCGATGTTGCAGAGCATTACGATGTTTTCGCCAACACCAACCGGGACTTGTTTGACCTGTTCACCATGCTGCAAAGCTACATTGAAGTGGAAGACGACGATGAGGATGACGACCTTCCGCCGCGCACATTTATTGGCCTGCCTCTGCTTGCTCCTTCTTCGCCCGACTCGCCCGCTGAGTAACCCACGCTTTATCCCTCCAGTTCGCCCCTATGTCTTCCGTTCCCACATTTGAGCAAAAGAAAGTCGTGTCGCTGTTCGTGGTGCTGGCCTGGCTCGGGCTTTCCTTTGCATTGCTGTGGCTTTTGTACGCCCTGCGTGCATTGATCCCCCCATTCCTCGTTGCGATTATTATCGCGCTCACGCTGGCCCCCGAAGTAGACCGCATGGACCGGCGCGGCTTGTTTGGCTTGCGCGTGCGTCGCGGGGCCGCCATCGCCTTTATTTACCTTTTGTTTCTTGCGTTCTTCGCCTTGATGGTCAGCCTGCTTCCGCAGGTGAGCGGGCAGTTGACCGGGCTGATCACGTCGCGCCTGCCCAATGCGCTCTTGCACGGCAGCGCCCAGGATGTCAGCGATCTGGCCCAGCACACCATGAACCGCTGGCATGTGCCCTCCATGATGCGCGGGCCGGTCTTGCAGCAGGCGGAGCATGTCCCTCTGCTGCTCGGCAGGGGCTTAACATGGCTTGGCGACAACCTGCCCGCCCTGGCCGGCAACTTGATCTGGGTCGTGATTGTCCCCATCATCACGTTTTTTATTCTTTTAGACTTTAATAAAATACTGGGAAAAGGCTTGCTGCTGGTCGCGCGGGAGCGGCGCGAAGGCGCTCTCACCGTGCTGACCGACATTATCGCCGTGTTTGGTAACTGGGTGCGCGGCGTCCTGACCGTGATGGGCCTGGACATGGTCGTGATCGGGGCCGTGCTGTGGCTGACAGGGACATTTCTGCTGCACACGCAGGCGCCGGGCCAGCCCAACCTGCGCTCGTATGCCCTGACCCTGGCGGTCACGGCGGGCATTTTGTACACCATCCCTTATTTTGGGGCGTTCGTGTCCACCATTCTGATTGGGTTTGTGACATTCGCCACGCATGGATTGGTGCCTGCCCTGGTCGTGACCGGCATCATGATTGTCATTCACCAGGTGGTTTTCGACAACATCATCGCCCCGCGCGTGATCGGCGGCAGCGTCCATCTGCACCCATTATTGACCCTGATTGCCCTGATCGCGGGCGGGACATTGTTCGGCATTGCGGGAACCCTGCTGGCCGTGCCGCTGGCTGCCGCCATTCAAGTCATCATCCTGCGCCTGTTTCCTCAGTTTCAAGCCGACGTGGTCGCTGTCCGTCAGGCCGCCAATGTCGTGCAAACCACCCTGTCCCGCGACTCGGAAGCCAGCAAGCCCCCTATCCGCAAAGACGAAAACCCGGCCATGCTGGAAGGCAAAGTCGCCGCCGCCCGCCGCTCCGCGTCTCAGCCCACCGAAGACGCGCCCGCCGTGCTGCCTCCCAGCCCTGCGCCCGGCGAAGCAGTCTAGCGCATCAATTTGCCCACGTTCAAATGCGGGGCAATGGCTCCCGAGAGTATGTTCAAAACCTATGCCGAGCTTATTCTTTGTTTATATCACCTGATTTTCCAGGCAGACCAAAAAGCCGCAGCCGTGAATATCAAGGAACTTTTCCTCATCAGGACGGATAATTTCCATATAACGCGGTGCGGTAAAGAGTTTTGCAATCGCGTCTATGTCATCAAACCATAGCTCGGTCGTGCCATCATACGCAGGCGGTGGCAGTCCCGGCAGAGTAACAGGCTGAGTGTGACCTTGAACATACTTGCGCACATACTGCTGAACTTCGGGGAGCGACTTAAAAAGAGGCGCATGATTGTTTTTATGATACTGCACAAATTCTTCCTGCGTCATGCCTTGGCGCTTGCGAAGGAGGATCGTGAACTTTATCATGATAAGTTTTTTCTTTCTTTAGACTGGCCGCCGATGGGCTCCATCTTTCAAGTCCTATGGCTCTGCGAATGCAAAGCTGAAATGCACCTGGCGCTGCTGAGTTTTGGCTTTGCGTTGATCTGTTTTCGTTTCTGGCAGAGGTTTTGAAACCTACTTTTATTCTTCGGGCTGCTCACGCCCCGCGCCCTTTGCGGCACTTGTCGCTGCAATACACCACACTGTCCCAATGACGCTCCCACTTTTTGCGCCACGTAAACGCTTTCCCGCAGACCGGGCATACCTTGGTCGGCAGGTTGTTTGGGTTACGCACAATGTCCATTTTCCGTTTAGACGCCATGGCTGTGTTTATTCCGGCTCCCCGGTCGCCGAAAGGTGCGCGGACGTTTGCGAGGCATGGGCTGTCGACACCCACAATTGCGGGTCTTCGTCAAACGTCTGCTTGTTGACGCTGTCCGTGAAGTGATAATGTTTACCATCGTAAAAGCTCTGATACCGGTGATTGTCTTCATCGACGGCTTCATGCGAAACGGCATCAATCCAAACGTCGTGTGCGTTGTCTTGTGAATTCATCGTTTGAGCCTCCGAGTTTGATGTTACCCAGGCCATTGCTCGGGCAATCGGGCGCATGGCACGTCGCTCATGCCCTCGCTCGCCCGCGCGTGGCTTCGGCTTTGCAAGCCCGTTGCAAGCGCGCACCAACGACGGAAGAAATCGTTCCGTCGTCGGTACACGCTCCCTCAGCCGGGGAAACAGGGGGGCAGCGCCTTGAACACGCTGGATAGTCAGCGCGCGCGCAAAAGCGCCAGGAAGTTGCGCAGGGTGGGGGACAGGTCATCCTGCCGGGTCGCCGCCGTCAGCTCGGTGACTGCGAGAGGGGCGCGCAGCGGACGATAAGCAACACCCGCCCGCTGCATGTTCTGCACGGGCGCGGGGACGAGGGCGATGCCCATGCCTGCCGAAACCAGCGAAATCGCGGTCTGCATTTCGCGCACTTCCTGCGCCAAGTAGGGCACAAACCCGGCCTCGGCGCAGACCTGCAAAACCGTGTCGCCATACGAGGGTTTCGGCAGGGTGGGGAACAGGATAAATGGCTCGTCGGCCAGCTCAGACAAGTCCAAATCCGCGCGGGCTGCGAGGACGTGCGCGGCGGGCAGGGCGACCACAAACGGCTCGCGCGTGATAGTTTCACGCACCAGGCCCGGCTCCTCAATAGATGGCCGCGCCAGGCCCAGGTGGATTTTGCCGTCCCGCAGCGCCCCCGCTTGCTCGGCGGCGTTCAGCTCATACAAGCGCAGCTCGACAGCGGGATACAAGGCGCGAAACGCGCGCAGCACGTCGGGCAGCACATCGTAGGATGCCGACGCGGAAAAGCCGATGCCCAGCCAGCCCGCTGTGCCTTCCGAGGCGCGCCGGGCGGCCACAAGAGCCTCGTCCACATTCTGCAAGATGCGCAGGGCGTGAGTTTGAAACATCAGTCCCGCCGGTGTCAGGGTAACGCGTCGGCTGGTGCGCGCAAACAAAGGGACGCCCACTTCGGCTTCCAATTGCCGGATGCTTTGCGAAAGGGGCGGCTGCGCCATAAACAAGCTCTCGGCGGCGCGGCCAAAGTGCAGCATCTCGGCGACAGCGACAAAGTAGCGCAAGTGGCGAAGTTCCATACCATCAATATACCCGGCGTCTTAATCGGCGCGAAAATAGATATTGGACGTGGGCATCGTTTCGGCGTATAATAACAGCAGCGCTTTATGACGGGAGGCACAAACGATGGAAGCCACCATAGAAGAACAACTCATTGCGCGGGTACGGTCGCTTTCGCCCACCCAGCAGCAGCAAATACTAACCCAACTGCAAAAGGCCGCCCCGCCGCAAACAGGAACTCCGCCGCAAACAGGAACTCCGCCCGGCGTACCGGGCACAGCATGGAAACAGTTCGCGGGCAGCATTTCCCCGGAGGCCCTGGGCCTGATGGAGCAGGCCATAGAAGAAGGCTGCGAAAAGGTAGACGCCGATGGGTGGTGAGCACCTGATAGACACAAATGATAGACACAAACATCGTCATTGCTTACCTCAAACAGGAGCCTGCCGTTGAGCGGAAGTTTGCGCAAAGCCCCCACGTCTACCTTGCCGAGATTGTCCTGGGCGAACTGTACTACGGCGCGTACAATTCGGGGCGTGTGGAGCGGAACATCCAGGCCATCAGCAGTCTTGCGCGGGCCAATACGGTTTTGTTTTGCAATGAATAGACTGCTCTCACCTATGGAAGATTAAAAAACAGCCTGCGCGTCAAAGGCCGCCCCATTCCCGACAACGACCTATGGATTGCCGCCCTCGCCGTGCAGCATCACCTGACATTGGCAACGCGCGACGCGCACTTTGATGCCGTTGACGGCCTCGCCGTCGAGCACTGGTAGCCACCGCACAGGAGAATATGAGAGTATCTACCGCGCTTTGGCACGTTGCGCCTGCCCCGTGCAATTAGAAGATGGAGAAATAATATCATGACTACACCCCGCACCATGTTTGAGAAAATCTGGGATGCCCATGTCGTGCGTCGGGAAGCCGGGCAGCCGGATTTGCTTTATATCGACCTGCACCTTGTCCATGAAGTGACCTCGCCGCAGGCGTTTGAAGGCCTGCGCCTGGCGGGGCGAACCGTGCGCCGCCCGGATTTGACAGTCGCGACCATGGACCACAACGTGCCGACAACCAGCCGTTCGCTGCCCATTGTCGACCAAATATCCAAGCTGCAAATGGAAACACTCGCGCAAAACTGCGCCGAGTTTGGCGTCACTTTGTACGACCTGCACTCCAAGCATCAGGGCATTGTCCATGTGATCGGGCCGGAACTGGGATTAACACAGCCGGGCATGACCATTTGCTGCGGCGACAGCCACACATCCACGCACGGCGCGTTTGGGGCATTGGCCTTTGGCATCGGGACCAGTGAAGTGGAGCATATCCTGGCGACGCAGACATTGCCGCAGTCTCGCCCCAAGACCATGGAAATTCGGGTCAACGGGACACTGGGCCGGGGCGTCACGGCCAAAGACGTGATTTTAGCGATTATCGGCAAGATCGGCACGGCAGGCGCGACCGGCTACGCCGTAGAATACACGGGCGACGTGATCAAGTCCCTGTCCATGGAAGGGCGCATGACGGTGTGCAACATGAGCATTGAAGCCGGAGCGCGCGCAGGCATGATCGCCCCGGACGAAAAGACGTTCGCGTATGTGCAGGGCAAGCCGTTCGCTCCGCAAGGGGAAGATTGGGAAGAGGCGCTGGCCCAGTGGCGCGCCCTGCCCACTGATATGGGAGCAAGCTACGACACCCTTGTTGAATTAAACGGGGACGACATTGCGCCTTATGTCTCCTGGGGCACCAGTCCAGGCATGGTCGTGCCGATCACAGCGAATGTGCCATCCCCCAGCGACTATGCCGACGAAGCCGACCGGCGCGGGGCCGAGCGCGCTTTAGAATACATGGGCCTCAGCGCCAACGTGCCGATGCAGGACGTTGCCCTGGACACGGTCTTTATTGGAAGCTGCACAAACGGGCGCATTGAAGACCTGCGTGCGGCGGCATCTATCCTCAAGGGCAAAAAGGTACAGGCCGGCCTGCGCGCCCTGGTCGTGCCGGGGTCGGAACAAGTCAAACAGCAGGCCGAGCGTGAAGGGCTGGACACGGTCTTTCGCGAGGCGGGCTTTGACTGGCGCGAAGCTGGGTGCTCTATGTGCTTAGGCATGAACCCCGACATCTTGCAGCCTGGCGAGCGGTGCGCATCCACATCCAACCGCAACTTTGAGGGACGGCAAGGCAAAGGCGGACGCACGCATTTGGTGTCGCCGCAAATGGCGGCGGCAGCGGCCATTGCCGGGCACCTCGTGGACATCCGCGAATGGGAAGGGTAGGCGTCATGGCAGTTGCAGAACCAAAAGCCGACGTACCGGAAGTGACTCATTCTCTTCATGCGTGACAGATTTCCTGCCCGTATGCGGGGCAGCAATTGCCTGTTGATAGTGAGCGCGAGCGCCCTCTTCGTCCTGTAAACCATGAGCACTTCGGCAAAAGCGCAGTTTGACAGTCAGGCGGCCCTGTATGATAATCGCTGGGCCCATTGGTCGGACGCAACGCTCAAGGAGATGCTCCTGTGGACCGACCCGCAGGCTGGGTGGCACGTGCTGGATGTCGCCACCGGCACGGGCTACACGGCCCTTGCCCTGGCCCCGCACGTCGCCCATGTGGTTGGCGCCGACATCTCCCCCAAGATGCTGGAACAAGCCGCACGGCATGCGCAGGAGCAAAACATCGCCAATGTCACATGGCAGGAAGCGCCCGCCGAATGTCTGCCCTTTGACAACGGAGTGTTTGATCTAGTCACCGTACGCATCGCCCCGCATCACTTTACAGACGTGCGGGCGTTTCTGGCGGAAACGCGGCGCGTGCTGCGGCCCGGCGGCGTGTTTGTGCTGGGCGATACCACCGTGCCGGACGACGAGCCTTTGGTGGCCGACTGGCAAAACGCCGTGGAGCGCGAGCGGGACACGTCCCATGTCGCCAACTTGTCTGCCCGCACCTGGCGCACATTGACCGAAGAGGCGGGACTGTCCGTATCGGATGTGCAGACGCAAACGGGGGAAATCGCCCTCACTTTGTCCGCGTGGCTGGAGGTGTCCGGCTGCATGGGTGACCGGGCAGTCACAGTGCGCCGGATGTTCGCTGAAGCTTCGGAAGACGCTCGCTGCGCGTTTCACATCACGACCGACACATCAGGCGAAACGCATTTTGCGTGGCAGCGCGTCCTGCTGCGGGCGCACTGCCCGGCCTGAGCCTTTATTTGCCAGACTTATTGGAGGAAGAGTTATGGACGCATTCACGACACTAACAGGCATTGCCGCCCCGCTAGACCGGGCGAATGCCGACACCGACCAGATTATACCCAAGCAGTTTCTCAAGCGCATCGAGCGCACAGGCTTCGGGAAGTTTCTGTTTTTCGACTGGCGATACGAAGCCGATGGCCGGACGCCCAACCCCGACTTTCTGCTGAACCAGCCGCAGTACCAGGGCGCAACGGTCTTGATTGCGGGCAAAAACTTCGGGTGCGGGTCGTCGCGCGAGCATGCGCCGTGGGCCTTGAACGATTATGGGTTTCGGGCGATTATCGCGCCGTCCTATGCCGACATCTTTTACAACAACTGTTTCAAGAACGGCATGCTGCCCCTCGTGCTGCCCGAAGAGACTGTGGGTTTGCTGATGGACCGCGCGCTGACGCCCGGCTATGCTATCACGGTCGATCTGGAAGCGCAGACCGTTTCCGACAGCATGGGCTGGCAGGAAACGTTTGAGGTAGACCCGTTCCGGCGGCACTGCCTCTTGAACGGGCTGGATGACATCGGCCTGACATTGCAGCATGAGTTAGCTATCACGGTGTATGAATCAAACCGCCCCTCTTGGAAGCGCGGCGCGGCAGAAGTGGCCGCGTAGCTTTTCTCTTTCCCAGCCAGAGCAAAAGCCGGACGATGCACCACGCGCCGTCCGGCTTTTCTGTTTTGTTTGTGCTATAATAGGGCGCGGCAGGGGCCCATAGCTCAACGGTTAGAGCTGCCGGCTCATAACTGGTAGGTTGGGGGTTCGAATCCCTCTGGGCCCACTTTCCCCGCCGCATTTCCCCTTTTGTATTGATGTCAAGAGACGGCGTCAAACGTGTCGAACTCGCCTGTCGGCTCCGACCAGGCGGTGGCGACTTCGGTCACCTGCGCATGCTGCGGGCCGTGCTTGAGCGCGACCAGAAACTGGTGCAGCGACTCTTCGCCCCCTTCGGCAATGGCTTCAATGCCGCCGTCGTGCGTGTTGCGCACGGTGCCGACAATCCCCAATCCCCCCGCCACATGCGCGGCGTAGTAGCGATAACCCACTCCCTGTACAAGGCCGGAAACTTGTGCCTGCACTCGTTTTGTCATTTCGCCATTGTCACTTTCGTCATTTTGTCGCCTTGCTGGATTTTGGCGGCGACGTCCAGACCCTTGATGACCTGCCCGAACACGGCATAATCGCCGTCCAGGTGCGGCGCGGGCGTGACAACGATGTAAAACTGCGACCCGGCAGAATTGGGGTCACTCGCGCGCGCCATCGCCACGGCCCCGGCTTTGTGCTTGAGCGGGTTGGCAACGCCGTTGGAGGGAAACTCGCCTTTGATCGTGTAGCCCGGCCCGCCGTTGCCGTCGCCCTGCGGGTCGCCGCCCTGCACGATATGCTCCTGGCCCGGCGCGCCGCCAAGGTCGGTCACGCGATGAAAGCTCAGGCCGTTGTAGAAGCCTTTCTTGACCAGCTTTTCAAAGTTCGCGACTGAAATGGGCGCATCATGGGGGAACAATTTGATGAGAATGGTGCCCTTTGCCGTTTGCATCCGCACAATCGGGCCTGATGCCGGTTTTGGGGCCAAGGCGTGATGCTTGGCAGGCACGGCGGCCATGACGGGCAGCGTCAGCGCCCATGCCGCCGCGCTCAGCGCGGCGCAGTACCCAGTGGTTTTGGTAACGGTTGTCATTGAAACTCCTTTGGGGGCAAATCCCGAGGCATCAGCGCCTTTCGCCTGCGCCATTGTAGCACAGCGGCTTTGTCTCGTCAAGGGAACCGGCGGAGCGATGCGGCAGGGGAAACCGGCAAAGATGTCCAATTGTGCGTTATTCCAGGCCAAGGAGAAAAAGGCGAGATGAAAGCACTGCTGGTAGGCGCGGGCGGCATGGGCCGCGCATGGGCCAAAAATTTGTTGGACTGCGAAGATGTGACCTTGAGCGGGTGGGTGGACATCCGCGCCGAAACCGCCGCGCAAGCCGCCGGCAGTTTTTCGCTGTCCCACATTCATACAGGCGATGACCTGGAACGGGCCTTGGACATTGTCCGCCCGGACTTTGTGGTGGATGTGACCATTCCCGAAGCGCATCACGCTGTGACAATGACCGCCCTGCGCGCGGGTGTGCCCGTGCTGGGGGAAAAACCCATGGCAGTCAGCATGACTCAGGCACGCAGCATGGTGGCCGCTTCGGAAGCGTCGGGCAAGCTGTACATGGTCAGTCAGAGCCGCCGCTACGATGCCAATCTGCTCGCCCTGCGCCGCTTGATCGACAGCCACGTCGGGACGCTGGGCATCTTAAATTCCGACTTTTACATTGGCGCGCACTTTGGCGGCTTTCGCGACCAAATGCCCAGCCCCCTGCTTTTGGACATGGCGATCCACACGTTCGACCAGGCCCGCGCCCTGTCCGGGGCAGACCCCGTATCGGTCTTTTGCGATGAGTTCAATCCCGGCTGGAGCTGGTACGCGGGCGATGCGAGCGCGACAGTCTTGTTTGAAATGACCGGCGGCCTGCGCTACACGTATCGCGGGTCGTGGTGCGCGGAAGGCTGCCCGACAAGCTGGCAGGGAATGTGGCGCGCGATTGGCCCGCACGGCACCGCGCTGTGGGACGGCGACCATGCGCCCTCAGCGCAGATCGTCGTCGCGCCGGGCGGCTTTGCTTCTCAAGTCGAGGATCGAGCGGAAACGCCGGACAGCAGTGTGCCTTTGGGAATTGCCGGGTCGCTGCGTGACTTTATCCGCGCCCTCAAGACGGGAACCGTGCCGATGGGCGAATGCCACGACAACATCAAAAGTCTTGCGATGGTCTTCGCCGCCATTGAAGCGTCCCGCGAAGGCCGCCGCGTCCCTGTTGAAATATGACCCTGGGGTGAAGCAAAGCCGCTGCCGCCTCGTTTCTCAGGCTTTTCCACGGCGCAGCAACGACGGAACAATTTGTTCCGTCGTCAGTACAGGCTCGCAAGGCGAGTGCAAAGCCTCGGGGACAAGCTCGCAAGGCGAGTGCTGCGCCCTATAAACGGCAGGGCAACCGGGCCACCGCACCGACGCAAGCCCCTTTTGCGCCCCGAACGTGTTTCACAAGACGCGAAAGTCGGGAAACATGCCTCGCCGCACAGCTTAGAATGGACACACATAATAGCCCAGTCTTTTTCGCTTCAGGAACAAAACAAAATAGGAACAGAAACCATGACAGCCGAACGTCGCCCCGTTCTGGTGACAGGCGCGGCGGGACGCATCGGGGCGTACTTCGCCGAGCATAACCAGGACCGCTACGCGCTCCGATTGATGGCGCGCGGCGATGAAGCCAATGTCAACGACCTTCAAGCCTGGGGCGAAGTGGTCTGCGGCGATCTCAGCGACCTGGATGCCCTGAAACGCTTTGCGTCGGGCATGGATACAATTGTCCATATGGCCGGCGTGCCGGATGCGTCGGGGACATGGCAGGATCTGCTGGATGCCAACATTATCGGCACCTACCACCTTTTTGCGGCGGCCAAGGCGATGGGTGTCAAGCGCGTCATTTATGCGTCGTCCATCCATGCCGTGTCAGGCTACCCCCGTGATGTGCAGGTCAAGACCTGTGAGCCGGTCAATCCGGGCGACCTGTACGGCGTGTCCAAGTGCTTCGGGGAAGCGCTGGCCCGCTATATGGCCGAACAAGAAGGCGTGTCGTCAATCGCCATTCGCATTGGCGCTTTTCAGCCCCCGCACACCGTTCAGCAAGACCAGGGCATCCTTTTGTTAGATGATTGGGTTTCGCCGCGTGACCTGAACCAACTGCTGCAAAAGTGTATCGAAGCCGAGAATATCAAATACGCCACCCTGCATGGCTTGTCGGACAACCATTTCAAACGCCTGGACATTTCCGATGCCCGCGAATTGGTCGGTTACCAGCCCCAGGACGATGCCGCGCGCGAGCTGCCCCAGGTTCGGGATGTCCCGCTTCAAAAGGTGGAAACCGCCAGCCTGCGCGACCCAGGAGCGGACTCGGGCCTGCGTCATGACGTGTAGCGCATGCCCCAAAGCGGGTAAACCTGAGCCAAAGAGAATGGAGGCATCCAGATGGCAGATTTGATACAAGACACCGGCGCACGGGAAAACACCGCCGAAGCCAAAAACGACGCGCAGAAAAATGGCAGCGGCCAGGCCGATGCGCCCGGCGGCAAAAACGCCAAAGCCACAAGCACGGGTGATCTAACCGCAGGCCAGGAGGCCTATGGCGGGCCGCGCGATGCCGGCGAAAGCGACAAACATGGCGGCGCAGGTCTCGGCAACGCCAGCAACGACAGCGTGACCGACCATGACGCGGCCCAAAACAATGCCCAAACTCCAATCGGCGGCGATGTCGACCCCGGCGGCACGGCATCCTCCGATGAGACCGGGCAGGCGGGTGTCAACGACCGCCCCGGCAAAGACAAAGCGCATCCCTGGAACGGCTGATCCGTGTCTCGGTCGGCAGGCAAAGCAAACGCGGGCGGCAGGGATGAATGTCCCGCCGCCCGCGTTTGTGTTCGGGTATAATAGCGCTATGCAGACGCTGACCGGCAAGCCGTACCAGGGCCAAACTCCCGATCCCGCCCGTGCCACCCGCGACGCCATTTCTGTCGTGAAGCAGGGGTTATTTCCTCTGGTTGAGATCTTTTACTCGCTGCAAGGCGAAGGTGTTCGCACGGGGCAGGCGACAATCTTTGTGCGTTTTGCCGGGTGCAACCTCGCGTGCGAGTTTTGCGACACCGACTTTCGCGTCCAGCAAACGCTGTCTTTGCCTCAGTTGATAGATGAAATCACGCGCATCGGCGGCGACTGCCGCTGGGTGTGCCTGACCGGAGGCGAGCCGACGATCCATGATCTGGGGCCGTTGTGCGACGCTTTGCACGCGCTGGGCTACCAGGTGCAGATGGAAACCAACGGCACGCGCCCGCGCCCCGACTGGCAGGTGGACCATGTCACCGTTTCTCCCAAGCAGCCACAGGGCGGGCGTCTGCACTCATGGTACGAGCGCCATGCCATGGAATTCAAATATGTCGTAGATGATGCCGACGACCTGGAGCGCGCGCTGGACGGCGTCCGCGCGCACGGCAAACTCACCTGGCTTCAGCCGAATGCCTTGAACCCGCAGTCAGTCGCCCGGTGCATCAGCGCCGTGGAAAAATATCCCGCGCTGTTCCGCCTGTCCCTGCAAACCCACAAGCTGCTGCAAATACGCTAGGAAAAACTCTGTTTTTGTTTCCCTCCGTGAGGGTACGAATTGAAGCTTGGAGGAATACTCATGAACGCTCGCACCCTTATGCTCGCATTGGCGGGAGGCGGCCTCGTGCTGCTGCTGATCAAATCGTTTCAAATCCAGCCCCCGCAGTCCCCGAAAGCGCAAATGCCTGGCTCCGCCCCTGTTGTTTCCCTGGTAGAAGAAACCCTGCACCAGCACGAGGGCGAGCACTCCCCGTTCGTGGAAGCCTTTGAGCAAGCGCTGCACGCTGGCGAGCCGCAGGATGCAAAACCCGCCTGACGATAAGGCTTTGCCGCTGCCCCGTACGCAAAAAGGCGGCTCCCATCGGGAGCCGCCTTTTTGGGTATTGACTGATGTTTGTTTACGACTGAAGATAGTCGCGCAGACGCTTTTTGCGAGCTGTCGAGCGCAATTTGCGCAAGGCCTGCGACTCGATCTGGCGCACGCGCTCACGCGAGATATGCAGCTCGTCGCCAATCTGCTGAAGCACGGACTTGTCATCTTCGTCAAAGCCGAAGCGCTTGCGCATGACTATCTGTTCACGGTCGTCCAGGGTGCTCAGAATAGCTTCAATCTCGCCGCGCATTTCCTGCGCAATCAGTTCTTCCTGCGGGTCAGCCGCGTTTCTGTCCAAGACAAGCGTGCCGAGCGACGTGTTGTCATCGCCGATAGTCATATCCAGAGAAATTGGGTCCTGGGTTGTTTGCAGCAGGCTGATTACTTTCTTTAATGTCAGGCCGCAATGGTCGGCGATTTGCTCATTACTGGGTTCCATGCCCAGAGTCCGGTGCAGATCAGCGCGTGACTTCTCGATCTTGCGCAGGCTTTCCGAAATATGGGCAGGCAGACGAATGGATTTGGACTTGTTGTCGATGGCGCGTCCGATGCTTTGCCGCACCCATTGCGTGGCGTACGTGCTGAACCGATAGCCCATTTGCGGATTGAACCGTTCCGTTGCCGTCATCAGCCCGATAGCGCCTTCCTGGATCAAATCTTCCAAAGGAATGCCGCTGAGCAGGTAATTCTTGGCAATGGACACGACAAGGCGCATGTTCGCCTCAACCAGTTTTTCTTTGGCCCCTATTTCGCCCAGCCGCGCACGGCGCGTCAGCACCAGTTCTTCGCGGGCGGTCAAAAGCTTGGTACGGGTCAGGCGATTAATATAAGAAACAAGGTCATCGCTGCCGGATGTGGGTTCGGCAGGCAGAGAATGAGAAAGTTGTTTGTCCACCAGTTCCGGCATTCGGGGGGCGGAAGCCGGAGCAGGGGGGTAAAAGAATGGATCAACCGGAGTGGTCATGCGCTGTCGTGCCTCGCTGTCTGCGCAAGTGCCTGCATTGCATTGCTGGTTTCGACAAAACGACGCTGGGTATCTGCACAGCGCTTGTTTTCCAGCTTCACCATCGCTGCGGCTTTTTCCTGCATCATCGACACTCACTCTACCCAACTTTTTTCAAAGTGTATTCGAAGAGTATTGTTGTCATAATAAGCCCATGGAAACTTTGCTTTCACTGGACACTGTTTCAGTCGGGTATGATCAGCGCGCTTTGCCCATTCTGGAAGAAATTGCGCTGCAGGTGCGGGCGGGCGAGTTTGTCGGCGTGATTGGCCCCAACGGGTCCGGGAAATCAACCTTGATCCGGGCGCTGTCGCGCGTCCTGGCGCCCTTGGCAGGGGCTGTCGTCTTGGATGGGCGCGATTTGTATTCGCAGGTCAGCGCGCGGCAGTCGGCGCAAAGCATCGGGGTTGTGCCGCAAACTGCGTCGGCAATTCTGGAGTTTACTGTCCGAGAAATCGTGGAAATGGGACGCGCGCCGCACCTTGCTTTGCGCCCGTTCGCCGCGCTTTCCCCTGCCGACACGCACATTGTCGATAATGCCCTGCACGCAGCCAACGTGGCGGAGATGGCGGATCGTCTCGCGCCTACGCTGTCGGGCGGCGAATGGCAGCGCGTACTGCTGGCCCGCGCCCTGGCGCAGCAGCCTGATGTGCTTTTACTGGATGAGCCGACCGCCCATCTGGATTTGCGGCATCAGCGGCAGACATTAACGCTGGTTCGCGCGCTGGCCCATGACAAAAACAAAGCCGTGCTCGCCGTGCTGCATGACCTGAACCTCGCTTCGGAGTTTTGCGACCGCTTGTTTCTTATCCACGCAGGACGCATTGCGGCCTGGGGTACGCCCTGGGAGGTGCTGACAGCCGCCAATCTTGCCGCGGTTTACGATGTCCCCCTGTGGGTGCGCCGCCATCCTTTGACAGGCCGTCCCTTGCTTCTCTCCGTTCCTGATGGCCTGCCTGATATCACTGCCGACAACGGGCGCGCTGTCCATGTGCTGTGCGGTTTGGGATTGGGGGCGGGCCTGCTCCTCGCCCTGAGACAGGACGGCTGGAGCGTGACCTGCGATGTTCTTGCCGACGGCGACCCGGATGCCGATGCCGCGCGCCGGCTGGATATTCCGTTTCCCCTCCTGCCTCCCTTTACGCTGCCGGCACCATTTCTGACAGAGCAAGGGGCACGCATGGCTCAGTCCGCGTGCGCCATTGTTGTTGCCCCCATTCCGTTTGGGCCACTGAACATGGCTGCCTTGGACAACGCGCTGCGGGCACAGCGCGCGGGCATTCCCGTGTTCTGCCTTGGCACTTCGGATTTTGCCGCGCGCGACCATACGCAGGGAACTGCGGCTTCCGTGTGGAACAGCCTGCGGCAAGGCGGGGCCGCCTTCCTGCCTGACACGCCTGCTCTGCTGCACGCTTTGAATATGCCCCTGAAAGCCAGCCATGGAAACCGTGAGTGAACATCGTATCGAGACTGCCGTCAGCGGGCCTCCCCCGCGCCGCCTGTCAGGGCCGCCCGGCATGCTGCTGCTGACCGTTCTTGCCCTGCTGCTGTTTACACTGTTCTTGCTGGGCGGCGCGCGGGCCAGCTTGGAAGCCGCCAAATTGGGATGGGTCGCTGCTGCGGGCCGGAGCATTGCTGCCCATGTCACGGCAATCGATACGCTGCCAGCCGCGCTCCCTGGGCAGGCTGTGGTTCAAACCGCGCTGCATTATACTTATCTCAGCGGCCCGCGCCCCGGCGACGCGAGAACAGGCACGCTCAGCCTAAGCATGGTTGCGCCCGTAGCGGGGATGCCTCTGGCGGCAGCCGGCCCCGGCGCCCGCTCCGCTGCGCCCTTGTTTCATGTCGGCGATAGTCTTATCCTGCGCCGGGCGCGATGGCTGGGCCGAGCCGTGCTGATACCCTGGCCGTCACATCCCGGCGGCAAAATCGTATTCCTCGCGTCTTGCGGTGTGCTGATCATGGTGGTCAGCCTCAGCCTGATACAGCGCTTGTGGGCATGGACATCCCGGCGCGCATTTTTGCTAGGGCATGGCATCGCTACGGTCGGCACTATCACGCACAAGCATTCTCAGGCCGAAGACGCCGCGCATTACTTTGTCCGCTACGGCTATGGCGATGCGCAAACGCCGCCTGCTCCCTATGAACACGAAGAACAGGTCACGGCGGCCCAGTGGAAGCTTTGGGAAGTCGGCCAGCCGGTTACAGTCCTTTATGACCCTGCGAAGCCGTCTCATTCTGGGCTGTATACGCTGCTGCGGGGCAAGTGACGTTGCAAAATCTGCCTGTTGATGCAGACCTCGCTGTTAAGCTATAAACCAGAGCAAACAAACCCTCGGCAGGAAAGAAGCCATGCCCTTCGGGTGTAAGAGCGCAGTCACGACTGGCATTCTTACGTCCGAAGGACGTGGCTTCATCCATTGCCGGGAGTGTAAAACCTCCGGCTTGGAATCACACCGGCGCGATGTTGGCGGGAAGGTTGACCCCCGGCGCGTTGACTTTGCGCGAAACGGCATATGCTTCCATTTCACTGGCGGGGTAGGGGGCGAGCAGGCTCAGCAGCGACTGCACGTCGTGCGGGCCGGGATCGAGCCAGCCGTTCTCGTCTTCAGGGCGCAAGATCATCGGCATGCGGTCATGGATCGGGGCGATCAGCGGGTTCGGCGTGCCCGTGATAATCGTGCAGGTGCGCAGCGGCGCGCCGTCCCCGCCATGCCATTCGTCCCACAATCCGGCAAACGCGAACAATGCGCCGTCCCTGCGCCGGATATGCATGGGCGTGCGTCCCCCTTCTTCGGGGTTGTCGGCTTCCTGCCATTCATAAAAACCGTCGGCAGGAATAAGGCAGCGGCGACGCGCCAGGGCCGTCCGAAACGACGGTTTTTCGGCAATGGTCTCCACCCGCGCATTGATCAGGCGGCTGCCGATGCCGATGTCTTTGGCCCAGGACGGCACCAGCCCCCAGCGCAGCCATTGCACCTGGCGCGTGGTTTCTTGCAGCACGGCGGCGACTGGCTGGGTCGGCGCGATGTTGTAGCGCGGCTCTAGCAGCGGCTCCACTTCTGCCGCGAACCGCTCGGCGACCTCCTGGGCATCGTGATACAATGTAAAACGTCCGCACATAATTTATTTTCCTTTCGCCCCCTGAATTAACGTACCGAAACCGACACCTCCGAGTGGATCAGCCAGGTGCCGTTTTTCTGCTGCTGCCACACGGCGACATAATTTCCCGCCATGACATTCGGCTTTTGACCGGGCCGCAGCGCGGGAAACGTATACGCATACCGCCCTGATTCATAAGCCGTCCTTCCGACCAGCCAGATGTCTGCCGTCTGCCGGGACGCCTGCACCGGGCCGATTGCCCCAAACAAGCGCGCAAACCGCCGCGTCACCGCCGGGCGTCCCTGGGTGACCACCCCGCCGCGTCCCATCTCCAGGCCGTCGGCGGCAAACAAGGCCGCGATTGATTGGGCGTCATGTGTCTGCCATGCCGCAGACCACCGGATTTCGCCTTGCGCGATTGCCTGCCGTGCCGGCTGCGGCTGTTCGGGGGGCTGCCCCCCCCCTGGCAGGACACCGGCGGCGCCCGCAGCGCTCGCCGCCGGGACAAGCAATCCCAAAACCAAGGCCGCTTGTTTGATTTTGTTTCTTAAACGTATCACGGTTTTCTTTTCCCATCCCCGGACAATGGCAAGCGCTGCCAAAGCGGTGCGTCGGCGCTACCGCCTCGTTTCCCGCCCGCACCAACGACGGAACAAAACTGTCCGTCGTCGGCAGGCCGTAGGAAATCCAGAAAACAGCCCGGTGTATGCCGTGACAGCGCCGAAAAAACAGGCGGGGGCAGTGCGGGCGCTTGCGCTGCCCATTCGCCAATGCCAAGAAAAAAGCCTTCTCTACCCAGCAGTAGAAAAGGCTTCTTGAAAGATGTGGAGCGGGAGACCAGGCTCGAACTGGCGACATTCTCGTTGGCAACGAGACATTCTACCACTGAATTACTCCCGCATTGGAAAAGATGCGAACAGGCCGCGCGGCCTTGGTGGGCGAGAGGAGACTTGAACTCCTACGCCTTGCGGCACCAGCTCCTAAGGCTGGCGTGTCTGCCATTTCACCACTCGCCCGCAGCGCCCGCAACGAAAGAAATTATATCATACGCCGCAGACTGTTGTCAAGGCCCGGCACGCACTTTTTTTGCCGAGATTGCCGCGCGCGGCATCGGGTATAATGGCAGGAGAAAGCGCTGCATGCGTACAAATTACCCCGCAATGCAGGCTCCGCAGAGAATTTGAACTTATTCTTAACCTTTTGCTCTGAGGAGAAACAGGACCATCCCATGGCTGACAACAGCAACACCATTCCCCACAACGGTCAATTTGACCCGGACGACTCTTTTGAAGCCGCCGATGCGATCGCCGTTGTCACCGACGACCAGGACGATGCGGCAAGCGGGCGGCAGCCGATCGACCTGGATGCCCCGATTGATGACCTCGCTTTCGAGGCCAGCATCCCCGAAGCTTCCCCAGTGACTGAAAACAACAGCAAAGAATTGCAAGACTTGAAAGACCAGGCCGCGCGCGCCAACGACGACATGCTGCGGGCACGGGCGGATTTGCAGAACTTCCGGCGGCGGGGCGAAGAAGAGCGGCTTCGGATTATTCGCGACGGCAACGAGCGCCTGATCAAAGAATTGTTTCCCGTGCTGGATAACTTTGATCTGGCCGTCGCCGCGGCCAAACAAGCCCAAAGCTACGAGCAATTGGTCGGCGGCGTGGAAGCGACCGCCCGCAAGTTCCATGAAACACTGGCAAAGCAAGGGGTTCAGCCGATTGAAGCTGTGGGCAAACAATTTGACCCCGACCTGCATGAAGCTGTCATGCTGGACGAAGACACTGAAGAACCCGATGAAACAGTCACCGCCGAGCTGCGCCGGGGCTATATGCTCAACAGCCGCGTGATCCGCCCTTCTTTGGTGAAAGTCGCCAAGCGCGGCTGACGCCCTGCCTCGTTGCTCAAACAGAAGAACAGCGAACCATGACGAAACGGATGCTCCGGCCTCTGGGCCTGGGCGACATCTTTGATGAAGCGTTTGACCTGTACAAAGACAATTTTTTGTTTTTGGTGCTGGTCATCACAGTCGCCGCCGTTCCGCTTAAAATCGCTGCGGGGCTGATTGAATTTCGCGTTTTCCACAATGCCCCCGACCTGGCCGGGCTGTTTGACAACAACCTGCCGGACATCACGCAGGTGTTTGCCCTGTTCGGCACACTTGCCGGTCGCCTGGCGCTGCTGGCTCCTTTGTATGCGGTCGGGCTGGGGCTGCAAATGGCGGCTTTGGCTTCGGCCACTTCGGCCCGTTACCTTTACAAACCGTCGACCTTGCGGGATGCGTACCGTGTTCCGCTGCGGCGGATTGGGCCGCTGGTTTTGAGCGCCCTTTTTTACGGCGTACTGGTTGCCTTTGGCGCGTGTATCTGTTATGTGGGTATCGTTGTCCCCCTGACGCTGCTTGCTTTTACCGCGCATGCGTTTGCCGTGGAAGGCCAGGACACATGGCGGTTCTGGCGGGCGGGTTCCCGTTCGCGCAGCCTGGTTTTGGGGCAGGGCGGGCGCGTGTTTGGGGCATTGTGCGTGATGGGGATTGTTGATTTGATCCTGTCAATCGGCATTCAATTGCCGCTGGAATACGCGCTCAATGCTTTGTTTGGCGTCATACCCGGCGTGTCCGTCTTGCTGGGCGCACGTGCGGGAAGCCATGGCATGAGCGGAGAAGCGCAGATCATCAGCCAAGTTGCCGGCGGCATGGCAGAGCTTATTGTGTTTCCCTTTTTGGTGTGCGTGCTGACGGTGCTTTACTTTGACCTGCGGGTACGCAAGGAAGCATTTGACATCGAGCTGCTGGCCCGCGACCTGAGTTATCCCGTGATGCCGTGGGTTGTTCCGCCTGTGCGTCGGCAGCCGCAGGCCGCGCCGCGCAAATCTGCCCCGGCGAAAGGCGTTTCCTCTTGACACGTTTCTTTTTAGGAATGGCCTGCGCATGGCTGTGCGTTTGGACGGGAGGGAGCGTGCAGGCTGAGACAAGCGCACTGCCGACAACAGGGCCTTATGCCAAAGCATTAGTGGCCGTGCAGTCAGCCCTGGTGCGGCAAAGCGTGCTGCTGAGTCATGCCAACCCGGGCACGCGGGACAGCCTTCCCATAGAGCGTCTGGCCCATCAAGCCCTTGTTCCATTCGCCGTCTGCGCCGAGCCGGGCGGCGCGGTGCAGCCTGTCGACAACCAGGCTTTGGAGCAATCTTTGCAGCGCGCCGCCCGCCTGCCTGATGCGCGGGCGCGGGCGGTCGCTTATGCGCAGGCAGATCGGCAGATCGGGGAGCTGCGCGCGTATCTGAGCGGCGGCGGCGCGAGCCGCATGGTACCATGGGCTCAGGCATCCATGCGGACGGTGCTGGGGCGCGCAGAGTTTGGCTCCGACCCGCTGCCGCCGCCGTCGCTGTGGGAGCGGTTTATGGCATGGCTGGACCGCTTGTTTTCCCGCCGTCACACGCCCACAGGACCCACGCCCAGCATCAGCCCTGTGTTTATCAAGACATTGCTGTTTGTTGTGGCTGCGGGCGCATTTGCCCTGCTGGTCGCCCTACTGGTGCAGTATTTGCGGAACCGTGTGCGTCCGGCCAATGCGCTTGCTTTGACTGAGGAGGAAGAAGCCCTCGTGGAAGCGCGCGATGCCCTCAGCCTGCGCGCCTTGGCGGAAGAGCAAGCGCAGCAGGGCGAATGGCGCCGGGCGTTTCGTTTGACTTATCTCGCGACATTGGTGGTATTGGACACGCACGGCACACTGCGCTTTGACCGTTCCAAGACCAACTGGGAGTATCTGCGCGCGCTTCGGGCGGCAGGACAGGGCGAAACCTATGCGGCCCTGCTGCCGTTCACGCGCGAATTCGACCGTATCTGGTATGGCGGCGCGCATGCCCAGAGCACCGACTATGCGTATGCCGTCATGCAGTATCAATCGCTGACACAATCGCCGCAAGCTGCCTCGGTTTCCGAAGCCGTCCTTTCTTCTTGATATGCTATGCGACTGAACCGTGATATTCTGGCTGTGTGCGTGCTGCTGCTGATCTTTGTCATGGTGGGCGCGGCTTTGGGCGGGCACGACAACGGCCCCAGCCATTTGATAGGCCATGAAGAGCATCCTGACCCGTCCGTGTTTAATGACCGGGCATCCGGCACGAAGGGCTTGTTTGACTGGGTGAACACACTCGGTGACCATCCCGTGGTGTGGCGGCAGGGGTGGGAAGAGCTGGGCCAGACCAAGGCATCCCTGCTGTTTATTTGTGACCCACGCGCGCAGGCCGGAATGTTTACCTTGACCGGGGATGACGATAACAATAATACTCACGCAGACAAAAGCATTTTATCCGCCTCGGATGCCCCGGCTTTGCTGTCCTGGCTGCGCACGGGCCACACGGCGATATTAATGTCATCGCGCCTGCCGACAGGGCATGTGGCCGGGCAAAAGGGCGGGCAACCTACCTTTGCCGATGCACTAGATTTGGTGGTCAATTCGGCATCGGGGGCGGGGCGGGTGGAATACGGCCCGCTCCAACCCCTTCCGCAAACGCGCGGCGTTGTCAGCCTGCACAGCGAAGCCGGAAGCCGCTTGCGGCGCACGGCCCTGGATGGGCTGGCCTTGTTTGGGGACTCCGATGGCCCTTTTGTCCTTTCGATCCCGGTCGGGCGCGGGCGCTTAATTGCGATTGCCGATGCGCGCTTTGCGTCCAACCGCAACCTGCCGCGCTCGGAAAATGCCGTTTTTCTCGCCCATCTGCTGGCCCAGGCCGTGCCGCCCGGCGGGACTGTATTGTTTGATGAGTACCACCATGGCGACATTGCTTTGGCTTCAGGCGCGACCATCTGGACGGCATTAGGGCGTCCGGCCCAGCTCGCGTTCACGCAGGCATTACTGGCCTTGCTGCTGGTCGCGGGCGTTGTTGCCGTGCGCTTTGGGCAGCCCATCCCCCTGGGGCGCGGGCAAAGCCGGACATCTGTGGAATATGTCGCCTCGCTGGCCGGGTTGTACCGCCGGGCCAAAGCATCCCCTGCCGCCTTGGAAACAATCTATCGTCAGTTTTTGCGTGATTTATCCGCGCGGCTGGCTCTGGCCCCCACTGTTAATTTGGAGCAATTATCCGAAGTCGCCGCCCGGCATGGCGGCGTGGACAAAGAAGCCCTGCGACAATTGCTGGCAACGTGCGAGCAGCGTTTAGACAGCGGGACAGTTTCTGAACCGGAGCTTTTAGATCTGACCCGGCAAATGGAAGCCGTCAGAAAGGACCTTGGACTTGCCTGAAGAATATATCCCCGGCGCGAACCCTGCCGCCTCCCAAAGCGTCAATTTTTATACCCCTCCCACACCGCCCGCCCCGCCGCTTATCCCGGATGCCGCTGATGCGAATTCGCCTGCCCCCGCGCCGCTATTGCCTGCAAGCGACGCGCTTGATGATGCGGTTCCCCGGCAGCGTGCCGCCGCAAGCAGTGCGCTGGGGGAAGTGCAGCAGGTGGCTGATGCCATCACCGCCGAAGTCCACAAAGCCGTTGTCGGGCAGGATGAAACCTTGGAAAACGCTCTGGCCGGGCTGTTCGCCGATGGTCATGTGCTGCTGGAAGGCGTGCCGGGCACCGCTAAAACCCTGCTGGTGCGCGCGCTGTCCGCCGCCGTCGGCACGGACTTCAAGCGGATCCAGTTTACGCCCGACCTGATGCCGTCAGACATCACCGGCACACGCATCTTTGACCAGCAGGCATCCGAGTTTGTCTTCAAGCCCGGCCCGGTCTTTACCGGCCTGCTGCTGGCCGATGAAATCAACCGGACGCCACCGAAAACTCAGGCGGCCCTCTTGGAGGCCATGCAGGAACACCGCGTGACTGTAGACGGCGAAACCCACGATTTAGGCGACATCTTTATGGTCTTCGCCACGCAAAATCCCATTGAGTTTGAAGGCACTTATCCCTTGCCCGAAGCGCAGCTGGATCGGTTTCTGCTCAAAATCATTGTCACGTACCCGTCTTTGGAAGCCGAAGAGCGTATTGTCCGCCGCTACCATGAAGGCTTTGACGCCAACGATTTGGACACGGCAGGCGTGCGTCCCGTCGCCGATGCCGAGACTATTCTGCGCTGCCGACGCCAGATCAGCCAGGTGCGCGTCGAAGATGCCATGTTCCGCTACATCACAAGTTTGATTGCCGCCACCCGCGACCACCGGCAGCTGGTGCTGGGAGCCAGCCCGCGCGCATCCATTGCTTTGCTGCAAGTGGGCAAAAGCTTGGCCGCCATGCGGGGACGCGATTACCTGATCCCCGATGATGTCAAAGCTATCGCGCCCGCAACACTGCGCCACCGTTTGCTCCTGCGTCCCGAAGCCGAGATCGAGGGCAGCAGCGCGGATCGCGTGATTGAAAGCATTCTGGGTAGCCTGGAAGTCCCGCGCTAGGAAACCGTGTTAGGAAACCGTGTTAGGAGACTGTTTATTACTGTGAAGCTGCGCATTGCCCACACGACCCACTACACCTACGACCGGCCCCTGCGGGGGGAATGTTTTATGGAAGCGCGCTTGCAGCCGATTTCCAGCCCTGACGAGCAGACTTGTACGGAATTTGCGCTGGATACTGTTCCGTCGGCGCCGGTCTTTCAATATGACCAGCCGGGTGAAATGGGGACTGTCCACCACTTTGTCCTGCGCGGCCAGCCCACGGAGGAGATTGTCGTGTCGGCCCGCTCACAGGTGGAAACCCTGCGTGTTCATGCTTTTGATGGCATCAATCTGCTGGCTGAAGATTGGGATGATGTGGCAGACCCCCCATTCGCGTCCGCCCATGCCGAGTGGCTTGTGCCCACGCCGCTCACCCTGCCGGTTGCTGAATGGCCCGGCCCCGGCTCTCAGTCCAGTGTGTTTGCTTACGGGCAGGCATTGTCGGCGGCCATTTATTCCTCGTTCTTCTACGTGCCCGGCGCGACCGATGTCAGCACGCCTCTGCACCAATTTGTCAGTCAAAAACGCGGCGTCTGCCAGGACTACGCCCACCTGATGCTGGCCTGCGCCCGCGCACAGGGCGTTCCCGCGCGCTATGTCAGTGGGTACGTTTTCAGCGGTGGCGACCCTGCCACGCACGGGGCGGGCGCGACCCATGCCTGGGCCGAGCTTTACCTGCCCCATGCCCACCGCTGGGTCGGCTTTGATCCCACCAACAATATCATTGTCGCCGACCATCATGTCAAAATCGCCGTCGGACGTGATTACGCCGATGTTCCCCCGACCAAAGGACTGCTGCGGGGCGCACCCGGCCAGGGCGCCCCGCGTGAGATTGATCTTGAGGTGATCGTTCATGTGGAACAAATCCTGTAACACCTACTTTATCTTCGCCGCCTTTATTCTCTTGCTGCCTGGTGCGTGTGGGGCGAATGCGCAAACTCCTCCTGTTGTCCCGCCCAGGCTGCCAACCTTGGCTTCCGTTCTCGTATCTGTCCCGCCGCCTGCGGGTGTGCTGCTTGTCGTGGGCGCGGAAAGTGTCACACTCCCCAATGACGCCAGTTTGCCGACTGCCCCGGCCAGTGCCGATGACGTTGCCCAAGCCTTTGGGTGCGAAACGCACACGTTCGGCATGGTCACCGCTGTTGCGCCTGCGACTATGGTGACGCTTAACGAAAACCCCGACCCGCCCGATATTATGGCAGACTTGTCGCCCGACACGACGTTTAAGATGCTTGTTGCCAGTCTCAATGACGCGCAGTGGCACGCTCTGACTTCTGAGGCGGGCCTGGGATTGACAGACTTAACCGACGACACGCAGCACGGTTTGTTCCATGCCTTGTTCCGGCACGGGCAATTGTTTGTGGCCCCCGAAGCCCCTGATCTTGCCAAGCTGCCCGCCGAAAAGCGCGGCGACATTCAGGACTTATCCAGTCAGATTGACTCTGTTCACGTGCGGCTGGGCCAAACGTCCAGCATTTATGTCCATGACCGTAAAGGGAACACGGTCTACTTTCACGGCGATAATCCCGCTGATGCGCAGCATTTGCAGGTGTACCTTCCCAAACATAACGCCGCTGCCTCGCATGCCGTCACCCTGCGCGCCGTTATGCCCAATGTCCCCAAGGCCAGCCAGTTAAACTTGGGAGGGTCCGCGTTCCAAACTCTTGTTTCGCTTGCCAATCTGCGCACGGTGGGCAGCCTTGTCCTGCGTATCGGCATGCAGACCCATACCGAGCTTTATGCCGATCCGCACTATGCTTCCAAAACCCTGACCATTATAGGCAGCGCGCCCAATGCTCCCGCCGCCGATCTGCTGCGCGCCCTCGCCCTGTGCGTGACCGGCACGTTTCGCCAGGTCGGACAGGCGTTTGTGCTGACGGATGACCTGAGCGGGGTCGGCGCACGCCGGGAGCGATTGTCGGATTGGGAAGACAAAGCGCGGGCGCTGAATTCGCGGCTGAGAGATACGGCGGGGAAGAACCTTCTCGCAAAGCACGGCAAAGACGCGCGTTTTATCCCCACCTTTGGTGATCCGATGGCCCTGACGCCCGAACAGATCAAGGCCGAAAAACTGGATAGTTCCATTCCCGGCCTGCCCGAAGGACGGGGGAACACCGTCCCCTTTGTCCAATTGACACCCGCACAGCAGGAAACCGCCCGGCGGATTGCCGACGACTACAACGCCAAGCGCATCTCCGGCGACCTGCCTTTCTATCTGGACAAGGACAAAGCACTGCCCGCCGATCTAGGCAGCCCCGTCAGCTTGAACCCGGACAACCATGTGCAGCTTCTGGTACCATCCCTCGGCGGCCCGGTAGAAACCGACTTCGGCGCAGGCGGCATGTGGTTTCTTTATTATCCTGGGGAAGAAGCATCCATTGCCAATGCGCGTCAAGCCCAGTTTGCCAAGCCCGCCGCGTCCCAGCATCCTGCTTTGCCCCTCGGCTCCCTGCTGCGCATGGGCAAGCGCCGCGCCCTGATAGCGCATCCCCGCACAAGTGCCGATGTGGACGCCCTGTTTCCTGTCCTGCAAAAACTGGGCCTGAACGAGCTCTGGCTGGACGTGTTTTCCAACGGCACGGCGCGCATCCCCGGCTCGTCGCTGTCGCCGTCTGCGCCCTTTGACGGCCCCGACATCTTGACCGAGGCATTGAAGCTTGCCAAAAACACCAAGGTCGCGGTGTACGCCGACATGAACCTGCTGACTTGGGGAGAAAAGCCCCCGTCTGCCCTGGCGGACCTCAACATCCGGGGCGAAACCACCCAGGAAGCCGCCCTGCGAAAACACACGGAAGCCCCGGAAACCCGGTTTGACGACAACGGAAACTCCATTCCGTTTGCCGCCCCCGGCACCGATGTCAGCCCGCCGGCGGCCCGCGATACGCTTGCCGCTCTGGTGCATACCCTCGCCGTGCAGCCCGGATTGGCCGGGTTTATCTGGCACGGAGCCACGCCGGACGACGACCTGGGCTACATCCCCGCCATGCGTTTAGCCTTTCTGCGCGCCCGTCATGCCGATCCTATTGATGTTGACCCGGCCCGTTATTCGCGCGTAGACCTCAGCCTGCCTGCCTGGGACAATCCCAGTGTGGACAGCGCCTTGTCCGCGCAATGGACAGCCCTGCGCACCGCGGCTGTTTTGGACATGCTGCGCAGGCTGCGCCAATCCGCGACCACGAGCCAGGGCACCCTGCCCATCCTTATGGAGCAAAGCACGGACAATATCAACTGGCTGGCCTCCTGGGACGACCCGCGCGGCATGCCGCCGCCCCTGCGCACCTTGTTTCCCGGCAATCCTTTTCCCGACCGCGCCCGCGTCCCGCCCGTCGCGCGCGCGCAGGGCCGCACCGTGCTGCGGGACATAGACATCCAAGGCACCGACAACACCGGTGCCCTGGCCCTGCGCCTCCAATCCGGTTTGCCCGCCGCCCTCTGGGATGGCTACGTTTTAGACAGCGACAATGACGAGGCGACACGCGGTTCGCATCCCCTCGATGCCCTGCTGCGTGCGGTCCAAAGTCCGGCGTCAGCCCCCTGACATCCTGGGCTGTCTGCGGGAGCCTGCGCGTCCGCTGCCTACCTCCCTGCGTGGCGGCACCCGGAAGAAGTATCTCGCCGAGCGCAGGCGTTGCCTGGGCGGACTGGCTGCGGCGGCATTTCTTTGGGGCAGCAGCGGCGCTGCAAGCCCGTATCAACGACGGAACAAAACCGTCCGTCGTTGCAAAGCTCTCGGTACACGCGTAATCAGCCAGGTAAAAGCCGGGGCAAAGGGCAAAAGACGCGCTCGATTGGATACTCCCCGCACCCGGCAAAACGCGCAATTTCGTCCCTCAACGGGTATAATTACTCAGGAACGGGGCGTAGCTCAGCTTGGTAGAGTGCACGCTTTGGGAGCGTGATGTCGCAGGTTCGAATCCTGTCGCCCCGACCATGATAACCCCTCAAGGGACGCATTCAACATGCGTCCCTTGTGTTTTGCAAGGAGAACAGGCGTTGAAAGCAAAGTGCATGGTGTGCGATGAAACGTTCGACATCGAGCGTGACCGGGGGCAAGTGATAGAAATCGACAGCCTGCCGCATTATATCTGCAAGCGTGACTGGCCCGGCTTCAACGCAGGTGTCGAGCTGCAAAAGCGCGTGCAGGAAGCCGAAATGGGCGTCCATGAAGAAGTGAATGCCGAGCAGCGGGCATTGGCACAAAAAGCCCTGACCGAGTTTGATCTCAGCCCCCGCGATATTGTTGCCAAGCTTGACGAATATGTCATTGGGCAGGAGCGCGCCAAACGCGATGTCGCCGTCGGTCTGTATGACCACCACCGTATCCACCAAAGCGACTTGCAGGACAAGGAAGCCGGCACAACGCCCGATGTCGACCTGGAAAAAGCAAACATCCTCTTGGTCGGCCCGTCCGGCAGCGGCAAGACATTGATCGCCCGCACGCTGGCTCGCTCGCTGGGCGTGCCGTTCGCATCCGCCGATGCCACAAGCCTGTCTCCGACCGGGTACACGGGCAACGACGTGGAAAGTGTCCTGACCCCGCTTTATTTAGATGCCAACGAAGACTTGGAATGGGCCGGGCGCGGCATTGTCTTTTTGGACGAGATCGACAAGATCGCCCGCAAGTCGCAGGCCAACCCGTCCATCACCCGCGATGTCAGTGGGGAAAGCGTGCAGCATGCCCTGCTAAAATTGATAGAAGGGACGAAGGCGCAATTGCCGCTGGGCGCGTCGGGCCGCAAGCACCCGGACGCTCCGCCCGAATACATTGATACCAGCAAGATATTGTTTATCGGCGGCGGCGCGTTTGAGGGCTTGCCCGAAATCGTCGCCCGCAAGATGAAGCGCAATACCGAGCGCACCATGGGCCTGCGCGCCCTGCCGTCCATGATCGCCGGCGACCCGCAGCGCGATTATGAGATATTGTCCGAAGCCCCCATGGAGATACTGATCGAAAGTTTGATCGACTACGGCTTTGTGCCCGAACTGGCCGGGCGTCTGCCGATTGTCGTGCCGCTTGCCCCCCTGAACAAAGAGCAAATGCGGCTGGCTCTGACTCAGCCCAAGAACTCGGTCGTCCGCCAGCAAATCGAATTGTTTGCACGCGACGGTATCGAGCTTGTCATCACCGAAGATGCCCTGGATGCCGTCGTGGAAAAAGCCAGCGCGATGAAGACCGGCGTCCGTGCCCTGCGGTCGCTGGTCAAAGGCATGACCAGCCAGGCGCGCTATGACCATAGCGGCGACAAAAGCGTGCGTCAGGTAGAAGTGGGGCCGGACGCTTTGGAAGACCCCAAGCAGTACAAAGTCAGCCACGGCACGGCCCCTTCTTTAGCCACAGCCGTCTAAAAAAAGCATAAAAAAGGGCGAGTGCAGAAAGCACTCGCCCTTTTTGCGTGTCGAACTCAGACGGTCAGCGCGCGTCGTAGATGACTTTTTCCATCACGTCGCCGATGACTTGCAGGCTTTTGGGGTCGCACTTGTCGGGCGTGTCGCCCAGGGTGTGCCAGTAAGCGTAGTCAAAGTCGATCAGGTCAATGGCGGGAATGCCGTGCGCATTAAACGTGTCGTGGTCGTCGGAGATCTGCCACTTGGCGGCGTCGGGGAACTGGGTGCGGTAGCCAAGCAGCCCGGCATCCGCCCACACCGTATCGTTGAGCGACGGGTCCATCAATTGCGACGACTTTTCGCGATACACGGTCAGGCCCTTGTCGCCGATCATATCCAGCAAAATAGCATAATCGGGCCGGTACGCACCCGGATCGGAGGCAAAGTGGATTGCGCCCAGGTACATTTTATCTTCGCCCGGCCCCCAATCTTCCCCGTCCACAAAGAGAAGCTCGACACCAATTTGGGGCTTTTGCTTGTGCAGCGCGCGGGCCAGTTCCAGCAGCACAGCCGTGCCGGATGCGCCATCGTCTGCGCCCAAGATGGGTTTTTGCTTGTTAACAGTGTCCAATTCCTGGTCAGCCGTGGGGCGCGTATCCCAGTGCGTCAGCAGCATCACTCGTTTTTTGGCTTGCGGGTTGATAATGCCCAGGATGTTGGTCAGGGGCAGGGTCACATGGCGTGCCTCATCGTGATAAGTCCAATGCTGAGTGACAACTTTGTCCACAAAGGGGGTCAACTGGGCAAGAATGTAAGATTTGCACTGTTCATGGGGAGGTGTGCCAGGCTTGCGCGGGCCAAACGCGCACTGCGCTTGGAGCATGCCAAAGGCGCGTGCGCCATCAAAGGCCGGCCCGCCCGTAGTGACGGCAGCAGGCGCGGAAGTTTGAGCGTCGTGCACGGAGGCCGAAGGTGGGGTGGTCTGGGCGGCGTGTGCGCTGGACGCAGATGGGGTGCGGCAGCCGGGCAGCAGGAGCACGGCGGCAGCAAGCGCGGCAAGACGGAAGGAAACAGCAATTCGTTTCATGGAAATCAATGCGCAGACGTGATGCGGGCTTCGCTGGAAACATCCAGTGATTTGTGAGTATTGGCATACGTGACAATGGACTGGGCCAGCGAAATACCCGTGTCCTGCGTAATGTCTTTCTTGCCCCACACGCGGAAGTAACCCAGGTCGCCCAAGGCCTCGGAGCGTGTCATCGCGACAATGTAAGTAGCCGAAGCATTGATCTCGCTGCCGCCTGTCCCGGCCAGAGACACGCGCTTGCCTTCAGGCTGGGAGGCATCATAGCGTACCTGCAAGCCCGATACCTGCCAGAAGCCCGCAAAGGGTTGCGGGGCGTGTCCAACGCCCAGTTCCAATGCGTGCATAACTTGCGCGCCGGTAAGTTTCAAGACAACAATCGTGTCGCCGGGGTCGTCGGGACGGCGCAGAAGTGTGGTCAGCTTTGCGGCAGGGATACTTCCCGCAGAAATAGTCGTGTCGGCAATGTCGTCAGCGGGGACAAGGCCGATTTGCGCATTGCCTGCCTGGCGCAGAGCGTCGGCCAGCAAGTCGCCCGCCGTGGTTTCTTTGACGGAGGAGCCGCTGCCATCCAAGGCGCTTTGCAATTGGATACTGTCTTTTGGGGCGGCATGAACAAGCGCGGATGCCGTCATGCTGAACAAAAGAGCCGGGATGAGGATACGCTGCATGGTCATTCCGCTGCTTTCTGTGTGTGCTGCCAGCGCAGAAACGCATCCAGGAAATCGTCTATTTCGCCGTTCATCACGCGGCTGACATCGCCCGTATCGTGGCCTGTCCGCGTGTCTTTCACAAGAGTATACGGCGCAAAAACATAATTGCGTATTTGCGATCCAAACTCGATATTCTTGCGCTCGCCGCGCAGGTCGTCAATGCTGGACTTTTGCTCCTGGCGGGCGAGTTCCAATAGCTTAGACTTAAGGACGTTGAGGGCGAATGCTTCATTCTGGCTTTGCGAGCGCTCATTCTGGCACGATGCCACAAGGCCCGTGGGAAGGTGGGTCAAGCGGACGGCGCTGCTGGTCTTGTTGACGTGCTGGCCGCCCGCGCCCGATGCCCGGTACGTGTCGCGGCGCAGGTCTTTGTCGGGGATTTCTACACTTCCCACTTCCGAGACTTCGGGCGTGACGCCGACGCCAGCAAACGACGTTTCGCGGGTGCCGCCGCTGTTGAAGGGGGAAATACGCACGAGGCGATGCACGCCGCCTTCGCCGTACAATTGGCCGTACGTATTTTTGCCTTCAATACGCAAAGTCGTACTTTTGAGACCTGCTACGTCGCCTTCCACTTCGTCCACGATCTCGGCTTTGTATCCATGCCGATCTGCCCATCTCAGGTACATGCGCTGGAGCATAGATGCCCAGTCGTTGGCGTCCGTGCCGCCCGCGCCGGCGTTGATCTCCACAAAAGCGGGCGCGAAATCATGCGGGCCGGACAGCAGAGTTTCTATTTCCATTTTATCTAAAGAGGCGCTGACCGTGCCGATGTCTGCGGCGACTTCGGCAGCGTACCCTTCGGCATCGTCTTCGCCTTGGGCAAGCTCGGCGAGAATGCGGGCATCATCCAGTTTCTTTTGGGCCGCCTGCCAGGGGGCCAGCCCTTCTTTAAGGACGTTTAATCGCTGCATTTGCTTTTGGGCGTGGGTAGGATCATCCCAAAAGCCTGTTTTACCCGCCTGCGCTTCCAGGTCGGCGATCTCGCTGCGCTTGGCCTCAAAGTGCAGGGGGCCGCTCAGTGTTTGCAGGCGCGTTTGCACGGTGTCTAGTTCTTTGACGATGTCTTCAAGCATTAGGTTCCTGCATGGGCGAGAGGGCATGAAAAACGAGCAGACCTTCCGGCCCCAAGTCCGGGGGCTGAAGGGGCTGCTCGTTGCGCCTGCCGCGAAAGAAAGTGTGGGACGGCTGGGTCTCGAACCCAGGACCCTCTCATTAAAAGTAAGATGCTCTACCGCTGAGCTACCGTCCCACCAGAAGTTATTATAGACGATGGGCCGGGGGCAAGTCAAGGTTTTTGGCGCTTGCCCAATGTTTTGTTGCCCCTCTGACGCAGGCTGTCCTGCCGCCGCCAGACGAAGACGCGGCTAACGCGCCGCCGTGGGGAACGTGTCAAAGCCGGTGAATGTCACGCCGCCGTTGAAGCCAGGCACGGGGCCAGTGCTGCCCTGCACGGTTGGCCCCAAAGTCTCGTTGGAACGATAAGCATTGGCGGTGCTGATGAGCGTGCCCACAAACTTGAAGCTCCCGCCGGGATTTATCCCAATCTTCGAGCCTAGAATGGTGATCGTATATGGCGCATTGGTCTGGCCCGCTCCCATCACATAAATCAGCGAGTTGTCTTTGCCTGCGGCCAACTTGAACAGGCCCACAAAGCTGCCCTCAAAGGAGATGGCGTAATCTGCCTTGAAGCCCGGCGCGAACGTGACTAGGCTGCGCGAGGCCGGGTTCTTGCCGTTGATCTTGCTATTGGTGCCTGTGTTGGCCCCGGAGATAATCTCGTGGCCCGGATCGCCGTTGTCGCTAAGCGCGGAGGTATCCGCAAAGCCCCCCGGCACGGAGTCGATGTACAACACCACGCCGTTCGCCACGTTGCCGCCGCCGAGGTTGCCGCCATGCGGGGCGAGCGAGAACGTGAGGTCATTTTGTGCGTCACGGGTGATTGTGAGGCTGCCTTGGCCCAGATAGCCGCTGAAGCCGGTCGCGCCGTTGCCGACGTAAGTATGCGTGTTTTGGGCGTGCGCGGCAAGCGGCGCAAGGAAGGCAGTCGCCAGGACAGAGCCGACAACGATTGGGCGAAGTTTCATTTGCGGTTCTTTCTCTGTTGCCGGACACTCTGGTCAGGGACTTGCGTTAAAGCAGTTCCAGTGTTTTGATATCGGCCTGTTTAACCCTGAGTATACCCCCGCTTGTGGTCACGCTGTAGCCCGTGCTGTCAAGAGCCGTAACCGTGCCGAAGTAGCTGTTGCCGTCATTTGTCTCAATACGCACACGCTGTGGGAATGTCTTGATGGCCGGAAGGTGGGCGGCAGGCGGCACTGCCGGAGCGGCAGTCACGCTTACGGCGCGAGCGGACTCCGTGGCGGCTGGAATTGCATTAGGTTCATGTTGCGGGGATAGGCTTGCGGTCAAGGCATGCATGGAAGCAACATTCGCGGCACTGATGGTCTGGCTGCCCGAAGGCGTTGCAACAAGGTAGCTTGTACCGTCGAAACTCACCAAACTGCCCACGATCTGTGAGCCGTCTTTGAGCGTGAACAGCGTCTGCGCCGGGAGCGACTGAGAAGAAGGAGAAACCGGCGGCACAGCGATTGAAGAAAACGCTGCCCCTGCAGGGCGGTCATGCGGGTCGGTGAGCAGGGTTTCCTGATCAACAAAAGCGGTTAATTCTTTGCCTTTGTCTACGGTGATGTCTCGCCCGTTGATCAGCAGGTAGCCGGGGGCGAACAGGAGAACTGCCGCAACATTTGCTCCTGAGTTGCTGCGGCCGCTGGCCGTCGTTTTCTCCGAACGCAGAGGAACATGTGTCCCGTCCAGCACTCGGACGTAGTCGCAGGTAAACTCCAGCTTGCCGCCCTTGCCCAGCATGCCTCGGCGTGAAGAGCGGGTGACCTTGCCGAAAGCAGGCGTTCCCATTGGGATCAGCAAAAGGTGAGCCGGAAACGGCGTGTAAACATCGCGAGCAACTTCAAAGGGGACTTCTTCGCCGACCTTCTCCGCGCCGGACTTCAGGCTCTTTTCAAGCGTAAGCTTGACTTCGGTGCCTTCCGGCAAAACCACCTTGCTGGCCGGCAGCGTCACTGCAGGAGACTGAGCAAGGATAGGAAGGGCGAGGCTGAACATAAAAGCCGAAGCCACGACAGTCGTCTGACAAATCTTCATGGGGTTCCTTTGTCAAGGCCGAATACTGCTGGCCTGAACCTGCTTGCTGACAGGTTAGTTTTTCCTCATTATATCAGATGAAGAAAGGAACGTCAAGGCGTTTGTCAGCTAACGCTGGCGCTTGAGAGGCACAGGGTTTTTCGCGATGACCCTTCCTTCTCCTGCCGCTGCCCGCCCGCACCAAGCACGTTGCCACCCGTTGCTTTAGGCAAACCAAGCGCGTCCCGACGACGGAACAGTTTCGTCCGTCGTTGCAACACGCTGGCAACGCCGGGGAAGCACGGGGGCAAGCCCTTTGCAAAAGGCGTTCGGGTATACTGCTGGGAACAGAATGCGGGGCGGAGGCTTCATATCAACACAAGTGAAGCGAACGCGAAGGGGAAGTGTCTCAAGGCTTATGTGCGGAATTACAGGCTATGTCGGCGGGCGGGAAGCGAGCGTGCGCCTCGTACTGGATAACTTGAAGCGGCTGGAATACCGGGGCTACGACTCGGCGGGCGTCGCTGTCGTCGAGCAGGGTAAAGACACGGTCACCGTGCTCAAGCGCGCGGGCAAATTGGCGAACCTCGTCGGTGCGCTGAACGGCCTGGGGGCGGCGAGCGGCAGCGTGATTGCGCACACGCGCTGGGCAACCCATGGACGTCCGTCGGATGCCAATGCACACCCGCAGACCGATTGCGGCGGCAAGATCGCCATTATCCATAACGGCATCATCGAGAACTATCTGCCCCTCAAGGCCGAACTTCTCGCACAGGGTCATGTGTTTCAGTCCGACACGGACACCGAAGTAGTGGCCCATCTGATTGAAGCCGAGTATGCCTTGGTGCCTGATATGGAACAGGCCGTGCGCAATGCCCTGCGGCGCGTGACAGGGGCATACTCCATCGGCGTGGTCAGCGAGCACACCCCGGATACGATCTTTGCGGCAAAAACGGCCTCGCCGCTGATTATCGGGCTGGGCCAGGGTGAAAACTTCCTGGCCTCGGACATTCCTGCCGTGATGGGACAAACCCGGCGCGTTCTGGTCTTGCAGGACGGCGACTTTGCCGTGATTACCCCGCACCAAGTCACACTCACGACATTGGCAGGCGAACCCTTGAACCGCGACGTATTTGAAGTGACGTGGGACGTGCAGACAGCCGAAAAAGGCGGCTATGCCCACTTCATGCTCAAGGAAATCCATGAAGAGCCGCAGACAATCCGCGATACTTTGCGCGGGCGCATCGCCCCCGATGGGCGCGTCATGTTCCCCGAGCTTGCCATTGACACCCAGAAGCTATTAAATTTTAATCGGATTGTCATTGTCGCCTGCGGCACGGCCTATCATGCGGGCATGGTCGGCAAAAGCTTTTACGAGCACCTATTAAGAAGACCCGTCGAGGTGCAGGTCGCCAGCGAGTTCCGGTACAGTGACCCAATAGTCGACCAGCAGACCCTGGCGATTATCATCTCGCAGTCGGGGGAAACGGCGGACACATTGGCCGCCCTGCGCGAAGCGAAGATCAAAGGGGCGACGACACTGGCCGTGGTCAATGTCGTGGGTTCCAGCATCGCCCGTGAGGCCGACGAAGTCATTTACACCTATGCCGGGCCGGAAATCAGCGTGGCATCCACCAAAGCGTATGTCACCCAGTTGATTGCCCTGTATCTGATTGGGTTATTTATCGCCCAGCAGGAAAACAAACTGGACGCAAGCGTCGTGGCCGAAAGTGTCGCGTGTTTGTCGGCCCTGCCCGCCCAGGTGGAAAGGATATTGGCCGACACTGCGCCTCTTGCTGAGATAGGACGCGCCTTGGCCCAGGCATCCAGCTTCTTTTACCTGGGACGCGGCTTTGACTATGCGGTGGCGATGGAAGCGGCCCTCAAGCTCAAAGAAGTGTCGTATATCCACGCCGAAGCGTACCCGGCGGGCGAAATGAAGCACGGCCCGCTTGCCCTCGTGGAGCCGGGCGTGTCTGTGGTGTGTTTTGCCACGCAGTCGGCCCTGTACGACAAGATGGTGTCCAGTGTCAAGCAGGTCAAAGCGCGCGACGGCGTGGCGGTCGCCGTTGTCAAAGAAGGCGACGAGGGTTTGGAGGCGAGCCTCGTGGACTACACCATCCGCGTGCCCGCGACCTCGGATGTGTTTATGCCCGTGCTGGCGATTGTGCCCATGCAATTATTGGCGTATTTTATCGCCGATGCCCTAGGCCGCGAAATTGACCAGCCGCGCAACCTGGCAAAGTCGGTCACGGTAGAGTAGGGGCACTCTTATAATCACTGTCCATGACATCGTAAAAACCTACCAGACGGGGGGCGTGCCCCTGACCGTGCTCAAAAACGTGTCTCTGCACATCGGGCGCGGCGAGATGGTGGCGATCATGGGGCCATCGGGGTCGGGCAAGTCCACCTTGATGAATATCATCGGGTGCCTGGACAAGCCGACTTCGGGGTCGTACCAGCTTGACGGCGAAGAAGTGGCGAAATTAGACGAAGGCACATTGGCCGCAATCCGCAATAAAAAACTCGGCTTCGTGTTCCAGCAGTTCAATCTGCTGCCCCGCACGACCGCGCAGCGCAATGTGGAGCTGCCCCTCATCTACTCCGGCGGGCGGGGGCGAGCCAAAAAAGCGCACGATGCCCTGGTGCGTGTCGGGCTGGGCGACCGTTTAGACCACCGTCCGAACCAGCTTTCCGGCGGGCAGCAGCAGCGCGTGGCAATTGCGCGCGCCATTGTCGGCGACCCGCCGATTTTGTTTGGCGACGAGCCAACCGGGGCTTTGGACTCGCGCACGGGCGAAGAGATTATGGGCATCTTCCAGTCTCTGCACCGCGAGGGCAAGACAGTTGTTTTGGTGACCCACGAAGAAGACATCGCCGCGCACTGCCAGCGCATCATCCGCTTTCGGGACGGCGAAATCGTCAGCGACGAGCCTGTGTCCTCGCCGCGTCAAGCGCCCCCGGCAATGTCCGCATAGGTGCTTCGCCGCCGTCTTGGGCGTGTTCCCATGCTGCCTCAAAAACGTCTCTGGCCGGCGCTTTTGCCGCGCCTGCTTTTTCCCGCCTCCCAGGTATAATCTCGCCACGGCAGGCATTCTGCCGTGAGGGGATGTCACCTGCACTTTGCTGGAATTGGGCCACCGGCCCGAAGGGAGAAAAACATGTTGCATCGCATTGCCATCGCCGCCGGGCTGCTGCTTGCCGCTGGCGCGGCTCCTGCCCACGCCCAAACACCTTCTACTGCGCCGCCGCCTGCCACCCCTGGGGCGGCCCGCAAGCTTCCTGCGCTGTCCGCGCAAGACCAGGCAAAACGTCTCCGTCAGCAAGCCCTCGCGCGGGCACTTGCGGAAACAGACGTGCTCGCAGCGCGGCAGGCAGCACGCAACAGCCGCCCCGCGTCCAATTCCCTGTACCCCGGCTGGAAGATCACCTTACTCTGCCCCGAATAGCGCGGCTTTCTCCAGCAAAAAGTTACGGCATCGGGATGCCGCCCGTCAGGAAAGGAACCGTTTCCATGAAGATCACCCATTTTGCCCTGCTTGCTTTGTTCGCGCTGCCCTGCGCGGCACCGGTCTCTGCCCAGCAGACTGTCCCCCTTCCCGCGCCGGTGTACACCACCGCTCCCGCTCCCGTGCCCGCCGAGAAAGCCGCCACCATCCGTCGCCTGCTGGCATTGATGGGAACCGTGAAACTCTCACAGCAGATGATGACGCAGATGTTTTCATCCATGCAGACCTCAATGCCGCAAGTTCCTGCCGAGTTCTGGACCAAAGTCCATGCCAGCATGAACGCCAATGAATTAATCGATCTGTTGATTCCCATCTACAGCAGGCACTACACGCAGCAGGAGCTAAACGGCCTGATCGCTTTCTACCAGACCCCGCTGGGCCAGAAGGTCGTGGGTGAACTGCCGCAAATCTCCCAGGAAAGCATGGCGGTGGGTCAGCAATGGGGCCAGCAAAAAGCGCAGGAGATTGTCAAAGAAATGCAGCAGGAGCAGAACAACAAAACAACGAACACCACCCGGCAGTAAGTGCAGAATACGGCCTTTGTGCTGTGGCTGTGCAAGCCGTGCGCTTGTGTCTTGCGCGTGGCTTCCTGCTTTCCCTCATCTCGCTCGCTCTTCTTACCGCCCGGCCCCGGACACTGCGGGCCGGGACACTCTCCTTTTCCCTCGCGCGATAACCATTCCATGACACTTGTTTGGCGGCGTATCTGCGTCTTTTTGTTTTTCTTCTGCCTCGCGCCAAATCTCCATGCCGAGCCGGTCGTGCTGCGTGTCGGCGGGGCAGGCGCGTTTAAGCTGCCCGACAAAAACGCCACCGACCCGCAGTCGCGCGGCAACCGCGCCATTGTAGACGCCTTTGAGCGCACGCACCCCAACATTGAATTGCAAAACGCCCAGGGCCTGCAAATCAGCGGCCCGCAGTTTGAAGCCAGCATGATGCTCGCCTTCGCAGGCGGCACGGCTCCCGATGTGGTCTATGTCAACTTTCGCACGTCGGCGCAGTATATCCAGCAGGGCTTTATCATGCCGCTGGATACTTACGTGCAGCGCGACCCGGACACGATCAATCGCCTGAACCCCGTCGTCAAAAAGGTGCTGCGTGATGTCGGACACGGGCACATCTATTCGCTGCCGTGGGCACAGTACGTCTTGGCGCTTTACTACCGTAAAGACGTGTTCCAGGCGGCGGGACTGGACCCGGACAGGCCGCCGCAGAACTGGGACGAGTTTTATCAAGACGCCGAGAAAATCACGGATCAGCCCAAAGGCATCTGGGGATTTGAGTTTAAGACTGGCCCGGAAGCGTCTGCCGTCTGGTGGATAGATTTTCTGTGGCAGGCCGGCGGCGAGGTGATCCAGCGCAATGGGCAGGGCCAGTGGGAAGCGGCGTTCAATTCACCCGCAGGCGTCACCGCCCTGGAATTCTACAAAAAGCTCAAAACCGCGCCGTTTGTTGCGCAGGACGGTAAAACTTACCATGGTGTCGCGACCAACTCGCCCACCGCCGACCAGGATCGCGTGCAGGGCAAGTGCGGCATGTGGTTCCAGTACCAGAGCAATATTATCGCCAACCAGGCCGATACCAGCAGTGTCAACCCCAGCCTGATCGGTATTGCCCCCCTGCCTAGGGGGCCCACCGGCATTCAGGCCGATGAGCTTAATGCCGCCATGTGGGGTATTTCATCGCAGATCAAAGACCCCCGCGTGCGCGAAGCCGCGTGGCAGTTTGTGAAGTTCATGGGCAGTGACGAGGCGGATCGCATTCGTACGCAGGCCTATGTGGAAGCGGGCCTGGGCAACACCGTCAACCCCGAGTCGCTGCAAAAGTACGGCTACGGCGACTATACCACGCGGGCGTCGCGGGCCTGGCTTGCGGCCAACCGGACGCTGTTTCAGCACGGCCACCCGGAGCCGTATGCCGAAAACATGAGCCAGATTTATGTTCTGCTGGCAAACCCTCTGTCCAATATCGAAACCAACCCCACTGCCGACCCTAAAGCGCTGCTCGACCAGTCGGCCCGCGAAATCAACACCAAGCTGACCGGCTATGTTCCCCGCGCTGTTATGCAGGCGCGCCGCCGCGTGGCCTGGACACTTTTTGCCGTGCTGATGCTTATTCTTCTTGGCGTACTGGGTAGCGCCGCCCGCCGCGCCCGGCAAGCCCTGGCCGCGCGCCGGGAACAGGGACGAACAGGAGCGCGGGCGGCAGGCATGACCACGCGCGCTCACGTTTTCGCCTGGCTGTTTATGCTCCCCGCCGTCGGTTCCGTATTGTTGTGGGCCTACTATCCTCTGGCGCGTGGTTTGGTGATGGCGTTCCAGAACTACCACATTTTGGGCCCGGCCTCGTGGGTGGGTTTGGACAACTTTATCGACTGTTTCCACCAGCCGTCATTCTGGTTCGGCGTGAAGAACTCATGCTTATACACATTTTATTCATTGACTTTGGGCTTTTTCTTGCCCGTCTTTCTGGCTCTGGGGCTGTCCGAAATCCCGCGCGGGCGCATCCTGTTCCGTACGCTTTATTATTTGCCCGCCGTGACTGCGCCGCTGGCGATCATCTTCATGTGGAAGATATTCGAGACCAGTACGCCCGACGGCCTGCTGAACCGGCTCCTGGCTTTGGGGACGCGCGGACACGCCGGCCCGATCCACTGGCTGGACGACCCCCACTGGGCGATGGTGGCAGTTCTGCTGCCGGTCATCTGGGCGGCGGCGGGGCCGGGCAGTATCATCTACCTGGCGGCCCTGAAAAGCGTGCCCGACGAGATGTACGAAGCCGCCGACCTGGACGGCGCGGGTATCTGGACAAAAATCTGCCGTATCACGCTGCCGACTTTGGCTCCCTTGCTCATCATCAATTTGCTGGGGGCGACTATTGGGGCGTTCCAAGCCTCGCAGAACATCATCGCGCAGACCGGCGGCGGCCCGCAATACGCGACGCATACTCTGGGCCTGGAAGTGTTCTACAATGCGTTTTTGTTTCTGAAGTTCGGCTATGCCACCGCTGTGGCGTGGATCATGGGCGCGATGCTGGTGGGCTTTACGCTGTACCAATTGCAAATTACCAAGAAGCTGAAGTTCGCCCAGGGCAAAGCCTAGGCGTCGCACAGCCGTTTTCTCTTGTTTTCCAAGGCCTACCAACGACGGAACAAACTCGTCCGTCGTTGGTACACGCTGAAAACGCCGTAAATCCTCCCCTGTTCCCCCTTCACATCTCCGCCTTGACACTGCCTAGCCTAGCTGTTACAATGCCCTATGACTGCCACGGAAACGCTCCATGTCAAGAACTTTGCCGGTATCAAAGACGCTCAAATTGAGCTGTCCCGCATGAACGTCTTTATCGGCCCCCAAGCGTCCGGTAAAAGCGTCTGCGCCAAGCTGCTGTTTTACTTCAAGGAAATCATTCGCCGGGTAGGATATAGGGTCTTTGAAGAGCGTACTAAGTTACAGATGGGCGCTGAACACAGGGATCTATTTCTAAATTATTTCCCCCCTGGAACCTGGAACGACGGCATATTTGAGATACAATACTCGTTTGGGAGTTTGTGGGTCAAAGTCACACGCAAGGGTGTTGAAGCGGCAACTGTCAAAGTTACTTACTCGGAGTATTATGACATCCTGTTGCGAAGCGCTCGTCACATCAACGTGCAAGAAGCACGCGAGGGCAGCAACTCATTTAGGTCTACCCGCTTGGACACGTCCTGCAACACCTGTGAATGCACGTCCGAAAGTTCGGGGTGATAGGGCTTCCAGGAGGTAATGGCCCGCTTCTGCTGCTGAATGTACTGCTTGACCATAGCGAGAGGCGCACCGCCGACCGTTGAAATAAATGTGCTGTGTGTCCAGAGCGTCGGGATGCGCGACTTCAAGGCGGGAAACTCCTGACGCAAGAGCAGAGACGAGCGGCCCTTGCAGAACCGAACGAACTTGGCAATCCCCTGATGCGGCGGGACTTCGCACAGGATGTGAACGTGGTCGGGCATTACTTCGAGTTCCATGACCTCGCTCTCAAGTTCGGCGGCGACTTCATGGATGATAGCCTTGAATCGATCAAATATTACTAAAAATCGATCAAATATTAATGAACTACGTCGCAGCAAGCTGCGAGGTATCAGAACGATTGCGGCGGTAAGCCGCCGCAGAGAAGTGGCCGCTTAGACGACCACTGGATTAGACAAACAAGGGTACGGAGCAAGCTCCGAGGTATTGGCATCCTGGTTAGAATAAACAGGAATCGCCGTGCGGCCCCACGAATAAGCGCATCATGCAAAGAAAACCAAATGTCAGTTCGCCGCTGTCTGGCAGCGAAGATGAAGCGGACGGCACCGGCAGCAGACCGGCCCGGCTGATGCCGCCGTTCCGCAGGCTCTTCTTTCTGATTTTGGTTTTCCTGTATGTGCCGTTCGCGTACACTTATGGTGTCAAGCTTCACTCGATTGCTTTTGTAGATTTGTCTTCGTTCTACTACGCCGCGCAGACGACATTTCGCCTCCATCAGTCTCCCTACGCACCCGGCGCTCTCGCCTGGGGGGTGCAAGCGACGCATGATCCGGTCTGGCCGTATTTGTACCCGCCGCCTACCCTCTTGCTGTTTTCGCCGTTCGCGCACATGTCTTACGGGACTGCGAAGCTGCTGGTGCTGGCTACAAACCATCTTTGTGTTCTCGGTTTGCTGTTCCTGCTCCTCCATCTTCTCGGCCTGAGCGGATTTCTTCGGCCTCAAGCAGCCAGCCAAAAACAAAGCGCTGAAGGACAAAGCGACGGGACCGGGCGCAAGGAATGGCTTGCCTTGTTTTTAACGGTCTATCTGTTTCTGTTCGAGCCGATCGTTCAAACCCTGATGGCAGGCCAGATCAATCTGTACGTTATCCTTTTGCTGTGCCTGATGTGGTACGCTCTCAAGAAGAACGCTTCGCCGGTTCTCTGCGCCCTTCCCCTCGCTCTTGCGATTGTTCTCAAAACTTATCCGCTGCTGTTTTTTCCTATTCTGCTTCTCAAGGGGAGAGGGCAGGCAGCCTCATGGACACTCGGGTTCATCACGCTGCTAGTCGCCGTAAGCTACCTTGTCTTGCCGCGCGTATTGTGGCATGACTGGCTGACGCTTGTTCTGCCCTACGGGGGATATACCAAGACGGTGCCGGGATTGTTTTCGCCTTCTTCCGTCTGGAACCAAAGCGTCAACGGGTTCGCCACGCGGCTGTTTGTTGACCCGCAGACAGCCATCCGGGTCGTGCCGGGAGCAGCCAGAGTCCTGGCGTACTTTCTGTGTGCGGCTCTGTTTGGGGCTGAGATGCTGTTGACCTGGCGGCTGCGAGCCACGCAAAAGGCGGTGAGAGGGCAGAGCGGCAACTTTGTGGATCCAGACAGGTTTCTGGATCGGGAGTTCGCGTTGTTTTTGCTGACCCTGTATTTAGTGGCTCCCTTGTCCTGGGAGCATCACCTGGTGTTTGTTCTGCCCGCCGTCTTTCTTGCCCTTGCGCATATCTTCTCTCGGCAGGAAAGCTGGCAGAGGACACTCTGGGTCTCCGTACCGGCATTTATGATTGCCTGGCCGATCCACCTGGACAACGCCGGCTGGGAGAAGTATGTTTTTCACCTGTTCTTGTCGCTCAAGTTCTACGCTGTGCTGGCTCTGTGGCTGTTCTTTGCCGCCTGGCTGGCCCGGGTCTCAAAGGCTGAGTAAAGTTTCTTGTTCTTTTAGCACGTTTCTTGCAATTAAGTAGTTGTTCCAAATTAGATTAAACTATCACATAGCAAATCCGTAGGCTCTACTCTCAAGTTTTCCTTCGTTAAATGGCATGGATGGCTTAACGTATTTTCGTACATGTACTTAGTAACATCTGAATACTATAACCTATACAGCTTCCGCAAGCAGTTGCCGGGCGATGGCAATATCGGCGGGGCTGTCTATGTCTGTGCCAATTTCGGGGAAGCGCGTCGTGATGGCGCGGGCGCGGCAGCCAGGCCCCAGCAGGCGCGATACGCCCTGCTCCAATTGGGGCACGGATAGGGCGGAGGGCGCGAGGGTTTGGGCAACCAAAAGCCGGGCGAGCAGGCCCCAGCCGAGCATCGCGCCGAGTTGAACAGGGCGCTTGCGGGCGGCATACGCGCGTGCCAGAGTGTCGCGCTGGGCCAGCATAAACTGGGGGTTGACCAGCATCAGATTGCCGCCCGTAAACGTGCCTTCGCGCACGCGCACCGTCGTGCGTTTCATCTGGGGGTAGGTGGCGCGGCAAAGTTCAATGGGGATGATGGGGTAGCAAAAGTCGGCTTCGGCAGCGAGGGATTGGGCGACAAAATCGTCCACGCTCGCGGGCGATAAAAAGGGAATGTCCGAGGTGCTGACGAGAACGCGGGACGAGGAACCCTGTTGCCCCGCAGCGCCGATCCCGGCAAACAGATTGTCCATCAAGGTTTCGCCGGGGGGGATTTGGCTGTATGCATGGCTTGCGGGGACATCACCGACCACAAAAATGCGTTCCACCGAAGGGGCATCTGTCAGAGCCTGCACGACATAATCCAGCATGGTGCAGGAACCCAGCGGGGTCAGGGCGCGCACGGCAGTGTGGGAAATTTCCTGCATGGCGGGGCTGTTTTTGCCTCCCGCGAGGATAACGGCGTCAACAGTCATAAAATGTCTCCAAGGTGTGTGTGACCCAAACAGCGCCGGCATTGGTGGCACGCAGGGCATCGGCGGCGGCGCAGGCGGAAACGTCGTCAGGCTGGCGGCAGAACAAGGCCGACCCGCTGCCGCACAGGCGGGGCGTGAAACCTTTGCGGCTTTCCGTTGTCTGTGTCAGCAAGTCGAATGCGCGCTGCACAGGGGGCAGAGCGGCCAGGACTATGGGTTCAAAGTCATTGGCAGTCAAAACCTCGGAGACGGGACGCCTGCCCAGCCAGGTGCCGGTAGCCGTGCCGGGTCTGCGACCGGGCAGGGCGTCGAGGGCAGCATACGCGGCGGGCGTGGACATGCCGACAGCGGGCTTGACAATCACCAGAGGCCAGGGAGAATAAAGTGGGGACAGGCGGGTAACGCGCTCGCCCAATCCTTCTACCAGAGCCGTGCCGCCGGATAAAAAGAACGGAACATCGGCTCCTAAGCTTTGGGCGATCTTTGTCAGCCGGGGCAGCGACAGGCGCAGGTCAAACAATGTGTTGAGGGCGCGCAGGGCGGCGGCGGCATCGCTGCTGCCACCGCCCAATCCCGCTTGACTGGGAATATGCTTGGACAGATGAAGGTGGATGCCGCTGTTTTGCGGGGACAACGCGCCGCGCGCGGCGGCGATCTTTTGCATGCGTACGGCGGCTTTGTGTACGATATTGGAAGTATCCGTGGGCACACGGCGGGCTTCGTCTCCGTCAACAGTGAGCTGAACACCGGGATTGTTTGGCGTATGGGTGACGACGAGGGTGTCGTGCAGGCCAATAGTCTGCATGATGGAGCGGATGTCATGGTAGCCGTCGGGGCGTTGTCCCAGGACGTCCAGCGTGAGGTTAATCTTGGCGCAGGCGCGCTGCGTGATGGTGTCTGTCATGGAAGAAAGAAGCGATCTGAACTATTGGATCTGCTGGGCGGCATGAGGCTTGGGATGGGTGGCGAATAAGTGCTGCGCGGATGCATGGTGGCCGGCGACCTGGGCAAAGGCATCGGCAAGGTCGGCGGCGCGGGCCGTGCGGGGCAGCAGGGCAAAGGCGGCGGCCAGGATAGGGGAGCCGTCGTGGTCGTCCAGGGTGAGGGCCTGACCAATCAAATACCGCATGCCGTCGGCATCGGTGCGGGCCAGCCAGACAGGGCTGGGGCCGACTTTTTGATACAACGCCAAAGCGGGGGAAATCAGCAGGCGATTGAAGTTTGCCGCGCCGCTGAAATCGCCCCACATCTGCGTGACCAGGGCTGGTCCATGAGGACGGCGCTGAAGCCAGCGGACGATCAATCGCTCGCCAAGATAACCGTTGGCCCAATATTCAGGGTCTTTGTAGCCGCCGATGGCGGGCAGGGCAAGATGAGAATATTCGTGGACAATTTCGCGTATCCACTCAATGGAACTGCGCGGGGCATCCAGGTCGTAAAAGTAAAGATTGCGCTGCCACTGCTCGCCGCCCGCTTTACCGGAGCGCATCAGCCAGACATCAAACGGCGCATCGCCGCCCCAATCGGCGTGCTGGGTACGCCGCACAAGCGTGTCGTGGGCGAGGGCCAGCAGGCGGGTCATACGAGCGGCCAACGGCGCATCGTCGGGCGTGACATAATGCACACGGCAGAACAAACGCAGCGGCGCACCGTTTGAAGAGGAAACAGGCACAAACAAATACGCGACTTTTGCGAAGAGTATGCCCTGCTGCGGGTCACGCGCCGGGGTGGCAAGATAAAGTTTTGGCACAACAAAGACGCCGATATTTTCGGGAAGCATAGCCGTGTCAACGGGCAGATTGGAAAGCAGTGAGGACGGCAGGGTGTCGGGCAGCCCCGCGCTGACAGCGGCTTCCAGGGCTTGTTTGGCCGTGTCACCCCCGGTTCGAGCGGCGTCGGCAAGACTTGCCAGCGCGGCGCTTTGGGGGGGGCCTGCTTGCGCAAATGTCAGCTTGGGGAATACAACAAGCAGCGCAAGCAAAGCGGCGCAGGCGAATAGTCTAAAAACGAACACGGGTTATTATAACACAAAGCAGGCACTGGAAAGCCCGGCTGCCTGCAAGCCACTTTTCTGAGGCTCAAAGAAAGAAAACATGATGCGTACACGCGCTGCTTTAGGGCTGGTTTTGATGCTGGTGGGGCTGGGCTTGCTGCCTGACTTGGCGCAGGCCGCGCCGCCTGTTTTGTCGAGCAAAGACAAGCATCAGATGGAGGACGAGCAAAAGCAGGGACAGGAAGTCGCGACCCAGGTCGCCAAAGAGGCAAAATTTGTCACTGACAAAGCCTTACTGGACCGGGTCAATCGCATTGGGCAGCGTCTTGCCGCTGTTGCCAACAGCGGGCCGTACACGGCGCAATTCGGCAACGACCATACTTATCCCTTTACGTGGACGTTTCATATCATCAAAGAAAAAGACATCAATGCGTTTTGCCTGCCCGGCGGCTTTGTGTATGTCAACTCGGGATTGTTAGACTTTGTTAAATCCGATGATGAACTCGCGGGCGTTCTCGCGCATGAAATTACCCATGCCGCGCATCATCATGCCGCTGCCCTGGCCCATGAAGCGGGCAAGATGAACACGCAAATGGCGCTGGGCATGATTGCCGCTTTGCTGGCCCATGTGCCGATGCAGGACGTGGCAAACCTGTCTGCCGGGGCACAATACGCGCAGATGGGCGTGATGAACAACAAATACAGCGATCATGCGGAGCGGGATGCCGACCAAGGCGGGACGTTTCTGATGGAGCACGCTGGCTTCAACCCAGTCGGCATGCTGACATTCATGCAAAGACTGGCCGAGCAGGAGCGTCGCAGCCCGGACATTCAGCTTGGCATTTTGCGCGACCATCCTTACACGGAAGAGCGCGTCGGGCTGATCCAGGCGCATCTGGCGCAAATGAAAATCCCGGTCACGCCGCGCACGGTGCGCCTGGTGTCGGGGGCGGCGCGGGTGACTGTCAAACAGATCGGCGTGACCCGTGAATTGGACTTTGGCGGCCAAACCCTGGCGACCTTGGCCGACGGCGACGGGGACAGGGCGGCTTTGGCCGCAAGCCGCATCAACAATCTGCTCGATCAGGGCTTGCAGCTCGGCCAAGTCAAACCCGAAAACGGGATTCTGGTCGCCAGCGACAAAGCCGTCCTTGCATTCACTGCCGCTGACGTGAGCCTGCATGCGGGGGCGACAGCAGACAGCCTCGCCGCCGATGCAAGCCGCGTCCTGCGGGCCGGCTTGTGGGCTCAGACCATCAATGGCAATTCGACGGCATATGCGCCCCTGCCGCAAGGTCAATAAGAGACAAAGCAAAGGCTAGTGCGCAATGACCGTGCAGAACAACCGTTGTTGCGCGACGGAAAGTCATGCCCATGAGCAGAACCACCAGTACGCCTGCTGACGCTTCCACACTTGCCTCTGCCGCGCGGATGCGCTCTGCCCTGCGCCTGGAAACAATTTCCCTGATCTGGATGGCAATCGAAGCAGTTGTCTCCATCGGCGCGGGCTTGGCTGCATCCAGCCTGCTCCTGATGACATTTGGGGCCGACTCAATTATTGAACTGGTTTCTGCGGGTGTGCTGTTTTGGCGTCTGCGCCTGGAAGCTCAGGCACGGCCCGGCGATAGCGCCAAGGTCGAAGCCGTGGAGCAAAAGGCATCTCGGATTGCGGGCTGCCTGTTGTACATGCTCAGCGCGTACGTCAGCCTTCAAGCGATTTATGGTCTGACGCATAGGCACCATGCTGAGACATCGTGGCCTGGCATCGCCGTGGCTGTAGTGGCGGCAGTTGGAATGCCTGTACTGGCGAGGGCAAAAATTCGGGTGGCCGACCAGATCGGCAGCCACGCCCTGCGTGCCGACGCGATGGAAACATTTACGTGTGGTTATCTATCCTGGGTGCTGCTCGGCGGTCTGGCTGTCAATGCCTTGCTGCACTGGTGGTGGCTGGATGCCGCCGTGTCGCTTGTCATTGTTCCAATGCTTGTCAAGGAAGCGGGGGAAGCCATGGCAGGCAAGTGTTCCTGCCAGAGGGAATAGGCGTCCGCTGTTTGTCATTTTGTCAGGGGACGAATCGGTTCCGCATCATACTTGAACGAGGCAGTATAGGAACTCCAAGCGCCTTTTTCGTAAAGATCATAGTAGAAAAGATACTGCTGCGCCCAGCCTGCCATTGGCCCGAAGCGCTTCCGTAAGCTATCGCCGATTTGAGCATATGTTTTACGAGTGAGTGTCTTGGTGCCTTGTTCCAAGTCACTCGGCATTGTAAGGTAACGACGCCGGGCGATCTGACGAATATGCGTATCGACGGGAATGGCATCGTCTTTATCCAGGGAAAACAAGCACACGCAGTCGGCAATCTTGTCACCAACGCCGGGCAGGGTCATCAGCGCAGATTTGGCGTCAGGGTAAGAAAGGGAGCGCAGCTCAAGAAGCCAGGCCGTGCCTCCATTTGCCATCACCTGCCGGGCCGTTTCACGAATATTTTTGGCCCGAAAGCCCAGCCCAAATTTTTGCATCTGCGGCAGGGAAGCGTCGGCAAGACGGGACGCGGATGGAAACCCATGGTGCATTACTCCGGCCACTTCCCCTTGCGGAGCGGGGTCGCCATAAGCGCGGCAAAGGGCGGCGATGCCGCCCCGGATGCGATACAATGGGGCGGCAGGAGTGCATAAGAACGAAAACAAGCACTCTTCCGGGTCCTGGCGTAACACTCTCAAGCCGGGAAAAGCGCGCAGGGCCTCCGCAAGATGGGAATCATGGGCTTGAAAGTCTAAAACAAGGGTGGGCAAATCCAAATCCAGCCGAAAGTAATCACGAATATGCGCCAGGCCCCCCTGCCGAGGGAAGGTTTCATAAAAGACCTGTTCTCGGTCCTGCCACATGCGGACAAGGCGATGGCGAGCCGTGCCCGGCTGTGCATCCGTAATGGGAAGCAGGCACGACCACCAGCCTTCTTTGTCTTGTTTCCAGCGAAAAGCCTGTCCACAGACCAACGTGTGTTCCAGGTGCAGCTCGGAAAGAGGATATAACAGGGTATGGACAAGCATAAAGGAAAAACTTTGCTGCGTGATGGATCTATTCTATTCTAGCACCATTTCACGCGATTGGCCTTCTCTCACTGCACAGGGTATAATTTGGATATTATGCAACCGTTAACACTTGCCCACACGCCGCTCAATCCCGCTTCCGAAAGCCTGGGCCAGGAAGCCGATTTGTCCACGCGTCTTCGGACAATTGATCCCGCCCTTAACCTGGAATCAGAGATTGTGCGCCTCAAGAGGGAAATGAACGCGACAATCCTGGCCCATTACTATCAAGATGCCGACATTCAAGACTTGGCTGACCATGTCGGTGACAGCCTTGCCCTTGCGCAGGCCGCCGTCAAAACCGACGCCGATGTAATCGTGTTTTGCGGCGTACACTTTATGGCGGAAACCGCCAAGATCCTCAACCCGGATAAACTGGTTTTGCTGCCTGACCTGGATGCCGGCTGCTCTCTTGCGGATCGCTGCCCCGCCGATTTGTATTCCGAGTGGCTGAAGGGCTATCCAGGTCATACGGTGATCAACTATATTAATTCTTCGGCTGCCGTGAAGGCGCTGTCGGACATTATCGTGACTTCGTCCAATGCCGTGGATATTGTGCGGCAGCTCCCCCAGGATGTTCCTATCGTGTTTGGCCCCGACCGTCACCTGGGAAAATGGGTGGAAGCGCAGACAGGCAGGGACATGGTGCTCTGGCCGGGCTTTTGCATCGTGCATGAGCAGTTCAACGCCCGTAAACTCAGCCAGATGCGCGTGGCTTATCCTCAGGCCACTTTGATTGCCCATCCCGAATGCGAGGAAAGCGTACTGGCTCAGGCTGATTTTATCGGCTCCACGTTGGCGCTGCTCAAGTATGTTCAGACCCACACCGATCAAGTTCAGTTTATTGTCGCCACGGAAGTCGGCATTCTGCATCAAATGGAAAAATCAAGGCCGGATGCGCAGTTTTTGTGCTCGCCACCAAATTCCGGCTGCAATTGCGCCTCATGCCCTTATATGCGTCTCAATACTTTAGAAAAGCTTTATCTCACCATGCGCGACAAAACCCCCGAAATTGTCATGGACGAGGAAACACGAGAAAAAGCCCTGCGCCCCGTCCAAAGAATGCTGGACATGAGCAAAAATCTTTCTCCCATTCAGCAGAAGGCCGATTAGCCCGTGGCCGCACTTCCCAATATGCCTCTTCTCGGCGCGCATATGCCTACCACGGGCGGCCCCGCGTTTGCCCTGACCGGCGGAAAAGCCATTGGCTGCGAGGCAGTGCAATTGTTTACCGCAAGCCCTCGCCAGTGGCGTACACCTCAACTTAAAGAAGACGCGATTAGCGCGTTTCATGCTGCCAAAATTGAAACGCAAATCGCTAAAACAATTGCCCACGACTCTTATCTTATTAATCTTGCCGCCGCGCCCGGCTCCGATGTGCTGGAAAAGTCTCGCGCAGCATTTCGAGCGGAGATAGAACGCGCGGATGCTTTAGGCATTGACTTTTTAGTTTCTCATCCCGGGGCGCATGGCGGAGCGGGGGAGGATGAAGGCATTGCCCGCATTGTGCAAAGCTTGGACATTCTCCATGCGGAAACAGCGGGGGCCACTGTCCGTGTCGCCCTCGAAACCACGGCGGGGCAGGGAACATATCTGGGAGGCCGTTTTTCCCACCTAGCTCGCATCTTAGATGGCGTCCAAAACCCTGAGCGTCTGGTTGTGTGTTTGGATACGTGTCATATCTTTGTCGCGGGCTACGATATCCGAACCCCGAAAGGCTATGCAGAAACTATGGCGCAGTTTGACGCAGTTATTGGGCTGGCGCAGCTTCAAGTTGTCCACGCCAATGATAGCAAAGGGACGCTGGGCAGCCATTTGGATCGTCACGCGCATATCGGCGAGGGCGAATTGGGCCTGGAAGCGTTCCGTTTGCTTGTCAATGACCCACGTTTGTTTGGTCTTCCCATGGTTGTGGAAACCCCTGACAGTGAAACCATGCATGCCGTCAATGTTCAGCGACTCCGCGACTTGATTCGTATATCTTAATAGGCGCATGTCTCGGTGTCACCAGCAAAAAAGCTTCTCTTTTCAGAGAAGCTTTTTTGCTGGAAACTATTGGCTCTCACAAGACAATCAAACGGCTATCGTGACGTCTGTGCCATTGGCGAATACTTTGTAGCCATAAGCGGCCTGGAAAAAGTCGGCTGGCACATACAGTTCATCGTGGTCAACAAAAGCGGGCGCGCTGAACGTTACATGGGTGCCATTGACATCAGCCGCATCGGATGCCTCGGTGAAGTTGGCTGTCCACTGGCCGATGGTGCCTGTGGCTGCTTTGGTTTCGTTGTCCCAAGTCACTGTGCCGCCTAATGCGCGGGTTACTTTCGCGAAAGACACATAAACCGTGCCGTCGCGATCTTCCGGTTCTTCGTCGATGTCGACGTTTGCGCCGTTGAGGGTGTAAGGCATAATAACACTTTGTTCCCCTATGGCGCGACTTTCAATCGGTTAATAATGCGATGCACGCCGGGGGATTTTTGCGCGTCCGATTGAGCAATCTGCCGTGCCTGCGCCGTTTTAACTGTTCCATTCAAAGCAACCGTGCCACTGCTGCTTACGACTTTCACTTTCGATGGGTCTAAGCGCAGGTCGGTAATCAGGATATGCCGCACTCGCAGCGCTGTTAATCCGTCACCCAAGCCCCCGCCGGGCTTGGAGGGCGGCTTTTTCTGCATCGGCGGTATCGCTTTGTGCGCTTGTCCTGCCACAGCCGGCAAAAACATCCAAGAAACGGCGGCTAATGCGCCCAAAATTGCTTTCGATGTGCGGATAATTGCGCGCCGTGTGTTCATAATCAACCATTTTCTTTCAATCCGTCACGATTGCCACGAGCTTTTGTCCAAAAAGCCCGTGCTTATTTCCGAAAATCTTATGGTAAGCCGCGAAAACCTTATGGTAATCTACGAAAAGCCCGGGATAATTTGCGAAAAGCCCGGGATAATTTACAATGTTCTTACGGTGGCTCCCAATTTTCCAGGGCTTATGCGCCGTTTTGTGGGGTTTTGCGGAAACAATCTCGCGCTGCCCCGGCATGATGCTTTCCTTTAACAAAGACGCTTCGTGAACGGGAAATGTTCGCGCGGCGGGGCGCAAAAAAGTGCGGCGGGGGAGGGGGAACACGGGGGGCAAAAGGCTCGGCCTTTCAAACCAGCGCATTATTCATACCGAAGGGCTGCAATCGGGTCCAGCTTCGCGGCCCGGAATGCGGGGTAAATGCCAAAAAACAAACCGACGCTGACCGCGAAGCCAAACCCCAGGCCGATTGCCCAGCCGGGAATAAACATCGTTATGCCTTTTTGCACGCTGTTGACAATGCTGCCGACACCAAATGCGCCCAAAATCCCCAGCAGTCCGCCCAAACCCGAGACGACCATGGCTTCAATCACAAATTGCAGCAAAATCACCCCGCGTGTCGCCCCGACCGCCTTGCGAATACCGATTTCCCGTGTGCGTTCGGTGACAGACACCAGCATGATGTTCATAATTCCGATGCCCCCGGTAAGCAAAGCGAGGCCCGCAATACCTCCCAGCACCAGTTGAAGGATCGTCAGAAAGCTCGTGATCTGCTTGATGGCGCTTTCTTGGGTGTCCACAACAAAGTCGGCGATGTTGAGTGGGTGACGCTGCTTGAGGACTCCCCACACTTGATCCGCCGCAGAATTTACATCGGATACGCTGGCCGCGCGGGCGGAAAACGAGTCAATATGATTGCTGCCTGTGAAGCGTTTCTGCACCGTGCTGAGAGATGCATACAAAGAGCCATTGGCATCGCTGAACGTCCGGTCTTTTTCAGCCAGCACCCCAACCACCACCATGGATACGGTGGTTCCGTTTTGGCTGCACAAGATCGGTTTGCCGACCGCGCTGCCTTCTCCAAAGAGTTTTTGTTTGACTTTCGCCCCCAAAACGCACGCTTTGCCATATGTGCTTTCATCGGTGTCGTTGAGAAAGCGGCCAGCGGCCAGCGTCAGAGCATTGGCGCTCATGTAATCGCTCAGCACGCCGCCAAGCTGACCGCTTTTGCTGGACTTTCCGGCCTGCGCGACTACCTGCGTGTCGGACTCGGGACTGACCGTGGTGACCAGCAGGCACTGCGCGCGAATAGCCTCGGTATCGGCCAGGGTCATGCCGGAAAAGCCGCCTCGTGCGGCACTGTCAGGCCGGGGGGCGTAATACGCAAAGACCAGATCGGCCCCGTTGCCGGCAAACTGCGACACAAACTTTTGCTGCAAACCCTGCACGAGAGCGATCATAATCAAGACGCTGAACACGCCGATAATCACGCCCAGCATCGTCAGCATGGCCCGCAGCTTGTTGGCCCATAAACTTTCCAGTGCGACGCGCACCGCCTCAAAAAAGGCCATAACTTGGGTTCCTCTGGGGACAGCGAAAGGGAACAAGAAAACACTGTGTTATGCAGCAGGTTATATCGCCTGGTAATTCGGCAAAATGTTCTCCGCTCAGAAAGTGTCGTTGAACGGAACGGCGGCAATTTGGTCGGCGTCATCGTAAACAATCTTGCCAGGGCGCAGTGTGCTGACAATTTCCACTTGGCAGCGGTACTTTTGCAGCAATTTGGCTAACGCCGCCATTTTGTGCCACAACTCCGTTTCGCCTGCAACGTGCGGCTTGAACCAGAAAATGGCGGCGGCTTTGTCAAACCGCTTCGGAGATGTCAGGTTTTTGTCAAACCATCGGTCAAGGCCGCGCAGCGTCCGTTCATCGTTATACGTTGTGGCTTCCGATTTGAGGATACGCTCCACGGTTACAAAGACGCTGAGATGTTTCTTTTTCTCGCCCTGCTGTTGGACAACCACAAACCGGAAAAAACCTGTTGGGATTGGCACTTGTTTAGTATCAAACATCGCGTTTGTCCAAGCCCGCATAGGACGCGCAACAGGCTTGCCGCTTTGCGCCTTGCCGCCGTTGCTGACGGCAAACCTTTGTGCTAAGTAATGAGACAAAAGTAATCAGGTATTTTCTCTGCGGTTCTGATAGAAAAGGCTTTCTCAAAATACCTGGTTACATATGCACGATTACTTAGCCCCCGTTAAGGCTGATCTTGCGCCGCCCTTTGGCATCAATCGGAGCAATCAAAAGCTTGTCGCCCGGCTTAAGACCGTGTACCACTTCTACGTCGGTGTCGTTGCGCAGGCCCAGGGTGATTGTCCGGGGCTGCTTGACGTTAAGGGCAGTCAGCACAGACACTTGGGCGGTCTTGCCAACGCCAGGGACAGCTTCTAGGGGGGCCAGGACGACGTGCGCGTGGCGGGCGCTGATAATCTGCACGTCCGTGGTCATGCCGGGGCGCAGGCGCGAGTCGTCTTTATCTAAACCGACTTTGACCAGAAACTTGGCGATGCCGCTTGACCCGCTGCTGACGCCTGCACTGGTATCGGCAAAAGCATTAGAGGACGCAGGAGCGATTTCGATGACATGGCCTGCGAACGACACATTGGGCAGGGCGTCCACATGCAGCGAAACAGGCAAGCCGACACGCACCTGGGGAATGTCCACTTCGTTGATGCCGACGCGCACTTCCAGTTTGCTGCCCAGGGTCGCGACCAAAGATTGCGTATCGGAAAAGCCCGTAGTGGCATCCTGGACAATCTCGCCCACCTGCCGGTATTTTTTCAGGACAATGCCGTTGTCCGGGGCGACAATGCGCGTGTCGGCCAGCTTCACTTCGAGTTGGGCCAGATCATTTTGTGTCTGCGCGATAGCGGCGCGCGACTGGGCGATAGCAGTCAGGGCGACGGCGTTCTGACCCTGGTTGGCTTGGGCAGTTTGCACGGCCACGCGGGCCGAATCAATCTGGGCACGGGCGTCGGTGACATCCACGGGACGCGCTCCGGCTTGCAGCAGGGCGAGCTGTTGCTGAGCGGAGGCCAAAGTGCTTTGTGCCGTATCCACGGCGACCTGGGTGGCGTCGGCATCGGATTGGGACACAAACCCTTTGGCTAAGAGAGCCAAACGGCGCTGGCGCGTTCTTTGGGCGTCAGCCAATTCAATCTGGGCGCGGGTGACGGCCTGCTGCTGCTGGGCTAGATCCTGGGTGCGGGCGGGCGCGGCGACCACGCCGAGATGCGTCTGGGCGGTACGCAGCCCGGCGCGGGCCTGGATAACCGCCATGCGGCTTTGGGCCACTTGCAGGTTGTAGGCGGCAATGCTCTGCCGAAGCCGTGCCTGCGCCTGGGCAAGCTGGGCGCGCAGGCCAGCAATTTGCGGGTCGATCTGCGACCTGTCGACGGTGGCGATTAATTGTCCTCGCGTCACGCGCTGGCCTTCCACAATGGGCAGAGACAGCAGTCGTCCGCCGACTTTGCTTTTGACGTCTACTTTGTCCACGGGCTGCACTGTCCCGCTTTCCGACACCGAGACGGTCATGTCGCCCAATCGGGCCGCGATGGTGCGCGGCGGGGGTGGCGGCTTGTGCAGGTTCTTGGACACCCGTGCCCCCGCAAACAAAACCGCCAACAAGATAATCACCGAGACTACAAGGGGACGAATTCTTTTTTTCATAACGCTTAAGGGATGAGACACGGACACGGTGCGGGAAGTTGCACGACGGGCTGTTCCCTCAGACGGCTCGAAGTGGGCATAGGAGCCGACAGCCCAGCGCAGCAACCCCCCTGCACTTGCCACGCACCCTACCCCCAACAGCAGCGACGCGAGCCAGGCGGCATTGGCGGGAGAAAGAACCTTGTGAGCGGCGAGAACGTGGGGAACGGATTGCAGCAAAGACAGCGGCAGAAGCAGAAGCCCCAGCATCAAAAACTGCACCAGGGACGCTGTAAACATCTGCACCCGGTCTGATGTGCTGGGATACCACAGGGCAACGCGCAGGAGGATCAAGTTGAGGCAGAAAATAAAGAAGGGCAGGGTTACAAAGAGCGGCAGGAATAAAGCGGCCCAGCCCGGTGGATGCAGCAGCGCCAGGGTCAATGCCAGTGTCCAGGCCGGCAGACTGTTCAGCAAAGCCCGTGCCCCCGTTTCGCTCGCCGCCACCTGCCACGCGGGCAGGGGCAGGGGACGTATCAACGTCTGCCTTTGGAGGCTGTGCTGATAATGGCTCAAGCCTACTGTGAAGACAAACGCATATAAATACACGCCGACCCCCATCTGCACCAGGAACGCCACAGACAAGTCATCGTCAGTGTCCATGCCTGGTGGTACATTGAAGGCGGCGTGGGCGGCCCACACGCAGGCAAAGGCCGCGACAATCCCGCCCGCAAGCGGCGCGGCAAAAGATTGCAGCGGACGCTTTGCCGCCGCCGCCAGGTGCGCCCACAGCAGCGCCATGCCGCCGGTGCCAAACGGCGGCAGGCTGTACGGCTTGCCGTTTGTGCGTGTGGGTTTGTCTTGGTCCGCGCTCGCGCCGAACAGTCGCCCGGCCCGCTGCGCCGCCCGCCGCTTTTGCAGCAGAGCGGTTCCCCTTGCCGCCGCTTCGTAGTAGTTGTCCCTGCGGGCGAACAAAAGCATGAGTGTCACGCCGTACCAAGCCGTTAAAAGAGGCCATGTCCACAGGGAAGTGTGCGCCCCGGTGAGCGGGGCCATGACCATTTGCGCGGCCACGCGGCACGGCCAAAACAGCCAGGTCAGCGGCCCGCCCTGCGTCAATGCGCTCAGGCCCGCCAGCCCGTGCTTCCAGCCCGCAAACGCGATAATCCCGACTAGCAGAAAGACGCCCGCGTTGAGCGTCTTCTGCCAGCGCGCATGGCTACCGATCCCGAAAATGAGTTCAATGGCGACCGCAAGGTTCAGCCACCCGCCGACGCACAATGCCGCCGCCGCGACAGCCGCCAATCCTCCGCCATGCGCCCCGATCTCGCCGCCCAATGGCAGCCAGACAAACGAGCGAAACGCCCAGGCTTCCCCGCCCACCGTCAGCAATAATGGCCCGAGGGCGGACGGCAGCTTCGCCAGCAAAACCGCCCGCCGCCCCAGGGGGGAAGGAAACAAAAACGCGGTATCAGGAGGTGAAAACGATAGTACCCCGCCGGTCAATCCCTGGTTGATGTACGACAAGGCCGTGAGGGACAGGACGAGAAACACGCACGCTTCCACGGTATCCAGGTGCGCCCGCAGGATTGATACAAACTCCGGCGGCAGCGGCACGCCGTTTGTGACAAAGAAGCGCAATTGAAACGCGAAAAACACGCCGACCAGCAGGGCCGGAACCCAGTGGCGTGGGTCACGCAGGGCATGGCGAACCGCGTTCACCAATTGCCACATAGACAGCCGCAGCAGGATACCCATCCCCTTAGCCCTCGCCTTCGGTCAGGCGCAGGAACATTTCTTCCAAGGTCGTGCCCTCCGCCATCGCCATCTGCGCGTGCAGCTCGGCCATCGTGCCCTGCGCGACCACGGTTCCCCGGTTCAGGATAATCACGCGGTCGCACAATCGCTCAGCCGTGTCCAGCTGATGCGTGGACACCAGAACGGCCACGCCCGCGTCGCGCCGCTCCCGCAGCATGTCTTTAAGTTCGCGCGCGCCTTTGGGGTCAATCCCGATGAGGGGTTCATCAAAGCACAAAAAGCGCGGCTGGTGGATAAACGCGCAGGCGCAGGCCAGCTTCTGCTTCAAGCCTTTGCTGAGGCTGGACGCCAAATCCGCGCGCTTGTCCCATAAATCTAAGCGATGCAGCAGGGCGTCCGCGTCCGCCATGCGCTCTGGAGCGCCGAACGCGCCGCACACAAATCGCAGGTGCTCCCAGACCGTCAGCATGTCATACGGGTTGGGCGCTTCGGGAACATAGCCCATTTCGCGTTTGGCGGCATCGGGGCTTTGGACAACGTCATGCCCGGCCAATGTCAATGTCCCCGCTGTCGGCTGGAGCAGGGTCGTCAGGCAGCCGATAGTCGTTGTTTTGCCCGCCCCGTTCGGCCCGAGCAGCCCGACAATCTCGCCCCCTTGGACGCTGAGGGTCAATCCCTGAACGGCCACAAAGTCGCCGTAGTGTTTGGTTAAATTGTTGATGTGCAGCATGGGTGTTGGGGGTATCTCCTGCGTAGCACGTGGGCTTTAAACGGGCGTTATGATGGCTGATGGAGCGTGTGCCAACGACGGAACAAAGTCTTCCGTCGTTGATTATGGCTTGAAACGCGCTGGCAATGCGCAAGCAAAGCCTGAAGACGCACGGCAAAACGGCGGCGAAGCTCGTGAGGACGTGCCGGGGACGCCTGTACCGCCGCGTTTTACTTCGCGGCTGAAGGCGGCAGCGGGTCATACATGCCGACTGTCACATGGGACTGGCGGCCTTTGTCGTCGGCGATGAGCAGGTCATGCGTGTCTTTGCCGCCGTCAGGGGACAGGCGGCGGCGCACTTCGCCCAGCCCCAAAGCCAGAGCGTCCTGTCCGTCAATTTGCAGCAGGGTCGCGCCGTACAGCTTTTTGACATCTTTGTCGGGAGCCTTGGCGCTGGCGCCGATCACCATGCGCGGCTTGTGTGACTTGTAGTCAACCCCCTGAACCACCATAATTCCAAAGGTGCGCGTGTCAAACGGCTTGTGCGTTTGGCTGTTGGGGGCAAAAAAGACGCGGGAATGCGGGTAGTCAAAGGTCACGGTGAAGTGGGATAAAAAGTCCGTGCCCAAAGTGCCTGCCAGCAGACGCCCTGCGCCCGCACCCTTGGTATCCAGCGACAGGTGAGTGGGAATATCATGAAAGACTTCTCCGGCAATGGCAAACGAATGCGCGCGAACCTGCCGCTCCAAGAACACATTCCCAACGCCCTGTCCGATATCATAGATGCCTTGTGGGTACTTCTGCGCCACATGGTTTTCGGCGACATAAGGGCTGTACAGCATCACCGTGGAAACGCCGTCGCCTGTATCCACCAAAAAGTGGGCGGGAGGCAAACCGTCAAACGAGGCCAGGACACTAGGCACATTGTTGTTCAAGTCTAAGGGCAGAGAAACGCCGTCACCGGCAGACGGCTGGAAAGTCTTAGGATCAATGAGCGTGAGCGTCTGCGTTTCGTAGTTGATGCGCACCACAAAGCGAGACAGCAAGTCATAGCCGAGCAGGCCGATTTTCGGAACTGACTGCAAAAACAGGTTTATTCCGAACATTGGCTCAGACGTTGCGGTGAAGTCGGAAAACACAACGCCGCCGACAATCTCAAACGAGTTAATTTTAATTAAATGTTCATCAAGAGAGCCGCCATAGCCGCGCCCCTCAAATGTGCCTACCGGCATCAGTTTCATGTCATGGGCCGCGACGGATGAGATCGCGACCCCTCCCGCTCCGCTGTCTAGCTGCATAAACGTGGGCTGTCCGTTGACGGCAGAATACAAAGAAATGCTTTTGTCGGAATAATCAAAAGGGAGCGAGGCAGAAGTCGCGCCGGGTGTTGTCCATTGATAGTTGTCTGGGGCGACAGGAGGGGCAAACAGCGCGTCCGGCACGTTGTTGTCGTCCTGCACGCTGGAAACCTTAGTCATGCGGTCGAACTTGCGGTCACCTATGCTGACACGCGTCGTTGTCGCAATCTGCCCGCCTGCCGGTCCACGGAAGTCACTAAACGTAATCGTCATCATGCGGTCGTCTTCCATCCGTTGTTCTTTGACGACTTGAAAGGTTTTCGGATCAAGGAACAGCGTAGTCGGCTTGCCGCCCTCCGGCGCAACATCAAGGACATAGCAGCCTGTTTTATGCTCGGTCTGGGGACGAAGGGAAACTTTTCCCCGGAAGCCGGCAGGGTCGGCAAACAGGGAAGAACCCACAATGGCGCTGGTCCTATCGTCTTTCTGCTCTTCCTCGGACTCTAGGCGGACATTGCCATTGGTGTCTTGATGCCAGGAAACTTTCCCATCGCTGCCGGACACCTCGTCTAGGAGGCCGATCTTATCTTCTTCCCAGGTTTTATCGGGATGCTTAAAGACCGCTGCCCAGGTGCCGTGCAGCCCGCCATAGTCGGTTGTCCCAGCAAGCCGTCGCGCCGTGACAACTGTTCGACGAGAAACAGGAGGCACAGCCAGGCGATAACGCGCCAGCACTTCGGGCAAGCTCAGGCTAGGGCGGTCATCAGCGCGCAGGGCCGGCGGAAAAACAAACGAAAACAAGAGCGGCAGGCTCAGGGCCGCGCCCGGCAAAATGGCGCGCAGGAAAGACGTGCGTTTCAACAGCAAAGGCTCCTCTCGCTTTGGCAGAAAAATGATTGCCTGGAAGCATTCTAGGGCAGGGGGTCATACATGGTCACTTTGACATGGCCCGTGCCGCCATTGGGGCCGATAATCAGCAGGTCGTGGGTGTCTTTGCCGCCGCGCGGCGACAGCAGGCGCCGGACATTGCCGACTCCCATGTCCATGGCGGACTGACCATCCACCTGCAATATCTCCGAGCCGGGCAGCACGCCGTCGCGCTCGGCATGCGAGTGCGGGTCGGTGTAGACGACGAGAATGCGGCGTTTGTCTTTGCCAATATCATCAGGGTGCTTGATGACATAAATGCCAAAGGTGCGGCTGTCAAATGGCTTCTTGGTGTCTTCATTGGGGGCGAAAAAGACGCGCTTGTGCGGGTAATCAAAAGTGACCGTAAAATGGGAAAGCAGCTCATGCCCAAAGGCGCCCGCCAGCACTTTGGAAGCGCCGCCTTTCTTATCCATTGAGAAGTCGGCGGGGATGTTTTGCAGGGTATAGCCCGCAACCGACAAGCTATGCGCGCGCACTCGCCGGGCGTGGGACTCGCCGCCGACACCTATCCCGTACACGTCCATGCCTTTGGGGTAGCGGGTCGTCAGATTGTTTTTTGTCGCATATGGCCCGTACAGCGTTACCGGCGAGACTGCATCGCCCGTGTCCAGCAAGAAGCGGGCAGGGGGAAGGCCGTCAAACGACGCCAGGACACTGGGCACATTGTCATCAAGTTCCATCGGCAGCGGGGTGCCGTCAGCGGGCGTGGGCGTCCATGTGTCCGGGTCGCGCAGTGTCAGGGCCTGGCCCGCATAGTCGATCTGCACGACAAAGCGGGACAGCAGCGGGTAGCCGACAAAGCCGACAGTGGGCGTGGACGCCCCGTAGTCAAAGCCATCCGGCAGGCTGATCGCCGTGCCCGCAAGGCCTGCAAACGAGAGGGCTTCCGGGAACTCAAATGTATCCAATTTGACCGGCAGGATATCTGTGGAACCGCCGTAGCCGCGTGCCCTGAAACGGCCCGTGTATTTGAGCTTCAGGTAATCGGCGGCTTGTTTGGACAGTGTCAGGCCGCTGTCACCGCTATCTAAAACGATGTTGGCCGGTTCGCCGTTGATGCCGACATACAGGTTAATGCTGTCGTCATAATCATCAAAGGGAATAACCGCCAAAGTTTTGCCGGGAGAAAGCCAGGTGTAGTTCTTGGTCACAGCGGGCAGGGCGAACAAGCTGGCAGGAGCATCGGCGGTATCCGAGACCGAGGTAATAGTGGTGATGCTGTCGTCGCGCTTATCGCCATTAGAAGTGCGCGCCTCGGCAGCCGTCATCACGCCTGCCAAAGACTGGTAATCGTGAAACGTGGTTGTGACGGTCACATCATCCGACTGATGCACTTCTTTGTCAAGGAGAAATGTGCGTGGATTGATGTAAAGCGAGGCCGCAAGCCCGTCATCAGGCACAATGTCCAGGATATAATCGCCTGTCTTACGCTCAGTTTCGGGTTTCAGCGTAACTTTGCCGGTCAGCCTATTGGGCAGGGCATAGGAAGCCGTGCCAACGTATTCCGACAAGCGCTGTTCTTTGATTTCTTCCGCCCCCAGCAGGCGAACCGTGCCGTTGGTATCGCGCACCCAGAACGTCTTGCCGTCGGAGGCCGAGATGTCATCGCTAATGCCAAGTTTTTGTTCAGTCCAGTTATGGGCCAAGCCTTGAGATAGGTTAACATAGGTGCCTTCCAGCCCCCCTTGTTTCAGCAGTCCAATTGTCTTTTGCGCTTTGGCGGGAATGGCAAGCGCCGCCGCGCCGCCCAAAGCCTGCACATGGCGCTGCAACAATTCCGGCAAAGAAAGCGTGGGGTGATCATCGGCATGGGAAGATAAAGGGAACAAAAACAGCGCGCCAAGTGCCGTACCAAACACAAAGGCACACCGGGAAAAAGTGCGTTTCAATGACAAAAACTCCTTTCGCTCCAAGGGAGGGAAGACACTGGGGCAGGACGGTCTCAGGAAAGCGGGTCATACGAAGACACGGTGACGGCTCTCTGCACGCGCCCCGGGGACAGCAAGTCCAGCGTGTGCGATACGTCGCTGCTGGCCGGAGACAAGATGCGCCGCACTTCAGCCAGACCCAGTTTCGCGGCGGGCTGACCATCCACGGCCAGGATCTGGTCGTACACGGTGACGCCTGCGCGCGCGGCGGGCGAGTCGGTATCCACATTGACCACAAACAAGTGCGGCTGCCCCGCTTTGTCGTTTTGCTGTGCGATAATCATGCCAAACGTGCGCGTGTCAAACGGCTGCTCGGCATGAGCCGTCGGAGCAAAAAAGACGCGCCCATGCGGATAGTCAAACGTCACCACGAAGTGCGACAAGACCTGAAAGCCGAATGACCCGGCCAGCACCTGGGATGCGCCGCCTTTAGCGTCCAGGGAAAACTCGGTCGGCAGGCCATGCAGGGTCGTACCCGCAATGGTGAGCGACGGCGTGCGTGTCAGCAACGAGCGCGACTCGCCGCCAATGCCCCCGCCCGCCGACGGGATCTGTTTGGGATATTTGGCGCTGAGCTTGTATTGATCCACGTAAGGCCCGTACAAGCGCAGGGCGCTGACGTCCCCAGTGTCCAGCAGAAACTGTGCGGGCGGCAGCGTGCCGAACTGGGCGGTGATGCTGGGAATATCGTTGTCTAAGTTCAGCGGCACGGGCTGGCCGTCTGCTGCCGTGGGCTGGAACGCATTGGGGGCCGTGAAAGTCAGCTTGCGCGCGCCGTAGTCAATGCGCACGACAAACCGGGACAAGAGGTCATATCCGACAAAGCCTGCCAGCGGGTCCCCCAGGCTCCGATCAAAACCGTCCGGCAGGGCCAGGGAAACGGCGGCCAGATCGGACAGGCGCACCGCGCCGGGTATGTCAAACGTGTCGATGTGGACCGGATGCAGGTCTGTGGATCCGCCATAACCGCGCGCTTCCAACACTCCCTGCTGTTTCAGCTTGAGCGCCGTCGCCATGCGGGCGGACAAGGCCAGCCCGCTGGCTCCGCTATCCAAATAAACACGGGCGGATGTGCCGTTGATCCGCACGGGCAAACTGATTTCCCCGTTGTCAATATCAAAAGCAACCGTGGCGCTTGTCGCACCCGCCTGGAGAAACTGCGTCTTGCTGGCTTCCGCAGCCGGGGGTGAAAACAAAGACGCAGGAACGGACACGTTGTTTTCGATCTTGGTGATCTCGCCCAGAATGTCATAACGCGCCATGCCGTTGGTCGTGCGCTGCTTGAAGGGATAAGCCACACCGTCCACGCGCCGGTAGTCGGAAAACGTGGTGATGACAGGCACGTTGTCATCTAAATGCTGCTCTTTCACGATTAAGAACGAGCGTGGGTCCAGAAAAAGCGTGCTGGGCTTGCCGCCTGCGGGCAGGACATCGAGAACATAATTATTGGTCTTGGCTTCGCGCTGCGCGCGCAGTGAAACCCGGCCCGGAATGCCGAACTGAGGCATCACGTACGAATTGGTGTCGATGTACAGCTGAAGCTTAAGCTCGCGGATTTCGTCGCCGCCCAAGGGACGGACGTTGCCGTTGGTATCGCGACGCCAGGCTGTTTTGCCGTCAAAACCTTCGCTTGTGTCCACCAGGCCGCTACCCAGCCGGCTGTGGTCGTATTCTTTGTTAGGGGCGGCATAGACTGTCACCACGGTGCCCTTGATGCCGCCGGTTTCTACGGTCTGCGTTTCTCGGATGCTGACAACGGCGGCGACCGCTTTCGCGCCGCCCAGGGCCGCCAGGTGCTTGGCAAGGATCGCCCGCGTGGCGGCCTCTGTTTCCGTGGGCAAGGGCGCAGCGGCACGGAGCGACTGCGAAAGACGCTGCGGCTGCCCCGTGAAAAGCAAAACTAAGGGCGGAGCGACAATCCTGGAAAGCGGCGATACCGTAGTCCCGACGCCTGGATCGGGAACCGAAACTGACGAAGGGCTGGCCGACGGGGGCGCAGGGGTATCTGTGGGCGCCAAGGTGTTGACAGGCCTGTTGGCGGGTGTCGGCACAAACTGCGCGGCAGTGTTCTCTGTACTCGCAGGCTCCAAAAGCAGGCGCTGATTGGCATAATCAAACGTCACGCGGAAACCGCTCCAGACCGCATTGCCGATGCCGCCCGCCAGCAGCGACACTTCAGACATGCCCGGCCCGTGCCCGACCGCGACCCGGACGCTGTCCAGATGTGTCCGGCCCAGGGTCAGAGTCTGCCCCACAAGGGGCTGTTCCACAACGGCCCCGCCGATGCCGCTGCCCGTCTGCATCTGGCCCTCGGCAGCATCGCTCCACAACCCCGCCATCCGCGCAAAATGCGCATACAAATGAACGCCGCCGCTGTCGCCCGTGTCTACTAAAAAACGCCCCTGGTGCTTGTCGCCCAGGGTCGCGGCAATAGTCGGCACATGGTTTGCCAGGGATAGAGGCAGCGCTGTCGCGTGGGTGGGCACGAGGCTGTGCGTGTCGGGAAGACGAAACGTCAAAGTCTTGCGGGCATAGTCCACGGTGACAGTGAAGCGGGCCAGCAGGTCGTAGCCGATGCCGCCGTCAATGCCGCCGTGCGCGGCCAGCAGCCGCGCCAATTCGGGGTCAGGCAGCACATACAAGCTTTGACCGTCCATCCAGACCCCGCTGGCCACTTCCACGCGGGCGTGAGCGGCGACATGGGAAGACACGGATTTGCCGTACCCAAGGGCAGGGACACTGCCGGATATGTCCAGGGTCAGGCCGCGCGCGGCGCGGGCCGTGATAAAGCTGCTGCCCGCCCCGCTGTCCAGCACAAAGCGCCGTGCCTGCCCGTTAATCACGACCGGGACAACAATTTCCCCCGCCACCATTTCAAACGGCACAACCACGCCCCCCGGCCCGGCATCGCTGAGGAACCCAAAGTCGCGCGCGGTTTTGGGCACGAGGAACAAGGCCATGTCCATCCGGGCCAGGCGCTTGACCTGCACCAATTGGGCGTTGACAACAAGGGGCACCCCGGCATACGTGATAGCCAGGCGCGCAGGGACTTTCTGTCCGGCCACCGTGGTGTACGAGTCAATCGCGATGGTGCCGGCCAGCCCGCCTTTGCTGGCGACCAGTTTGCGCACCAGAAATGTCCGTGGGTCCAGGTAAACGATCTGGCTGGGGCCGATTGGGGGCCGCAGGTCCAGGATATAATTGCCCGTGCCCGGCTCGCGCATGGGGCGCAGGGACACATGGCCGCCCTGGCCTCGACGCAGCGGGTCGTAGCTGTCGAGTGAAAAGCCTTCTGCTGCCCGGCTTTCGGCCCGCTCGCTGCCCCGGACAATGCGTACGTTGCCGGTCGCGTCCTGCTGCCAGGCCGTAACCCCGTCGTCCGCATCGGTCTGGCGCAGCGGGCCGAGCACCATTTCGACGCGGCTTTTCTTGGGGGCCATCCATTGCGTGAGTGTTCCGGTCAGCTCGCCTGCCTGAAGAGTGTACACGGTCTGAGTCGGCGTGGTGTCGCGCCGGGCTAAAGACGTCATACTCGCCTTTTGGTGCTTGGCGAGCAGCGACGCCAGTGTTTCGCCGCGCGCGCCGCTTGTGGCGGCATGCCCAGGCAGGGACAGGAAAAACAGCAAAACAGGCAACGCCGGCCAGCGGCGTGGAAGAAAGATTTTCACGGGATTATTGTATCACAGATTCTAGGCAGGCGTACCAGGGGGCAAGCCGGGCCGACGAAAAGACAGGGAAAAGACAACGGGGAAAAGCAAGACGCTCGCCCCACACCGCAACCATGCCGGGCTGGGTGACGGCAGGGCGCAAGAAATGGCTTAACGGGCCGGGTTGACAGTGGGATTGGCGGCCCGCGCCAGCATCACCTGGGCCAGCAGGTGCGCCCCGACCGCGCGGCGCAGGATGGGCAGGTCGGCCTCGTGGTCGGCAACCACTTCAATGCCGTTGAGGGCCATCTCATCCGTGGTTTGTTCGCCAAATTGGACGCGGCGTGGCGGCGTACTGGGGTTGCGGAAGTTGTCCGCCGAGTTGTCGTAAGTGTAGGTCATGTCCAGGCGGGTGCCTTTAGGCAAGTGAACGGGGCGGGCGTATTGGTACGCGCCCTGCCAGTTGAAATCCCAGTCTTTAATCCAGATCATCGGCTCGCGCTTGCCATTGGGCAGCACGGCGGTCACGCGCATGTCTTTGCACAGCCAGTGGGCGTGGGGCTGAATGGTGATCGCTTCGCAGTCAATCGGCACGGTGAACGAGTCGCGAGCGACATAGTGCGCATCGCCCGGCGGGATGTTCAGGGCGAACGTGCCCTGCAAGATGCCCGAAAGAATGCGCTTGGGCGGGGATTTGGCAAACTGAACGGCGACTTCAGACTGCTCGGTTTCCACTTTTCCCGTGGGATGGAAATGCATCTGGATCACCAGGTCGCTATGCGCGGGCAGCTTGCGCACCACGCCGTCCGGCAGCGGCTGCGGCACGGTTCCCGGCACCCATGCCCCCAGGATGCCGCTGGGCAAAAAGCCCGGCCCGCCAAACGACTCAAAGCCGACGCCGCCGCTGGCCGCTTCTTTTTTGCGGGCGGCTCCATGGCTGTCCAGGTACAAAATCGCATGGTGGACGACGCGGTGGTTGGACGGGCGAAACTCCACCGCAGTCACATACGGGCGGACATCGGCGGGCAGGGGCACCACAAAACACCGGTACACATCTGGGCCGTCGGCGGGAATGGTAAACGCGCGGGGCATCTTTACCACCAAATCGGGCGTGCCGATCTGCCAGTCCGAAGCAAAATGCGGGGCGGGCGGCAGGTCTGCCAGCTTGCCCTGCGGCGCGTTGTTGGCGGCCCATGTTTTCAAAGTCGCGATTTGGGCGGCGCTCAGCCGGCGCGCGCCGTGAAAGTCGCCGTACCCCGCTGCGGCCTTCCAGGGGGGCATGTAGCGGCTCTGGGTGACATCGGCAATCTGGCGGGCGCGGGGTGCGGCATCCGCATAATCCACCAGGGAAAACGGGGCCACTTGCCCCGCCCGGTGGCATGTCACGCAGTTCTGGTACAAAATCGGGGCGACATCGCGCGTAAACGTTGGAATTGTCGCCGGGGACGAGGTCGCCGCCCGCGCAGCAGGGCGCGGGGCAAGGGCCGCTCCCAGCAGGGCGACAGACAGCAGGGAGGACGCGGCAATTCCAGTGCGGACATTCATAAAAACAGTTTACCTGGTCGGGCAGTGAAAGAAATTCAGGATGGGGCAGCGACGCTCTCAGATGTAGCACCCGACAGCTTTGGTTTCGCGCGCGGGAACAGGCTTGTGCGCTAAAAACGCATCCAAAGCCGCCCGCAAATCGTGCGTCGTAGCTTGAGGCCGGACTTTGCCGAAATCCACATACCGATTGTCGATGCGTCCCCGGTAAACCAGCGTCCCGTTCGGCGCATAAACGACCGCTTCCGGCGTGGCCGCCGCGTGGGCGTATTTGGCGAGGGCATGATCGGGGTCGAGCAGGGTGGGGCAGTGCAAACCGTACTCCTGCCCATGCTTTTTGACATCGCCGGCAGAAACATGCGTGTCTGTGTTGACCAGGGTGAACGTGACATTTTGAGACGCAAAGCGCGCCGCCAGCCGGTTGATTTCCGGCGCGTAGCTGTTGGAGATGGGGCAGTCGTCGGCGATAAACAGCAGCACCACGCCTCGCGCCGCGCCGGGGTCAAGAGGCTGACGCAGCGTGCCGCCTAGATCGCGCAGGACAGGCGCGGGCGCGGCCAGACAGCCCGCTGCGGCCCCCAGCAAAAGCGCCGCGCCCAAAAGGAAACGTGTCATGTTGATTGTTACTGGTTCCCGGCGGCGATGGTTCCCTGCACGCACGCAAAAACAGCGCCCCGACAGCCATTCTGGGCCGTCGGGACGCTGTTTTAATGCAAACGCGGCGTTTAAAACGCGGGTGTGGCAGCGGGAGCCGGAGCGCCCGCTGTTTTGTGGCTGCGGCGCATGTCCCGGAGTTCCTGCTTTTGGGCCGGGGTAAGGAGGGGGCGAATCTGCGTCATTGTGCTTTTGCGAATGGCTTGCAGCTTGCTTTTGCGGTCGGCAGGCGACAGAGACGTGTCGGCTTTGACAGCTTTGGCCTGCGTACGCGCGCTTTGGAGGATCGGCTTCATTTGCGTTTTTTGCGCATCGGTCAGCCCCAATGCAGCCGACATTTTCCCCAGATGTCCGCCCTGATTGGCGCCTTTTGCCAATGTCGGCTGCCCCAAAGCAAGCATCAGGCTTGCCGTGACCGCCGCCGCGATGCCCCAAATCTGTTTCTGCATGTGGTTTCTCCTGTGTTTTATTCGTGCCGGCTTTCACTCACCGGCAAAAAACAAGACGCAGGGAATACCACAAAGTTCAATCAAGTTGGAGCTGCGCTGTATGCCCGGTGTTTAAGCGCGGCAGGGGCGTTTCCAGCCCTCACCAACGACGGAGCAATTTGTTCCGTCGTTGGTGAGGGCTTGGAATGCCCTGGGAACGCAAAGGCAGCGCCTTATCTGCCGGTGCAATGCGGGAAAGGCACCGGCGCGCCGAGGTGAGGTGAGGGCCGTCTTTGCCGCGCAATGCCCGGTGACGGCTTGCAAGGATAAACGCCGGAACTCACAAGCGTGAACGCCAAAATTAACCCAGAATTAACCCAGAATTAATACTGAGTCAGCGACAAGCCGCCGCGCGCCGACAGCACCACAGGCGAAGTTTCCGACAGGTGAAACGATGCGGCGGCGACAGGCAGATTGGAAGATGCAGGAACCGTGCCGCCCAATCCCAGCGCTTCCGCCAGCAAAACTTCGTGCGGTGTTGTTTGGCCCGCCCCCTCCGGGGCAGGCGATACCTCGCGCACCTGGATGCCGGTGCCGTCAAGCTGCCGCGCCCAGCCCTCGGTCAGGGCGGACAGCGCGCAGGCGGCGGCGCTGACCACGGCTTCCGAAGCCGCAAATTCTAGAGTTCGTTCCGGTGTGGGATTGTAAATCACAATGGAGCCATGCCCCTGTTCACGAAAAAGAGGGGCGACCGCCTGCACGCCGTACAACGCGCTTTTGACGTTCACCTGCATGGTCAAATCAAATTCCGTGTCGCTGACTTCCAATGCGGTCAAGCGCAGGGCGCGGTTGACGGCGTGGACAAAGCCGTCTACGCGCCCCCATTTTTCCCGCACCATGGCAAACAATGACGCGGCTTCCCCCGCCGCCGACATGTCCGCCGTGACCGAATACAAGCGGTCGGGCCCCACCACTTTGGCAAGGGCTTCCACGCGAAACACGCGCCGCCGGGCGACCGCCACGACAACCGCATTTTCGTTTTGCACCAGATGACGGGTCGCGGCATAGCCGACCCCGCTGGATGCGCCTGTCACAACAATCAATCGCCCGCTCAGCGGCCCGGTACGCTGCTGCATTTGGTATTCCTCCATGAACGCGCCCATGCGAAGGTGCTGTTCTTGCTGTTCATTGTCGGCAGGCAGGCGCATTTTCTGGAGGCTGCGCGGGCAGACTATGGTACAATAACAGCAAAACTGGTACGGCACGGATGAACCAAAGTGCAATCCTCTCATTCAAAAGACGTTTTTCATGTACTGATCGCCGGCGACAAGGCTGCCCAAAAACAGGCGGTTCGCGACGCTCTGGGTTTGTCCGGCCTGACCGTGCAATGGCAGGAAGCGTCGGACTTTGCCGAAGCCTGGGAACATCTGGAACAAGAAAGCTTTGATGCCGCCTTGATCCACTTCCGCCACGCAAGCGGGGACAATGCGGCCTTTCTGGTGCAGGCCAAAGAGCGCGGGCTGACCACGCCCTTTGTCGTGCTGACGGAAGAGGACAACGAAACTGCGCCCATGGACTGGATCAATGCAGGCGCGTCCGACTTTCTCCCAAAATCCAAAGTGTCCCCCGAAAGCCTCGCCCGCACGCTGCAAAACGTGCGCCGCCTGCACCGCGCGCAGAGACAGATGCGGCAGGCGGACACGGCCCGGCAGGAAAGCGAAGCCCGCTTTCACCGTGTGGCTGACTCCAATATTATTGGGATTATGTTCTGGGAAACAGACGGGACGATTTCGGATGCCAACGACGCTTTTCTCGCCATGATCGGCTGTTCGCGCCAGGAGATGCATCTGGGGACGCTGAACTGGCGCGCGCTGACCCCGCCTGAGTATCAGCAGCAAGACGACGAAAAAATCGCCGAGCTGAAGCGGACCAACATTTATACGCCCTACGAAAAAGAGATGCTTCGCCGGGACGGCAGCCCGGTGGCGCTGCTGGTGAGCGCGTCGTTTTTGGAGCCGCCCGACCGCAAGGGCCTGGCGTTCCTCGTGGACATTACGGAGCGCAAACGCGCACAAGACGCGCAAAAGTTTCTGGCAGAAGCCGGGGCTGTGCTGTCTGCTTCGCCGCATTACACGGAAACATTGGCCCAGGTCGCCCGGATGGCCGTGCCTGTTCTGGCCGATTGGTGCTTGATTGATCTGATTGAAGACGGTGCGGCCCGCCGCCTAGCCTGCGCCGGCCCGATGTCTGCCCCTGAAGACGATAGGCAGGCTATCAACGGCTGTTTGCCGCTGGAATCGCTTGTTCCCACCGGCCCTGCGCATGTCATGCAGACAGGCCGCGCCGAACTGGTGACGGATGTGCCCGCGTTTTTCCCGCACTCGCCTCAATTGCCACGGCTGCGCTCGTATGTGTGCGCGCCTTTGATCGCGCGCAATCGCACATTGGGCGCCATTACTTTTGCTTATGCCCACTCCGGGCGCTGCCATACGCCGCAGGACTTGGCGCTGGCCGAGCAGCTGGGAACCCGGATCGCCCTGGCCGTGGACAATGCCCGGTTTTTATTCGACACGCAGGCGCGCGCCGAGCGCGAAGCGGTCGTGAATGCCATTGGCCAAACCCTGCGCGCTTCTTTGGATGCGGGCGAAATCATGCAGTCTGCAATGCAGGCGTTGGGCGAGGCCCTGCAAGTCAGCCGCTGTTTTTGGTGCTGGCTTCCTGTGGGGCATGGCGCAGTTTCCGTTGCCCCTCAGCAGTATACCACGCGAGATGTGGCGGCGCGTGAGCATTTGGAACGGGTCCAGGCAGAGGCGATTGCGCGCTGGACCGGCACAAACCCCCTTGTTGTCCATGACTGTGCACCCCGCGCTCACGACGCTGTTCCCCTGTCACCCAATGCTGCCCACGAAAATAAGCTGGCTTTTATTGCCTGCCCTATCTCCATGCGCGGCGACCGGAGCGGGCTTCTTGTCGCGGAGCAAGCGGGGAGCAGTCGGCAATGGACAGCGTCTGAAGTAGCTTTGGTGCGGCAGGTGGGCGGCTTGCTCGGCCCGGCCCTGGAAAACGCCCGCTTGTATGAGCGCGAGCACCGCGTGGCCGATATGCTGCAAGCGGCGTTTTTGTCCAATGTTCCCGATTTGTTGTCCGACCTTGAACTTGCCACCGTGTACCGGGCGGGCCTGGATGAATCCCAGGTCGGCGGCGATTGCTACGATGTGTTTCTCCTCCCGGACGGGCGCGTGGCTCTGGTGATCGCCGATGTGTCGGGCAAAGGGCTGAGCGCCGCTGTGGTGACGGCGACCGTGAAGTTTTCCCTGCGCGCGTTTGCCGCCGAAGTGGCTGCGCCCAGCCTTGTCCTGACCCGCCTGAACCGGACATTGTGCAGCGAAGCTTCGAACCTGGGCGAGCATTTTGTGACGCTGTTTTATGCGGTCTTTGACCCCGCCGCCGGCAAATTAATCTATGCCAGCGCGGGCCATGAAACCCAGGTTATCAAGCGCGCGGCGGGCGGCAGCTGCCTGCTTGGGTCGACAGGCCCAATTTTAGGTATCGCCGAACATGTGTACAGCCAGCAGGAAGAGCGCCTTGATCGTGGCGATTCGCTGATCTTGTTCACCGACGGGTTGAGCGAGGCGCGCAACCCGCAGACCCGTCAGTTGCTGGAAGTTGAGCGCATTGCCGCCCTGCTGGAGCGCCTGCCAAGCCGGGCGGGAGCCGGGGCGCTGACGGCCTGTTTGGAACAGATGGCTTTGGACTGGGCGCACGGGCAGCCCCATGACGACATGGCCCTGCTGGTTGCCCGACGCGTTCCTTTTGTTTTTGACGACCAGGCAGACGCTGCCCTGGAATTCGCGCCGGCGGCGGACGGGGAAGCGACCGGCGACGACTGGGCCGCGCCTTCTGAATGCTTGTTCCGGCTTTCGTTTCCCAGCCGGGCCGGGTATGCCGCCGATGTGCGTCAGGCCGTGGCGCACTGGATGGAAACGCTGGGTTACGACCGCGCTTCCCGGGACGACTTTCTCACGGCTGTGACGGAAGCGGTCAGCAACGCTGTGCTGCACGGCTCGCCTGCGGGCGAAGCCGACGAGTTTTGCGTGACCGCGTTTCGATCCCCCGAAGAGCGCCTGGCCGTGGAAGTGACTGACCAGGGGCCGGGGCTGAGCACCTGGGATACATCGCCGCCCATGCCCGGCCCCGAGGCCGTGCATGGGCGTGGCCTGCCCCTCATGCGCGAATTTACCGACCAGGTGGAATACCTGCCGACAGGCAATGGTTTGTGCGTGCGTCTGTACACGCGCCGCCTGCCGTTCCCCGGCGCTGCCTAGGGATTGAAACGATGTTTCCAGCGCCCCCCCAAGTCTTTGCACTCGCATGGCGAGCTTGTACCAACGACGGAACAATTTGTTCCGTCGTTGGTATGGGCTTGGCAGGGGCGTGATACGCGGAGGAAATGCCGTGGCAGCCAGGAAGCTACGCAGGCGCAGCCAGGAAGCTACGCAGGCGCAGCCAAAAAGCTACGCAGGCGCAGACACGTACTTGTCCACGGTCATCACGTCAAACGGCTCGCCGTGACGGCGGGTCGCCAGGGCGGTGTGCAGGGCGCGGGCCGTGTCCAGCGATGTCAGGCAGGGAATGGCGCTTTCCACGGATGCGCGCCGAATCAGAGCGGCCTCTTTTTCAATCTTTTTATCGGCGGACACGGTGTTGATGAGCAATGTCACTGCGCCGCTGCGGATGAGATCTAAAAGGTTCGGCTCGCCTTCGCTGATCTTTTTGACGGACGTGACGGCAAGCCCCTGGGCCTGCAAAAACGCGGATGTCCCGCCGGTCGCGTACAGGGTAAAGCCCAGGGCGGCGAAATCCTGGATAATCGGCAAGCCTTCTACTTTGTCCGGGTCGGCCAGCGTGACCAAAAGCGCACCCCCTTTGCCGCCGCGTCCGGGCAGGGCCGGAATGTGCAGGCCGCTTGCCAGCATGGCTTTGTACAAAGCGCGCGAAAAGTTCGTGTCTATTCCCAGCACTTCGCCTGTGCTTTTCATTTCCGGCCCCAAATTAATATCCACACCTGTCAGCTTCGCAAAGGAAAACACGGGCGCTTTGACGGCGATATTGGGCTGGTCGGGGTGCAGGCCGCTGGCATAGCCCTGCTCGGCCAGGGTACGCCCCAAGGATGCCCATGTCGCCGCCTGCACCATGGGAATGCCCGTGATTTTGCTGAGATACGGCACGGTGCGCGACGCGCGCGGGTTGACTTCAATCACATACGCCTGGTCGTTGTCGATGACAAACTGGATGTTCATCAGGCCAATGACTTTGAGGGCAAGGGCCAGCCGGGTCGCGTAATCCACCATCTGCGCAATGGTCTGTGGAGCAAGGGTCTGCGGCGGGTACACAGCCATGCTGTCGCCGCTGTGGACACCTGCGCGCTCAATATGCTCCATGATGCCCGGCAGGAGGCAGCCGCCCTGCCCATCGGCAATCACATCCACTTCGGCTTCTTTTCCCACAATATAGCGGTCTACCAAAATCGGCGCATCGCCCGCCACAAGATGCGCCCCCGCCATGTAACGGCTCAAGTCGGCGTTGTTGTAGACAATTTCCATCGCCCGCCCGCCCAGCACATACGACGGGCGCACCAGGACAGGGTAGCCGATCTCGCCCGCCACCTCCAAAGCCTCGTCGGCAGACAAAATGGCCCGACCCGGCGGCTTGGGAATGCCGAGTTCACGCAGGAGGCTTTCAAACCGATCCCGGTCTTCCGCCAGATCAATTGAGCTTTCACTGGAGCCTAAAATGGGAATACCCGCCTCGGATAAAGGGCGGGCCAGGTTGATCGCTGTCTGCCCGCCGAACTGGACGACAACGCCTTCAATGGGCGCTTCGCGGGCGATGATGTGCAGCACGTCTTCTGAAGTTAAAGGTTCAAAATAGAGTCTATCGGAGATGTCAAAGTCGGTAGACACGGTTTCCGGGTTGTTGTTGATGAGAATGGCCTCATAGCCCGCCGCGCGCAGGGCGCGGACGCAGTGGACGCTGGCATAGTCAAATTCAATGCCCTGCCCGATACGGATCGGCCCGCTGCCGAGGACGACCACTTTCTTTTTGGGGGGGAGGATGTCGCTGTTCATTGCGGGCGATTATACCCGACGGAAACAACGAGGGCGCAGTCTGGCCCGGCGCAGGATAATTCACGGCTTGAAGCGAACAAGCAGATACCCATGCACTTTATCCTCACATGGTACGCTGTGATCAGTGCGGCATCGGCTGCTGTTTTTCTGCTGGCATCGGCGGCGGCGTGGCGGCGGCGGGCCATGCCCGGCGGCACGTCGCTGGCAATGCTGCTGCTGTCGGTGAGCGTCTGGTCGCTGGCGAGCGCGTTTGAGTACGCCCCCGTGGGCGTGCCGCTCAAAGTGCTGTGCGCCAAGATAGAATACATCGGCGTGGTGTCGTCGCCTTTGTTCTTTCTGTCGTTCGCGCTGGAATACAACCACTGTTCGCGCTGGCTGACCGTGCGGCATGCGGTTTTGCTGAGCATTGTCCCGGTTGTCACTTTGGGGCTGGCAGGGACAAACGAAAAGCACGGCTTGATCTGGTCAGGCTTTATGCCGTCGTCGTCCGGGCACAATCTCCTGATTTATTCGCATGGCCCTTTGTATTGGGCCGGGGTGATTGGCTACAGCTACACGCTGATGCTTATGGGGACGATTTTGCTGTTGTGGGCAACGGTGCGATTTCCCGCCCTGCATCGTCGCCAGACGGCCATGCTGCTTTCAGGGCTGGCGGTGCCATGGATGGGCAACATCGTTTATAATACGGGCCTCAGTCCGCTGCCGGGCCTGGAACCGACGCCTTTGTTATTGACGTTCAGCGGTCTGGCGTATGGGTTTGTGATTTTTCGCTTCGGCCTGCTGCATCTGGTGCCTATCGCCCGCGAAGCCTTGATCGAAACGCTGCCTGACGGCGTGCTGGTGCTGGACACGCATCGGCGCGTGGTGGATATTAACCCTTCTGCGCGGCGTCTGCTGGGCGTGGAAGCAAGGACTATTTTGGGGAAGCTTGACGAGCAGGTTTTCGCCGATTGGCCGGACATGGCCGCCCGTTTGGGCGAAACGGCAAGTGGGGCGGGCGAAAGCTTGCTGCGCGAACGGGGCGGGCGTCGCTTGGAAGTGCGCGTGTCGCCCATGATCGACCGCCGGGGCCGGACAACAGGCCGCCTGATCGTGCTGCGGGACATCACCGTTCGCGCGCAGGCTGAGGAGGCCCTGCGCGATGCCAACACGCGGCTGCACGCGCAGCTTGCCCAGATTGAAACGCTGCAAGCCGACCTGCGCGACCAGGCTATCCGCGATCCCACGACCGGCCTGTTCAACCGTCGTTTCCTGGACGATACCCTGGAGCGTGAGCTGGCGCGGGCCGCGCGTGACGGAGAGCCGCTCAGCGTGATTATGCTGGACTTGGATCACTTTAAAGACTTAAACGACACGCACGGCCACAAGGCCGGAGACACGGCCCTGGCTGCTGTCGGCGCTTTGCTGCGTGGTTTAAGCAGGCTGGGCGATTTCGCGTGCCGCTACGGCGGAGAAGAATTTGTCGTGATCATGCCCGACACGCCGTTGGCCGCGGCCCTGCTGCGGGCCGAAGAATGGCGCGTGGCCCTGCAAGAAACAGCCGTTACGTTCCAAAACCAAGCCCTGCACATGACTTTGTCGGGAGGCGTCGCCGTGTTTCCCCGGCACGGCGATACCCCGGACGCGCTGCTGCGCGCCGCGGATCGGGCTTTGTACGCCGCCAAAGCCGCAGGCCGCAACCGCGTCCTGTCCGGCTAAGCAGCGCTTGATTATTATCAGCTCTGCTCTTCCAAGGTTAAGTCGCCCGAAACAGATTGCAGCTTCAAGCTGCCGGTTCCACTCCCTAATGCGCCAGACACCATGCGCTCGCTGAGCACACTTGTTTCCGACAAAGCAACCTCGCAGCGTAAATCACCCGTGGTCGTGCTCAGTTCAACGCGCGTATCAGAGCTAGGCGATAAGCCCACGCGCAGGTCACCGCTGACACTGGTCGCGGCAAGCGAGCCGGAAAACGGAGCGGCGAACGTGATGTGCGCATCGCCGCTGACCGTACCGACAGACGCCGCCGCGCCGCCGATGGCTGTTCCTGCTATGTCTCCGCTGACTGTTTTAATTGTGACCGCCCCGGTGACGCCCTGCGCCTGCGCCCGGCCACTGACCGTTTCCAGGCTGATCTGTGCGGCGCGCAGATCGTCGGCTTGAATGCTGCCGCTTTGCGTTTTAGTCTGCAAGCGCCCGCCAAACGCTCCCTCCGCCGCGCTGCAATCGCCACTGACATTTTCTATCACGGCATCGCCGACTGTTTGTATTCGGCGCAGCTCAATGTCTCCGCTGCGGCTGGACCAAGACACGCTGCGGCAGGACAACTGATCGCCCGTCAGGTCGCCGCTCGCTGTTTGCGCTGTGAGACTTGTTTGCGGTGCGTTCCAGTTTTCCACGCGCAGCGCGCCGGAGCGGGTGTGCAGGGCGGCTTCACCCGATAAATGTTCATGCGGGCGGCGCATGGTCAGCCTGCCGCTGCCCGTGCGCGCTTTGCTGTGCGCCGCTGTTTCTTCCATTGTCAGGTCGCCGTGCGTGGTTTCCAGTTCCAGGGCGAGAGTGCGCGGCACAGCGAGGGTGACATCCACGAGAAGGCGGCCCTGCGCATCGGCGGGCGCGACAATCTCAACACGGCACTTGCCGCCTTCCACGCGGCTGGTGAGGAACACCTGCTGCAAGAGAACACGAGCATCGGCGTCCGTCTCTGCCCAGGCGGTTTTAGACACCGTGCCGCGCGCTTCTGCTATGTTGTCGTCCCGGCCCGTGATGGTCAGATGGCCGTAGGTGTTGCTAATGACGAGAGTTGAAGCGCCGTCCCAGTTGACAACGCTGTCCATGGTGTCCTGGGCTTCGGGCTTGCCGTCCGTGTTGGCGGCCCGTCGGGAACTGTCGTCTGCGCCGGTCGTGAACTGCGCGGTGATGTCGTCGACTGCGCGGCGTCCGTCGCGAGCCGCACGGCGTGCGTCTTGTCCGGCCTGACGGGCGGCGACTTTGGCGGTGCGCAGGGCGTCGTTTTTAAGTGACGACAATCCGCGCAGGGCTTCATCCACGGACTTGTTGATTTTGGTATAGTCTAAGTCGGGTTTGGGCATGTGCTCAAATGCTTTGCCGAGCAGCGAGGCAGCTTGTCCTGCCGCGCGTGCGGCCTGCGCGCCATGCAGCTTGCCCTGCAATTCGGCGAGTTTGCCTTGCAGGTCGCCAAGCTTGTTTTGCATTTGCGCAAGGGCCACAGGGTCGGCCACAGGAGGGGGCGGCGGGGCAGGCGCGGGGGCCGGCCCCGCCCCGACAGGCCGCACGGCTTTCAGCAGCCCATCGGCCTGATCAGCCGTGATCTTTCCCTCGCGGAGCATGTTGAGAATGAGAATGCTTTCGTCGCTCATGGCAGTGGTCTTTCTTGGATTAAACGAATGAGAGTTACCAGGCCGCGTGTGCCAAAGCCGATGCACCGGCCAGGGCCGTGCTGACCATCAGCGTGATGATGCCTGCTTGATACCAATCCAATGCGGGGCGGCGGCGCGGTTTGGGCATGCGCGCCTGCTCCTGGAGGGGGTTGGCTGTTTGCCAGTCCAGCAGGGTCAAGTGGCCTTGCTGCGCCCGCGTCACCACATTGTCGTCTTGGTTTGTTTGCACCGATGTGCCATTTTGTTCGCGCAGTGTGTGCTGTGTCATTTGTCGTGTCTCCCTGTGATTTCTTCCCATGCTCTTTTTCGTTTGTGGCTGTTATCAATTTTATGGCTGTTATAAATCTTGCAAAGCGTCCAGCCCGGTTTGGGCGTCCATGGTGCCCGCGCTGATCGCGGCCAGGATGTCTTTGCGGCGTGCGGCTTTCTGCTCGGCCTCGGTTTGGGCGGGTTCCGCTGCCAGGCTGCCGCTGCCCGCCAGGCCCAATGTTTCCAAAAGGCTGTCGAGCCTGGACCGCACCGTCGGGTACGAAATGCCGAGGGCGGCTTCCACGTCGCGGATCACGCCTCGGCAGCGCAGGAACGCTTCTAGAAACTGGCCTTGTTCGGCGGAAATGCCGTCGTAGCGGCTGAACGTAAACTGTCCCTTGATTTGGATGTCGCAGGTCGGGCAGCTGATTTCAGTGACCTGAGTGCGTTCGGCGCACAGTGGACACTGGCTTAACACGGGGCGGGCCATTGCTTTGAGTTCCTCCTTTTGTATTATATCAAATTTTATTGAAATTATCAATATTTAAGTTAATAAGTTTAATATATTTGGTTAATAAAATATAATATATTGATTACACCTTGTCAGACACGGCCCTGTGCAAAAAGTTGCACCTTTCTGTAAAACAATTTTGAGAGTATTGAAAGGCGCGGTTTTCAGGGACAGGGCGGGGTATGATACACCTGTACAAGCTTCTTTGTTTGCCCCGGCATTCCGCATCATGGACTTGCATTCGCAAAACAATACGGATGACTCTTTGCGCCCGCAGCCGCCGGTCGTGCGCATGACCCAGGGCGAGGCCCAGGCCGTGATCCGTCTTTGGCAGCAGGAACAGGCGGATCATGGTCTGGGTTTAACAACTCGCCCGTCGCTGGCCGACCTTGCCGAGGGCCTGGAAATCACCTCTGAAGATGCCCGGCGCTTGCTGGCCCAGGTGCGCGGGGCGCAGACAAGCGGCGATGTCCAAACAGCCCGCATCGGGCGCGAGCACCGTAAATTCGCGCGGCGTATCGTTTGGGGCACGGCGGTAGCGGTCTTGGGCGCGCTGCTTCTTCATTTTTTGCATTGAGCGTCTTACCCAGCACCCATCGGAACATTTGATGATTGACAACCCCCTCGGCGAAATTGTGGAAGCGGGCACGACCGCCTTTATTGCTCAGTGCCTGGAAGTGCCTCGCGAAATCGTCCCCAAGCTGTATGATCCGCCGCCGTTCGGCGCGTTTGTGAAGATCGGACGCCCCGCCCCTGTCCCTTCCTTGCCGACCCTGGGCGCTGCCGAACCGGCTGCTTCTGACGAAGAAGACGACCCGTTTGCCCTGCCTCTGTCTTCGCCTGTCCCCGCGCCTGCATCTTCCAACCTGCCTGCGGCTGTTTATGCCCTGGTGTACGGGGCCACGACATCCTCTTTGGAGCCTAACCGGAGGCCTTCCGCGCTGGGCTTTGCCGACGAAGACGAGATGCGGCGGCAGCAGCCGCAGATCTTTGAGCTGTTGCGGACGGAGTTTTCCGGCATGCTGGTGGCTTACAGCGCGGGCGACGGCTCTGCCTTGAAGCGTCACCTGCCGCCTCGTCCGCCGCGTATCCACAGCCGCGTGTATGCCTGCACCGAGGCGGAAACACAGATGCTGACCAGTGACCTATCGTTTTTGCGGACTATTCTGCTGCCGTCCGGCGGGGCGCTGGCAGGCGTTCCCGCCGACGAGCTGGCGGCGGCGTGCCTTCGTCAGGCCCGCGCCGCGCAAGACCACGATCCGGGTTTTCTGCTGCGCGCAGGCCGCGCCCTGGCGCTGCTGCTGGCTGACGACTACGACCGCTTGCAAGCCATCCTGCGCAGCATCGCCGAATAAGGGGCATTGGCCCCATTTACGAAAGAAAAAAACGCATGAAGCTTGCTTTGATCGGGCTGCTGTGCCTGCTGACTCTGGCGCCCGCTTGTGCCGATGACGGCGTGGATCGCGCCCGCGCTTATCAGGCCGCCCTGCCTTTGTATGCCGATACGCCCCACGCCCCGCTGCGTATCAGCATAACCTCGCAAAAGACTTTTCCCGACTGCCGGATGACCCGCTTTGCTTACACCAGCGTCAATAACCTGCGCGTGCCCGCATTGTTATTTGAGCCGAAAGCGGCTTCCTCCGCGCACCCTGTCCCTTGCCTTGTTGTGCTGCACGGCTTGGGCGGCAGCAAAGAATTGATGGCGGGCTTCTGCCGCGCCCTCGTCGCGCAGGGCTATGCCTCGTGCGCCATTGACTTGTACGGCCAGGGCGAGCGCGCTCCTCAAAATCAAAAAGGGGCCGTGTCTGCCGACCAATTGCAGCAAAACCTCATTCAAAGCGTCACCCAGACCACGCGCGACGTACGCCGTCTTTTGGATTACCTGCAAACGCGGCGCGACATTGATCCGCACCGCCTGGGGCTGGCGGGGTTATCTTTGGGGGCGATCATCGGCACGGTCGCGTCCGGCGTGGACACGCGCCTCAAAGCGACTGTGCTGGTTTCGGGTGGCGGCGGATGGGGCGAGATTTTGCGCGTTCTTTCCGCCCGCTACGCAAACTATAACGGCCACCAGGTCACCGGGCGTCAGGACATCAACTGGCCCCTGGTCAATATCCTGCTCGCCCCGAACGACCCCCTGACATTCGCGCCGCATATCGCCCCGCGCGCCCTGCTGATGATCAACGGCCGTCAGGATGTCACTATTCCCCCGGCCCGCGCCCAGGCGCTGTATGAAGCGGCGCAATCCGCACCCCGGTCTCATGTTCGGATAAACTGGCTGCCGCAGGGCGGGCACCTGCCCCCCTTTGACGTGATCTTTCCCGCCATTCGTCAGTGGCTCCACGGCGCACTTTAGGATTTGCCCCGGCATACAAACGGCGCAGCAACGACGGAACGATTTGTTCCGTCGTTGCTGCGCCGTAATCACGCCTTTGCAACCAGAAAGAAACGGGCTTATTACTGCCCCAAGCCGCCGCCGAGGGGCGAAGAACTGCTCGCGCCGGGCGCGGGGCCGGGCTTGTAACCCGCGGGCAGCACGAACACGGACGGTGATACGGGCCGCGTGGACACAGACTTGGAAATCAGCCTGGCCGTGACGGTGCCGACCGGGCTGCCCGCGATCACAACGGTGGTTTGCAAAGGCAGACCCTTGACCTGGTGCAAAAGTGACTGCAATGGCCCGGTCGGGCCGCCGCCTGTCAAGGAGCTGCTGGGCTGTGCCAAATCCGGTGCGGCCCAGACATCGGCCTTGAGCTGGCTGCCCGCGCCTCCTACACCTGCTGTCGCCACGACGTAATGGTGGGCGACATGCCCCAAGATCGTCTTGGACTGATGCAGGTCACGCACGGTTGCCCCCGCGAAGCCGCCGCTTTGACTGGGACCGAGCGGGCGCGTGGAATACGTGCGGGTGCGGCGGTTCAATGTCAGCACCTGTCCTTTGGCAGGGTCGGCAATAAACGAATAAGTGCCGTAATCCAGCCGGGACTGCTTGCCGTGCGTGTAGATAATGGTCGTCTGCGGGCCGGTCTGAAAAAACGGGCTGCCGGAGTTCTGCACCTGGGCGCGCTGCTGGGGTGTCATGCTTTGCAGGGCGGCGGTGATCTGGGGGTTGCTGATAGTCGTGGTCTGCACCAGGGTCAGGTCGGCGTGGGCGGCGGGGGCGGCAAATGTCAGAGTCAGGGCAGCCACGGCGCCCATGCCGGCATGCAGGCGGGTAGGGAACATAAATACTCCTCGGTTGCTGGGGTTCTTTGGGTTTCTTGTTCCAACATACGCACCGGGGCAAACACAGGTTCCCCGGAGGGTTTCAGGAGGGAAAGTCAGTGTTCGGGGCGGTACAGCAGGTCCAGGGCAGCAGATGGCAGGCGGCGGATCAGGCCCATGGTCAGGGACGCTAGGCGGGGATAGCGAATAACACTCTGCCGACGGCGCAGGCCATCCAGGATAAACGCCGCGCTTTGCTCCGCGCTGACGGATGCGGGTGTCCACGGCATGCCGTCCAGCATGGGCGTGCGCACAAAACCGGGCGCGATTGTCACCAACCGGATGTTCTGCGCTTTCAGCGGGGCGCGCAGGCCGTCGCACAATTGCGACACGGCGGCTTTGGAGGCCGAATATCCCGCGCCGCCGCCGGGAATGGCCCTGTCCGCCGAAAGGCTGGACATGACGGCAATGGTGCCGCCTGCTGTCTGGGCGCGCATGACAGGGTGCAGCGCTTCGAGCCAGTGGGTCACGCCGAACACATTAGTCGCGAATATCTGCTCTACGTCCTGGGAGCGAAATGCTTCCAAGTCCACGCTTTCGGCAATGCCCGATGACAGAATGGCCGTGTCCACGCGCCCCCAATGTGATAGGATTTTATCCAGTGCGCTTTGGATAGACTGAGGGTCGCGCACATCGCTGATGGCAGTGATGGCTTCGCCGCCGAACATCTCCACTTCCCGCGCGGCGCGCGCCAGACGTTGCTCGCTGCGCCCGACCAGGGCCACGCGCATGCGCTCGCGTCCCAAAGCGTTTGCCAGGCTTCTGCCGATGCCGCTGGATGCGCCGGTCACTAAGTATACTTGGGGCGTATTTGGATTATTTAAGGGTGACATTGGCATGGGGGCCGTTCATTCCATCGTCGGGGCTGGGGTTGGCAGAGCGGGAGTGAAGGCCGAAACCTGCATTGTCAAGGGACATTACATCGTTGAGCGGCGCGAGGGGCGGCGGGTCGGGCTGCCAGGCGTAGTTGAAGGTATCCGTGCTTTGGCCGTCTTTGGCAGAGTGGGTGACCTGGGTGATTTTGACAGGCGTCCCTGTGTGCGTCGTGCCGGGAAGGGGGAACACAGGCAGAGGCAGCGCGGGCAGGACTTGCGCGCGACGCTGCGCGGAGGCTGGGGCTTGCGAGAGGGGCGGCGCTCCAGCCGCCGACACTGCACCGCCGGGCCCGTGCGTGAATATCAACGCGCCGCCGATCAATCCGCCTGCGATGATGCACGCGGCAACGATGTTCAGCAGGCCCGTGCGCGTTTGCCCGTGCTGGTTCATGGTATTCCTACACAAACGCCTCATAGATAGCGCGGACGGCGGCTTCATAGTGCCCGGTTTCCACGCCGACAATAATGTTAAGCTCACTCGAACCCTGATTGATCATGCGGATGTTGATGCGCGCATCGGCCAGGGCATCAAACACGCGGGCCGCCACGCCCACGCGCTGCACCATGCCTTGGCCGACCACGGCCACCATAGCCATGTCGCGCTGCACGTCAATGCGGTCCGGCTGCACGGCGCGTCTTATGTCCGCGACCACGTCGTCTTCTTTGCCCTGCAATTCTTCATCGGTCACGATTACGGACAGGGTGTCAATGCTGGTCGGCGAGTGCTCATACGAGATGCCGTGGGTTTCCAGTATCTCCAAAACGCGGCGTCCGTAGCCGCGCTCCTGGTTCATCAGGGCTTTTTCCGTGAAGATGGTTGCGAAGCCTTTGCGTCCCGCAATGCCGGCAATGCTGGTTGCCCGGCTGTCACGCGACGCGACAATGCGCGTGCCCGGCGCTTGGGGATCGTTGGTGTTCTTGATGTGGATAGGGATATGCGCCTCGCGCACGGGGAACACGGCTTCGTCATGCAGGACGCTCGCGCCCATGTAAGAAAGCTCGCGCTGCTCGCGGTATGTGACTTCTTCCAAAGGGCGGGGGTTTTGCACAATGCGCGGGTCGGCCATCAGCATCCCGGAGACATCGGTCCAGTTTTCGTACACACTCGCATGCACGGCGCGGGCGACGACCGCTCCCGTCACATCCGAGCCGCCGCGTCCGAAGCAGCACACATGGCCCGACGGGTCGTGCCCGTAAAAGCCGGGAATAACCGCCATTCGGCCTTCGGGAATATCCCGCAGCCTTGCATGCATGCGCGCGTAGCTTTCAGCAGGACGAAACCTGCCATCACTGCTAAATCTGATCCCTTCGCCCGCGTCTACAAAGTCGGCACCCAGAAACGCCGCAATGATCCTTGCACTGAGCCATTCGCCGCGCGAGGCGGTCCAGTCCCGTTTTGCTCCCCCGGCGATTTGGCGCTCTACGTCACGCAGCCATTCCCATGCGCCGTCCACGCCCAGGGCTTCGGCAATGCCCAAGTAACGTTCTTTGATAACGGCAAACGGCGCGGACGCATTCAAGCCCTGCTCGCTCAACGAATGGCACAGATACAGCAAGTCTGTGATCCTTTTATCCGAAGCATTGCGCTTGCCGGGGGCGCTGACTACCACAAAGCGCCGCGCGCTGTCGGCTTGCACAATCGCCGCGAGTTTGCGTACCTGCCCGGCATCGGCCACGGACGAGCCGCCGAACTTGGCGACAATGGGCGCAGTTGTGTCTGTCATAGACGTGTTCCATTTCCTGGCGCGCACTCGCCAGGGCGTGTCTTGTATGCGGGTTAGTTTACCCCATAGGCCCGGAGAGTTTTACGATGGCGCGGGATTTCTAATGCTGCTCCCATTCCCCAAGCCGCGCCGAAAGGTCGTAGGCGGTCATGTCCAGGTGGATGGGCGTGAGGGAGATGTATCCGTCGGCGACGGCACGCACATCGCTGCCCGGCTCTGCGCCCGCCGCTTCTTCGGCCAATGAGCCGCCCAGCCAGTAGTACGGGCGTCCCAATGGGTCAAGGCGCTTTTCTATTCTGTCCACATACTGACGCCGCCCTTGCGTGGTCACCCGGATGCCCTGGATGTCTTCGGGCGGCAGGTTGGGCACGTTGATGTTGACTATCGTGTACGGCGGCAGGGGATACCGGGCAAGCCACTGGGCAAAGCGGGCCGCGAACTGCGCCGCGGCTTGCCAGTGGAACGGGTCGTCGTAGCTCGCCACGGAAATGGCAAACGACGGCTTGCCGATGACGCTGGCTTCAATCGCCGCGCTGACCGTGCCCGAATAATGCACGTCCCAGCCCAGGTTGGGGCCTTTGTTGATGCCCGACACCACCAAATCCACGTTCTCGCTCATCACTTCCAAAACGCCCAGGGTGGCGCAGTCTGACGGCGTGCCATTGGACATGAATGCCCGCGCGCCATCGCGCAAGGTCGTCTCGGTGAGGCGCAGAGGCTTGTGCAAAGTGATCGCGTGGCCGGTCGCGCTTTGCTGCCGTTCCGGGGCGACAACAGTGACTTCGCTGATTGTTTTGAGAGCCGATTGCAGGGCGAACAAGCCGTCGGCCTGCACGCCGTCATCGTTGGTGACAAGGATACGCATAAGCGCAAACTATAGCCTTAATCTTCGGGCGGTGTCAAGGCAGGCACGGCCTGTCGTCCCCATCCCGCCCTGTGTCATGGCCTACTTGGGGACTAGGTCGGGCTATGGTGGACTGTAGGTCGGGCTATGGTGGACTGTAGGTCGGGACGTTTGAGGAGGCAGGTATGCAGGGGGGAGGGTATGCAGGGGGGAGGGTATGCAGGGGGGAGGGTATGCAGGGGGGAGGGTATAATGGCACTGGGTTTACGTTCTGCCCCTGTGCTTTAGAAAGCCTTGTGTTTTATGTTCCGATTTCCCTTGCTGCTGTGCGCTTTGCTGCTGCTTGCCCCTTGCACTGCGCGTGCCGCTGCGTCCTCGTCGCCTGCCGCGAGTGCCAAACCCGGCGCGTTTGGCGTTGCCGCGCACGGCAATGTCAGCATTGAATGGTGGTATGTCAACGCCCACGTCACGACTAATCAAGGGCATCACTACACCCTCATCGGCTCGTTCTTCCAATTTGGCAACGGCTATTCCCCCTTTGACCCCACTGCCGCCGCCCCGCGCGCCCATTATTTGATTTATGCCGTCACCGATTTGGACAACAAAACGCAGCGGGCTTATTCGCTTGGCGACAGTGCGATGGTGGCTTATCTCAAGCAGGCCGCGCCGTTTTTAGCCGTGCAAAACCCGCATGACCGCAATGCGCAGCTTCTGCTTGCCGCACTCAACCAAGGCAAGCTGCCCCCGCCCCATCAGCAGTTCGCGGGCAAGGCATCCATTATCAACAGCCCGTTTCGCCTGGCTTACGGCGTTAACACGCTCTCCGCGGACAACGTAAACAACACGGCCTTTACCCTGGACTTGGGGGCAAACAGCCGTGACAAAATCCATCTTTCTTTGCGTTCCACGAAGCCTGCCATGGCTGTGGGCGGCAAGGGCGAGACGGGCCTGAAGCGCGCCGACGACATGTACTACTTTTCCCTGACACGCTGCGCCGTGGGCGGGACGATTGACACCGGGCATGGCCTGGAAGCTATCACGGACGGCGCAGGCTGGTTTGACCACCAATGGGGCAATTCCTGGGTCGCCTCCAACAACGGCTGGGATTGGTGGGGGGTGCAGCTTGCCGACGGCACGGATATTCTCTTTTTCCGTCAGCGGGACTTGAAGACCGGCAAGATCTTCTTTCCCCTGGCAACGTTTATGGACAAAAACGGCCATCAAACTGTGACCCGTAACATCAGGTTTCTGCCGGACAAGTCGTCCGTCTGGACAAGCCCGCGCACCGGTGTTTCGTACCCGCTGGCCTGGACAATCGCTTTTCCAGACCACAACCTCAGTCTGCACATCACCACCACGGTGAAGAACCAGGAGATGCCCATCTTAGGGCCGGGTTCAGGAATATGGGAAGGGGCGTGCGATGTGGCGGCGATGCCTTTGCATACTCCTGTTCCCGGCGTTCTGTCCATGCCTGCGCTGCTCGGCACGGCGTACATGGAACTGGTCGGCTACGGCAGTCCCGCCGTGAAAGCGCAAATGGCAAAACGGGCGGCAAAGGCGAAGTAAAGGCGTTTCTTCGGCGAAGTAAAGGCGTTTCTTCGGCGAAGTAAAGGCGTTTCTTCGGCTGACTAAACGCGTGGCAAGCGCGCAGCAACGACGGAACGATTTGTTCCGTCGTCGCAAAGCCTCGGGTACAGGCTGACAACGCCGGAACACACAGGGTACGACGCGGGGAAAGCGCGAATGGAAAGTACAGACGACTTAGCAGCGTCGGCAAGCGCCACACTGGGACGGCAAAAGCGAAGCGCCGCGCGCTGGTCGGTGGCGTCTAACAGCTTTCTGGTGCTGGTCAAGCTGGCGGCGGGCATCGCCAGCGGCAGCGTGGGCATTCTCGCCGAAGTGGTCAATTCAGGCGCGGATTTGATCGGGTCGCTGGTGGCGTTTTTTTCCGTGCGCGTCTCGGATGAGCCGCCGGACAGCATCCATGCCTACGGACACGGCAAGATTGAAAACCTGTCGGGGGCGGCGACAGCGGTTCTGGTGCTGGCGGGCGGCATGTATGTGGTCAAGGACGCCTTCGCTTCGCTGATGCACCCGGGCAGGCTGCGGGCGTCGTGGCTGGGCATGGGCGTGATGGGTTTGTCTGTTGTTGTCAACATGGCGGTTTCGCGGCACCTGCTGCGCGAAGGCAAGCGGTGGGAGTCGCCGGCCCTGGAAGCCGATGGGCATCATCTGCGCACGGATATTGCCTCGTCGCTGGGCGTGCTGCTGGGGCTGGCGCTGGTCAAAGCAACCGGGCAAGCCAGGTGGGATGCCGCCGCCGCCCTGCTGGTCTCGGTTTTAATCCTGCGGGTCGGGCTGACACTGGCGCTGGATGCCGTACACACTTTGTCCGACACGGCCCTGCCGCATGACGAGGAAGACACGCTCAAGACCGTGCTGAAAGGCCACCCCGAAGTGCTGAGCTTTCACAAGCTGCGCACGCGCAAGTCCGGCTCGCATCGGCACGTGGATGTGCATGTGCAGATCGCGGACACGCATTCCTTTGTGGAAGCGCACCGATTGACCGAGGAAATGGAAGACCAATTGCGACGCGCGCTGCCTAATCTTCACCCAATCATCCATATTGAGCCATTTGAAGACGAAGAAGCCCATCAGCGTGAGCGTCATGCCCAAAGCCGCGACGAAAAAACTTTGCCGCCTTTGCCTTGACAACAAGGGGTTTTGAGGGTAAACTATGCGGCAGATAACGAGCAGGGGCGTGTCCCCTGTTCATTTTTTTGCCTGCATGGTATACCAAAACCCCGCAGGCGCAGGAAAAGACCATGGCCGACAAGCTCCCACCCCCCAAAAAAGGACAGCCCGCACCCGCCGGACCCAAAAAAGCAGCCGCCGCGCCGGGACGCATGGATGACATTCAAAAGCGCGCACAACAGATGGCAAGCCGCAAAGCGGTCGATCCCGGCACGTTTTTCCGGGAAGCCTGGATTGAGCTGAAGAAAACAAGCTGGCCCAACCGCAATACGCTGACCAAATCAACAACAGTGGTATTGGCCCTCGTGGTCGCCGTGGCGATTTGGGTAGGCGGATTGGATGCCATTTTGTCGCGCATCCTCGGCCCGCTGTTTGCGCCGCGTTAATTGCGCCGCGTTAAACAGCAAGCCCGCGCAGAATTGACACAGAAAAGTATATGCAAAAGCAGTGGTACGCGGTTCATACCTATTCCGGGCACGAAAAAAAGGTCAAGACCAATATCGAGCGCCGCGCGGATACGATGGGCCTGAAGACGAAAATCTTCGACATCCTCATGCCGACCGAAAAAGAGTCGCGTGTGCGTCAGGGTAAAAAAAGCGAGATCGACCGTAAAGTCTTTCCCGGCTATGTGTTTATTCAGATGGTGCTGGATGACAACACGTGGTACCTGGTCAAAAGCACGACAGGCGTGATCGGGTTTGTCGGCGACGCCAAGCCGACACCAGTCAAGAACAGCGAAATACGCGCTATCCAGCAGGCCCTGGCCGAGTCCGAGCAAAAGCCGCTGATTCGTCCCAAGTGGGAAATCGGCCAGCCCGTGCGGGTCACGGCGGGCCCATTTGCCGACTTCAACGGGAGCATCCAGGAAATCAACGCGCCCAAGGACAAAGTCAAGGTGCTGATTTCCATCTTCGGGCGCGACACGCCGGTCGAGCTTGAGTTCAGCCAGATTGAAAAGATTTCGTAACACGCATCAATTTCGTAACACGCATCAGAAGGACAGACACGGACAATGGCAAAAAAGATTACCGGAGTGGTCAAGCTCCAGATCAATGCAGGCAAAGCGACCCCCGCCCCGCCGGTCGGCCCGGCCTTGGGCGGCTACGGCATCAACATGATGGAGTTCATCAAAGGGTACAATGAGCGTACCGCCCCGATGATCGGCTCGATCGTGCCGGTAGAAATTACGATTTACGAAGACCGCTCGTTTACATTCATTACCAAGACGCCTCCCGCCGCCGACCTGCTGAAAAAAGCCGCCGGCGTGCCGTCGGGATCGGGTACGCCCAACAAGACCAAGGTCGCCAAGATTACGCAGCAGCAGTTGCGCGAGATTGCGGAAACAAAGGCCCCCGACCTGAACGCCAACGACACCGAAGCCGCCATGAAGATCATCGCGGGCACGGCTCGCTCCATGGGCATTGAAGTCGGCTAACAGATGAACATTTCGCTGGGGCTGCTACTGTCGCCTCATGTTCCGCTTTGGGTTAAACTCGGTGCGGCGGCGTTTATCATAGGCGCAATCGTCGCTTGGTGGACGCAAGACTACTGGCAAGACCTGCATAAGCCCACAGATGTATCAGAAAAACGGCAGGCAAGACCACCGTTCTAGCAAATGTGGGAGGGCCTCGAACGCCCGCAAGCACCACAAGGAAAAACACAATGCGAAAGCAAGACCGCCCCAAGACCGAAGGCAAACGCTACACCGAGCTTGTCAAGAAAACCAATGCAGAAGCCCTGCTTGAGCCAATAACTGCCCTGGAACTCGTCAAAAGTCTGGCAAGTACCAAGTTTGATGAAACCATCGAAGCCGCCATCAACCTCGGTGTCGACCCCCGGCATGGCGACCAGATGGTGCGCGGCGTCACCACGCTGCCGCATGGGACAGGCAAAAGCCGCAAAGTAATGGTGTTCGCGAAAGGTGACAAAGCCATCCAGGCCACGGAAGCCGGAGCCGATTTAGTTGGGGCCGAAGAACTAGTGGCCGAAGTGCAGCAAAACAAGGTAGACTGGAAGCAATACGACCTGATCCTCGCCACCCCGGACATGATGGGGCAGGTGGGGCGGCTGGGCGCGACGTTCAAGCAAAAAATGCCCAACCCCAAAGCGGGTACGGTCTCGCCCAACATTGGACAGGCCGTGTCGGACATTAAAAAAGCCACCCGTGTCGAGTACCGTGTCGAAAAAGCAGGCATTGTGCAGGCTCCTATCGGCAAAGCGTCGTTTACGCCCGACCAATTGCAGGAGAACTTCAATGCCCTGCTGGATGCATTGATTAAAGCCAAGCCGAGCGCATCCAAGGGCCGCTACCTTAAACGCATAGCATTGTCCACGACCATGGGGCCGAGCGTCAAAGTCGACCCGCTGCGCGCGCAGGCAATCGCTTCCGGCAAGCCGTAACATTTAACCTAACAATTTCACGCCGCAGACAGCCGGTCCCGCAAGGGGTAATGGGACACACCCGCCGGCCGAGGTTACAGAGAATGCGCCCACTGCTTTGCAGCATTGGGAAATGCGCCCTGCGACTTTGCCTCCGTTTGTGGCAGTCGCAGGGCGTATTTTATGGGGGAGGGGGTGAATACACACATGGCAACAGAGTACACAATTGAACCCGCCGCAAGCAAAGTGGACCAGGTCACCGAACTGCGCGAATTGACCGGAGCTTCCACGGCGGCGATCTTCACGGACTACCGAGGCTTGTCGGTAGCTGAACTGACCGACCTGCGCAAGAAGCTGCGCGCGGCAGACGGCGAGTTCCGCGTGGTCAAGAACACGCTGTTCAAGCTGGCCGCGAATGGGCAGATGCCGGTCGCGGATATGGAAGCGTTTTTGTCAGGCCCGACCGCGATCGGCTTCGCTAAGGGTGACCCGGTCGCCACGGCCAAAGTGCTGATGGACTTTGTGAAGGACCACAAGGAAATCAGCGTTAAAGCGGGCGTTATGAACGGCGTCGTGCTCAGCGCCGCACAGGTGGATGCGCTGTCCAAGACGCCGCCGCGCGAGGTGCTGATCGCGCAAATGCTCGGCTCGCTGCAATCGCCTATCTCGGGCTTTGTCGGCACCCTGAGCGGGATTATCTCAAACTTCGTCTTTACATTGCAGGCAATCGCCGACAAACAAGGCGAAGCCGCCGCTTGACTTGGATACGATTACATCACATAGGAGAAAATAAACCATGGCCGATACGACTGCATTGATGGAATCCATCAAAAGCATGACAGTGCTGGAACTCAGCGATTTTGTGAAGCAGCTTCAGGATGAATTTGGCGTTACCGCCGCCGCGCCCGCCGCTGCCGCGCCTGCCGGTGGCGGAGCCGCTCCTGCCGCCGCTGTGGAAGAGCCGACTGCGTTCAACGTCATCCTGACCGCCGTGGGCGAGAAGAAAATCAACGTCATCAAGGCTGTCCGCGAAGCGACCGCCCTGGGCCTGAAAGAAGCCAAAGACTTGGTGGAAGCCGCCCCGACACCCGTCAAAGAAGGGCTGACCAAGGAAGATGCCGATGCCCTCAAGGCCAAGCTGTCTGCCGAAGGCGCGACAGTAGACATCAAGCCCGCCTAAATCCCCTTTCTTGGGAGTTTATCAAAGAACCCAGTTGGCCTGCGTGTTACCTAATACGCAGGCCTTTTTCTGTATCAGGTACAATAGCGTTATGAGTATTCTTGCCGCTGCTTCGCCCAGCAATGTTCCCGTCACGATTGATGACCCGACAAACGCCGCCATTTTGCGCGTATCGGAAGACCAAATCCAGGGCTTTCAAAGCGACCCGTTAAGCGCAATCGCTCACCAATCCGGCGTGAGCGTGCCTGCTGTGACTGAGCGAATTCAAGCCATGCTGCGGGCAGGCACCATCCGCCGCGTACGCCAGACACTGATGGCAACCAACCTGGCGCAGGGGTCTTTGGTGGCATGGCAAATCCCCGAAGACAAATTGGATGCGGCTTTTGACTTTATGGTGCATCAAGACCCTTTTTCCGGCCATGTCGTTGTTCGCTCGACGGATGCGGCTACGCCCGGCTCTCGTTATCGTTTATGGACGACGCTGAAAGTGCCGCAGGGTTTTTCGCTGGCCGCTCACGCCGATTATCTTGCCCGTGAAGTCGGGGCTGACCATTACCGTTTGATGCCCGCTAATCGTTTGTTCGCCTTGGGCGTGGGGCACTTACGGCGTCGTGATTTAGCCATTGGCAGCATGGCGGATGTGCCTGCCGAAGTGCTGGACACCCAGATTGTTCAGTTGAGCGCCCTGGACTGGCAGGTATTAACAGCCCTCAAGCGCGAGTTTGAACCCGAAGAACTGGGGGCGCACTTGTGGCAGGCGCGCGCTGATGAAGCCCAAGTTGACCTGGAAACGTTTTTGCGGGTGGGTCAGTCCCTCCAGGCGCGCGGCGTGATTGGGCGCTTTTCCACGTTTCTGGAGCACATCAAGCCGACCGCTGAGGGGCAGCGCGTGACCCGTTACAATGCCTTGTTCCATTGGGCCGTCCCACCGGGCCGCGAAATTGAAGCCGGGCGCGAAGTGGGGCGCTTTCATATTATGACCCACGCTTACTGGCGCGAGGGCGGGCCTGAGTTTCGCAATGTCAACATCATGGGCGTGGCGCACGGCCTGGATAAATCGGTGCTGCTCGCGCACAAAGCCGCCATAGATGCGCATCTGGAAAGCATCGGGATACCTATCGGCTACACCAATGTCTTTTGGGGCGGTCGCAGTGAAATCAAGCCGTCGGAAATTTCCCCCCTCGCTTACGCCGAGTTTTGCGCCCGGCACGGTCTCGATTTGGAAGCCATGCGCGCCTAAAACGTGTTTTGCACAGGTCAAGAGCGCGAAAGTGGTTCTTTCCTGGAACGCGTGAGCGGCTTTCTCTGTCAGACTGGAGTGTGCCCTGATCGGAGGCACACTTAACGGCTGCTTTCGCCTTTGCCTTCCCGTACCAAGCCCTGAGCAACGACGGAACAAATCGTTCCGCCGTCGGTCCAGGCTTGCAATGTGCGTGCAAAGCCTTGGATATGCCGTGGAAACGCCTGAGAATCCCCGATGGGACACCTGATGCTTTCCCAGGCACACAGCAACACTGCCCATGCATCTGAAGATGCATGGGCAGTTTTGTCAGCTGAGGGCTATTCGGCGGGAGCATCGCTGGGTGCATCGTCCTGCGGCGGTTTGGAGGCGGAGCGCAGGGGAGGGGGCATGCGGCGCGGCGGCAGGCCCGGCAGCAAAGCGGCAATGTCCGCCATGGGATCAGCGGCATTGCCGCTGGCAGGCGCAGCGCCGGGGGAAGGCTGCTGTGCCTGACGCTCGGCTTCCCGACGCGCGCGCATGGCGGCCCGCCGCCGCTGCCAGCGAGAACGCGGGGCCGATGCTGCTGTTTCTCCCGCGACTTCTTCGCTATCCCCGTCGGGCAAAGTCTCTTCTTCGGCGATTTCCGCTGCGAGGGCGGCGGCATCGGAATAGTCTTGTTCCACGCTTTGCACTATTTGTTCGTCGGGGGCCGTGGATAAGCCTGGTGAAAGCATGTCCGCTACCAGGGACGACATTGTTTTTGCCGCCGCAAGGGTCGCCGCCGCGCTGTCGGCTAATGCCACCGGCGTAGGGGCGGGTGAACTTTGCGCTTCGTCGGGCGGCTCATTGGGGAAAGTAGTCTCGCCGCCAGACTGTGTTTCAGAAGGAGCCGAAGGGTCGGGGCCGGGAATCGAAAGGCCGGTGGCCCGCGCGATTGCTTCGCTCTCGCCCCACAAAAACAGCCGTGATGTGCGGGCGCGCAAAAACACTCGGAACGAGCGGGTGTTGGCGGCGACAATCCGGTCTTCCATCACATCGTAAACTGTGGCCGGGCGGGGCAGGGTCAGCGTACGCTGCCCGGTGAACGATGCATGCACCAGGAGTACGCCTTCTTCGCCGGCATAGGTGACATCATCCTGCGTATCGTACAGTCCGACGCCCGCATAAGTCAGCAGCCCGCGCAGGAGTTCCGCCGTCAAATGCGGATCGCCGAAGAACACGGATTTCCAGCCTGCCGGGTGTTCGCGGGCGGCAAGGCTGACCGCGCCGGTGCTGAGATATTCCCCCAGCACAATGGCCTGCGGATCGGTGACGGCATAAGACGGGTTGATGATCTCATCCTGCCCAATGGTTCGTTTGCCGCCGCGCAGCCGCTCCAAAAGAGGATGGCGCGCTTCGCTGATCTGGCTGCCGCCACGCGAGTTCCAGGGCTGAAGACGCAGGGTCATGCCCAGGGTTTCGCCGATTTCTTCTTCGGACAACCCCTGCTCATCAAACAGCCCTGCTGCGTATACCCAGGCCAGTGTTTTGCCTGCGCGCTGCAGCTTTTCCCGGATCGCCAGCCGTTCGGTTGTTGTGACACGCAGGGCATTCAAAAACAGATACAGCTTGGCATCCGGCAGATCGGCATGGGTGACATCGCTTTGCAGATAAAAGCCGACCGAGGCTCCTGTCCGCAGCAGCAGGTCGCGCGTTTTGCCGACCAGCGACAGGCCCATGCCCGTCTCGCTGCTTTTCAGGTAGGCCAGGGACGCTTCGTCTACAAACGCGACAACATCAGGGCTGGCCGGGGCAGGCGGTGCAATCTGTGCCAGGCGGTTGGCTTGGTCACGCAGGCCGCCCAGTTCGCGCCAAATGTCCGGGTTATCCAGCCAGCCTTGGCCCCACAAGTCCATCCAGGTGACGCCCGCACGGTGCGCAAGCGCCGCTCCAAAGTGGCGCTGATGGGCGGCCTGCGTGTCCGCGCCGCCAGCGATTTTCGGGTTGTAAACATCATCTGTCTCAGACCCGGCAAGGAACGTCTTGGTGTCGTCTTCCACCAGCCACAATTTGCCGTGCAGCGCCACCGAATCGACCGGCGCGCCAAAGGAAGCGGGGCTGCCCGCACTGCGCGAAGTATAAGAGTTTGGCCCGGCGAGAATATCAACATGTGGCGATTCAAGCACTTTGCCCAGTGCAAGATGGCCCGAGTCGCTGCGCGTTGCAAATTCCAGCGTGTAGCCGTAGGAAACGGCAACCAAAAGGCGACCATCCGACAAGGTCTTGATAGCGGCCGCCATGCCGACAATCGCTTCCGCCACTAAGTCTGACGCAAACTGCGCATAATCCGGCCATTGCTGATCGCGGCGGGATGAATACACGGGCATGGTGTCGGGCTTGGCAGTGGGGGGCGTCCACGGCGGGACAGCCGCTTCATCAAAACTTGCCGTGCCTTGGAACCATGCGGCCCGCAGCGCGTACGGCTGCTGATATTTCGCGTGCAGCCAGTTTTGATAGGCTGTTCTATTAGGCGGTGAATAGTCGTAGCCCGCTTCACGGTCGTAGAACCATTCCCCTTTGTCCAGATGAAAGCCAATAACCCGGTCGCCGCCCACGGTGCCGGGGTCGGACAGATGGGCGATAAGCGCTTCCAGGGCATCCACGCTGTCCGCCCAGAACTCCCCGGAAGCCATGGAAACATCGCCTTCACTGCCGTCGGCGTAGCGCGCCATCTCGTCGGGATGTGTCCGCGCCCAGTAGTTAGTGGGCACGCATTGCAGGCGGGGCAATAGGTAAGCGTCCGGGTCGGCATTTAATACCTGCTGAAGCAAGGCATCAACCGCCCCAAATGATCGGTCGTTATACACGTTCTTGAAGGGCAGGTACATGACACCCGAATAAAGGTGAATGCCGACGGCTGCCGCCGCACGGATCTGCGAATCTACGACATCGCCTGACACTGCCGTTTCCGTGTTGACGAAAAAGAAGAACGGCGCATGAGCCTGCTCATTGACGACAATCTGCGCCAGACCTCGGCTGCCTTCAGGATGAGCGATAGAGGCGGTCACACGGGGCAGCAGTGCGCCGTCGGGGGGCGCAAGTACGGGCGGCACCAGGACAGGGGCGCTATAGCGGGAAACCTCTGGAACGATTAAATCGCCGCCTAAAGCAAGGTCTTCGTCGTCAGGCGTTTCCGGTACGGTTTCTTCGGGCAGCAGGCTGCCTTCCACAACGTCGTCGGCGACATCACTGTGTGCGCCCCGGCGGCGGCGACGGCTGCGTCGTCCACGCTTGCCGCTGTCGTCTTCACTTTCAGCGGCGGCTCCCTCGGTTGCCTCGTCGGAAACGGGGATTTCCAATTCCGCTTCCACGGAAAGGAGGTCGGCTTTCGGCTCGCTGCGCCTGCGTCCACCCCGACGCCTGGCGGGCGCTTCTTGAGCGCTTGCAGCCGCCTCGGAAACGGCTAGTTCTTCAGAAACAGTTTGCGCTAACGGTGTTTCCACATTGGGCAGCACTGTGCCGGGCGGCGTGGCTGGGGGCTGGGAACGGCGGCGTCTGCCGCGTACCGGTGCGGGCAGAGCGGTCGCGCTGTCGGCAGGGGCGGACGATGGCGCTTCGGGGCTGTGTTCGGCAGCAGCAGGCAGAACTGGATCGGCAGGCGCAGGAGCCGCCTCAGCAGGGGCGTTATCGGCTGCGTTTTTGCGCGCGCGTCCTCGTCCGCGCCGGGCGGCAGGCGTGGCTTCGGGCGCGGCAGCGGCTTCCGCAACGGGCGCGGGGGTTTCCACCGGTTCCTGGGACGCGGCGGTGGATTCCGAAGTGATGGCTGTTTTGGTGCGTCGTCCGCCCCGGCGCGGAGGCGCGGCGGGCGGCTCGGCAGTCGGTGCAGACGGCTCGGCTGCATCAGCAATAGGCGCCGCCGCGCGCGGGCGCCGGCGGCGGGGTGCGGGCTTGGCCTGGGCGGGATCGGTGGCCTCGGGCGTGGACGCCTGAAGGTCGCGAGCCGCATCGCTTTGCGCGTCGGCATCAGGCGCGGCGGCGCGTCGGTTCCTGGGCATAATGTTAAAAATCTCCGTACAATGAAAAGGCCGGAAGGGTCGGCGCTAAAAAGTCGCGCGCAGCGTAAAGCCGCTGAGACGCTGGCTTTATTATACTGGATTCGACCGCCGCTGTCAAAGGATTTCTCGGCTGCCGTCAAGAATTAGATGTTCTGCCGTCTTTTCAATTCCGGCTCCTTCTCGCACTGAACGCGTAACGAAACCAAACCATGACTTTTTCTTTTGCACGCTCTTGGCTTCTTGTTTTGCTTCCGGCGGCTGCCCTGTGTTTTCCTCTTGCGGGACACGCGCAGCAGGTTGTCTCGCCCGTGCCCCTTCCAAGGCAAAGCCCCTCGGTCGTCCTGCGTCCGCCGCGCACAGGGAGAGTAAACGCCTCCGCGCCCGCGCCAGCCCTCAATTTCAATCGGCGCGCCCGCAGGCATCGCCCGCCGCCCAAGCCTGTGATTGAATTCGTGCCCGGCGGCACCGTCAGCTCCGCCCCGGTGTTCGGCCCAAACGGCATTGTTTATCTCGCATCCTGGAACTGCCGTGTTTACGCTCTGGACAGCATGACGGGCGCGCTGAAATGGAAATTCACGGCCCCCAAGATGTTCAATGCCTCGCCTGTTGTCGGCACGAGCGGCACGGTGTACGCCGGGGCCTATGACGGCAAAGTGTATGCCCTTGATGGCGAAACCGGCGCGAAGAAATGGGAATTTGCCACGCGTGCCCTGCTGAATGCCACCCCAGCCCTGAGCGCATCCGGCGATACCGTGTATGTGGGCGGCCACGACCGCACCGTTTATGCCCTGGCGTCGGACAATGGAGCCGTCAAATGGCGTACATTAGTTGGGGCCGCCGCATCATCCCCGGCTGTGGATAAAGACGGCGCTGTGTACGTCGGGGCCGACAAAATTTATGCCTTGAAGCCCGGTGACGGCACGACAAAGTGGCAGTTTCCGACAGGGTACGATGCCGCTTCGCCTGTTGCCGCAGGCGACAATGGCCTGGTTTACGCGCAGGCGCACGACAGCGCGGGACGCAGTCAAATCTGCGCTTTGGACGACCGGACAGGACGGCAATTGTGGGCTTATCCCCTGGCCGAGCGTATGGCTTTTCCGCCGGTTTCTTCGGATGGCCGTGTTTATGTCGGCGCGGATCAGCTTTATGCCCTGCGTCAAAGCAGCGGCCACCTGGTCTGGCAGTACGGGCAGGGCGGTGTCCGCTGGTCCACGCCCACGGTGTATCAGGGCATCGTGTGCGCGGGCAGCGGCAGCGGCCAAGTGGTTGCCCTGGATGCCGCCAAGGGCGATGTGCTGTGGACATTCGCGACCAACGACCCTTTGCTGTCGTTTCCGCGCTTTGGCCCCCGGGGCATCGTTTATGTCGCCTGCGAAGGCGACCGCAAAGTGTACGCCTTACAAGGGCGCACGGGAAAGGTGCTGTGGCAGTTTACCCAGGACCCGCTGCCTGTTCCCGCCGCCCCATCCACACCCAGGAGAACCAAATCATGAACACCCCCGATACCGAAATCATCCTCACTCACGGCGCGACGCGCCTGCATGTGTCGCCCTACGGCGCGTCCCTGCGCGGCTTGACTGTGGGCAGCCAGCCGGTCGTCACCATTTATGAAGGCGCAAAAGGCAAAGTGGGCGGCCAGGGCGATGTGTTGATCCCCTTTCCGGGCCGCGTCCGTGAAGGCCGGTATGCCTTTGACGGCCAGAATTATCAAATGGACAAGAACGACAAAGAAGGCCCCAACGCTATCCACGGCTTCCTGCGCACCGTGCTGTGGGACATCGACGCTCAAACCGACACCCAGGTGACTTTCTCCGCTGGCATTGGCCCCCAGGATCACGCGGGCTATCCGTTTTCCCTGCGCGCCGAAGTCACCTGGCAGGCAACGCCGACGGGTTTATCCTGCGCATTCAATGTCCAAAACACAGGCAGCACGCTCGCCCCCGTCGCGGCAGGCTTTCATCCCTATTTCACCGCAGGCACGGAGTTTATCAACAGCAGCGTACTGGAACTTCCCTTTGACTCGATCCTGGAATACGACGACGCCATGCTGCCCACGGGCCGCGTCTTGCCTGTAGAGCACACCGCCAATGACTTCCGCAGTGCCCATGCCATTGAGGATACGGTGTTCAACACGTGCTTTCTTCACCCGCAGCGCACAAAGGGCGGCAAAGCGGTGATTGTTCTGTCCAGGCCCGCTGCCGGGCACACTGTATCCGTTACGCTCGGCCCATCCGTCAATTACGTCGTGTTGTATTCCGGCGACCCGCTGCCTGCCGACCATCGCCGCCGCGCCCTCGCCATCGAGCCGATGACCTGCGGCTCTGATGCCTTCAATCACCCGGAGTGGGGCCTGTCCAGCCTCGCCCCCGGCCAATCGCTGACAGGCGACTGGCACGTGGATATGTCTGCGTAGCATGCTTGTCGTCCCGGCGTTTCATAGTGGCTCCAACGGCAAACCGACGACGGAACAATTTGTTCCGTCGTCGGTACAGGCTGGCAGAAAGTGTAAAACACAGACGAGACGCGCTTGGAGCGGCGTCCAAAAACTGCCGCGCGTCCATTCCAGCAAACCCGGCTAGGCCCAGGCAGCCTGAGCATGACGCAGCAGCGACTCGAATAAAAGCCGCCCGTCACCCGATCCCAGACGTGGGTCAGTCGCGCGCTCGGGGTGGGGCATCAAGCCCAGCACGTTAAACCCGCGGCTTGCAATGCCCGCGATATGGTCGCGCGACTCGTTGGGATTGGAACCGGGGCCAATTTGACCGTCGGCATTGCAGTAGCGAAACACAATGCGGTTGTCGGCTTCAAGCTGGGCAAGTGTCGCATCATCGCAGACATAATTGCCTTCGCCGTGGGCAATCGGCACTTGCAGCACCTGGCCGTTACCGAGGGCATTCGTGAACGGAGTTTGATTGTTTTCGGTGCGCAGATAAATTTGTTTGCAGACAAACTGCTGACCGCCGTTGCGCACCAATGCGCCGGGCAGCAAGTGGCTTTCGCACAAGACTTGAAAGCCATTGCAGATGCCCAGCACCAGGCCGCCGCGACTGGCAAAATCCTGGGTCGCCGCCATGATCGGGGCAAAGCGGGCGACCGCCCCGCAGCGCAGATAATCGCCATACGAAAAGCCGCCCGGCACGACCACGCAGTCCACATTTCGCAGGTCGTGATCCTGATGCCACAGATACTCCACGGGCTGCTCTAAAACGTCCTGGATGGCATGGAACGCATCCTGGTCGCAGTTGGAGCCGGGGAACCGCAAAATGCCAAATTTCACGCTTTCACCTCGTACCGGTAGTCTTCTATCACGGGATTGGCAAGCAGCTTCTCGCACATTTCGCCGATTTGCGCTTCCAAATTGGGGCTGTCTTCCAGGGTGAGTTCTATGTATTTGCCGATCCGCACCTGCGAAATGCCGGGGTATCCAAGCTGCTGCAAGCTTCCCTGCACCACTTTGCCCTGCGCATCCAAGAGCGACGGCTTCAGGGTGACATACACCTTCACTTGCGCCATATGATTTGTTCTCCTCTTTTGAGACTATTCGGGCACATGAATGTACCGAACCAACTGCGGGGCCATGCCGACATAAGTCTGGGGCGTCAGGGCCAACAAGCGCGCTTTGTCGGCGGGGGGCAAGTCCAAAGCCTGCACAAACTCGTGCAGGGCGTCCTGCGTGATGCCCGCCCCGCGCGTCAGCGCCTTGAGCTGCTCGTAGGCATCCCGAAAGCCCGATGCCTTCATCACGGTCTGAATAGGCTCCGCCAGCACTTCCCAGGCGCTGTTTAAGTCCCGGCTCAGAGCGTCGGGATTGACTTCCAGACCCGCGACACCACGCAGCGCGCTGTGCAGGGCAAGAAAAGAATGGCCGACAGCCGTGCCCAAATTGCGCAGTGTAGATGAGTCGGTCAGGTCGCGCTGCATCCGGGACACAGGCAATTTAAGGGCAAGGTGAGTCAAAAGGGCCGTGCTGATGCCCATATTGGCTTCCGAGTTTTCAAAGTTGATAGGGTTGACTTTATGCGGCATCGTCGACGAGCCGACTTCGCCGGGCACGACTTTCTGCTTGAAGTAGCCCAGCGACACATAAGCCCAGATGTCCTGGTCAAAGCCCAGCGTGATGGTGTTGAACCGGGTGAGGGCATGGGCGATTTCCGCGATATAATCATGCGGCTCGATCTGTGTAGTCAAAGGATTGTGGGTGAGGCCCAGGCGGGAAACCAGCGTATGGGCGATCTCTTCCCAGGGGGCGTGGGGGTACGCGGCGAGATGCGCGTTGTAGTTTCCCACCGCCCCACTGAACTTGCCCAGATAGTCCATCTTGCGGATCTGGCTGAGCTGCCGCTGCCAGCGCCGGACAAACACGGCCAGTTCTTTGCCCAGGGTCGTGGGCGAAGCGGCCTGACCGTGAGTGCGGGCAAGCATCGCCAAAGTGCGTGTGTTTTCGGCAAGTGCAGACACGCGGGCGACAAACTGCTCGGCCAGAGGCAGCCACTGCTCCTGGATGCCACGGCGCAGCATCTGTCCGTAGGCCAAATTGTTGATGTCTTCCGATGTGCAGCAAAAGTGGACAAGCTCTTTGACATCATCCAAGCTGGTGCCGTCGAGCTTGCCTTTGATGTAATATTCTACGGCTTTGACATCGTGGCGCGTGACAGCTTCAATGTCTTTGACCCGGCCTGCCTCTGTTTCATCAAAGCCGGTGACCAGGGCAATCAGGAGTGCGTCTTCGGCATTGGTTAAGGGCCGCACGGCAGAAATCTCAGGACGCTCTGCCATGAGCCGCAGCCATTCCACTTCCACCTGTACGCGGTAGCGGATCAGGGCGTACTCGGAGAACTCAGCAGCGAGTGGCTGCGTCTGCGAGGCGTAGCGTCCATCCAGCGGCGAAATCGCAAGTATCGACATGCGTGTGTGGTTCTTCTTTCGTGCTTAACTGGGGGCGCGTCAGTGCAATTTGATGAGCGGGGCAATGCGCGCAAACTTCTTGGGGCCGATGCCGCCGACGCTCATCAAATCTTCGGCTTTTTGGAAGCCGCCGGTTTGCTGACGGTAGCCGACAATGCGCCCCGCCATGGCCGGGCCGATACCGGGCAGCTCCTGCAATTGCTCTGCTCCCGCCGTGTTGATGTTGACCTGGCCCTGCGAGGCCGAGACCAGCTTGGCGGGTTTGCCTGCTCCCATGTCTTTCGCCCCTTTGCCGCCCTTTGCCGATGCAGGCGCACGGGCCGTCTTGACCGTCACAGGCGCAGATGTAGGCGCAGGCACGAACGCGGCTTCTTTAGGCGCGGAAGCAGCTTCAACAGCGGCCGCTTTGGTCGGCACGAAGATTTTCTGGCCGTCATGGATCTTCGCGGCTAAGTTGACGGCGTTTTCATCGGCGCTGGCCGTGGGGCCGCCGGCGGCTTTGATGGCATGCCAAACACGGCTGTCAGGTGAGAGTTGATACAAAGACGGGCGCTTGACTGCTCCGGCCACATGCACATAGATCAAGGCGGGCGCTTTAAGCGTCGGTTTGGGTGCCGGAACCAGACCGGGTGCGGGCAAATTCGGGGTGGCGACGGCAGGCGGCGGCGACAGGGGCACAGGCGCGGGCGGAACCGATGCCGCCATATTAGCTGCCCCACCGGGCGGGTTGATAACAATGGGCGTGGACGCGGCGCGATGCGTGTTCACGAGGCCCACCATGACGGCGACCAGTGCGACAACGAGGACGGCAATGATGGCGCGGTGGCTTTGCGGGTTCGGCATGGCGTGGGTTCTCCTGGAAGGCTTTGCTTGTGCAGCGTCTCCCCGGACGCGGCTATCCGGCGACGATGTTGACGAGTTTGCCCGGCACGACAATGACTTTGCGGACGGCAAGCCCATTTAACAGTTCTTGGATACGGGGGCTGGCAAGCGCCATGGCTTCCAAATCCGCGCTGCCCATGTCGGCGGGCGCGGACAGCTTGTCGCGCACTTTGCCGTTGACCTGCACGATCAAGGTGATCTCGTCTTCTTTCGCCACTTCGGGGTCGGAGTGGGGCCATGGGTGTTTGTACAAAAACCCGGTCAGGTCCAAGCCTTCTGTCCACAGTTCATCGGCCAGGTGCGGCGCGATAGGCGACAGCAATAATACCAGCATTTGCAGGCTCTCGTCCAGGGCGGGGGAGCGTTCGCCTTGCGCCGTGTTCACGGTCTGGGCGATGTCCGAGATCATATTGACCCACTCCATCAAGGCCGCCACTGCCGTGTTGAAGCGAAAGTTCTCTAAATCCTCCCGTACTTTGGCGATTGTCTGGTGGGTCTTGCGGCGCAGGGCGCGGCGGGCCGGGTTGTTTTCATCCGTGCCTGTGTTCAACTTTTCGGGCCAGTCCGGGGTAAAGCCCTGCCCGTTTTGAGCCACCAATCGGTACACGCGGGCGAGGAACTTGGCGCTGCCTCGGATGGCTTCTTCCGACCATTGCACGGCTTCCTCAAACGGCGCGACAAACATCTCATATACGCGCAGGGCATCCGCGCCGTACTTTTCTGCGGCCTCGTCGGGCGTGACGACGTTGCCCATGCTTTTGCTCATCTTGGCCCAGCGGTAGACGATCTGATCCTGCGGGTACGTGCCCCGCTCATCGAGTTTAAGAGGCACCCAGTCTTCAATCTTGTCTTCGGCTTCTCCCTCGCCGTCATCGCCCTGGCCTGGACGGCGGCCCGGCGTGTTGGCAAGCATCATGCCCTGGTTGTGCAGGCGCGTGAACGGCTCTTCAAACCCGATCAGCCCGGCATCGTACATCACCTTGGTCCAGAAGCGCGCGTACAGTAAATGCATGACGGCATGCTCTGCCCCGCCGACATACATATCCACGGGCAGCCAGTAGTCTATCGATGCGCGGGAAAACGGCTCGGCGGGGTTGTGCGGGTCAGCGAAGCGCAGAAAATACCACGACGAGCACGCAAAGCCGGCCATGGTGTCGGTTTCCCGGCGCGCAGGCTCATGGCAGATGGGACATGTCGTGTTGACAAACTCGGGGATCGCGGCAAGCGGCGACTCGCCTGTCCCGGTCGGCTGGTAGTTCGGCACGTTGGGCAGCGTGACGGGCAGGTCTTTGTCCGGCACGGGCTGGGCGCCGTGCGTGGGACAATGGATAATGGGAATGGGCACGCCCCAATAACGTTGACGGGACAGGAGCCAGTCGCGCAGCTTGTACGTGATGACGGCTTTGCCATGCCCTTCCTTTTGCAGCCACGCGCTGACCTGGCCGATGGTGTCTTTGGTGGGCGGCAGGCCATCAAACGGCCCGCTGTTTGTCAGGACGCCGGTTTCTGTTGTCGCGCGCGTCAAGCTGTCCCCGCTGACTTCCCGGCCTGGTTCCTGGTACACGGGGACGATGGGCAGGCCGAACTTGCGCGCAAATTCAAAGTCGCGCTGGTCGTGTGCGGGCACGGCCATGATGGCTCCCGTGCCGTAGCCCATCAGCACATAGTCTGCTGCCCAGATGGGAAGAGGCTGGCCGTTGACCGGGTTTACAGCGTAGGCTCCGGTCCAGACGCCGGTCTTTTCGCGCCCTTCCGCCTGGCGGTCGATGTCGGTCTGCCGCTGCGCCCGTTCTTTGTAGGCTGCAACGGCTTCTTTTTGTTCGGGCGTGACAATGTCATTGACCAGGGGATGCTCCGGGGCCAGCACGAGAAAGGTCGCGCCCCACAGCGTATCGGGCCGCGTGGTGAACACGGTGATGACAGCGTCCGAAGTGGAGGACGACTGAGATTGAACCGCAAAGCGCACTTCGGCCCCTTCGGAGCGCCCGATCCAGTTGCGCTGCTGATTTTTGATGCCGTCCGGCCAGTCCAGCCCGTCCAGGTCGGTTAATAATCGGTCGGCGTAGGACGTAATCTTGAGATACCACTGCGGAATAAAACGCTTTTCCACCAAGGCCCCCGAACGCCACCCGCGCCCGTTGACCACTTCCTCGTTGGCAAGCACGGTCTTGTCCACGGGGTCCCAGTTGACGGGCGCGTCTTTGCGATAAGCCAGCCCTTGCTTGTGAAGCAGCAAAAACAGCCACTGCGTCCAGTGATAATACGCCGGGTCGCTGGAATTGACTTCGCGCTCCCAGTCGTAGCTCAGGCCGATCAACTGCATCTGGCGCTTGTACGTGTCGGCAAACTCGCGCACCATGCCCGCCGGCTGACGCTGACGCTTGATGGCTTCGTTCTCCGCCGGCTGCCCAAACGCATCCCAGCCCATCGGGTGCAGCACGTTAAACCCCTGCATGGATTTTAATCTCAAAAACGCATCGTTGGGCGCATAGTTCTTAAAGTGCCCCACCGACAAACCCGCGCCGCTGGGATAGGGAAAAAACTCCAGGCCGTAAAACTTGGGCTTGGCGGGGTCTTCAGCCGTGCGATAAAGAGCCGCCTTGGCCCATTTCTCCTGCCATTTATGTTCAATCGTGCGAAAATCGTAGCGTTCGTCCAGTGGCATCAGCGGTCTTTCCTGCATTGCTTGCGTGGGTAAAAGTGCCGCGATTATACCCGATTGCCCGCCCGCTCGTCTTGGAAGCTGTGGGAGTGCCCGCCCATTGCTTCCGTGTTCCCCGCTTATTTCCCCCGCTGACCAACGACGGAACGATTTGCTCCGTCGTCGGTGGACGCTTACACAGCCAGGAAGACACCGGAGAAACACCATCGGAACACGCTACACGGGGTAGACCGTGGGCCAGCGAAAGGGAACGCCGTGCGCGGTGAGTGTGGCTTGAAACGCTTCCAAATGCTTGGCATCGGCGCGGACTTGTCGGGGCGGCACGGCGTGTTGTAAACAGTAACAGGCCAGCAGGCCCGAAGCCTCGCCGATGGCCCATTCGACGGGGTGCAGGCGATATGCGCCATTGGTGATGTGGGTGACGGCGAGGTTCTTGCACGCAGGCAGCAAGTTCTCCAAACGCACGGGGAGGAGCGCGCCGAGAGGAATTTGGAACGGGTGGCAGCCGATGTCGACAAACGTATCGCCGTCAGTCGTGGGGTGCAGGTCGATGCGGTAGCAGCCGATGCCCACGCTGTCGGGGTAGTCGCGGGCGGACGGGCGGAGGCCTGCGGCGATGTCTTGTTCCACGACGCGGGTTTCCCCAATGATGCGCCGGGACTCGCGGACATAAATGTGCTGGGCCAGTCCACTTTCCGTGCCGACAAGGTCGGGACGGAGCCTCAGGCCGGGGTAGCCTGCGCCGCTGCCGCCCGCGTGGGGGGCTTCGGTTTGCAGCCAGTACAGCAGGGACAAGCTGAGGGCGGATGCTTCGGCAAGGGCATCGGGACGGGCGTTGAGGATAGGGCTTCCTGCGCCCGATGGGGCATCGTCATCAAACAAAGGCTTGAGCCAGTAGTCGTTCATGGGCCAGTTGACCAGGCTGATTTCGGGGGCGTCGGGGACGAACTGGCGGCGCGCGCGCAGTCGTCGGTAGTGCCAAAGCCCTTGCTGGCCCCAGACATAATCGCCCTGCGGCGTGAACTCATCGGGGGCGTCGCCGGGGCCGAAAAGGGTGTGCGTGCGGGGGAGGTTGGTAAACGGGTGCAGATCAGTCCAGCCTAATAATAGGCCGGGCCAGAATGCGGGCGTGTACGCGCGCCAAAAGTCATACGTGGCGGGTTTGTCAATGGTGTGGTCTTCGCCAGGGTGGTAGGACACGGCGAAGCAGTGGGTCGCACCCTGCTGCGCCTGCGGACGAGCGGGTCCGGGGCGGGCGTGCGGCTCATTGGTATCGTCCCGGCTTTCGGCTCCGACTGTGTATTCGGTGTGGGTCAGGGGCAGCAGGTCGCCGGTTTCGGTGGCATCCAGCACAAACGCGGCGGAGTATTCGCGCGTTTGTGCTGTGTCCAAAGAGAAAATGGAGACGCTTGTCACGCGGTCGTTTTGCACACTGGCATCGGCAGGGACATGGCGCGGGAGCAGCGTGACCAGGCCGCTGGAAACAAACGGCGCGAGCATGGCTTCGAGAACAGCGAGGGCGACGCCCGGCTCATGGCACAAGCGCGACACGTAACCCAGGCCGGGGTTGAGCAAAGGGTTGGCGCGGGCCTCTGCCGTGAGGGGGAAGAAGTCGCGGTAGTATTGGCGGACACCTTCGCGAAACGCGCGGTAGGAACGCGTACCGCCGTGGGTCTCGATCCACGGGTTTTCATCGGGCGGCACGGCCTGCGCTGTCAACTGCCCGCCGACCCAATGGGTGGGGTCAGTCAGCAAAACGTGTCGTCCGCTGCGGGCGGCAGCGAGGGCGGCAGCGACACCGCCCACGCCCGCCCCGCAGATGATGATGTCGAAGTGTGTCATGGGGGAATTGTACCAACAGTGCGGGGCGAAGCGCAATGCGTGGCGCGATGCCAGGCCATTATCTTAGTTTCGCGAGCCATGCATTTGCCTGCCGAGGCGACTGAAAACGCAGAACGCGCAGGTGCCTGTATTCAGGCCGCGCAAGCTGGGCGGGAAACTGCCGCTTCTTGCGACTATGAGAGGTCAGGCACCACAACAAGATCGAGTCACGGGAAAGGGTGCGTGTCCATGTCTCCTGATTACCCCCCCAAAGCGGCTTGCGGGAAACGATGCGCCCCAGAGTGCGGCGCAGCAGGTGGGCAAAAGTGAGAGGGAGCGGATAGTCCAGCCAGACAACCGTGTCGGCGCGCGCCCAAATCAGCGGGCGCACGAGGGAATAACCGCCTTCCATGACCCACTGCTCGCCGCGCACGGCCTCAGCCACCCGATGCTGAAAGTCCGCCGGGTCAATGGGTGTCCAATCGCCGCGTTCCTAGTGGATAGCATCCAGTTCAATATGCGGCACGCGCAGGCGTTGGGAAATCTGCCGCGCGAGTGTGGTCTTGCCTGACCCGCTCGTGCCGATGACGGCGATGCGGCTGAGTGGATGGGTCATGTGTGGATGCCTGTTGTCAGCGGGTACGCTGGCGCAAGATCTCAAAGGACAAAATGGCGGCGGCGGATGCGGTGCCGAGGGCGTGGGAGGCGGTTCTGCCGTAGGGAATGCGCAGGCGAAGGTCGGCCTGCCCCGCAAAGGAGCGCGTGATGCCGCGCTTTTCGCCGCCAATCAGCAGAAACAGCGGCTGGGTCAGGTCGGCATCATACAAAGATATCGTGCCGTGCGGGGCTTCGTCGGCGCAGGCAATCGCCAGACCTTGCTCCCGAAAAAACGCGGCGGCAGCTTCGGCTGTTTCTGCAATCGCGGTCGAAATCAGCTCGGACGCCCCCGCCGACGCCCGCGCCACCACGCCCGCAGCGGACATCCAGTTGCGGGGCCGCACGACCAGGCCGTCCGCGCCCGCCGCCCACAGGCAGCGCACGGACTGGCCAAAATTGAACGGGTCTTCCACGCCGTCGATCATGGCGATAAAAGTGGGCCTGGAAGCTGGCAGCAGCGAATCCAGGGAGGCAAAGCGGCGCGCGCCGACAGTCGCCGCAACCCCGCCGTGTGTTTTCCCCTGGACAATGGCGTCCATGTCGTCGGGGGCTAGGCGGCGAATAGGGATATTGCGCGCGCGCGCGCCGTGTTCCAGGGCACGGATGGCAGCGTCATGCTTGCCTTCGCGCAGCAGCAATTCGCTGATTTCGCGGCTGCCGGAGCGCAGAGCGGCCTGCACGGAGATGTGGCCTTCCAAAAGGGCCTGATTGGGGGGTAGGGGAGCAATGAGCATCTAGGCTTATGATACCCGGCGGAGGCAGGCAAAAAAAGGGCCGCAGCTTATGGGCCGCGGCATACAGAGAGGGAATGAGCAGTGGGAAGTTTCGCAACCTCAAGCCACGAACCAGAGTATGGAGCATACGTGTTCAGTTATTATTAAGACGCGGTTAAGTTTTGGTGAAGAAGAATCGCTTTGCTTTTGGCCGGTAAGCCGAGGGTTTTATCCCGCTGGCAGTGGATGAAGCCATGTTCTGCGGACATAAGAACCTCTGTTTTGCGCCTGAATGACGGTTCTTGCTTCCTGCCAGGGGTTTGGCAGTATGATAAGAGAAGGATTATTTTATGATGAACCCATTTACTTTTGACGCCGACGAACAAGCCGTAGTGTATTGTTTGTTAATCGCGGATCATATGGTTAAGTTCTTTGGCATAACCAAAGGAGAAGCAATTGGACGAATAGATAAAGCCTATGCTGGTCAAACGATTACAGGTGAACTAGATTGGATTTACCATTGGGTGCCGGAAGATTTAGCCAAAACCATTTACTACGGCCCAAACGCCTATTGGTGGATAAGTGAGGAAGGATTGAAACCAGTACCATACCCATGACATCGGGGCAGAAAGCATGGCAGGTACACTGCCTGAACGGGGCGAATATACCCTCAGCGGAGGGCATCAAAGACATTATGAAAAAAGCGCTCATTACAGGCATCACAGGGCAGGATGGGTCATACCTGGCCGAATTGCTTCTGGCGAAAGGGTATGAGGTTCACGGCATCATTCGGCGCGCATCGACATTCAACACAACGCGCATTCAGGGCATCTACGAAGACCCGCATATCAACGGCGTTCATTTGTTTCTGCATTACGGCGATCTAGCTGACTCGACCAATCTGATCAAGTTGCTGTATCGCATTCAGCCGGACGAAGTGTACCACCTGGCCGCGCAGACTCATGTGCGCGTTTCTTTTGACATCCCCGAATACACGGGCGACATCACAGCATTGGGCACGGTGCGTCTGCTGGAAGCCATCCGCGAAACGGGAGTTGCCTCCAAGTTTTACCAGGCCGGCAGCTCGGAAATGTTCGGCAAGGTGCAGGCCGTACCGCAGACCGAGACAACGCCCTTTTATCCGCGCTCGCCGTACGGGGCGGCAAAACTGTACGCGCATTGGGTAACGATCAACTACCGCGAGTCCTACGGCATGTTTGCGTGTAACGGCATTTTATTCAACCACGAGTCTCCGCGCCGGGGGGAAACGTTCGTGACCCGCAAAATCACGCGGGCAGTCGCGCATATCCAAGCGGGTTTGCAGAACAAATTATTTTTGGGCAATCTAGAAGCGCAGCGCGACTGGGGCTATGCCAAGGAATATGTGGAAGCCATGTGGCTAATGCTCCAGCAGGATGCACCGGATGATTACGTGGTCGCGACAGGCGAAACGCACTCGGTGCAGGACTTTCTGGAAGCCGCCTTCAGCCATGTCGGCCTGGATTGGCGCCAGTACGTTGCGATTGACCCTAAATACTATCGTCCCGCCGAAGTGGATTTACTGGTGGGCGACGCCTCCAAAGCAAAAGAGAAACTTGGATGGCAGCCACAAACCAAGTTTCAAGACCTGGTTAAACTGATGGTGGATGAAGATGTCGCGCTTCTCAACCGGCAAAACACGCGCCCCGTATATGTGCTTTATTAACAAAGGGTTAAAATATGCCATTGAACTTCTTTGATTAGGGAACAAAGATAGCGGAAAGACCCTCAAAGAGCAGCAACAGATCAGCAAATGAGCGGCCATAATAAGGCTGCTTGGGAAAAGTGCGAGCACAAAAGGCTTGTAAATTCCGTGCTGTTGCCTTGTTCCAGTCGGATGAAGGGTTCATTTAAGCATTCATGGTTCCCCTAAGAAAAACCAAAAGCGGCAGCGGGTCTCCTGCTGCCGCCACAAATTCCAATGCCTCAAAGAAACGTTTCCGTGTGTGGGAAAGCCCCGCCCAAGAAAACGGCATTATCCGCTCGCGCGTGGGTATTCAGCGTGTTCAGCGGGCGTGCGACATCCTGCTGTGCCTGACCCTGCTGGTTCTGTTCCTGCCCGTCTTCTGTGTCATCGCCCTGCTTGTCCGC
>JAABUZ0100000170.1_pt1 | contig 169397 bp, 157 predicted proteins | sample 5562091 | NCBI WGS metagenome assembly JAABUZ01 (sample SAMN12813069, study PRJNA571459) | rock metagenome | isolation source: Antarctica rocks | place: Antarctica: Victoria Land, Linnaeus Terrace sud | collected 2015-12-21 | reverse complement strand
ACCAATCATTGGGTTATTTGACTCCTGCTGCTGTCTATTACAACCACTGAAACCATGCAACCATGAATTGTTGAGTTCTCTCTTACTTACAGGCATTTTGTGTCTTGACATTGGGGGATACCATACACCACCTAGTAGACAGCAACATCTATTATCCTAATCTATTTTGTGAGATAAATCTATTTTTATCATCTAAAAACTCTATATATAGCGGTTTATGAAGTTTCTGATTTGTAACAACGAGTAACGCATCATTTTCCAACTGACTTACAGAAACAAATCCGTGACTATCCTTGAGGCGTATAGCAGTGACCTGTACCTCATTTGGCAAAACTACAATTCCAATAAAAGAACCATGAGGATATGAATATCGAATATACGCTATCTGGGGAGGTGATTTCTGAGGAAGGTCTATAGTTGGAGTTCCTCCCATCATCATAAAGCCAGAAAATTTCCATACCCTAGCTTCAGTTTGACGAACAACCATACATGCATAGATTTGCTGCTGGTCCAGGCTAATATACTTGACGATGTAGATGATGGACTGAGTTTCCCTGTAGATGATGGACTGAGTTTCCCTATATTCCTTCAAAATAGAGATAGAGCCAGGTTGAGCTACGTTGTCTTCATGTTTTGATGAATCAAGCAAATAGCTCACAATAATTTCTTGAGGATCTTGCGCTTGCATAGAGCATCTCTCTTTCTACCTTAATGGTAATTATACATGAAGTGACCATTTTTTGCTACCCGGTCTAAAATCAAGCAACTCTTGTGGGATGATACTATACCCTAAAAAACCTATACTACTATTGCAACTTTGCTTCCCCATAGCAGAATATCATACCAGTGATTGATTCACGTACAGCAAGGGTTCTTTAGATATATTTTAGCCCTCAGACTAGGCAACGGTTAGGAATAGCAGCATTACAGAATATAGTCTAACGAGACGTTCCTGCGAACGATGCAGCCGTGAAGTAGTGTCGCCTCACGGCTGCATCGTTCGCAGGAACAATTTAGTTGCTCCTTTTTCGAGCGTCACTAAGCCGCTATGAAGTAATCTGACCCTGTGGCTACAGGTCCACTTTGTAGATTTCCACTAGCTGATATGTAAATTGTAACTTGATCCGGAGCAAATTCACTCAGCTGCGGAGCAGATGTAAACTGATGCCGAGCAATTTGGGGATTCGATTCATAACATGTTGATACAAAGTGTGCGTCATCAAGAAAGAGAAAAGTGGCACCAACATTAATCTGGTCCATATTCCCCATTAACTCTGGACTTTCATCAATCAAAGTACCAGCACAATCAACTTGAAAGTTTGCAATCCACCCACCTCCTTTAAGAAGAGTGCTGGTACAGCCATTTCTAACACGGGCAGTAACGTCATAAGAAAGTGAGCTTGGGCTTCTCGTCGTATTTGAGGTACCCCCCAATATAGTGAGGCAGTTAGTTGGGTAAGCTCTTGGCCCAGTAGTCCGATCAAGTGAAGCGGCATGAGCTTTTCCACTGGTAAAGGCGAAGACAGACAGTAAAAGAGCTAGAATTCCAACAAGGGATAGAGTTTTACGGAACATCGAAAGTTCTCCTTTGTGTTTACAAGGAGTTATCCCATGCTATACTAAGCATGCGGTAACAATCGCACATGATGTTCTGTCTAGGGGTTCAATCTGAGTCAGGGCATCATGCTATTTTTTGTTTATCGCCAAACATACGGTAAGTTCGCTTGTAACGCCCAACTTGAAATTACTTCTTTGTTAAGACGCTACATATATTTGCTCCATTCCTCCTCCCTTGCTTTCGTTCTGTTTCTAACTCTATACTTCAATGCTTTCCGTGAAGTATCTTTTTGTGTACACTCCAATAGTACATGAGAACAGCGCAAAACGGTGAGAGGGAAACAGGGTATGTTTTTAGGGGGAAATCACCCCTATTTTTAGGGGTGGTTTTAGGAACACGACAAAATATGGGGTCTTCCTCTATAGTTGAAAGGAATATCCCATATTTCCCTCTACCGGAGATACGTAAGCTCTCTTCGTGTATGCCAAACGTCACAAAGGCAGCAAAATATAACCACGCTTTGTGACTCGACTTATGTAAAGCTCAGCACGACGCAATTTACTACGAAGTTTGTCAATGTATTTATCCAAGTTGGCCTGACTCCACGGATCAATGCTATAGCCAAGCACATCATTGACTAACGTATCGTCTTTTACAGGCTGACCTGATAGAAGGGGGAGGAGTACCTTGTACTCGTTGGGCGAAAATGATAGTACTATGGTAGTATCTATCACCACTATTTTACGTTCATCACAACGCTGAATACTATGACCGCCAATCGCTGGACTTTCTATAAAGTCTGAGGAAGACATGGAACGTTCCCTTTCCTACGAAACGCACTAAAGGGCCGATTTCGCCTAAAGAAATGTTATGAGAAGGAATGCGAGGAGAAACCTTTTGTTCTCTATTCAGAGGTCCATATACAAGAATACCTGTAGATATGGATGTTTGTCAAGGGAAAGATGTGAAGATGGAGTGAAAATATCTAAGTGGAAGCAGAACTTGGTATCAGTCTTGCAACCTTGCGAGAGCAACATCCTTGCCTATACATTGATGCTGTGCATGCGCTTATCGCAGCACAAACCCCGAGTTTAAGGGCTTATTGCCCCATTTAAGTAAAGTATCATGATGAAATAGAAAGCACCTATCTCGAATGTAGATAGGTGCTTTCTATTGAAGGAGAGCGTAAGGAATACACCTCAGAAATGGGTATCCAGTATTGGTTAACTAGCAGCTTTCACACTGTTTGCAAATCCACTCTCATTTGTATTTGGAGAAAGTTGAACACCATTTGGCACGATTGGTTTTACCTGGTTATTTTCAACAAGAAATCTTCCCGTTGGTCCACCTGTAACACGATATTTACCCGGACTATATTCTGTGAAAAAGAGTATAACATGTTGACCAACTTGATACAAAGGATCATCCTCTATCACATGTGTTGTGCCGTTATAGTTTCCCCCATTCTCATGAAAGAGAATGGTTGGAGGAACAGTCTTCTGAGAATGTGCATTCCAAAAAACACTTTTCACAGTCAGTGTTACATCTGAGTAAATCATACTTCCATCACCTGGCTGAACAGCACTCCAATGTGCGCGATATCTCCGCTTACAGCAAAATCAGCATGATACTTCAGATCTTTGAGAGAAGTATAGTACTGCGCCCAGCTTGCCTGCGTCGTAACGGTTTGACTTCCACCACAACCACACAAACAGAACGACAATAAAACTACAACTCCTACAAAAACCAATAAACTGTTGCGTTCCTCGGAATGAATTCGATGAACCATACTTTTGTGATATGTAAGAAGTTTCATGTACTTGTTCCTCTAATTCCAATTTCCGCTTTTTAGGGACCTTCTCTTGAGTATCCCTTCCTTTACAAAGAAGACGGATTATCCATCGTGTTAGTTCCAATATCATTATGTAAGGTTAGCTCGTCTAATAGGCGCAAAAAAGGGAGTGGAAAACAGGGTATGTGTTTGCTGAGTGATGTTGCATTGTATTTGACTCAGGTATGCCTCAGAAATGACCTTCCCTCAAGGGAATATTGAAGGCATAATGAGACTTGGCGTTCCAGACAACGATCTCTGTTCGGGAGGCGTTGCTGAGCATAGCAGGTTGTTTCCTTCGCCTGAAATGCCACAACATACAGAAGGGAGGATTCATTCAACCAATGGAGAGAGCAATTTTATGCAGAAAAAGCGTTTTCTTTTTTCTATCTTTTGCATTACTCTACTGCTTGCAGTGGGTGCTATCAGCTCAATCAAAGTGCTCAATAAGCCCCCAGTGCATGCTGTCGCTGCCGATAGCATAGTCACAACCGACAGCGCAAGTATTGGTAGTACTCAAGGTTCCTACCCTGGCAAGGGACTTAATTTTGGGCAGCTCTTTGATAATAATGGAAATAGTAACCTGAACGAGGCCCAGATGCAACAGATCGAGAAAACTGGTGCAAAGTGGCTTCGACTGGACTTCTTCACAAACCCTTTCATTAAGAAGAGCAATGGGCAAGTGGTTCATGACCGCTACGGCAACACCATACTTGATACCAAAGCCTTCTTTGCTGCTTATGATCCTCTTGTGACCGCCTTAACGAGCAAACACCATATACAACTCATCGGACTTCTGGGTCCCGGTTTCGTTGCTGATAGTAATCAGAAGCAATGGACCACCAACAATATTGAGCATGCTGCTACTGAATGTCCACCGTATGTACCCGACTGCTTAGCCGAGACGAAAGGAGACAATCCCTTTATCGAAGCATTTGCAGCACAAGCTGGACAGGTGGTGGATCACTTCAAGAACAGTATCCACTATTGGGAGGCGTGGAATGAGGCTAATGCCTATGATTCCAGGCAAGGGCTTGATCAGGGTGGTACTTTTCTATACCCATCTAACTTTGCAGCTCTGTTGAGTCGAGTCTATATGCGTCTCCGCCCCGATCATATCCTCCTGATCAGCGGAGGACTTCTCGCATTCAACATTGGCAAGGCACGCTACTCTGGTGCTGACTACTTGGCGCAGACCTATCAAATGGGCATCAACAAAGAGGATTGGACGAATATCAAAGCTCGTATCAACCAATACCCGCTAGATGCTGTTGGTCAGCACATCTACATTCTCCAGGGCAGTCAGATCACTCCTGCAGACATGAAGCCGTACCTGCAAGAGCTACGAGCCGTGTACACTAATCCGAAATACCAGGATGGTAGACCGCGTGACACCATTGTCACAGAGGTCGGCTGGAGCACACAAAAGGACGCGCAAGACGAGGGAGCCGTGTCTCTCAAAGTTCAGGCAGTGAACCTTAAAGCGGCCTTCGACGCTGCAAAGGATCCGTCGAATCACGTTGCTATGATGCTCTGGTTTCGCTATCAGGATCAACCAGGCTTCACATCAAAAGGTATCTTCGATAAGAACGGGCACCCAAAACAACCTACATGGCTTTTCTTTCGGCTTGTATAAGAACCGTTCTTGCATTGGTGCATCCATGAAAAAACATGAGGTCTTCCTCTATAGCCAGAGGGAGACCTCATATTTGCCTCTACCAGAAATACGTAAGTTATCTTCGTACTCTTGTAGGGGTTTGTCTGGCGAATTTTATTGACATTAATCCAACGCCTGGGCCTCTTCAACCGCATAGCCCTCGGCACGCAATCTTCGCAGTAGCTCCTCGCATTGGGCATGGTCGCGGGTTTCGAGCGTGATGGTCTCTTCGCGCTGCATGATGGGGAGGCGGCTGGAGATGCGCTGGTAGCGCACGTCGATGACGTTGATACGCATCTCGGCGACGATGTTGAGCATACGCATCAGTTCGCCGGGGCGGTCGGTCAAGCGTGTGTGAATGACGAAGTAGCGACCAGCGGAGGCGAGACCGTGTTCGATGAAGCGACTGACGAGATTGATGTCGATGTTACCACCTGTAAGGGGTACCAGCACTTTCTTACCTTTGAGTTGAATGGCTCCACTCATGAGCGCGGCCAGTCCTGCCGCACCTGCTCCCTCAACCAGCATTTTGCAGCGTTCCATGAGCAACAGTACGGTGTTGATAATGGCTTCGTCGTTGACGAGCACAACATCGTCCACCAGCTTTTCGATGATCGAGTAGGTCAGGGCGCCGGGGCGTTTGACGGCGATACCATCGGCAATTGTGGTGATAGCAGGGAGCGTGGCTACACCGCCTGTATCGAGAGAGGTGCGAATGCTGGGGGCACCAGCCGCTTCAACGCCGATGATGGTGATGTCGGGTTTGAGAGCGCGGGCGGCAATCGCGATACCGGAGATCAGGCCGCCGCCACCGATAGGAACCACAATCGCGTCGGCATCCGGCAGGTCGTTGAGCATTTCCAGACCGAGCGTGCCTTGACCTGCGATAATATCAGGATCATCGAAGGCATGAATATAGGTGGCACTCAGTTTCTCTTGTAGTTCGAGGCAGCGTTGATAGGCGTCGTCATAGTTCGCGCCGTGCAAAACAACCTGCGCCCCGTAACCCTGCGTGGCCGTTACCTTCGCCAGTGGTGCGTTCTCCGGCATCACAATTGTACAGGGAATGCCGTACTGCGCGGCGGCGATGGCGACGCCCTGTGCGTGGTTGCCAGCAGACGCGGCGATTACCCCCGCCTGACGCTGCGCCTCGGAGAGTCGCGAGAGCTTATAGGATGCCCCACGCACCTTGAAGGAGCCGCCACGCTGCATGTGTTCTGACTTGAGATAAATATCCGCTCCAGTCATCGCCTGTAGCGTGCGCGATGGAGCTTGCATAGTATGATGAATAATCGGCTTGAGAAATTCGTAGGCTTGCCAGATATCGGCGATGCTGACGGGGGGATGACCCTCGTTCATCTCATGCGCGTCATGAATGTCGAGTGGATCGCGAGTAGTTTCTACGGTTGTATCATTTTTGGGTAAACGCATTGGTGTACGACTTCCTTTCAGTCCCTCGGCGGACGTGCCCACAGTCGTAGTGGTTACAAACCCGTGCGACATTGCCAGGGTGGTATACTGAGAATTATAACCTATATAGGTAGGGGTGGCAACTGTAGGAGCCTCATTTCATAACGCCTTTGTGCTAATCAACCAAATAAAAAGGCAAGAATTGAGAGACGGAATCAATGAATGGGAAACGCGGTCGATGGCGACGTGGGCGTTATAGAATAAGGCCCCTACATGATTCAACGCCACCAATGTTCCAGGAATTGACGAATTGTAGGGCCTTATTCTATAACGCCTGTGAGCAACACACCCATTTGGCAAGAATTGACCAACGTCACCGATGGTGGGCAAATGGTCAACGGCAACGAGGGCGTAATGAATTATAGCCCCTACAGAATCCATTGCTCCCTGTTCTCTTGCAAGGTGATTTAAAAGTCATTGAAGCCGACGTTGTTCGCATGACAGGGGCAAGCCTCCGTTCGACTATTAAATAGCCCTGGTTCTCTTGCCATATGCTTGACAATTATTCCTCCATTGTGATATATTACCTGTAACCCCAGAGATGCAAGACACGTAATCCCATAAACAGTTAGCTTTGCTCACGGAATTCCACAATTTTTGTGCGTGTCTATACTATCTTTGGTTGTTTGTTAAGCCTCATATACTCGCACAGGTAGCCCCATTACATGGTTTTGCGAACCTGTAGAAACCGAGTTGGTTTGTATCCCGTACTACAGTTAGTGCCACTTATCGTTACCAAGGGTATTTTCCAGGAGCTACTCGACAGGTAAACTTCCCAAAAACATCATTGGTTCTTCGCAGAAAGGAGAATGGGCGTATTCTTCTATAAGAATGTGTCCTGCCCCACACAACGTGAATATTGCTGAACTAGAAACAAAAACAACAACGGAGTTGCGCGATATTGCTCGCGACCTCGAACTCTCCGGTTATACCGCCCTCAAGAAACAAGACCTCGTATTCCGACTCCTCCAGGCCAACACAGAGCAGCAAGGCAACATTTTCAGTGCCGGTGTCCTGGAAATCGTGGAAGATGGCTTCGGGTTTCTGCGTCAAGAACGTTTCCTACCAGGAAATATGGATGTGTACGTCTCGCAGTCGCAAATCCGCCGCTTCGGACTTCGTACAGGTGACATGGTTTCTGGACAGGTGCGGCCACCAAAGGACAATGAGAAGTATTACGGTCTTTTGCGTGTCGAGGCGATCAACGGCATCGACCCTGAAATCGCCAAACGTCGTCCCCACTTCGATGTACTGACCCCTATCTTCCCCCGCGAAATGTTCAACCTGGAAACTGGCCCCGCCAATATCTCTGGTCGTATTGTGAACCTTGTCTCCCCCATTGGACGCGGACAGCGCGGCCTAATCGTCTCGCCACCAAAGGCAGGTAAGACGATGCTGCTGAAGTCTATCGCAAACTCGATTACCGAAAACTACACCGATGCCCATCTCATGATTGCGCTGATCGGTGAGCGACCAGAAGAGGTCACGGATATGAAACGCTCCGTGCGTGCCGAGGTCATTAGCTCGACCTTCGACGAGCCAACGGAGGCGCATACACGCGTGGCCGAGATGGTCCTTGAGCGTGCCAAACGCCTCGTCGAGAGCGGGCGTGACGTGGTGATTTTGCTCGATAGCATCACGCGTTTGAGCCGTGCCTATAACCTCGCGGTGCAGCCCAGCGGTCGTACACTCTCCGGTGGTCTCGATCCGAGCGCACTCTTCCCGCCAAAACGCTTTTTTGGTGCCGCTCGTAAGATTGAAGAGGGTGGCAGCCTGACCATCATCGCTACCGCCCTCGTTGATACGGGTAGCCGTATGGACGATGTGATTTACGAAGAGTTCAAGGGAACAGGCAACATGGAACTCGTGCTGAACCGCAAACTTGCCGAGCGTCGTGTCTATCCCGCCATCGACATCTCCCTGTCCAGCACGCGTCGCGAAGAATTGTTGCTCGATGACAAAACGCTACGTGCTGTCGTCGTCATGCGTCGTATGTTCTCGACCCTCGCCGACCAGCGTGGCCTTGAGGCAATGGAGGCACTGCTGCAACAGATGTCCAAGACGCACAACAACATGGAATTCCTGGCAACTCTTAATAAGAGCATGCTCTAATCCTTAAAACATCTGGCGTGTACGATTGATGTAACAAATTGTACACGCCAGATGTTTTTGTGTGGTGCGAAATGTAGGGACTATAATTCATTACGCCCTCGTCGCCATTGATCATTTGCCCGACCATAGAGGATGTTCTTCAATCCTTGCAAAATGGGTACGTTGCTCACAGGGCGTAATGAATTATAGTCCCTACAGACGTTGTATGATACACACGAATTGTATATTCCCACCTATATATTAAGGAGCAGATTGCGTATGAGCAACGACACCCCAACATACCAGAACTACATCGGCGGCACATGGCAGGCGTCGTATAGCGGTCAGACATTTGCTAATTACAATCCGGCAACGGGAGAGTTGCTGGGACATTTTCCGCTGTCGGACCATATCGACGTGACGGCAGCCGTTGTCGCTGCCCGTGACGCTTTTGAGCGATGGCGGCTTGTACCTGCGCCGAAACGGGGCGAGATATTGTATCGCGTCGGTGAATTGATGACGCGCCATAAAGAGGAACTGGCACGCACAATGACGATTGAGATGGGCAAGGTTCTCAAGGAGACACGCGGTGATGTGCAGGAAGGCATCGACATGGCCTACTATATGGGAGGAGAGGGACGCCGACTCGCGGGTTATACGGTTCCCGTCGAGCTGCCTAACAAAACAGGGATGGCATTGCGCGACCCGGTAGGCGTTGTGGCCTGTATCACGCCGTGGAATTTCCCGGTGGCGATTCCGACGTGGAAGATGTTTCCAGCCCTTATCGCGGGCAATACTGTTGTTCTCAAGCCAGCGGAAGATACGCCACTCAGCGCGTTACGATTGGTTGAACTGCTTTACGAAGCAGGCTTGCCAGAGGGCGTTGTCAATATCGTCTTTGGTCCAGGCAAGCCAACGGGTGAGGCACTTGTGCAGCAACCAAATGTCGATGTCATCTCGTTCACGGGTTCGACAGAGACGGGGCGACGTGTCGCGCTTTATGCGGCACGTGCGCTCAAACGTGTCTCGCTGGAACTCGGAGGCAAGAACGCGGTCATCGTCATGGATGACGCCGATCTCGACCTTGCCGTCGAAGGTATTTTGTGGAGTGCGTATGGTACAACAGGACAACGCTGTACCGCGTGTAGCCGCTTGATTGTACACCGTGCGGTGCAAGACACGTTGTTAGAGAAGCTGGTACCACGCATTCAGGCTCTGCGTCTCGGTAATGGTCTGGACGAGCATGTGGATGTCGGCCCAATCATCAACGCCAAACAACTAGCAAGGGTGCAAAATTATACCGAGATCGGTCTGGAAGAGGGAGCAGAACTTGTGACGGGCGGTGCGGTTGCCCACTTGCAAGGCGATTTGACAAACGGACATTTCTATCAACCAACGCTCTTTACAAATGTACGACCGGATATGCGTATCGCGCAAGAAGAAATCTTCGGGCCAACGCTTTCTGTGATTACAATCGATTCGCTTGACGAGGCTATTCGAGTGAATAACACGACCAAGTATGGTTTGTCGAGCGCAATCTATACACAGAATGCCAACGCTGTACAACGCGCGACACGTGATATCACCACAGGGATTCTTTATGTCAATTCAGGTACCACTGGTGCGGAGATACAATTTCCCTTTGGTGGCACACGTGGCACAGGCAATGGACATCGGGAAGCTGGTATCGCTGGCCTTGATGTGTTCACCGAATGGAAGGTGGTGTATACAGACTATAGCGGCAAGTTACAAAAAGCGCAAATAGATGCATAATAAAGACGCTGTAGAGGAATGTTGCAATATTCCTCTACAGCGTCTTTATTGTACAAATTTAACACTTCTTTTGTACAAAGACAGAAGAGTATAAAAACAAATGGAATATCTTTGATAGAACAAAGTTAGTCACAACAGTTAAACATTGAAATTAGCCAATTGGTACTATGTTTCAAGATGTTTCATTACATTTTATTATGTGTAGTGGTAAGATATGCAAGTTCCCACATCTACACGCACTCAGTGCGTTACTGAGTTGTGTGTAAATGTCGTAATGGGAACAAAACAGCATGGTAAGGGTCTGCAAGTTGTATATCGAAAGAGGATACATTGCAAACGCATCAGTACATCAGTAAGTTCTTACATCAGAACAACGGAAAGAGTCTTGTAGTCAGGGTAAGCATAGTAGCAGTGATGGCACTGCTTTTTCTGGGAGCGACACTTGGCGTGAATGTGGCGGGGGCGCATGCAAGCGCGTACAACGTCTGCTCCGGTACCGACAGAACATACATTGTTGTGGGAGGTGATACTCTGGGGGGGATTGCAGCACGCTACGGCACAAGCTGGGCGACACTGGCATCTCATAATAGTATTGCCAATCCTAACTTGATATATACAAACCAGCGAATTTGTATTCCTGGTCGGGGAACGGTAAATGCTGGCAATGGTGGTGGAACAACCACCTATGCAGCTCCCGTCATGCAAACGGCACCTGTGGCAGCCGCTGTCGCACCATCATCGAGCGCAATTGGATATAGGAATGTCTTTCCATATCCTGCTTGTACATGGTGGGCGGACCAGCGCTATGCCCAGATACATGGGTATTATGTGCCGTGGACAACAAATTCGATGGCGTGGCAATGGACGGCTCGTGCCTACAATTTCGGGTGGCGCGTCTCGTATTATCCAACGGTAGGGTCGATCATCGACCTACAGCCGTGGGTGCAGGGTGCCTACGGCGGTGGACACGTTGGCGTAGTCGAGCGGGTGCTTAGCAATGGTCACGTGATCGCCAGCTCTATGAGCTGGGGCGCGAATCCATACGCAGTCACCTACTGGCAGTTTACGCCAGGTCCAGGTGTGACGTTCATTAGCCGCTAAAAGTTCCAGCTTGCCGCGTGTGTTTGAGAGCAACGACGGCAAGCTATTAGGAACGAACAGTTATAGACCCCATGCTTTTACAAGAAGGATAGATATCTGTCGAGGTATCTATCCTTTTTCGCATCTGTGGCGTATACTCCTGTCACTTTCTATTATTACATATTTCACCTATGCTGAGAGCATTGCTAGTACCTTCTCTTCATATATAAAAAAGGGTATGCTGATATATAAGAAATTTTCTGTAGGGGCCCTTATTTATAACGCCCTTGTCCCCATCGACCACGTTTTCCAGCCATTGGGTACGTCCCTCAATGATCGCCAACATTGTGCATCGGTACGAGGGCGTTATAAATAAAGGCCAGTACAGAAATTCGTGATCTTATTTATACATAAAGACATTATGTTGCATAACAAAGAAGAGGAGATACAACAATATGAAACTACTCATTATCGGTGGTACTGGCTTTCTTGGGCAGCATCTTGTCGAGGCTGCGCTGGCACAAGGGCATGAACTCACGCTTTTCAATCGTGGACAACATGGCCCAACATTATTTCCTGACGTAGAGCAGTTGCATGGCAATCGCGATGGTGATCTTGCTGTTTTGCAAGGCCATCAGTGGGATGCGGTGCTAGACACATGTGGTTATGGGCCGCGAGTCGTGGGTGCATCGGCGCAGGCACTGGCTCATGCAACGGAACACTACACGTTCATCTCCAGTATCTCGGTCTACGCGGATTTCAGCAAGATAGGCATGGACGAGAGTGCAGCCGTCGCCACGCTTCCCAACGAAGGTGTCGAGGAGGTGACGAACGAGACATATGGCGCATTGAAGGCCATCAGCGAGCAGGCGGCGGAACGTGCTATGCCTGGTAGGACGCTGGTCGTTCGTCCCGGTTTAATTGTTGGTCCTGGCGACCCCACTGATCGCTTCACCTACTGGCCGTACCATGTCGCGCAAGGTGGTACAATGCTTGCTCCTGGCACTCCTGAGCAACAAACGCAGTTTATTGATGCACGCGACCTTGCAGCGTGGACAGTGCGAATGGTCGAACAGCATAAAGTGGGAATATATAACGCCACGGGTCCAGATTATAAACTCACTATGGGGCATTTCTTGGATACGTGCAAGGCAGAAACGGGCAGCGATGCTCAGTTTGTATGGGTCAGTGATGCCTTCATGGAGGAGCATCAGATCGAATTGCCGAACTATGCACCACAAGAGTACGCAGGTGCCAGGGCGGTCAACTGTAGCAAGGCCATTCGTGAAGGCTTGACGTTCCGACCAGTAGCTGAGACGGTGCGCGATACGCTCGTGTGGAGGGGCAAGGATGCGGAACTGAAGGTCGGGTTGAAGCCGGAGCAGGAGCGAGAGTTGTTGGGGGAGTGGGAGAAATGATGTTGGAGAGCATTGTAAAGACGTGACTATCACGTCTTTACAATGCTCTCTAGCTCATGTACTGCATCTGGCTCGGCCCGCTTAATCAATGATGGGATATGGATACGTTGCAGCAATTTCTTCGTGATGGGACGTTTCGCATCCAAAAACACTATTGAATTAAGGTAGTTCAAGCAAACAGGATCATTTAAGAAATTCGCAAGTTGTGTCGCTTCCTGTAGTGAAGAACAAGGTATAAAATAGCATGTATCATCGAGCATAACAGGGCGTCCATTGACAGGTTCAATAACTCTGAATTTTGGTACCTTGTGCAAACCAGAGATCGCTACTTTATAAGGAGCGAAAGAATAATCGCCAATCCCAAACATTGTAAATGGAGGCTGGTTTTCGTAGATGGATGATTTTCTACGCTCGAAGTATTGCTTATGTTGTGTAAGATACTGCCATAGTTGCGGAGCATGTTGTTGTAATGTGCGTGTATCTTCACCCAACTTTTTGTGTGTCACTATCACTGCTTTCTTCGGCCTTATCCTATCAAAATGAAAGAGGTCGGAACTCTTTAGCAGTGAATATACGTACTCAGGTTCAACGATAACACCTTCACCTAACTTATTCTTGAACTGACCTTCTTCATCAAAGGCAAGTTCCATCGCCGATGCTGCGTCATGTTTTACACCCTGACGCCATGTAACACTAGTCATGTTGCTACCAACAAAAATATGTGTATGAGCATCAACATCGGCTACAATATGACCATCGACAATGCCCATGATGGATTTTGATTGTGTCGCATATAAATCTTGATACACAGAAGCCTGATAGCTTGGCTCTCCTGCTCCTACCTGCACACAAAAAAGACACGCGTCAACAGCCGCATGAAACCATTTTTTTGCATCTATCTTCCATAGTGAGGCTTGTGTTATAGGAAGGTTTGCATCGTATGAATGTTGTAAAACGTTGCGAGCAACAGAGGTCTTACAAAGCAATGCTATCGTAGGTTGTTCTGCTGCAAGTTCTCGAATAAGTTTCAGCCAGATGTACTCAGCAACGTCGAAGTTCGCTTTTCCAGTGCGAGCATCGAGACCTGAAAGTCCTTTTAGATTAGTTTTTTGTGGAAGGTTCTTGCTCTCGAGTACCCCTAACCCTGCATTAGTAACCCAAGGCGGGTTGCCAACAACGAGAAGTGAGCCTTTATCCGACCACGATACATCTGTTTGAAGGTTTATATCAAAGATATTGCCTCGTTCGATTGTAATATGTAGAGATGGAGCTTGTTCGATGAGATGTCGTGCGCGGTTGACATAATGAAGTTGTATTTCTATTCCTTGAATTTCTCGCGGCGGTGCAACTCGTGTAAAAAAGCCTTCTATAAAGTTTCCTTGTCCACATGTCGGTTCGAGGACGCGCGTCCACGTTTTGCCGAGAGTATTGAGTGTCTCAAGTATTGAGGATACAAGAGGTAGCGGCGTCTGGAAATCGCCAAAATCCTTAGCCAAGCCATTCCTCCACACCTTGAATAGTTCCTGCTACTCCAATAGCTCTCCCATATGAAGATTGTGGTTGCTTAACAGAAGTTGCTTTTATGTCAACTTCTAACTCCGGGAAATCGATACCACTTGCAGAGTGCCTAAAATATAGACATATAGCTCACCTAAATATTTGTGAAATGCTTGTTCTACATATGTTCCGATTGCTTTGCCATCAGTAGCACCATAAAGGATAGGGATAGGTGTTGCGCTCAAGGTTTGAATGAACCCTTGAACTTCAGCTTTTAATTGAGCTATTTTTAGATCTTTCATGAACATCCTTGCTTATCTTTTATGGTATTTATCCTACGTTACACTGCGTCGTATGTCAATTAAACTAGTTTACATTTCTCCTCATTCTACTCTTCTCTATTAACATTTCCCCTACCTATCCTATTGGAATATTTAACGTTCCCTTAACCTATCTATAAAGCATAGTTAATGCATGAATGTTAATGTATGAACGTAAGACAACGTATGAGAAAGCACTTTGGAGTGACAGTGCCGTGAGTACTGCACATTTTCTTCATGCGGTGTATCATCTTTCGCGTTTCGTTCAAGTCTAATAGGAGAATTTCATGTCGAAGCAATGGCGTATTGCCCCAGTCGTAGCCCTCGCTCTAGCAATAATGATGCTTATTTCTGCCTGTGGTAGCACCACCGGTGGTGGTGGCAGTAGCACCCCTACAACCACAAGCAGTGGTAGTCCCCCTACCAGTGGTGGTATAGCAACACCAACAGGGGCGTATACCTGTGTTCAGGGAAGTATCACAGCAAATGGCTCAACAGCGTTACAACCACTGGCAACAAAAGTTGCTAGTCTCTACCAGAGCAAATGCTCTGGCGCACAGGTAAATGTTGGCCCCGGCGGAAGTAAAGTTGGCCTTTCCAATGCGGAAAGTGGTAGCGCACAGGTTGGTAACTCTGATGTCTTTGCATCTGCTAGCCAGACCGATCTTGTAGATCATCAGGTTGCAGTTGTTGTCTTCGCCCTTGCCATTAATCCCGATGTCAAAGGTGTAACTAATCTTTCTACGAGTCAAATTGTGGACATTTACACAGGTAAGGTCTCGAACTGGAGTCAGGTCGGCGGTCCAAACCTCCCCATTGTTGCAGTTGAGCGTCCTGCAAGCTCAGGTACGCGCGCAACGTTCAAAAACTACATTCTTACTGGACAGGTAGAGAAGCCAGCATCGGGCAAGTCCTTGACGGTAGATAGCACTGGTACAGTTGTGCAAACCATTGAGCAAACCAACGGTGCCATTGGTTACATCACCACTGGTGCCGCTTCAACTGAAGGCTCAAAGCTTACCATTTTGAACATCGATGGCGTGACACCCTCAACATCAACGGTATCGGATAACAGCTACAAGTTCTGGAACATCGAACACATGTACACAAAGGGTGCTGCAACGGGCCTAGCCGCAGCATTCATCAACTACATGGGTAGTAGCGATGCCAAATCAGCCGCTGATACCCTCAAATTCATTCAGATAGCAGGCATCCCTGCATCCGCTTTGCAAACACATCAAAAGCATTAGTCGCCGTCATGGAACGAAGCTTGATTGCTTGAATAACTTTTAGGAGTTTATTCAAGCAGTCAAACATTGCTCTACATATTGAGATTGTATAGGAGGTTTCTAATGCAAAATATGCGGACGGCTAGGCTTGCTGATCATACAGCACGAATTATTTTCTTCATTTGTGCTGTCCTTATCGTCATTGTCATCCTTGGCGTCTTTGGATTTCTTGGTTCAAATGCCTTTCGTCTCTTTTACGAACCCGGTGGCACGTCTATAGGGCATTTCTTCACCTCGACGAGTTGGGATCCGACCGGAAATAATGATCCAACGGGCAATGGTAATCCTGATTTCGGTGCATGGGGGCTTATCCTCGGATCAGTAGTCATCACAATTCTCTCCGTGATTATTACCATTCCACTCGCCTTTGGTATGGCACTGTTTTTGACTGAACTTACCCCAAGATGGCTAGCAAGAATCCTTCAACCACTACTCGAACTCTTCACTGGTATGCCTTCTGTGATCATAGGTTTCCTTGGCCTTATCACGCTAGTACCATTTATACAGAAAATAAGTGCTCCACTCACTGGTAACAGTCCAACAGGTGGTTATGGTTGGGGGGCAGCGATAGTTGTACTCGTTGTGATGATTTTGCCCACCGTCATTAGCGTTTCCGTCGATGCGTTGCGAGCGGTACCAGGAAGTGTGCGGGAAGCAAGCCTTGCACTCGGCTCAACTCGGTGGCAGATGATGTCGAGAGCAATTATTCCTGCAGCTTCGACAGGATTGGCAACAGCCGTTGTTCTCGGCATGGGGCGAGCTATTGGTGAGACACTGGCTGTAAGTTTAGTCCTCTTCGGTTCTCAGTTGCCAGATAAACTGTTTAACATACAGGTTTTCTTCCAACCCAATATCAACATTACACAATTTATTGTGAATGACTTCGGCGAAACCTCTGGCGTGTCGCGTGATGCCTATTGGACGCTCGCGTTCTTGTTGCTGGTTATCTCGTTTATCTTTATCTGCATCAGCCGTTATCTCGCTAGTAGGAGTGTCTATAAATGAGTTCATCGACATTGGTTCAGCAAACCCATGATGAGGATCGCAGCAGAGAGTACGCTCGTATCATGCGCCGCCTTCATACAGGGAACAGCATTGCTACCACCATCCTCTTGATTCTGGCGACCATCGTCACTGTGATATTTATTGGCGTCATTGTACTGCTGCTAGTACAAGGTATCGCCTATATCTTCAATCCTGCATTTTACAGCACTTCTGCGGGGGCTGGTGCTTCTATTGCCCCGGAACTGTTCAATACCGTGTACATCTTGATTCTGTCAGAAATATTCCTGGTTCCCATCTCCCTTGCAGCCGCAATCTATCTGGTCGAGTACGCTCAAGGAGGTCCACTGGTAACGATCATTCACTTTGCGGCAGAAACGCTTGCAGGTATCCCTTCCATTGTTCTCGGTCTGTTCGGAGTTATCGCATTTGTACTCTTTTTCCATTTGCACCTGAGCAGGCTTTCAGGGGCACTTACTCTGCTCTGCTTGAATCTTCCTGTAGCATTGCGTCTCTTTGAACAATCACTTGCGTCAGTGCCAAGAGAGTTACGCGAAGGTGGATTGGCACTCGGTGCGACCAAATGGCGCGTAATCCGAACAGTTGTCCTTCCTTCTGCATTGCCAGGGGTGGTAACGGGTATTATTCTTACCGCTGGTAGGGTTATTGGTGAGACTGCTGCGCTCGTCTTTACGGCGGGAGTCACTAACCCGCAAGGAGTATTTACCCTGAATCCATTGATTTCCAGTGATACCCTGACTATTCATTTGTGGTATATCAAAACACAGGGAGCAGGTAGCGTAGGTCTTTCCTCCGCTCAGGCTACAGCAGTTGCAGCCGGTTCTTCCACCTTGCTTATCATCATCCTGTTTGTAATTAACATTGCGGCTCGTAGCTTAGGCCGCTTGATCGAACGTCGCTTAACGGCAGCGTAAAGGAAGTAAGGAGCTATCTCGCTATGAACGTCCCAGCAGAATTTCCTAACAACATAAATATACAGCTGCCAGAGGGCGCAAATATCTTTTCGCGCAAGGTTGCGCGTAGCGGTCACATTTCGTATGAGGGGCGTCCCTACTTCATCAGCAAGGCTCTAGCAGGACGCTATATTCGGCTGGTGGTGCTAGCCGACCGCTTGATTGTCGATGCAGCTATCCCATTGCACAAAGAGTACCCCTTGGCGTAACATAGAAGAAGTGTTTTATAAGGAGACTTATTATGAGTATGGAACCACCCCGTCTAAATCAACAGCCGATGCAACAATTGCAAGCGGTCAATACAGCGACGGGTACACAGAACGTGAAGAACGAGTTCGAGGTGCAACAGCCGCCGCCTGCTGGTTCTCCAACAGACCTGATACATAGAAAAGTAGATGCAAGTACACTCATAGACACGAATGCACGTCCCAAGATTGATGTCGAGCATTTGAACTTCTTTTATGGCGCGAAACAAGCTTTGTACGATGTCGTAATTCCGGTACGCGAACGTCAGGTTACGGCACTTATTGGACCGTCAGGTTGTGGCAAATCGACCTTTCTACGCACCCTGAATCGCATGAACGATCTCATTCCTGGCACACGAACCGAAGGTGTAGCCATGTTTGAAGACCAAAATATCTACGATAAGAAAACCGACGTAGTATTGCTTCGTCAGCGCATCGGCATGGTTTTCCAGCGTCCTAACCCGTTCCCCAAGTCGATTTTCGAGAATATCGCTTACGGACTCCGTATTCAAGGCAAAGGTGATCGAGAGATCAAAGAGACGGTAGAACAGAGCCTACACGGGGCCGCGCTCTGGGATGAGGTCAAGGATCGCTTGAACGCTTCGGCCCTCGGCCTCTCTGGTGGTCAGCAGCAACGCCTCTGTATTGCACGCGCTCTTGCAGTCAAGCCAGAGGTGCTGCTTATGGACGAGCCTGCTTCGGCTCTTGACCCAATCGCAACACTGAAAATCGAGGAGTTGATTAACGAACTGGTGAAAGACTATACCATTGTTATCGTGACACATAATATGCAGCAGGCATCGCGTGTGTCACAGTATACAGGTTTCTTCCTGAGTGGTAAGCTTATAGAAGTATCACCAACCGTAGAACTCTTTGAGCATCCCAAGAAAAAAGAGACCGAAGACTATATCAGTGGTCGCTTCGGATAGGCCACTGGTTGGAGGCAGTTCGTGGCACGTAACATTCTCGTTGTAGACGACGAAACGGTCCTGGTAGAGACAATAGCGTATAACTTAGAGCAGGCGGGCTATCATGTGACAACGGCAACCGATGGGGCCAGTGCATTAGAGGCGGCGCGAAGCGAAAAACTCGACTTGATTATCCTGGATATCATGTTGCCTGAAATGGACGGTCTTGAGGTATGTCGCCAGTTGCGACGTGAGGGCAATACCGAGACGACGCCAATCATGATGTTGACTGCGAAAGGCGATGAGATCGACAAGGTGGTCGGTCTCGAAGTCGGAGCCGATGATTACGTCACGAAGCCGTTTGGTCGCCGCGAACTGCTAGCGCGCGTGCGTGCGCTTCTACGCCGTGCGGAATATCCTCATCCTAACGAGAACTATCCCGTACAGGAGCCAGCACAGGAGGTACCACGCCCCAGTCGTGAACTAATTGCGGGACCATTGCGTATCGATCTTGCTGGCCGTCGTGTCAATTGTCGTGGACAGGATATGGAGCTACAACCGAAACAATTTGACCTGCTCACGTATCTTGTACGTAATCGTGGTACGGTATTGACGCGCGACCAGCTACTGCACAATGTGTGGGGCTATGACTACGCAGGCGATACACGCACCGTCGATGTTCACATTCGCTGGCTACGCGAAAAACTGGAAGAGGACCCTGCGAACCCCAAACTCATCCAAACAGTACGTGGCGTTGGCTACGCTTTCCGTTGGTAAGGTAAAACAACAAGAGAGGAAACGTACTATGACAACGACAGTGCTTCTCGCAGGCGCAACTGGAATGCTCGACAGCCGAAACACGCACTATCTGTTTCAGGACATCGACGTCTCCGTGCGGCTACTTGTCCGTTCCGCCGCGCCTGGCGCAAACGTCCGAGCGTGATCAAGAAGTATTCCAACACCATGAAAAGGAGAAGGCAATGACTCAGTTTCCAACCGTCGCACATCCCTATATTGTACAAAACACCACGGCTCCTGCCTACTGGAGCGTTGGCATTCTGTGGGCAATGCTGGCAACGGGCGATCAGACCGCAGGTAGTAATTCCTTAATAGAAGAATGGTGTCCAAAGGACTCAGGGTCAGGCCCTCACTACCCAATAAGATGATGACCTTGCTTCAGCATGTGGTATGCACCTTGTTCAGGAGCCTGACGTGCTCCGGCAAACTCGTTAACAGCAAAGAGGAAGGGGCAAATAACGTCCCTTCCACTCTAAAGTGCTTACAATTGGAGTAATGTGATGCAGAAAGATACTCAACAGAACAAAACGATTTTAGTCACAGGTGCAACGGGTCAACAGGGGGGTGCCGTTGTGCGTAGTCTCAGCACTCGCGGTTGGAAGATACGCGCACTGGTACGTGATCCCGCCAAGCCCGCAGCACAGCAACTAGCGAAAAACAACATTGAACTTATAAAAGGCGACCTTTTCACGCCAGCATCGTTAGATGAAGCACTCAAGGGTGTGTATGGAGTCTTCAGTGTTCAGACCCCTGCTGATGGCGTAGGGGGCGAGATTATCCAGGGCAAATTCCTGGCAGATGCAGCACAGAAAGCGCAGGTCCAGCATTTCGTCTATAGCTCGGTAGGAGGTGCTGAGCGAGAGAGTGGAATTCCGCATTTTGAAAGTAAATGGCAAGTAGAAAAGCATATTAGAGCCATTGGCCTGCCGCAACGATCCTCCGTCCAGTCTTCTTCATGGACAACTTTGCGAGCTACTTTGGCACGCCTATCAAGCAACAAAATAAGCTGATTTTGCCCCTGCACCCAGAGACGCGTCTACAACTGATTGCAACAGAGAATATCGGAAGCTTTGTCGCACTCGCCTTTGAACAACCCACAAGCTTTATCGGCAAGGCACTCGAAATAGCGGGTGATGAACTGAGTATGACCGAACTCGCCGAGACATTCAGCCGGGTGATGAAGCGATCCATAGCGTTTGTCGAACAGCCAATGGAGCAGGTAATCCAAAGTAGTCCAGAGAATGCACTGATGATGGAGTGGTTCAACAAGGAGGGGTATCAGGCAGTTCTTCCCGCTCTGCGTGCATTGTATCCTTCGTTACTGAACGTGGAAACATGGTTACGCGAGACTGGTTGGCAAGCATAACGCTCTGCTCCTCGCTTCATTCCTGACGCTCCACGAGAGCCATACAACAAGGCATCATATGGACAGCTGATGCGTTTTTAGCGATGAGTCCTGATGTAGTGATGGCTTAAGGTCGTTCAGCCAATCTGTGGCTTCCATTCTAGAATGGATTTTCAATTTCGGGGAAGACCCAGCATCATCATCTGGCGGGGTCTGCTGCATATGTTCTCTCTTGTTGCTAAAAAGTTCCTTTTTTTGGCGTATTCCTGATGTATAGATGATGTACACCAGGAGGTACAACACATGAGTACGTTCAAGGACAAAAGACTCACACACCGTGTTTTGCTCGTCGCGCTCTCCATTCTCATTATTGTCAGTGGCATTCTATTTGTTACCTATGCTCTCAATACTTATGTTTTTCGTGCGAGTGGACCGAGTGTACCTACATCGGTAGCAGCATCGTTTGGTATAAATGTACAGCGTACCCATTTCAACTCTGATGAACATACACTCACGCCCGCAACGGTGGCACGGCTCGTTCCTGGCTGGTCCTCTTTGCCAACGGGCGGTAGCATTTTTTCATCGCCCACAGTGGTCAATGGCGTCGTCTACGTCGGCTCGCTGGATAGCAAACTCTACGCCTTTGACGCTAATGGCTGTACGAAAGCCATATGTGAGCCATTGTGGACATCGCCCTCAACGGGCGATGCCCTGTATTCCTCACCTGTCGTGGTGAATGGTACGGTTTTTGTTGGGTCGCTCGACCACAAGCTGTATTCTTACCATTAACTTTTTATTTCCCTTGCTTCTTAGCCCGTTCCATCTCTCTCAACTCGACTCGCCTAATCTTGCCCGAAATCGTTTTAGGTAACTCGGCGACAAACTCGATTTCACGTGGGTACTTATATGGTGCAGTCACTTTCTTGACATAATCTTGTATCTCAGTTGCAAGCTCAGGAGATGCTGTATAGCCCGGAGCCAGGATGATATAGGCTTTGACGACCTCACCACGCATCGAATCAGGACTGGCAATGACGGCGGATTCTGCGACAGCGGGATGCTCTTTCAACGCACTCTCGACCTCGAAGGGTCCAATGCGATAGCCAGCACTGATGATAACATCATCGGCTCGCCCGACAAACCAGAAGTAGCCATCCTCATCTTTGTAGGCACGATCACCTGTGATGTACCAGTCACCGCGAATACAGGCCGTCGTTGCATCGGGATTGCGCCAGTACTCCTTGAACATCCATGTCGGTCGCTCTGGCTTAATACTTACGGCGATATCGCCCTCTTTGTTGGGTGGAAGCTCATTGCCAGCATCATCAATCACGCTCAAATCGAAGCCAGGGGATGGCTTGCCCATCGAGCCGGGCTTGACCTGAATTGGTGGGAAGTTAGCACAGATCAGCACCGTCTCGGTCTGTCCATAGCCATCGCGAATGGTCATTCCTGTCACATCCTCCCAAATTTTTATGACTTCCGGGTTCAATGGTTCTCCTGCTCCCACGCAGTGACGTAGTGCTTTAGGTGGATTTTTCTTGAGATAGGCGATTGGCTCGTCGAGGACAAGCATACGATAGGCGGTTGGCGGAGCGCACAGAGTCGTGATAGGATATTTGTGTAGGAGTTCTAAGGTTTCGATGGCGTTGAATTTGCCGCGTGCATCCTGAATGAACATCGCCGCACCCATCGTCCACGGACCAAAGAGATTGCTCCAAGCCGCCTTTGCCCAGCCCAAATACAAAAATTGATATTCCAACGCCCGAAACCCTCCGTAAGTTCATCCAAGACCTAAAAGACTGGCTGGCTGCATAAACGGCTTCTTAGCCCCATGATCGGCAATATATGAGTCATTTGCGGGGCTTTTGTATAACTATACCATTTTGGGAAAGGAATCTTCGGGTAGTTTTTTTCAGCAAGTATGAATACTACCCTCAGCCATGTGTAGGCGTGGTATGATGAAGGCTATTATGACCGCCGCACAGTGATGTGCTGTACCCAAATCTGTTACTAGAAGGAGTATAGATTATGGTTGCTTCTCAGTCTCCGAATATGACTGACTACGAAGCCGAGTATCGCAACTTTCAGCTTGACGTACCAGAATATTTCAACTTTGCCGCTGATGTCATTGACAAGTACGCCCAAATTCCCGACAAAGAGGCTATGCTTTGGATAGGTCAGCATGGCGAAGAACGCCATCTCACCTTCGCGCATTTCTCCGACACCTCCAGCCGGGTCGCCAACGCATTCTCCGCATTAGGGTTGCACAAAGGCGATGCTGTTCTGATGATGCTACCGCGTATCCCTGAATGGTGGGAGTCGATTCTAGGATTAATACGTCTCGGTGCTATTCCCATTCCTTGCACCATGCTCCTTACCCCCAAAGACATTCAGTTCCGTGCTGAGATTGCTCAGCCCGTCGCGATCATTACAGACCACGAAGGCGCGGCAAAGTTTGACCAGGTACGTGCTGACTGTTCGACCATCAAGTACGCCATCCTCGCTGACGAGGCCAATTACGATACGAGCGGACGCGAAAGGTGGACAGACTATAGGCAAATCGTTAGCGAAGCCTCGCCGGAGTTCACAGGCCCCAAAACCCGCAGCGATGATCCGTGCCTGGTCTATTTCACTTCCGGCACGGTCGGCTATCCCAAGATGGTTCTTCATACTCAGGCAAGTTATCCCATTGGGCATGTTATCACGGGTAAATACTGGCTCGATGTGCATGAACATGACCTCGTCTGGAACCTTTCTGAGGCCGGATGGGCAAAGTTCTCGTGGAGCAATCTGTTCGGACCTTGGAGTCAGGGTACAGCCATGTTCACACAGGATGCGCGAGGTAAGTTTAATCCCATAGAGACGCTCGAAACGCTCAATAGATATCCAGTTACGACGCTCTGTGCGCCGCCGACCGTCTACCGTATACTCGTCCTCGACGAGCCGATGGCCTACATGGAAGCACATCCGCCCAAGGCCCTACGCTACTGCGTAGGTGCTGGGGAGCCGCTCAACCCTGAAGTCATTAAGATTTGGCAGGATAAGACCGGGATGACAATCCGCGACGGCTATGGGCAGACTGAAACGGTTTTGCTGTGTGGTAACTTTCCGCCGCTCTCGGTCAAACCCGGCTCGATGGGCAAACCCTCTCCTGGCTTTGTAGTCAGCGTCATTGACGATGACGGCAACGAACTGCCACCCAATAAAGAAGGTGACATTGCCGTGCGCGTCAAGCCCAAACGTCCGACGTGGATGTTCAAAGAGTACTGGCGCAACCCCGAAGCTACGCAAGCGTGCATTCGAGGGGATTGGTATATTACAGGCGACCGTGCGTATAAAGACGAAGATGGCTACTTCTGGTTCGTGGGTCGAGCTGATGATGTCATTATCAGTGCTGGCTATCGCATTGGTCCCTTCGAGGTTGAAAGTGCCCTCAAGGAGCATCCAGCCGTTGCGGAGTCGGCAGTTATTGCTAGCCCCGATGCCATGCGTGGCGAAATCGTCAAAGCCTATGTCATTCCTGCGCCTGGTTATACTCCCTCACCGGAGTTGGCGGCAGAGTTGCAGGATCACGTCAAAAAGGTGACGGCTCCTTATAAGTACCCACGCGAGGTCGAGTTCGTGGATAGCTTACCTAAGACGATCTCCGGCAAAATCCGTCGAGTCGAGTTGAGAGAGATGGAGCGGCAGAAGAAGCAAGGTCAGTAAACTACGCTACGATGCTGGCTTGTTATTGTATCTAGCTGAGGAGGCGACATGTGTCACCTCCTCAGCTATGTTTTACCAATACTAAAAGTTGTCTAAAGAAAAAGGGCGTCTCATAAACACTAGATTTCATTCACACTCCATGCTACAATGCGCGCACCGGGTCAGAAGAGACGTAAGCTTGAATGTATAATGGAGCGAATAATTTGGATGTTGCGAACAAGGATATTTTAGTAATCGGTGATGACTAGTTAAAATTGAATAGAAATGATATAGGCAAAGTGATAGCAGGATGTTATGGGAACATACATTTCGCAGTGAGTAGGTACGGTAGTAACGTAAGGGAGAAAGCAGGTGGATAATTCCAAAACAACTTCGCATTCAAACAATTCTGAGAGCCTGAAACATGAGTCAGCAAAACGTATTTTTCGTTTACTGCAATTCCTTGTTGCGAATGAATGTACACGTAACGATGTGTTTGATCATCTCGCTTCCTACTATAAAATTGACGAAACGCTGCAAACAGAAGGCTCTCGCTCACGCCGAACTGAGAGAATGTTTGAGCGAGATATCGAGTTTCTTAGAGACCAGGGTTTTGAGATTACAAGCATAAGGAAGCATGGACAATCTACACGTTATAGCCTCGCGAAAGGTTCTGGACCACGAACGACGTTTCTTTTTACGCAGAGTGATGTAGACAACCTTGCGTTGTTGCACAATCTTTTTGCAGACCCGACACACTATGCTGAGATTGAACCAACACAACCCTTACCGCAACAACCTCCACGTAACCCATTTGCTGAAGAAATGCTCGCGTTGATAGAAAAGTTAGTCAATACACTTCCTGCTGAACAAAAAAAGAGCTTTGATCGCTGGGTACGTAAACCTTATATCTACTTCAATCTTTCTACAGTTTCTGATTATCTCCCTTATCGGCAAACCATTGATACGGTTGTGCGTGCCATTGCTTATCGTCAGCAAATCCAGTTTGAGTACATGCCCACCCATCGCAAGCAAGACATAATCTTCCATGAGCATATCGACCCTTACTACATTGTCTACCTGGAAGGTCATTTTTATCTCATGGGTTACAGTCACAAGATGAGCCAGTTTTTGGAGTATCGCATTGACCGTATCAAAGACGAAACGCTCAAGATGCAACCTGATATGATTGATGTGGAGCGACGGCGGCATCCCATAGAATTTGCTTTCTGGATAGACGGTAACCTTGCGAAACGTGGGCTAAGTCAACGCTGGCTCACCCAAACGTTAGAGCGAGAAGAGGTCTATATAGATGAACGTGGACGCGAAAGAAAGCGTGTATTAGTACGTGCAACAGCGTACAACGAATGGCGCGTTCGACAGCAAATATTAAAATATGGCGATAAAGCTGAATTGGTAGAGCCACTCTGGTTACGAGACAAGATGAAAGATACAGTAAAAAATATGGAGAAGCTTTATCAATAAAACGGTTTTATGAAAAGTTGATACTCTTGTTCAACCGCCTTTTTTATGATAATCTGTAAAAGACATAATAAAAAGCTCGACAAGGAGATTGAAATTTACCATCGTACTACAATCTAAACTTGCATTGTAGTTTTTTAGACCACTATTAAGCCCGATTAAGGGATAAATTTTCGATAAACTACTTCTTAGAGAGTTATTATTGTAATCATATGGTCTTACCATCGTACTATAACTAATGCCTCTTAATGAAACTAGATAAAACGCTTGACATTTACAAGATAGCTATGTTATTCTTCTTTTGAAGGGATTGAAAACAATGTTCGACAGACAGTATGTTTCTCTTCTCAGTCAGAATGAACCATTTCAACTGAAAAACGGGAGGAAGTTAAGAAGAAGTGCTTATTGCATGACATAAAAAGAGCAGCTTATGAAAACGTAAAAGCTAATCTTGCCGGATTCTGCCATTCATCGTTTGCATAGCTGCTTACTTCGTTGTCAACATCCTTAGAGGATTGCCGACACTACACATACTTGTGAGTATGTTATACAAGGATTATAACATACCTGGGCATAGCATGTCCATTTTGCGTTATACGTGACGGTAACATCCTCTCTGAAATCTGTTTAATAGTTTTTTGTCAGGAGAATTACTCTTGCTTAACAAACACCAGAGATCACGAGGCCGCCGTCAAACACCTCGTAGGAAACTACGTAGCACAACAGTCCTCACACTACTTGCGCATATTCTTATTCCCCTAATTATCCTGCTTGGAAAGCCAGAGGTACAGGAGACAATACGTCTTTTGTTAAAACATACATGAGTTGATCGTTTGTCTTGCATCAAGGAATGCATTTGTCTTTGGTGCAAGACAACAGCAAAATGTCTCACTGACTCTGGTTTCGTCGCTATTTTTGCGCGTTCTAAAAATTCGCAAGAAAATATAGGTAATGCGACACCACCCGTCGCTACCCTACCTTACAATGAAGTCATACAAGTGAGATTTCATAGAGAACGTTCTGCAATCAGTAAAAAACATAATTATGTCTAGTCAGGAGGTTGTCTTGCCCTTAGATTTTGATTTTCTTAATTTGAGCTATCACAGCGATGATAGCTCTCATGTACTGGAAGAGTACGTAGAGTATATTGCTAACAAAAAGCTTCTTCAGTACAAGCAAATTATCCACACGGGCGGTAAATCGGGTGAAAGCTTGTGGGCGCATGTTATGAACCTTATCACAGTGATCGAGAAACTACGTCCACTGTTCAATCTCAATGTAGATGAGATGTCTTGTTTGCTGCTCGCACTCACTGTTCATGATCTCAACAAGGTTGACCGTTATGGTAAGCGTCCAGATGGTAAAAGTGTTCGTTACGCGAACGCAGCTGCGAAAGAACATATTGCAGACGAGCTAGTGGATCAGGGTGCTGCAAACTTCTTTCCGGCATGGAAAGAGTATCTGTTTGATATCACCTATCTTGCTCATGCTCATCAAGAGGGATCGCTCGTGGAAACCGTGTTGAACCAGCGGGAACTTGACTCCTGTCGCTTAGATATGGGCCGTCTCGAAGGACCGTTAAAATTCCTGATGAAAGTTGCCGACGTTTCCGATAACTCGCACTCTGGCGATCATGCATCATGGCATGAGAAACATATTCGCGATAAATTTCTAGGCCATCTTAACGCTGCACTCTATGAGGATGGACAGTCACGTCGCTACCGCTTTGTTGGACATCGCCTGGCAGAGCAACGCGGTTTACTGACAAACATTATGCATAATGACGTGGTTACTTTTCTCCGTGATACCTACAGTAAGGAAGCATGTATTGATATCCTGTATCATCCAGAAGGGGTTGATTACCTGCTCGATAAGCGTGTTCCGCTTACATGGACAGAGAGCATGTTACAATTGGTTGCCCAGCGCATCGGGCGGCACCTTGCAAACATGCAATTTGATAAGCTGGCACAATTTATTAAGGCAACTCCATCAGGTATTGGTGTTGACAATGCTGCTATGCAAAGCGGAGCTTCACTTGAACAAATATTCTTGATTATAAAGAACATTGTAGAGCGTAAGTTGTATCGTTTAGAGTGGCGAGAGCAACGCAACATATTTGTTCGCAATGATTTAGAGGTCGCCCTAGCCTCTGAAAAGACATCAAAGGAGGTAAAAGAGCAAATTACGCAGCTTTTACGCGAACGTGATCTTGTGCCAACTGATGAAATTATACTCAAAAGAGGTGAGTTCCTCACAGCCTATCGCAACTTTTTGAAAGATCATTGTTCCGATCAGCTCAAGGTGGTCAAACAAGAAGCATGGGCGCGTGTATATCGTCTGTTTCACCTTCAAGAGTGGTCAGATGCGCTCTACGCAGTGATCGACCCTTTTAGACGTGGCTACTTTGTCGCACGAGATTTACCCGCGAAAGACATTGATTCCATGATGGAGGAGGCATTGGCCGACCTAACACAACTAGAAGTACAGGTCACACAAGCTCTTGCATCTCGTAAAGCGAAGAAACCTGTACAAGAAGAAACCGAGCACGTACTTTCAGCACTACAAGAAGTCGCTGTAACTCCATTTGATACGGCATATATTAAAGATTATCTTGAACGTCATCTCGAAGTATGGGATAGCGTTACTTCCACAAGTGGTGCGGTCACGGATACGCGCCCTGTGCAGCGTATCAACTTTGGCGAGACTCTAGTACGCTACGCTGACCCTAAACGGCAACACGCGCAGTGTTGCTACTGTGGTAGTGCGCTAAAAGCCGATGAGTGGATGGCGATACAGGTGCCGCCGAATATTGGAGTACAAAGTTTCTCTAATCGTTTAGAAGCCGGAAGTATACGTGATCCGAAGCGTAACGTCTGTGATGTGTGTCGAACGCAATTTATTCTGGAGAAGTTGGCATGGCCTTCTCATCGTGATAAGCAAGGCAATGAACAGGTCACGTTTTATCTGCACCTCTTTCCCTATTCCTATTACACACAACCTCTGTTACAAGCATGGTGGCAAAGCATTCAGCGACTTCATGACACTGATCATACATCCTTGTTTTTTGAGACGCGGGAGTACTTTAGTCAGTGGGAACAACAGCAGCACTTGCACGCAGGTGTAACACCACGTTTCTACCGCTTAGGAACAGAGGGTGTGGGTATACCCACACTTTCTGAGGCAATAAGCAATACTCCTGTCTTGCCACTTATAGTATCGGGGAGCAACTATGGTATGCAATTTCTGCTCGCGTTAGAGAAAACAGCGTTGTTAGCGAACTGGTTCGATAGCCGTGTATTGCTTTCAAGAATGCCTGTACCATCACTCAACCTGGCAAATGAATACATTGACAATGAGCCGATTGCGTTGATGGTAGAAAACGCACCTCGTAGTACGAGCTGGTTAGTACCACAGACGGCTTGTACGCGCAAAGATGTGAACAGCATTTGCCGCAAACTAAGCTATTTGCATCAACTTGCAGACAAAATCGCTCCCAGAGACGAGTCATTTGAGGCAACTATTTATGATTTTGTTGTTGCCTGTTCCGAAGACCCACTTGCTTTACATTACGAGGTTGATCGGTTGATTGAGCAGAGTGCTACCCGTAAAAAAGGTAAAAAGCCCGAATATCAGGCAATTAGCCTGAGCCATGTCGTTGCCCCTCTCTTAGAGGAACTTACACGATTATAGAAGGAGTTACTATGCAAGCACTACAAGATTTAGCCGTATACGCTGCCTCCCATCGTATTCGAGGGAGATCATATAAGCGTAACTCGATGCTGAAACCATTGGATATCATACTCAACGAACTTGACCGTTGCCCCAATACGCGTGATCCAGAAGAGATCAAGTTGATTTGTGCTGGAAGCAAAGGACTCATCTACGAACACATGCAGAGGGTTGCAAAGCAGGTGCGCGAAGATGCTGTGTACGAGTACGTTGAAATGTTTTTTACACATGTACTTGAACAGGCCCACCACAACGACGCGAACAAGCTTCTTCAGCGCGAACGCTTGTTACGAAGTGCCTATCTTGTCTACATGCGGCAGGCATTGGCAGAAATTTTTATCGCACACGGCAAGGCCAAAAATTCCGATGAGGCTATGCAAGCGATACACCTGGCAGAAGCCCAGGACGCTGACGAAGACGATGCCAACTAAAAACAGTCTATTACATCATTCTTAAGAGCAAACAAAGAGGAGAAAGAACATCATGAGCATGACAAGCAATTTGACGATGCTGAGCCAGTACAGCGAGTATTTGCAATCCAGCTATAGCAATTTCCCATACGGACGATATGCCAGCTTACTAATTATTCGCAAAACTGAATCGGAAACGATTTTTCGGACAGAAGGTAGTGGAGAAGGGTTGGTGAAAGAGATCGTTATGTCTGGTATTGACAACGCAGTGCCTATGCGCCGCGTGGTCATCAGTAAACGGAAACAGACGGCGGTTGAGCGCAGAACGGGACGCGAACTCTTACGTGAACATGATTTGCTCAAAATGGTAACGGTCAACAAGCAGCAACAACCCTGTGCCCTCAATACGAATGCCCCTTGCGGAAAGTGCATTGACTGTATGGTGTATGGATATGCTGTTGGCGGTGGTGGTGCGCAGAAAAGCCGTGTCATGACAGACGATGCATACTCTATTGGTCCAGTGGCGCAGGTGACAGGAAAACGTACCTTTAACGCGACCTTTGATAATGGCACAATGCGTAATCCTATTACAAACACGCCTTCAACGTCAATCAACGAAGACGAGTATGTTCTTCCTGAAACGCATTTTCTCGATATCGAGACGCTAAAAGACGTGACAATTGGGGAACTGCAATACGTTATTGGCAATGTATTGAGGAGTAGCCGTTATGGTGCAATGAGTAGCCGTTTAGGACGTGTACGGAATATGCTTGTCGCTCTTGTATTTAGCGACACCGAGATTTTCTCTAATCTCGAATTGACGCAACAGGTGTATGACCTGCTTAAAGGTGTGCAAGAGGAACTCAGTTTCCCCTTATCTGATAAGAAGGTGAAGGAGACTGTAGAGAGCGCAACGAACACACTGCTCGCTCGCGTGGTGGGTCGTCTTCCCGTCGTCCTTCGTGGCGAAATACTGCAACGTGTTGTTGACGAAACTACAGCACTCTATCGCAATCCTGGCGATGTAAAAATCTTTTTGGAAGAAGTTGATCGAGGCTATACGGCAAACTTAAAGTAAGAAAAGAGATCGACGCTATGCCAATGCAGCTTTATCGCGCCGATCTCACTCTCATGGAGCATACCTACTTTGCAAGCCGCGAAGTAGGTACGCTCTACGAGAGTGAACCGCTCATCGGCAACTATGCGCTTACCTATGCAACCGGGTTGTGCGCAGCCCCTTACAATTGGAGCGGACCCCCACGCTACAAACAAGACCTGAGTCCATTAAACGAGCAAGGTATTTATGTCACGCCTGCAACCTTCAAGCAGGGTAAGTTACGGTATGTGTTCAGTCAGTTTAACGCACAAACAGATAGCTTTTACTTTCGCTTCGATCAGAACGCTATAGGTACTGACCCTGGCAAGAAAGCAAAAGCTATGAATTTTCCACAAAATGGCAAGATACGTATGTTGGGTTTAGAGAGTGAAGCAACATTTTATGTGCTTTCTTCACAGGACCTAACCGCACGCTTGCCTAGCTACATTCGACTTGGCAAGTTTCATAGTAAGGCACGTCTCGTATGGGAACGTCTCTCGCTACGGGCTGAACAGCCAGAAGAAAGCGAGCGCAGTATAGAATTTCTGCTCAATGCGGCTGACCTTCCGCCCACACTCGTAGCAAATTTACGTGCTTTTTCCGTGTACAACATCTATCCTGCACCATTATTGAGCCGATGTCGCCTGTATGCACCTTTTTGGCAAGGTGTAGCAAAAGGGGGAGAACTGGTGTTTCTCCCTGCTGGTATGCGCTATGGTGTTGACGTACTTGCTTGATGAGAAGGAGTATTTGTGATGCTATCTATCATGCTCAATGCCCAGGACGAATATATGTGGTTAGGCGAGAATCCTTCACCATCCACCTTTCCTGCTGAGCGGAACCGTTATCCACTGTATCATCAGTGGCGTACCTACAATGCTGACAAACCGATTATCGTGAATACCTATAATACTGGGACTGGCAAGACAAAAGCTGGCTTGTTACGACTGCTCAAGCGTGCAAGAGACAAGGGCAGTTTTGACAAATTGCGACCCAACCAGGATAATGCTTTACTCATTGCCCCAACGAACGAACTGCTTGCTCAACATGTCGAAGATGCAAGAGCCTTCTGTAAGGATAACAAGCTTCCCTATCGTGTGTTGGCACTAACAAAGCCAGACCTGGATGCGTATAAAGACATGCCAGATTTTAGTGAAGAGCGTTTGCGAAGAGGAGCGGTTCTGCACTCTATACTTAATGACCCCAGTAGAGTTGGGGATGATACCATGAACCGTGCCACCTTGTATGTGGTCAATCCCGACATCTTCTATTACGCGGTGCTTTTCTGTTACGGTCAATTCGACAGGGCTGCGCTGTTCGAGAATTTCTTTGGAATGTTCAACTACATCATCATTGATGAGTTTCACTACTACGATCCCAAGCAACTAGCAACGTTTCTCTTCTTCATGAAGCTTTCGCAGCATGAAGGTTATATTGATAGTAATGCGAAGAAACGCCAATTTTGTATTTTGACCGCAACGCCACATCCGCAAGTAACGCGCTACTTAGAGAATCTCAATATTCCTATCGAATGGATTAAGCCAGGAGAGATCGGCGCAATAGACCTCCCTTTGGTACAGCCTGTTCGTGCGCTTACATCCCTGCAACTACAAGTGTATAGCACGGAGGAATTGCAGCAAGGTACCGCAACACATGGAGGCTTATTACAGCTAGTAGAGCGAAAAAAGCAGGAGATTCGAGAGTGGCTTCAACAAGCATTAGATGGTGCCATTATCTCTAGCTCGCTTGGCACGATTAATCGCATTCATGCTTTGCTATCTGCATCTGGTATATCGCCCGAACATGATATGGGACGCATCACGGGAGCGGAGTTACGCGAAGGACGCAACGAGGCAAAAGAACGCTCGCTCATTCTCGCCACACCTACCGTTGATATTGGCTATAACTTTGAACGTTCCAAGCATAAACCTCGGCAAAATATTGATTTTCTGCTCATTGATGCTCATGCTGGCGACGAACTCATACAGCGTTTAGGACGAGCCGGGCGTGTGCTTGCAAAAGAAGAGCGGGACCACGAGAGCATTGTGCTTGTCGTTGTTGAACCAAGTGTGTATACGCTGCTGCAAACAAAAGCCCAAAGTGGAGCAGGACTTGAACGTGCGGAACTTGCTCGGTTGGCAGTAGACGAGATGCCGAAACGGAATGATCTGTATGCCTATATAAAGACTGGTGCAATCCTGGAAGTCTTTCGACCGATCAACTTTCTTAGTGCTGCCATGTCTGATGCGCGTATCCCTGACCTTGAGCGTTTCTTTGCTGATATACAGCAGATTTTTGAAGTAAAGAGACCGTTTACGTTAAGAGAGGCGAAGAATGCTGTCAGGGCGTTTGAGGATCGCAAGAAGTGCTATGGTGAGTTTACAACGATCCCCGAAGAGGCGTTTGCTATGTTGCGTCTTTGTCTCGACAAAAAACCTGTCGAGACATCCGCAATAGAGAAATACGTAGCAGCTTTTCAGCAGAGACTTCAGCACACTCCTCGACAGGAAGTTGGGACAAGAAGTTTGGAGGTTGTGCAGTGGATACAGCGTGATGTACGACGGTACTTTATAGACAAAGCACGTTTTAGCTTTCGTGATAGTTTTCAACCACCACAAGCATTGCTCTACGATCCAGAGCATCTTCACTCTAGTAAGGACACAGCATCGTATAACGCACTACATGTTATCAAATACTACGATGCACAGTTTTATGAGACACTAGAAGAGTGGGGAGAAGGACACTCTTTTGTTTCGCGACCAGAAACGCCTCATGTCGTCACCTATTGTACGTTACGGAAGCATCGAGATGAACCATTGCAGATTGGGCTAAAACTCGATGCAAGTGAGTATATGCAAGATGAGTGGGAAGAACAATTCGCCTATCAGGTGACTGCTCTTTATGGGTTGGAAGTAGTTGTACTCAATGACAATCACGGCCTTGCAAGCACTCTTCAAGCACTCCTACATACACAGTTTGTGCCCGCTTTTGTTGCCCTAAACGATGCGAAAAGCTCTACAGCAAGCGAACTACGCAAACTGCAAAAACGCGCACGATTTTTCCCGTTGCCATTAGAAGTCTCTTTTGGCGACGGTCAATGTCGTTCCTATTATGCAATTTTAGGGACAATCGCCTTTCAAGTGTGTGCAGAGATACCTCGCCGTTCCATTTTTATTGATAGACGAAAAACGCAACTGGCAGATGATGCCCCTTTTATCTGTTAGCCACTAAGAAAGGATACCTCTCTTGACACACTTTGCACACTCACAATCATCAGTAACAGTATCCGAGCGCGGTGAACTCTTTTCGCTTTTGCTGCGATTGCACCCGGTAGAGTCGGGGCTCGTGGCACCGGGGGCGGGTAATCAGGGGCAGGCGGCCTTCTTAGATATGGTGCGTCAGACTGACCCGGCGTTATCAGACTGGTTGCATACACCAAATCAGCGACGGCCTTATACTGTTGGACTGCTGCAAGGCTTTAATCACCTTACGCCAGCACAACTTGAAGAGGCACGGTCTCATCAGCAGTTGCTTCCCGTTCAGCCTGGACAAACCTACTGGTTGCGGATTACCATGCTCGATGCGACGCTCTTTGGGTCCTTTGCCCAACGCATTATCACTCAGCTACGCACACTCGTCGTGCGTCTTGGCGATGCACGTTTCGAGATCAGCCGCCTTCTGACAACACCAGAGCCGACTGCAACGGCTCAATCATGGGTCGCATATTCATCGTTTGCCGCGTTACATAGATTGCGTCCTGCCCAAAAACAGTACCAATTCGAGTTTGTGACTCCAACCGCGTTTAGCCTGGGACAAAAGCCATGGGGTAAACTGCTCAAGGTATTTCCAGAACCACACGTTGTCTTTGAAAGTCTCGCCCGTCAGTGGAATCTCTTTGCCCCCTCAGCTCTTTGTATGGAGACGGGCGGTCTCTCGCTCTCTGCGTTTTCTTCATGGTGCGAAGAGAATATTGTTGTTGGACGCTATGCATTAGAAACGAGTTATCTTCCCACGAGCAAGTTTGGGCAGGTAGGCTTTCAAGGAACGGTAACGTATGAAGTCAAGGGTATGCCAACTGCACCAGAGGCCATGTGGCTCTCACCATTAGCACAGTTTGCGCTCTTTAGTGGGGTTGGCTACAAAACAACGATTGGCATGGGACAGACGCGTTGTACCAATCTCCTTGAGTCCGCACGTTCTGCTGAGAAAGAAGACGAGTGATGAGTCAGCAACCTCCACCAGAAACCATTCCTCTTTCGTATCTGAATGCATTTGAATACTGCCCACGGCGTTTTCATTACGAATTTGTGCAGGGCGACATGGTACGTAACGAGTTTGTGCTGGAAGGAACATTATTGCACCAACGTGCCGACGAACCAGGACAACATACCTCACATGATGGCGATATACAGATCAATCATATCTACCTCTACAGCGAACGGTTACGGCTTTCAGGCTTTACCGATATCGTGGAAGAAGAGGATGGCCTGTTAATCCCTGTGGAATATAAGCATGGCAAGGAGGGGAAATGGCTCAATGACCACGTACAACTCTGTGCGCAGGCACTTTGCCTGGAAGAGCGACAGATGGAACAGAAATCCATCCCGTATGGCTACATTTTCTATTTTGGATCGCGCAAACGGATCCAGGTGCATTTCACTGCAGAGCTACGCGCAAAAACGTTTGCCACAATAGAACGTGCCTTCCAGGTATCTGTCCTTGTTACGCCACCACCACCACTCGACGGAAAGATTGCCGTTCGCTGCCGTGATTGTAGCCTACACCCCATTTGTATGCCAGAAGAAGTGAGACTGCTGGCAAGTCGGAAAGGAAGTCTTGATGCCTACACTCTACCTGACTGAAGACCGCGCATTGGTGCGGCGTGATACAGAGGATTGCTTATTGGTACAGGTACCAGAGCAGCATGACGCGGATGGCACAGTGCAAGCCGCGTACAAAAAACGTATCCCCCTGATTAAAGTGCAAGATGTTGTTGTGATGGGTGAGGTGACAATGACAACCTCGGCACTACACCTGTTACTGGAAAAGAATATCGAAATACACTTTCTCACCCATTTTGGCACCTTCAAAGGGCGTCTCTCGCCGGAGCTTTCTAAAAACTCGTTATTGCGTATGGCCCAACATCGTGCTCATAACGATTTCTCGAAACGTTGTGAATTAGCACGACGCTTTGTGATTGGGAAATTATCGAACCAACGCACACTGTTACAACGTTCTGATCGTCGGCGTACTGAGCCACTTTTTCAACAGGAGATTGGGCAAATAGCATTGCTCATTCGTCAGCTCTCGGCACTCAGCTTTGAGGATGCGGTCCCTGTTGTTCACACCCTCGCGAGTGGTGATGGTGGTATCACAGGAACTCCGTTGGAAACTATTCTGGGACTCGAAGGAGCGGGTAGCGCACACTATTTTCGTTGTTTCGGCAATATGCTAAGCGATCAGCAGCAATGGCCTTTTGCGGGGAGAGTCAAGCGACCGCCAACGGACCCAATTAATGCACTGCTCAGTTATGGCTATGCTCTGCTTACAAGTCAGGTCTCGGCGGCGGTACAGATTGTTGGCTTCGATCAGTACATTGGCTACCTGCATAGTTCTACGTATGGGCGACCCGCGCTCTCACTCGACCTGATGGAAGAATTTCGTCCGCTTATCGTTGACTCAGTAGTCTTGACGCTGCTCAACAATCGTATGCTTACGCCAAACGATTTTCATGTCGAGCTAGGGGCATATCGTCTGAAAAAGGAGCCGCGTAAACTTTTTCTTACCAAAATTGAGGAGCGGTTAAACGAAGAGATCACGCACCCTCTTTTTGGTTACAAAACAAAATACCGTCGATGCATCGAGCTACAAGCGCGACTCGTCGCGAAATACCTCACAGGCGAAATACAAGAATATTCTCCGCTTGTGATGCGTTAAGAATAAGGGTGAGGATATGGCACCAACAAAAACGATATCGGCAAGTCAAACCATGTGTTACATCATCGCCTACGATATTCCCAATGATCGGAGGCGTACAAAAATTCACAAAGTCCTTTCAGGCTTTGGCACCTGGACGCAATATTCACTGTTCGAGTGTTTCCTGTCCAAGAAAGAACTTGTGCTCCTCAAATCGAAGCTTGCCAAGCATGTGAAAGACACAGAAGATAGTGTGCGTTTCTATCCACTATGTGCAACCTGCCTTGAGAAAGTAGAAACGGTGGGAGGACAACCCCCCACCGAGGACGTACTCTTTATTGTGTGATCATAGATTTTTCGCGAGAGGCTATCGTGCTAACAACCCTGAGCGTAGCCTCTCGCGTGTCTCTGCAGGCGGTTTGAATTGAACAACACTCGTTTTAGGGCCATTTTCCGTAAGGAAAAAGCGTCGTCGAAAAGAGCCTCTCGCAAACACTGGTATTCTTCCGCTCCCCATGCTATACTACAGTCACGCGGTCCGAATGCTGGTAAGCCCGAATAAGGGATTGCAACCATCCCCATCCGCCGCTTGAAGCGTTCTGGAATTGTCCGAATGCTGGTAAGCCCGAATAAGGGATTGCAACCTTTGTGTCATCATCCATGATGAACGGGCACTCACTGTCCGAATGCTGGTAAGCCCGAATAAGGGATTGCAACGGAAACGGCATCTCGCGGAGCCGCTGCGCTTTCTTCTGTCCGAATGCTGGTAAGCCCGAATAAGGGATTGCAACACGATACTAATAGAAATATACCATTGTTTTGCAAACGTCCGAATGCTGGTAAGCCCGAATAAGGGATTGCAACTGTCAGAAGCAAGATGCTTTTGTGCGTTCTCTGTCGAGTCCGAATGCTGGTAAGCCCGAATAAGGGATTGCAACTAGCCGCCGTGAAAGAACACATCACGGCCTAACCAGTCCGAATGCTGGTAAGCCCGAATAAGGGATTGCAACTATCTGTATCGCAACGACGCGCCCGGCTCGTGGTCGTCCGAATGCTGGTAAGCCCGAATAAGGGATTGCAACTAGCCGCCGTGAAAGAACACATCACGGCCTAACCAGTCCGAATGCTGGTAAGCCCGAATAAGGGATTGCAACTATCTGTATCGCAACGACGCGCCCGGCTCGTGGTCGTCCGAATGCTGGTAAGCCCGAATAAGGGATTGCAACAGTGTGTTGTATCGTGTTCTTGCATAGCTCTGTGCTAGCCGTCCGAATGCTGGTAAGCCCGAATAAGGGATTGCAACCTCCAAGAGTTGCAGGAGTGGTTTGATCTCAACATCGTCCGAATGCTGGTAAGCCCGAATAAGGGATTGCAACCTCTGGAATACCCACCTCTCGTGCGATAGTCGCCTGTCCGAATGCTGGTAAGCCCGAATAAGGGATTGCAACTTTAAGAAATGTCACTTAGCGAACCACAGGAACGAAGTCCGAATGCTGGTAAGCCCGAATAAGGGATTGCAACTACAAGTCATCCAGGGCGGTTTAATCCACCACGCGATGTCCGAATGCTGGTAAGCCCGAATAAGGGATTGCAACTTGTGGATAGCCCCACTGGTCGAGTTGTGGCTTGGTTTCGTCCGAATGCTGGTAAGCCCGAATAAGGGATTGCAACTACAAGTGGAAGGTAGTTGTCGTCTGCATATCTCGGTCCGAATGCTGGTAAGCCCGAATAAGGGATTGCAACAGCGAGAAAACGATCCGGCGTTGGGTCAACTCGAAGTCCGAATGCTGGTAAGCCCGAATAAGGGATTGCAACAGCATGCAGAGCCAGCGACACAGGCAAGGATGCTGGCGTCCGAATGCTGGTAAGCCCGAATAAGGGATTGCAACAATAGCCCGGACTAGGATGCGCTCCAGTTCACCGGGGTCCGAATGCTGGTAAGCCCGAATAAGGGATTGCAACAAATCGGGAGCATTGCTCGTCGATCCTAGTTGGAATGTCCGAATGCTGGTAAGCCCGAATAAGGGATTGCAACTTAGCCCATACTGAGTACCAACTACACTACCTACGGTCCGAATGCTGGTAAGCCCGAATAAGGGATTGCAACCTAGGGCTGTAATCTATATTACAAATTACACGCTCTCGTCCGAATGCTGGTAAGCCCGAATAAGGGATTGCAACATTGCGTGGCGTGGCGTCTACGAATCCGCAGGAGTTGTCCGAATGCTGGTAAGCCCGAATAAGGGATTGCAACATTGAGCGTGACGGGCGTCTCTTGGGACGTGTGACTGTCCGAATGCTGGTAAGCCCGAATAAGGGATTGCAACCTTAGACCCCTACATTGCACAACCACTCACCTACTCTGTCCGAATGCTGGTAAGCCCGAATAAGGGATTGCAACACACGATTGCGGGTCAGCCAGTGGTGCTACGAGACGAGTCCGAATGCTGGTAAGCCCGAATAAGGGATTGCAACCATAAGGTTCCCTACCAATCCCATGTTAATAACCTCTGTCCGAATGCTGGTAAGCCCGAATAAGGGATTGCAACCATTTGGACGTTGATCTGTCACCTGTACATTATTATAGTCCGAATGCTGGTAAGCCCGAATAAGGGATTGCAACCGCTAGTAGCTGTAGCTAGCCCCCCTAACTCGTCGAGGTCCGAATGCTGGTAAGCCCGAATAAGGGATTGCAACAGTAGCCGCATAAGCGAAACCGAGATTACCGACTGGGTCCGAATGCTGGTAAGCCCGAATAAGGGATTGCAACACAGGCGGATACGCGACGCAGTGGACTTGCACCGGGGGTCCGAATGCTGGTAAGCCCGAATAAGGGATTGCAACTGATCGTTGCCAATACTCCCCCGCCCGTATGTTCTGTCCGAATGCTGGTAAGCCCGAATGAGGGATTGCAACACAAGTTCTCTAAACGGTTCTGGCATCAATACCATGTCAGAAACAGCGAAAGCCCGAATGAGGGATTGCAACATGAGTCTCACAAGCCAGTCTTTTAGTGGCACTGTGCGTCAGAAACAGCGAAAGCCCGAATGAGGGATTGCAACGTGGTATACCGCCATTCACTTGGCGCAGGATAGCTTGGTTAGAAGACGTAATCGGTGCTATTGAGAATGACGAAGAACCCCAATAACTAGTAAGGCATGTATTGCTTAGCCATTAAGACATTTCTAGTCAGGATGTAGCATATTCCAAATATGTGTTGGTCCTAACTCATCGTCCTCGTCATTGTTATGCAGTTCAAATGACAGCAAAGGTCCTTTCGTTTCTAAACGTTTCACTGTCGCAGCTACTTCTTGATCGTATGCCTCTGCGTCGTCTACCCGTCCTTGTTCACGCAAGAAATCGGCAAAGTTGATGACAGTAAAAAGGTATCTTTGAGATTCGGGACCTCCCACGCGAAGATAAATCTCCAACGCTTCACGGTAATACTGTTCTGCTTCAATAGTTTTCCCTTGATCTGCAAAAAGCACTGCTAAACCTTGAAGGTTTTGTGCAATGTCAGGATGGTAGTGCCCTAGTTTCTGCCGACGTATGTTGAGGGCTTCTTGACATCGGGCCGCCGCCTGTTCGTAATCATCCCGCAATCGGTCAACAGCTGCAAGGTATTCAAGGCACATTGCCGTATCTGGATGCTCATAGCCCAAGACCTTTTGTCGTATAACCAGTGCTCGCTGTAACAGTGACTCAGTTTTTTCAAGGTCATTTTGTTGGAGATAGAATACTCCCATATCTGCTAAGCTACTTGCCACTTCAGGATGCTCCGATCCCAGTCTATGCTCACGTATTTTCAGTGCCGCTTGATAATACGCTTCGGCTTCATCATTCTTACTGTAAAGAGAACACAGTTCGGCTATTATCTGGTATGTCATTGCACGTTCAACTGAATCTGGCACTTGTACACGCTTGTACCAATCCAATGCCTGTTCACACGTCTCTATCGCTTGAGGGTACAATCCTTGTCTTATTTGAGCGAAGGCGAGATAGTTCAAGCAGTTGACAACGCTCAGATGATCCTTTCCCTGTATTCGTTCATAATCGCTTTTCAGACGAGTGCAAAGGATGATTGCTAGCCCATACTCTCCAACATCCATGTGAGCAAGTGCTGTATCAAGCATCAAGTTTAGCACATGTGGATCATCATGACCAAACTGTTCTGCTGCAGCATCAAATGCCCTAAGGTATAAAGGTCGAGCCTGAGCATACCAGCCTCGTTCGCGAGTAGCATGTGCTACCTGCTCGAGAAGGTGAGCTACTTCTTTGCCTTTCATACCAGATTTTTTGATAAGCCGAGCACATGCACGAGCTTGAGGCATATATATTTCCATTTGCTCCACAGGAGCCGTCGAAAATACGGTATCCACTGTTCGCACAACCCGCTCTCCCCATTGATGCTGCTCTTGCTCATCCATACTATTCTTGAGAACAATTTGCACCAAACGATGCACTGAAAACATAGCATCAGCTGCGTTACGACGGAGCAGCGAAAAGTTCAGTACAATCTGATACGCGTGGTTGAACTTCACTATGTCATCTGCTGTAAGCTGTATCTCTGAATTCGTGTTGAGCAACCCTTGTACCAAAATGTTCTCTGGAATAGCGTCTGCGTGAAGAAATGCTGAGAACTTCAGAAGATCAGAGGCTACATCCGATTTTTGTTGTATTTGCTTAAATGTGATTATCCAGGTCGTCGCGACTGACTCGTCATAATCCGAATACAGCCTTTTGTATGTACTCTTCCACTTTAGTAGCTCTTTATGAGATTGATGATAGAGTTTCCTGTAATTTGACAGGCTGCATTGAGTCTCTTTGATATACGCTGCGGCTTGATCGAGAGCTAGGGGGAGACCGTCCAGGAGGCGGGAAAGAACTACTGCCTCCTTGTGATCGGCGATAGAGGCGGCTTCTAATGGTGCTGATGCCGCCAGTAGATGTGAGCGTCGAAGCAACAGAAGGGCACCTTCTTCTGGCGGCATCTTCTCTAGTAGAACGTTCTGTGCCACATTTGCGACTGATTGAGTGCGAGTCGTCAGAAGAACATGTCCCCCTTCTAGCGTTAAAAGTAGCTGCTTTATCTTCACTTGCTCGTCCACATTATCCAAGACAAGAAGCCAGCCTGGATGTTGCTTGAACCAACGTTTTACCTCGTTGATAAGATATGCTTGATTGGGCTTTCGCTTCTGTGTCTCGGGAAGTTGGAGCCGATTCCCGATACTCACGAGATCATCGTCTACCTGCTCTTCGGTATCGGCACTTACCCAAAAGATGGCATGATAGTCGTCGAAGTGCCGGGAGGCGTACTCCAGCGCAAGTTGCGTTTTGCCGATACCTCCTATGCCACTGATTGTTAAGATAGAAATGTTCTCTTTCTGCGCTATCAGCTGATTGTGCATCTCTACGAAACGCGTATCGCTACCAGTAAAGTACGGATTGCGTCGATAGGGAACATTCCATTGAGACGGCGAGGGAGCTTCCATTACCTCTTTGAGAAACCAGGATTCATCCACTGCTACTTTAAAGTAGGCGGCTAGGTTACGCCGAGCGTTGAACTGAGGGCGATAAATTCCCCGCTCCCACCGACTCAGGGTGTCACGTGGTACTCCCAGAGCATCCGCTAGCTCTATTTGGGTCAGGTGACGGCTTTCTCGTTCTCTTTGCAGCCGTGTTTTGAATTCTTCAGTCATCAGTCATTCCTTAGTTGTACTTTAAGATTGCCCCTGCTCTCTTGCTTACACCATTTCTTTGATTGTATACAACTACCAACGTTCTCACAAGAGAATATGAGGTGTATTTCGTTCAAATTTCGCAAAACGCCGACAAAACGCTGCATTTTCGCTGTTCTTATTTTGAGCCTCATCTTCTATACTTGTCCTAGACGCAGAGATGGAGGGGTTGCAGAGAACACGATACAAGCGTCTAACAACGATTATTAAATGTATAGAGAGGAAAGATCAGGAATGCAGAGACAGTTAAATGTTTGGGTTGACAACGACCTCAAGGACGCGCTCACTGACATCGCGCAACGTGAAGGCATGTCAATCAAAGAGTTGACCGAAAGCATGTTACAACGTGAGATCGCACGCCTTCAAGGTGAAGTTGTTGAGCAACAAGCTCTACCTGTGATACGAAAAGTCTTCCGTAGCGAGTTCCGTAAAGCAACTACCCAATTCAGTGAGGATACACAGATTTCTCTTCTTCTCAAGGAAATTAAAGCATGTATTCCTCTTCTGAATGAACTCAAGGCCACTCTTCAGCAAAGAGAAGCCTAACGTAGTCGTTGAAGGTACTTGGCTGTGCTACCACCACTAAGATGACAGCACAGCTAAGTACCTTCAACGACTACGTTATTTTATACACAAAGAAGAGATACCACTATTTTTTACCGAATGTAACTCGTCATGATCACGTCAAGGCGTGAGTGTCCCAGTTGTTGCGAGACGAATAGTGCTGCTTGCCGATCATAATCACGAGGCTTGAGCCGTCCTTCCCTTGAAGGTAACTCACGACCAGAAAGGTGCTTATAGAACGTTTGAGCATAGACTCGACGATAGTTATGCACATCCAGATCTTTGGGGACAATCTCGAAGACATGCACGGTTTCTGGTCGCTGCTCTTTCATCTGGAGAACCGCGTTCTCATGCCCAGGCAGAACACGAACGGTACGCTTTTTGCCACCTTTGCCTTTTCGGACGTAGACGACCAAGTTTCCTGTGTCCGTATCGACGCAGATTTCATACCTAAACAGGGCTGCTACTTCTTCGCGACGCATCCCCGTTGCTGTTAAGAAATTGAGCAGTTCGGGCCAGTTCTCCGGTTGGAAGTGTGCATCTTGTTTGGTGCCATGCCGCGACCTCGTAATATATTCTCTCAGGCGCTTCGGTAGTGCAACATCACTTGCAAGGAGATCGTTTTGAAAGAACATACGTAGTGCAGAACGTTCCGCTTGCAAGGTGTATGGACTTTTCTTGTGCTCAATCCGCATCGTCAGATATACCGAGACCAGCTCCTCTGCACGTTCGTCAACAAAGTCCAGTTGATGGAGGTCATAAGTGTCTCGACACCAGTTGAGGAAGTGGAGTACATGTTCCTGGTACCCTTTGCGTGTAATGTGCGAGTGCATCTTTCCACTGGAAATGGACCAGCGTTTCTCCCCTACAGGAAGGGCATTGCGAATGGCAATCTTGGCTTCCCGTCGGCTTTCGCCAATTGCCATCAAGCTATCCAGTCGCTCTATCGCTGCAAAGATCATGCCTTTGCGTTTGCTCATACCGTCTCCTTTTCAAGCGTGTCGTCAAACAATGGTTGCAGCAGGTAAGACTTTCGTTGCAGAGACTTCCACTACTTCCAGAGGCTGCTCGGCACTCCGAGACCCGCATTTCCTCTCTAAACTGTTTATATCCCCAGGAAGCTGAGGTATAACAGGTTGAAGTACCCGACATATCCGGGTAGGAATTTTCACACTTCAAGAACGCTCTACAAGAACATTGTTTTTCCTGCCAGCAGACTCTCACCACTGGCAGGCTCGTCCTCTCTGGTGAGTTCGTGCGACCACGCCCTTCTTCACTTTTGAACCACGAGAGAGACAACTCATCATCGTTTCAACCCCGGCGAGTATCTCGGCGACGGACAGGCTGAAGAGATGATTTCCTTGGGCCTTATCCAGAATGACATCCAAGTGCAGCAGCCCAAACTACAACTCCATTTAAGGAGGAGTCATACGAACAACACACAAGAAGTATACACGAATGTCTTGTATTTGAGTTGATTGTCTAGACTTGATACATATATACTCTAGAGAGCCTAGATGATGCGACATGTCATAGAGTTCCAAGATACAAAGGAAATGATATGTTACGACATGTCAGGAAAGTTGAGGAGGCAGTGAGACCAATTCTCTGCTCGTTCTACGACATGCATATGTTCAAATTACGACATGTCCTGACAGTGCAATAACGAAAGGAGTCCACCGAGCGTGACATGTCCTGACATCTATTTTTCCTCTAGAACGTGTCTAGCTCTAGTAAATTATCTCTTCCTTTATCCTCTCAAAGGCGTAACATCATGAATAACTGAAGCGTAGACAGAGAAAAGAGAAATACGTATCATTCGAGGGTGAGAAAAGGATACTTTCTATGTCCACAGATCGAGAAAGTGAAAAACAGAAGCGACAATTCGTGAATGCAAAGCGTGCCGCAGAATTTACCGGATATGATGTGCGGACGATATATCGCAAGATTGAAGATGGAGAACTTCCTGCATCACATGATACGAGTGGTCGCTGGCGCATCGCTCATGACGAGATCACGGCCTGGATCGATAGGAATGGGAAGCAATCAAAGGGTGAACTTGAACAGGTGCAAGTGTTGCTGCAACAAGTCGAACATCTTTCAAAGCAAGTAGAGACGTTACAGGCGTTCAAGACGAATTTTCAGGATTTTCAGCAGCGAGTCGAGGAAAAACTGATGAAACTCGAAGAGGAGATTGAACGTGAGGACTTACGAGATGTACTTGATCGTATCCGTGAACTGCTTGAAGGCAATGTGATAGCTCGCGACCCTGAAGGAGAAACAGGTGACAGACAGGAAAGATTAAATCTAAGTGGCCGTTTGAGAGAACGTGTTTATCAATCTCTGAATGCCATAGAAAAGCGACATTTGCCTCTGGGTACCGTAACAGTTTCACACTTTGCAAAAGAACATGGAGTACCCTCACGGACTGCTGTCTATCACCTTACTCATGCCCACTTAGCATGGACGAACTATAAACGCAACACGCGCAAAAACAAGAACGAGTGGTGGATCACTCCCGAACAACAACCAGCACTCATTGAATACTGGGAAACATATGGAAAACCCTACGACCGTTGTGCTAGTTGTCCTCATACTTCGCCTACTAAGTCGTCCACAGTGGAACAATGACATGTCATGACATGCTTGAAGTTCGGCTTAATAAGCTCTACTATAGAAGAGATGAGAATTGCACTCTACCCAAGAGGACATGTCGTGACAATGTAACTCCATGCTTATGAGATAGACTCATATATAACTCCTTTCAAATAATCTTGGATCATCGCGTTAACTAAAGTGTTTTAACATTCAAACTTTGATAAGTAACTTCATTACCAAGATGTTGACTTATTACTCTACAAGCACGCGCCGCTAATTCAGCTCGTACTGGTTCATCGCGTTCTATTTTCTCAATAGTAGAACGGGATACATCCGACTCTTTAGATAATTGAGTTATAGTAAGCCCTGCGTTAATTCTTGCTTGTTCAAATGTCATAAGTACCACTCCTAAAAACTTAATGGAACAATTCTAACATAAGGTACTGCTATAATCAATAAAACTGCTTTTTTTTGCTTATTTCTGCTTAAAACACTTGACTTTTAGGCATGCTCTTGGTTATACTTGCTATACACAAAACTGCTTAAAAAAGCAGTTTCAAGGTAGCTATGGAAGTTATATGTATGATTGATAAACTACTGCACATGGAAAGGAGAGAATAAAAGAAGCTAGCTTCGTCTAGTACACGAAGCTAGCCGATAGGACCGCCTAAACCCTTTAGTAAGTCAGATACGGCCCCATATAATTCTATCATCATGGGATGCTGACGAGTCAAGCACGAAAGGCTAGACCATGAGTCAGTTACAGCAGAAAATAGGCAATACAACTATCATTGTGAGTGATGAAGAGTTCGCACATGCCTATCAAGTAGGCTACTTACAGTACAAACTTGACTACAGTACCAAAACGTTGAGCGATATGGACATTTACGCATTCTATGTCGGAATCATGACCAACGTTCGTCACTCAGGACGCTATAACGCTGGCTACCTTGCAGAGTGGACCGCCGCCCTGTTAGAAGGGGAAAGAAAAGCCTCTGTCATTCTTCCCACTCTTGTCGCAGCCTACACAGAAGAGGTGCAGGTATGACCACAAGACGATGGGCAACGACCCACAAACGTCCTACCGTCGCCGAGCAACGAGCAAAAGCACGCGAGAAAGCTCTTGAAAATTGCCTTCATGGCAGTCATACCGCAACCCCGACGTTTCGCCCAGGAGAAACGGTGTGTACCATCTGTGGTATGGTTGTGTATTGTCCCAATTGCCTCAACGACAACCATCTACAAGTCCCACAGGTTCACGCCTACCCTATCGTCTGTCAAATGCACAAGAATGCAGAGGTGCAGGTATGACAACCGAACAGCGTAACCAGTGGCGAGGCGTCGAGTCAAGCCCAATCAAGCTCACCGCCGTTCATGCTCAACACCAACACGTCACCACAGGGTATGACGAGCAACTAGAGGATGATACGCTCTATCCTTCTCGTATGCCAAGTAGCGCGAAACGCTATCAGCAGGCCACCGACGTACCACCACAAGCGGTCACGCGCTCAAGCCCGCGACAGCTACGCCAACGGGACCGCTATGATACCGTCAATGTGTACGTTCGTCAGAGAAGAAGTTCACAAGGACCAACCTCATCACGCAAACAGCAAACAGCAACCCAACAGGCACCAAGTCCACTGCGCCAAGCAGAGCCAGAACAAGACGACGACGAGCCAGAGACGGAACGTTTACCACGCCGATGTGTACACAAGTCCCGTTTTCATTGGTTTGTGTATCTCGGTGTCGGCATGGTAGCAATGCTCATTCTGTGGATTATAGGAACCATTGCGCTCACTTGGTGGCAAGGCTATCAAGACGATCTCCGCTATGGACACCCACGCACCTACCAATGTGACGCGAAAGTAGGACATAACGACACCCAAACACCGAGTCATTTTATCGCCCTCGACCTCAATCATCGTGTCGAAGTGATTGAGCTTCCAGGGGGAGACGCGACCAAGGCAAGAGTGTATCTTGGTCCAATGCTCGCAGGGCAAGACAGCGACCTTGACATCGTAACGGTGAGTTTCAAGGATGTGAACGGAGACGGAAAGCCTGACCTGATACTCAGCGTGGAAAACGCGAAGTATGTCTACATCAATGACAATGGAGCGTTCCGACCACTCCACGCTGATGAACACATAAACATGTAGAAAGAGGATGTCATGCAAACACTGTTGATTCTCTGTCAACGGAGGGAACTCCAGCCGTTACTCGATGCATTTGAAGACTGGAACGAAGAGGCTAAGATTGTCCTCTACGGCTACACCAGTAAAGAGCGTGACGGTTTCATTCTCATGCACTGGACGCAACTCATCCCCGTCAATTTTCAAGAAAAGCAATTGAAAGCAGACTCAGGCATCATAGATTATGTGGTCTATGATGTGCCATCACGCCCGACCAAAGCAACCACTGTCTAACATCGTCACGGGGAAGTGTTCACCACTTCCCCCATTCTCCTACGAGAGACGAACGAGAGGGAAACCCGATGAAGAAACAGCAAGAGCGTGAGATATCCGACCTGTTAACCCATATCTACCAACACAACGACGCCGAGCCACAGAGCAACCAGCCGCGACGGACGCTCAACGTCTATATTGAGGTGGAAGAAGAGGAAAACGAGGAAGAGACAATCCCAAGCATTGAGAGTACACTCGACGAAGCCAACACGCCCCCACCTACCGAGCAATCGCAAAGCACCCACGTAACAGAACCACACTTGACACGCCAACGACAAAGACAACCAACTATCCTTCTTCTGTGTCTCGTGCCAATTGTGGGCATCCTTGCAGGGATAACGTATGCGGTCATGCTTCCCTTGTTCACACCATCAGCAACTGTGACCATTGTCGCAACATCGCAACAAATTAGCACGACCAGCATCCTACCCATTGTTACCAACGGAACCGCCGACCCAACCAAGAACCAAGTGCCAGGACGAACACTACCAGCCATCACGATGAGTGAGCAGAAGACCGTCCCCACGACAGGCACGACACGCCAAGCGGCACAGGCGGCACACGGTTTCATCACGTTTTACAACGCCGCCCCCTACATACAAACGGTAAACGCGGGAACCTTGCTGACAGGAGTAGATGGAATACAGGTTCTCACAGACCAAGACGCGACACTACCAGCCGCAGTGATGCCAACCGAAGGACAAACAACTATTCTAGGTCATGCTGCAACGACAGGGCCCCAGGGAAACATCAGAGCAGGGGACCTTTACGGCGCTTGTTGCCGACTGAATGTGTTTGTGGCAAACGGAGCATTTCACGGTGGACAGGACGCCCGTACTTACCAGAGCGTCACACAACAAGATATCAACGCCGTTACTACCAGCGTCAAAAACGGCTTAGAGCAGAGTGTCCAAGCGGCCTTACAAACACAAGTGCAAGCAACAGAAACGCTTATCACTCCAATTTCATGTACATCAAATGTCACACCCGACCATCAGCCAGAAGAGGAAGCAACACAGGTACATGTCACCATCAATGAAACCTGTACAGGCACAACCTACAACACCCAAGCCTTGACGACCCTTACAACACAGAAAGCCACCCAGGACGCTGAGAACCGACTAGGCAGAGGGTACACGACCACAGAAGTATACATTACCCAAATAACGCTGAGCAATCAGAGCGGTAGAGAGCTACAGGTAAAGAGCGTCAGTTTGTGGGCATATCCTTTTACCCAGGAGCAGCAGAGCCGCATCAAAGCCATGATAGCAGGGATGAGCCAAGACAAAGCAACCGCGACTTTACTACGCATGGCAGGAGTTCAAAGCGTGGCGATCACATGCAAAAATAGCATGACAGTACCAAGTGATGCTCAGCAGATACACCTCCTCTTTTTACAGATAGAACGGGGTTGATGTTGAGACAGAGAGAGGAACGGCAAAGCCGATGATGGATAGTGGAACGTGTAGCACGTTCGCAGAAAGGAGTACAGACGGTGACAAAGACAGAGCAGAGACGCATAGCACTCGGAGCAGCAAAGGTACAACTACGGCGTATGGGTGTAAGCCTCGACCCGCTTGTTCCCTTTCGAGATGTGCTGAAAGTGCTGGACGATTTACACTGCGCCGAGCCTGAATTAGTTGCCTCATAATGGTACGGTCAGGCAAGCGATCACCAAATACAGCTACTATGCCAAGAATGGAAATGGGCAGTACAGCCAATCTACAAACGGGCATTATGGGGAAGTATTCCCAGGAAAAACGAATTTGGAACGAGTGCAAATGTGGAGAAAATCCGAGAGGAAAGAGGTGAGTAGCAACTACATACGGCATATGTATCATGCCTCTCAATGCATTCTATGGGCGGCATCGCTATACATATGAATTATGTATAGAAATATAACATTATATTTGACTATAAATCGCGCTCTTGTTATACTGAAAACTCCAAAAGGTAGGTCTTTCAAAGAGTGGGAGCACATCAGATGAACGAGCAAGAGCGAGAAATTTTATCCATAGCCTCATTGTCCGCCAATTTAGCTTGGAAACTTCTTACACTAGAACAGCAACAGCAATTACTACAGTATCTTGAAAGGATACAGGAGAATAAGATACCCAATGAGAACACTAAAGAAATACGTTCCTAAAGATGATTTTGATATACCAAAGTCAATTGACCTATCCAGATTTACCGCCGTACTTATCCGTCAATCGGACGAACGCGGTAAGGAAGAACATGCCTATAGTAGAGAGGCTCAGTTAAAGCTTATACAATACGCTATGCGCTTGCGTGGTGATACTACAGATGAAAAGATCCGAGTATACGACGAAGGGGCGGGAGTGTCAGGGCAGAAACATATCCACCAAAGAAAAGTATTAAATGACCTGTACAATGATATGAAACGCGGAATTGTTGGCAGCCTAGTTATCATTCACGAAGACCGACTTTTTAGGGACCAGTACCACACAAATGATACAACCTTTATCAAACACCTCGCAGAGAACAATGTAATGTTGTTCGTAAAAATTGACCATAGACGTTATGATTGTACCAAGACTAGCGATAGAAATAGTCTGCTTGATAAACTAATAGCTTCCCGTAACTATCTTGAGGAGCAGGTACTCGGAAAGATGAACGGAGGGCAAGAGGCAAAGGCGTTAAACGGTCAGTTTGACGGACGTAACCTAGCTATGGGTTATATAGTAAAAGGCAAGAAAAAGCAGCAAGTAATACTAATTTACGAACCCTGGGCTAAGGTTATTAGATGGATGTTTGCACGATTTAAGGAACTCGATTCTATAGCAAAGCTTGCCCATGAAATAGAGCTAATGCCTTACCTTTTCAAAGACCCTACGGCAGATGATTTTCTTGAATTTACGTTCAAAATCCGTATGACTAAAGTCCCAGGAGGCTTTAAGCCCTCTTGTGTAGAAGCAATTAAGTACATGTTGAGCAATCTAATGTATGCGGGCGCGTGGATATATAACGATGCAGTTGTAATGTGGAATGACGATATGGCTATAGTTGACAGAGAGCTAGCACTGTGGGCATATCACAAGATAACGGGAAGGGATATAGAAGGTAACTTACTAGAGAATGTCGAACGAAGACAAATAAGAGACGACGGAGCGGAAGCTGTCCTAAAATTCCTATTGCAAGACCCTATAGGCTCGATCTACGTCACTCATCCTGAACATCCCGAATATATACGCCAAACACTTATAAAGGACCACAAGGCAGAAGGTAAGCTTTTTAGAGATATTACCTTTGCTATTCGCGCTCATCTAATAGACGACATTTTCCTGGAACGTGTTAAAGAGGTTGCACGTGCTGATAAGCATTTAGCAAAACACATAGAAGCCTGCATTACCGAGCTTGAGGAAAAGTATGCTGAAAGTATTGTATCTGTAGAGGACCACCTAGCACAAGTCAGGTTACAGATAGAGAAGACGCTAGCCCTCTTACATGACCAAATATTAACCCTAGATGAGAAGAGCAAAGAAAAATTTAACAAGGACTTGTTAGGTTTAAGAGAGCGGGAAAAAAAGCTACTAGCAGAACAAGGACAGGCAACGCAAACGAGCCTAAAAGCAGACTATGAAGAACTATCAGACGTGTTACAAGATATTCCTAGAAGGTTAGATACTTGCACAATGCAGAGAAAACAGAAGCTAGCACGCCTAATAACTGAAAGTGTCACCATAGAAGAGATTAGCGTACATTGGTTACGGTTTACCGTAGTATGGCGTGGTCCTCTCGCTAATAGACCTGACGTATGCTTAATTTGGCGGCAGCGTGGAAGACGTAGCGACGACTGGACGAATGAAGAAGACGAATATATCAGAACAAATTATCCCGAAGGCGATAAATGGGTTATGCTTGAAGCGTTGCCTACTCGCACTTGGAACATGATTTACCAACGTGCGTTGACATTAGGTATACATCGTAAGATTAACACCTTAAATAACATACCTCAAAATGTTACTATGCACGACTTAAACGTGATACCTGATAGAGAAACAGCTATCCAGCTAGTCACAGAGGCAAGCCAGAGGAATAATAAATCATATGGTATCTGGTTGTTTTCCGCAGGACTACACGAGTTTACAGAACAGGGAGAACACTGGAATACAAATATCGGTAGTTCGCCCAGCCCATCTCCGAGAGGTTCCAGTGCAGGTCGTCCTCGTGCAAATCAAGCCAGTATTTCGCCGTAATGGTGTGTCCGATGGGATAACTTGCCTGTGTATGTAGCACCATCTTGGGATAGCCAACGGTGCCAGAGGTGAAATAGACTAAGCAGGGGTCGTCGCTATTGGTCTTAGGTCCGGTATAATTGGGTGAAGCTTGTTCGGCGATGTGTTGGTAGTTCGTCCAGTTAGCGCGGTCAGGGGCATCGACCAGCACAGTGAAGCGGATGGTCGGGCACTCGTTGCGTACCATGTCAAACTTCGTGGCACCTTCTGCATCGGTAATAAAGCCCTGTACCTCGGCCACGTCTGCACGAAACTGGATATCTTTGGGGGTTAGAAGTGTAGTGCAGGGGATGGGTACGGCTCCGATTTTCATAAGTCCCAGCACTGTTTCCCACCATTCGGGGATGCGTGGCAGCATCACCATGATGCGATCCCCTTTTCGAATACCGAGGGCAAGAAAGGCGTTCGCGGCACGACTGGAGCGTTCAGCGAATTGAGCAAAAGTGATGGAACGCTCTTCACCATCTTGTCCGAGCCAAAGCATGGCTAGCTTGCCAGGGTCTTCTGCCCATTTGCCAATCACGTCAATCGCGAAATTGAACTGGGCGGGAACATCGAGATGGAAACTGCGACGTTCCGCCTCGTAATCAGTCATATGTGGTGTATTCGCCATATACAGATGCTCCTTCGTGAGACAACATGCTGTCAAAAGATAGAGAACAAGGCTTTGTTGGGTTATCTTCTCTTGTATCATATCATGAAAGAGTGGCGAATGTAACAGTATCGACGGACGACCACAAGGGTCGCCCCTACTATAGATGTTTCATGCAGAACGTGTGTTGTTGTATAGTAGAGGCGACCCTTGTGGTCGTCCGTTTGTCCCTTGAATTGATGGGAGCCAAATTGGGGCACAATTACCCTATTTGGCTGTAAGTTTTCCTGTATAGTTATGTTACGATTGGTACTATCTTAGATTGATACTATGCACAGTAATTTTCTCATCGTTGAATCTCATGAGATTGAAGGGCAGTATGAGCGAAACTTATTCCACACAACCAACTAGCACACAAGAACAGTTTGTAGCACCTCAAGAGCAATCTACCCAGCCTGCGAAGACGAAGGGAAGTCGTTGGGGCATCCTGCTATCCCTGTTCGCACTCTACATCATCTGGGGTTCAACATACTTAGGGATGCGTTTCGCGCTGGAAAGCTTCCCTCCATTCTTGATGGCGGGTATACGTTTTGTAATTGCCGGTACACTGCTCTATACGTTTTTACGTGTACGTGGGACGCCGACACCAACGCGTAAGCAAATACTTGGCTCTACCATCATCGGTATTCTGCTCTTGGCAGGTGGCAATGGTGGTGTCTCATTCGCGGAACAATGGGTATCCTCTGGACTTGCGGCAGTTGGCATCGCGGCAGTTCCATTATGGGCGGCACTTTTTATAGGTTTGATGGGGCGCTGGCCCAAACGTATCGAGTGGTGGGGGCTTGGTTTAGGCTTCGTTGGCGTAATTTTGCTCAACCTGACAAATGGTGTCTGGGCAAATCCAATTGGAGCAGTTGCGCTTTTACTCGCCCCCATCTGTTGGGCACTTGGTTCCGCACTTAGCTCACGTGTCACGCTACCTGCTGGCTTGATGGCAAGCGCGGTTCAGATGGTCATGGGCGGTATATTTCTGCTTGCTCTTGGTCTGCTTCTGGGTGAGCGCATGCACGGCATTCCGACAGTACAAGCGTCGCTGTCAATGGTTTTTCTCATCTTCTTTGGCTCGTTGATTGCTTTCAGTGCCTACGGCTATCTGCTACGCAATGTACGACCAGCCCTGGCGACGAGCTACGCCTATGTCAACCCGGCTGTCGCGGTCGCTCTCGGCGTTGTATTCGCAGGAGAACATATCACGCTTATCGGTGTGCTAGCGATGGTTGTCATCCTTGTTGGTGTCGGTCTGGTGTCGCTAGGAAGAGACCGCAAATAATGGTGCACCTATCCCAATAACGGTGGTTTGAAATAGCTGAACACAACGTAGCCCCAAACGTTAATCAGCACGGAGAGGATAATGAGCAATTTCGCGATCCATGTTGGACGCTCTTTCATGCCTAATGCCGCCAATAGGAACAGAAATGGCAAGAAGTCGAGGGCGAAACGGTAGCCGAATTGATACCAGCCTGTATTGAAGTAGAGCAATAAAAGGAGTGCAGGCAAGATACAAGCGGCCAGGAGTGCAACTGCTAACCAGCGTTGCTCACGCCTACGAAAGCCTAGAAACGCGAGGAAAAGGGCTGGCATCGTCAGGAAAATGCTGGTACCGAATGGGTTGAATGTGACATAGGGAAATTGGTGCAAGAACTTTGGCGGTTCGAGCAGCATAAAGCGGAAATTGGTACGGAGAAAATGGATGCTGAATTGTCCATATTTATGCAGACCACCGCCTACCAATGGATCAACATGCATGTTGTTGTAGCCAAAATCAAGCAGTGAGCCAAAGCGTGCATAATTATAGAGGAGCATTCCCCCTAGAAAAACGGCCAGGACACTCCCGAAGATAACCCATTGTCTTGCCAATAAGAGCCAGGGCGCCCGCAAGGGGACGCCCCTCCCATAGGACGACTCATCGGACGCGGCTTCGTGTATGGGAGGGGCGTCCCCTTGCGGGCGCCCTAGTTTCGTCTGCGCGAAGGTCCACACAAGAAAAAAGGGAAAGGTGAAGAGTGTTGTACTACGCGACAACGAAGCTAGCCCCAGAAATATCGCGGCCAACCACGCTCGTTGCTTGCCGAGCATCTCGCTGATATAGAGCAGCACAAAGGTTGTCGCGACTACATGAGCTATGTACCACACATTTCCCTGCATCGTTGCGTACAATAGCTCTGTACCAATGGCAAAAAACACCAGCAACCACGCAACAGTGACAAATTGCGTCTCTGGTGCTTGCTTTTGTACGAAGCGTAGCAGCACAATTCGCATCAGCCAGATATTGAGGATGCCCATACCGATAGAGAAGAATAGCGTGATAATTGTCTGGTAGGAGAGATGAAAAATTGCTACAAATGGGAGCAATAAGATGGCAGGCAAAGGTGGAAAGGCCACATACCAGTGTCCGTGATAGTTTGTGAAGTCCGCGAATTGCGGAGGCGTGCCTTCGACATAGAGATGCCCATGTAGCCAGCCATCGGCAAGCAAGATAAAATGCGAGCCACCACCCATCTGTGGGTGATGAATACTGATTTGCGAGATCACAATAAACAGGTAGATTGCTGTGAGTACTCCGAAGACCGCGATAGAAAGCTTCGCAGCGTTCGACTCGACAGGAACAGGGCGGACTGTTGCACTGGCTGCTTTGGACACACTTCCTTGCTTAAAAACTTGCTTTGCCACTTTTATATGGGTCCTCTCTATCCCTTTACATTCTCTCATGATACACAAACGAGAATATAAAATGATAGTAACGAAAATCAATTTACGCTTACTATGTGGTACTATAGCAGAGAAATACACAATCTATTTTATAACAAAGGAGCTTATCTTGACCCATTCTATCCCTTCAGATACCACACACATTACGTTAACGCCAGATGCCGCAGTAGATTTACATATGCACACCACGTATAGCGATGGTCGTTGGCCCGCACAACAACTTATTGACTATCTTGTAACGGAAGGCTTCCAGCTTGTTGCTGTGACCGATCATGATCGCGTCGATAAAGTGGCAGAAATACAGGCGTTAGGTGCAGAGAAACGTTTGCCCGTTCTGGCTGGTGTGGAAATCAGTACAGACTGGAATGGCAGGATGGGTCATATGCTCTGTTATGGTTTTGAGCCGCAGCAGAATGAGATACGGCCACTCACTGAAAAGGTGGTACGTCTGCAACTGGAAAACACGCAGGCGGTGAACGAGGAACTACAACGTAAAGGGTATACATTTCCACGCCAGGAAGAACTCCTGAAAGAGAACGGCGGCAAGCTACGCCGCCCATCCGACAACGCCTTCTTACTACGTGAGCATGGATACGCTGCTACCTGGCAAGTTGCTATGCAGATGATTACAGAAGCTGGCTTCACCTCAATCAAAGCAGATATGGCAGAGACGGTCGATGCGGTCCATAAAAGTGGGGGCGTATGCCTGATTGCCCATCCTGGTCGTCGTGAAAGTGGCTTTACCTTTTATGATTCCGCACTGCTCGACCAGTTGCGAAGCGAAATTCCTATTGATGGCATCGAAATCTACCATCCCTATCATACCAAGGAGATTATCGCAACCTACCTCGCATATGTAGAAAAGTATAATTTGCTCTACAGTACCGGCTCAGATTCGCACAGTATTCCTGGTCGTATGCCAACCAAACATCGAGCAGAGGTCAGCCGCAAACTGCTAGAACGCCTCAGCGTAGGAATTGCATAAAGAACAGGCGCATACACAATAGGAGGAATGCATTCATGGCGCAACAGAACGAACTATCTCAGACGCCAGATATTCCTGACCGCCCACAGCCTAAGCGCCCTTTGAGTATTGGCGCAGGTGCGGTTGTGCTGCGTAACGAGCGGGCGCTACTAGTTCGTACCATTTATGGTGCCACAAAAGGTCGTTATCTTCTCCCTGCAGGTCGCGTCCATGTAGGGGAGTTGCCCGATGCTGCGGCGGCCCGTGAGACGTTTGAGGAGACGAATTTGCGTGTCCAGATCGAAGGTCTGCTGGGTGTGCGTTTGTGGGTGCTAGATAGTGGCGAGCATAATTACTTTTTTATGTTCCGCGCAAAATTGCTTTCACCTATCAGCGACCTGCGCTACAATCCAGACGAGCTAGACGACGCTCGTTTCTTTTCGTGTGTGGAAATGGATGCCTTGAGTACTGATGAGACGTGGGCAGGTGCTATTGCCGTTGCCTACAAAGAACTTGACCCACACACGACAATGTGGCCTAATCATGCAGAGCTACGTGACGACTCAGTAGACACAGCAGACCACTGGCGTATCTGGATGTGATACAGGTAGAATATTACGGCAAGCCAAACGCATATGGGAGCAGGTCAGCGATAGTAAAGTCGCGGTCGATACCGTCAATGTAGATGGTAGCATGTGGGGCAAGATCGGCGATCCATTGACGACAGGCACCACAAGGTGTACGTTCATGAGGTGGAGCAGCGGGTGGAGCATCAAGGCAGGTGACAGCAATGTGTGTAATAATGCTATTGCCATGAGAAAGTGCCGCAGCGAGGGCCGAGCGTTCGGCACAGAGTGTAAGGCCGTAACTTGATATTTCAATGTTTACACCGACGTAGGTTTTGCCATTAGCAACAATGGCCGCGCCAACACGAAAATGTGAATAGGGACAATGCGCTTGTAACGCCGCGTCGCGCGCCAATAGTAACAATCTATCTCGTTCCATAATATTTCCAGGTTCTTTCGTTTATAGTGTGTACACAGTTACGCTTCTGTGGAACTATGCTTCCATGTCGATATTGTTATAGTAAGGGCTACTTGCATACATAAGCTATAGCCCAAATTGTATCATGATGTTACCTGCCTATGCTCATCGCGTTACTACTGATGAGAGTGAAACAAAAAGAGGCAACTCTGTCTCGTTGCAATGGGTCGGCGAGCAACAAGAAATGTATATCGGTATATAGACCGACAATATAAATAGTAATGCAGACCCATAGGAGGAATGCTCGTGAAAATCATGGTGGCGGACGACGACCGTGACATGGTAGACATGTTGAGCTACTGGCTCAAAGGACACGGTTACGACGTGGTACGTGCTTTCGATGGAGAGCAGGCAGTCAAACGTTGGCGCGAAACACTGCCAGACCTCGTGATTCTTGATGTGCAGATGCCCAAGCTTGATGGCTTCGAGGTGTGTCGCCAGATGCGTAGTGAAACAAACTCAATGGTTTTGATTCTCACCGCACATGATCGGGAAGACGATGAGATACGTGGATTGGAGATGGGGGCAGACGATTACCTGCGAAAACCTTTTAGCCCGCGCCAACTTTTAGCACGTATCAAAGCCGTCATGCGGCGTTCAGGCAGCACACGTGGCAGTTCTAATTCGTCATCTGTCACCGTTGGCCCGATCATGTTGGATGCCATGCGTCATGAAGTGACGAGAGACGGGGCTAAAGTACGATTGACGCCAACAGAGAGTCGTCTGCTCCACCTGTTAATCACTCATACCGGACAGGTACTCACAACCGATATGATTATAGAGCGTGTCTGGGGCTACGATGAAGCGGGTGACTCTGGCTTGGTCAAAACGCACATCCGTCACCTAAGGCAAAAGGTCGAACCTGAACCTAACGCACCTCAATACATTATGACCGTCCCCGGTGTTGGCTACACCTTCACAACCACCGTCAGCATCGAACAATAATGAAGACGGTTAAGAGGCAGGCACGTTATTTTGTATGCATACAAAATAACGTGCCTGCCTCTTAACCGTCTTATGTACATCTTAACCATTTTACAACCTTTCACCTATCCTTTCCTCAGCATGCACGCGCTATACTTTCCATCAGGACCTCCATGAAACCTTACCTGGAACAGAGCAAATTATGAGTATCAGAAGAAAAAACGTATCACTGCATGCAAGCCACTCTCCTCTATCATCTGAAATAGTAAGCGAGACGGAGGTAGAACTCTGCACCTGCCCTCCTGTTTCTTCTCTATGCCTGCTTTCAACAGAACCGGCAATGTATCAAGATTACGCAATGCAGAAATGGGACGATGACCACGACCCTGTTCTGCCTGTTCATCCAATGCTGAATGATACTTTGCATACTCGTGTACAGGCAATTTTTCCAGCTATTTCGCCGTTTAGTGTACTTTTACTGCATATATCTCAGTTGGAACACATACACATTACACCAGAGACAACAGTCGTACATAAACGGCGTCGCTATCATCCTACCGCAACTATCTTAGAACAGGTTATGATCAACGTGCGACGCGCAATACGGGACGATGACCTTGTATATCTTGACAAGGGAAGAGGAGCTGCTATTATTTTTCCCGAAGTAGATCAACAGGGCGTACTCAAAATCGCGGAGCGTATCTATAATAGTGTTAACTTGCTGCAAGCAGAAACACTTCTTCCACCGCTCACACATGAAACAGATATTGTGCTTGGCATCGGTAGCTACCCTGAGCAGGGGACAGCACTGGAACAGGTACTTGCCAGCGCGGGTCACGTTCACTACCGTCTCACCCTACGTCCTGCCATCACAACCCGCCTCTGGGACACCATGCCAATAGCAGAGCAAGGCGTAGCGGACGATACAATGCAAAGTGACGCCGATTCTCAACACGGATATACACTCTTATCTACTAATCCACTTAGCAGTACAACAAACGACTCCGCACAGATAGACGCATCGGCGCGGAATATCATAGTGCCATTTTTGCAACTTCCAGTGCAATTATCGACACGGCTGAAGAGCCTAATTACATACGATACAGCGTCGCGCCTGCGTTGCGTTCCGGTTGGACGAGATCATCAACGCCTTACAATCGCAATGGCGGACACGACAGACACAGATGCCATTAACGCCCTGCATGAGCTAACACATATGACCATCTTTCCCGTTGCCTGCGACAAGGACGCACTTGACACATTACTTAAAACAAAATGGTAAAACAAACAAGTAACTTTCCGTATCGAAAGTGGTGAATATAACACCAAGGGGCGGTTATGTTAACCATATCGTAACAACTTCTCAACATAAAAACGCATCACCATTGGTTATCATAATATGTAATGAAACAATAAAGTGTATTGGTTGATACAATACATGGTACTTACGTCATCACGTTACATACATTTATTCGCATTCGTTTTTAGTGGTGTAAGTACATTACTCATTCATACATAGGCCGTTGAACTTATTTTTAGTCGAAAATATCCAGGGGGAAGAAACAATGGTTGTACAAATGGTTCAGGATGATGTTCTTTTAACGTTTAAGGAAGCGATGAATTACCTGCGCGTAAGCCGCTCAACCCTGTATCGCTTAATGTGGTCAAATCAACTTACAGGACACAAGGTTGGTAGCACCTGGCGTTTCTACCGCGAGGACCTTCGTGCCTGCGTCGCAAGCGATATGCCTGCTGCCCCTGTTACGACAACAATGCCAGCGCAAGCAGCGCACTTCGCTAACTAACTGGTTAGCATTATCGTTTATCCATTTATCTATGTAAAAACACCTATCTCGCAAGAGCAGCTTTTATATCAATTGAACGCTACATAATAGACTACCCATGACAAATGGGCGATCACTACCCAGGCAAACGGGCGACCACAAGGGTCGCCCCTACTATATATAATGGGTCTATAGTAGGGGCGACCCTTGTGGTCGCCCGTTGATGTTTCCTATTACACCACCTCTGCCTGTCGCTCAAAAGATTGGCGAATAAGGTACACAAATATCTTTGTAAGTGGAAGAGGGAAACAAGAAATTCAGTCGGCCATAACACAAACAGCATCACAGTGGTTACTTATAGAAATCTAATTATGCTTAGAGCATAGATTTTCGCTAGTATTGTAAACCTGGGACATGTTAAACTCTTTCATAAGTATGTAGCAAAGAAAGAAAACATGTTATGCTAGCAACGCTCTCAACACGGCTTCCCCTCTTAAAAGTTCTGCAATCCAGAGCTTTTACGCTATTGTGGGTAGGTCAATTCGTCTCAATCGTTGGTGACAACATCTTCACAGTAGCATTAGCATGGCAAGTACTCATCCTTACAGGATCGGCAGCGGCGATGAGTGCGGTTGTCATTGCTAAACTTATACCTACCGTTATTTTTCTCTTGATTGGCGGTGTCACGGCTGACCGTCTACCACGTCGTGTCATTCTACTCTGTTCAGATGCCGGGCGTGGACTTGTCGTTGCTATGATTGCGGTACTCGGTGCTATGGACGCTTTGCAATTGTGGCACCTTCTAGTCTTTTCATTCTTCTTTGGTGTCGTTGATAGCTTCTTTTCACCAGCGTATCAGGCTATTCAACCGCAACTTGTACCACGTGACCTGTTGCAATCCGCGAACTCGTTAACGCGTTTTGCAATGCTCATGGGTGGTATTATTGGTCCAGCAATCGGTGCGCTATGTGTCGCGTTTACTGGTCCGGCGAGTGCCTTCGCGCTTGACGCATTTTCATTTATTGCCTCGGCTGCCTGTCTCGCAATTATGCGTCTACCAGCAGCATCGGCCCCTGATAGTGAAGAAATACTCTCTATAGAAGCGCAGGAAACCCCAAAACGAAAAGGGATCAGCAAGCTCATAGCAAATGTAAGGGAAGGACTGAGTTATGTAACCAGTTCGACGTGGCTATGGGTGACGATTGCGATTGCCTCGCTTGCCAACATCACCTTTTTCGGTCCAATTGCAGTAGCACTGCCGAAACTGGTGCGTGACTTCTATCATCAAGGTGCCTGGTTACTTGGCTTGATTGATACTACGTGGGCAGTCGGGGCAATTGCAGCGACACTGCTTATGAGCCAGCTAAAGTATAGAGGTCATAGAGGATTGCTTGCCTACTTTGCCCTGCTACCATGTGGACTTGCCATAACACTGCTTGGCTTACCACTTCCCTTGCATGTTGAGCCAGTTTTCGCAACGTTCGCAAGCGCACTTGCAGGGTTTAGCATCGGTATCTTTTCTATTATCTGGGTAACATTGTTACAAGAGCTTGTGCCAGTCGAAAAACTTGGTCGTGTCAGTAGCATTGATATGATGGGAAGCTACGTTTTTCTCCCTATCGGCATCGCCTTTATTGGCGTACTTGCGGACCGTATTGGTCCCTCGCCTGTCTTCATCTTAGGAGGCATCATTACCATTTTGCTGGTCTCTCTTGGTCTCTGTTTCCGCGATATTCGACGATTGGCATAGCCGATTCATTTTTCTCTGCCTGTATGCTAAAAGCGGATACTATACAGAGGTGGAGAGACAACGTACATGGGGAGCAGAGAAAAAAGCTATACACGCGAGCAGCGACAGGCTATCGACGAAGAGCGAGTACGCATTGCACGCGATTTACACGATGGCCCTGTTCAGATCATCACACATATTTCACATAAGCTTGAGTTTGTGCAGCATCTACTGGAGAAACAAGCAAAAGACCGCGCTCTCGATGAGTTACAGAAGGTGCGAACCATCCTAAACACATGTCTACATACTTTACGACATGATATCGCGTCGCTTATGTCAACATCTATCTCTACGCAAGACATACATAGCGCACTACGTAACCTGATAGATGATTTTAAGATGAGTGAGCCAGCCATCAAGCTCATTTGTACGATTGATACGCTCGATCAGCTTCCACCGGTGCTTGCCGAGCCGCTCTTTCACTTTATTCAGGAGTCCCTTAACAATATACGTAAACACGCACAGGCGACAGAGGTACACTTGAATGTACAGTTCTCGCCAACACAACTTGTAGCAGAGGTACGTGATAATGGCATAGGGCTGCCACCTGGAATATACAATGACAGCACACGATATCACATGGGTCTACGCATACTTCGTGCACGTGTACAAGAGGTAGGTGGTACAGTAGAAATTCAGGGTAGCAGTGGCAATGGTACATCGGTACAAGCGGTGTTTCCTCTTACCATTTGACACACATAGTAATCCGTGGTTAAGCAGCGACATCAATAGTGATAGCTTGCGGATGCTCATGCTCTTCTGGTATCGGTTCGCCATCAGCGGCAAGCACTTCAAGATGAAGTTTTATTGCATCCCTCGCCATTGCAATCGCTTCCTCTAATGTATCACCCTGTGTAATACACCCAGGTAGTGATGGCACTGTCACTATGTAACCACCCTCATCTGAGTCCGGGTGCAAGATAATGGTGTAACGGTGTTCGCTCATAATACCCCTCTTTGCCACTTTTAGCACTAAGTATACCATATGTAGCAAAGATTGAAATTGGTTTCATTTGACAACATTACTCCGCAAGGGCTATCATGCCAAGTACAGATACTGTGGCTGCTACGAGCAGGTCGGCCACGCTCATATACCAGGAGGAAACGTCATATGTCAGAAACTACCACAGCTAGTGAAGCTGTGTTTTATACACATCGCCTCAGCAATGGTCTACAAATTGTAGGGCAGCCGATGCCCGATTTTGAATCGGTTGCTGTGTCCTATCACGTCAATACAGGTTCACGCGACGAGAAAAATCCAGCTATCGCGGGTGTCTCGCATTTCCTGGAACATATGGTGTTTAAGGGCACGAAGACGCTTGACTGGCAAGAAATCACCCTTGAATTTAACAAGATTGGTGCCGAACTCAATGCATTTACCTCGCATGAATCCACCGTCTATTACGCGCGTGTGCTGGGTGAATATCTGGACAAGGCCGTTAGTCTGCTTAGCGATATGATGTATCCGCGCCTCGCGGAAAGCGACTTCGAGATGGAAAAAGAGGTTATCGTCAATGAGATCGCGCGTTCTGAGGACCAGCCGTACAATATGGCCTACCGCCGCCTCATGCAAACCTATTTCGGCAATCACCCACTTGGTCACGATGTGCTTGGATCGCGTGATAGTATTCGTGGTATGCATATTCAGCAAATGCGCGATTACTGGGAAAAACGTTATGCGGCCAATAACCTGATTCTTGCGGTTGCGGGTAATTTTGACTGGAACCACATCGTGGAACTTGCCGAGCAGCATTGCAACAACTGGCGCACAGGTGATGCAGGTCGCGACACATCGCATTACGAACCCGCGCAATCCATCAATAACGTCATGGTTGACAAGAAGCTCAAACAGCAAATTATGCTTATTGCCATGCCTGCCGTTGATGTGCAGGACCCCGACTACTACGCTGCGATTCTTGCTGGTAGTATTCTAGGTGATGGTGATGGTTCACGTCTCTTCTGGAATATCTATCAGAAAGGGCTTGCCGAGTCTGCCAGTGCAGGTCTCTGGGCGATGGAGGGCACAGGTCTCATGCTTATGGAGGCCAACTCAACACCAGAGGAGGCACCGCGCGTCCTGAAACTGCTACGCGAGGAACTGGATAGCCTGCTCAGCGATGGTGTCTACGAGGATGAATTGCAACGTGCTAAAGACAAGCTGATTAGTAACATGGTTCTCAGTAGCGAGTCAACCTTCTCGCGTATGCGCTCCCTCGCCAACGACTGGATGACGGAGGGTCGCCTGATTAGCGTCGAGGAAGAAGTAGCTCGCGTCTCGAAAGTGAAGACCGAGGACGTGATGCGTGCGCTCCATCGTTTCCCAATGCGCGAGAAACAGGTCTTGACCGCGCTCGGTCCTTTGAGTGAAGCTGAACTATTGGCATAAACAAAAAAGCGTGTCGCCAAAATCGTAGATTTTGGCGACACGCTTTTTTGTTTATATAGCTGGTGCTATCTCAATATAGGTGCTTTTCCTTCTGGTGAAAAAGCCGAGTACATCCAACAATCGGTACATGAGTTTATATTTACGCAGTAGCGCAGCATTCGCGTGGGCGTACTCTGATGCTGACAACTCACGCGCTATCCCCTCAACCTCTTTTGCACCTTCAGTAACTTTCCCGCTTCTATCACATGGTACAAGAGTCACGCGTCCATTGTTATGAATGCGCTTCATCTTACCCGTCGTAGTGCTGGTTGTCACATACAGTTTTCCATTCTCATTGGCGAACCAGATAGGCGTCGGTACAGCGGCCCCATTCTTGCGGTACGTCTTGAGCAGTGCAAACTGGTGTGGATAGAGATAGGCGAATGGATCACTCATTTGATTCTCAACTTGCGTTTTATCAACAGTCATAGCTTTTGGCGGTCCTCCTCTATGTTAGCTTCTCGATAGAAACGATATATCTTATTCTTAGAGGATACAACAAAGTAAATCAGGTAATCTATTGCATGCACGTAGGAGCGACGGGTGACCACAAGGGTCGCCCCTACTATAGACGTTTCATGCAAGACATGTTCTTCGTATAGTAGGGTGCGACCCTTGTGGTCGCCCGTTTGTCTCACCACATCTTCCATCGACTTTTAAACATCCCTGCGTAGGAGAAACAACTGCTTGCACAAAATGAAGAGTTTATAGTATTATATGTTCTATACCTATAGGTAATATGCGATAGATTAAAGGGGGAATAACAATATGGAGCCTTTGAAACCAAAACAGAACCACAAAGCGATTGGTGAACGAAGTGAGGCTATTATTATGGCAAAGCTTGTAGAGGTGGGGTATGGTGTTCTAGCACCGTTTGGTGATAACTTACGATATGACTTAATAATGGAAGATGCCGACGGAAACTTTTATCGCATTCAATGTAAAACAGGTTGGATGGACGAGGCAAAGACCGTGATTAAATTCGCAACCGCAAGCAGTTATAATCATACAATGAAGAACAAGGGCTGGAAAAACTATAGAGGTCAGATAGACTATTTTGCAGTATTCTGTCCTGAAAATAGAGGAATATATTTGATACCTATTGACCATACAGGAGTGACACAAATGAATTTGCGTCTTATACCAACGAAAAATAGTCAGGAGAAGAATGTACGTTGGGCGAAGGATTATGAATTGTAAAATGACCGCGGTGGGACTCGAACCCACGACCATCGAATTAAAAGTTCGTTGCTCTACCACTGAGCTACGCAGTCAATTTGTGGTGTAATTCATGAAAGGATACATGCCTGAGATGGCTTTCTGAGGCACCTTGCCTATCAGCACATTCATACTATATCATAGACTGTCAAGGGTTACTGAACTGGCGTGATCCTTGAGAGCCACACTTATAGGTACATCATTCACATTTTTGCTTACTTCCGGGTGAGTTTGTATCCTATGGTATATACATCACCGTACTATTTGAGAGAACACAAGAAAATTGTATGGCTATTCTCTTGTTTGATTGTACATGACGTGATACACTACGGACGAAACTCAAGTAGTGAAGTGTGCTGCTATACGCCATTCATGTGTACAGCAGACAACGACGACTCAAGGGAAAACAGGAGGCGGTGTTTCTCGCAAAGTGGGCAACGTGGCACTGATACGCGAGGAAATAGCACCGATAGGGACGTGACAAAACGAATTCTTGTTGTTGACGATAGAAACGAGCTACTGCATCTCATGCGTAGAGTGCTGGAAGATGAAGACTATCAGGTCTCGATTCTCCAGGATGGCAAGGATGCCTTTACAAGTGTCAAGCGTATGCTCCCTGATCTGCTCATTCTCGATCTTAAACTAGGTGAGGTAGCAGGGCAGGATATTCTGAAACAAATAAAAGGCGATGAAATCACCACCGATGTTCCTGTGATTATTTACACAGCGGCGGTCCTTGAGGCTGAAGAGGTGTCGAAGTCGATACAGGAGCAACCGCAATATTATCATGGCGTACACCTGTTACAAAAGCCCTTTGAGCTTGAGGCACTGCTCACAACTGTTGAGCAACTGTTGGACAAAGCTGTACGCTAATACTGTTTTTTGTTCTCGAACCAATTCATTATGCATAGCGATGGTGAGAAACACTATCGCATATTCCATTCAATAAACTATATAAGGAGTTGTAACTATGAAATTTCTCTTTGGATTACTGCTTGGTATGGGCATTGGTGCAGCCGTAGCCTTAATTTTTGCCCCGCAGTCTGGCGAGGCCACTCGCGCACAACTGGAGGAACGTGGTATTATGCTGCGTTCTGGCTCAATGAACGATGATGTGCGTGCGCGTGCGAACGCTGCCCTGGCACAGGGACGCGAACTCTACAATCGCACAAAGTCAGAGTTGTCTGACCGCTATATTCAGACCAAAAACGGCAACCTTTAAGAAATAACAGGAGAGATATTGCAATGCACTAAGCGCATTGCAATATCTCTCCTGTTATTCATACTGTTTAAGCATTTTATCGACTAAATTGGCGATTTCGTGCCACACATGATGTTGATAATCTAGCATCCTCGCTTGATTCAAGTCGAACTCTCTATTTGATGCATCACCTTGCGCGTGTTCCTCAAACTTCTTTGACAGAGCCAGCGTCTTATCGCCGCGCCCATGCAGGTAGGTCGTGAGTTCGTGTAAATCCTTCAAGAGTGCATCTAACTTCTCTTCGTTGCCGGGCATAGTATCTTATTCCTTTGTGTGTGTTGGTGGATATAATTGGAAGGCATCCGCGAAACGGTTGAAAAAGTTGAACAGGCCGATCACAGTTGCCAGTTCTACGAGTTCACCGTCGTCAAAGTGCAACTGTAACTCATCCCATAGCTCCTCGTCAACGTCACGCGCACTCGTCGTCATAATCTCAGCGAACCGTAGCGCCACAAGTTCGCGTGCAGTAAACACATCCTGATGCTCGTCCCTGTGATACAGTGCATCCAGCAGGTTCTCGCTTACGCCGATCTGCCTTGCCAAGGCAGTATGAACCTCCATTCAATAGAAACAGGCATTGACCTGTGAGACACGTATGGCGACCAACTCTTTTAACTGCGGCTCCACTGTGCCTGTTCGCATCGCCGACTCTAACAACTGCGCTGACTGGTGCATCAGCGTGGGACGATGGGCCATCACGCGAAAGAGCGTGGACATGTTGGCGACGCCCGACAGTTCGGCACTCTCTGGTAGTTGTATTGTATTGTCTGGTGGAATACGAGGTTGGGGAAATTCTTGTTCTGGCATGCGTTCTATTCTCGCTCATCAGTAACGTTAAAATACAGGATGCATAGTACGCCACGCACTAGGTTGCGTAACCAACACAGCAGGTGTCCAACCCGGCTCACCATACAAAATAGAACTATTCCATTTCGGGTTCTTCTGTAGAAACTGATAACGCACCTGCCAGTGCTGACCTATTTTTTGCTTCTCGTGGTACGCGGTATCCAGCCCCAACTGAAAGGTAAGCAATTGTGCATAATATGGTTGCAAGCGGTACTCCATATCGTCGGTATCTAGCTTGTGGTCAGTGAAAGACATCTGCAAGTCAAAACAGTAGGGATAATGCATGACTTCGGGGTCGCGGTCCTCTTCATCTGCAAAGTGAATGAGGGCCAGCATACCTAACATCTCGAACTGACAGTAGGGTTCACCAGAAAACGCGTTTTCTTTAAATGGGGGCAACGAAAACAGATCGCGGATTTCTGTAGCGAGTCGCTGCAATGATTTTTCCGTCTTGATACAGATTTGAAAAGACATACAAATAGCTCCTTAGCGAGTGCAGGAGGTGAGTCAATGCTTAAATCATCTTACGACCGTTAGAGAACGGTGTCAAGAGAGTTCTCTTCTCCATGTAGTATATCAGCGGGGTCCCAACGCCGTTTAAGTCGCTTCATCACGTCGAGTGCCTGTGGTCGATAGCCCCAGAGGTCAACATCCTGCACGCCTTCTGCGAGGTGCATCACCACTGCATACCCTTGTAGTGCCAATGCCGGACGCCGTAAAGCTGCTACCCACTCACGTATCTCGACCTCTGTCCCTGTCTCTTTCACCGCGTAGAGACAGCCGCTACTCATATCTGCGACATACATTTCGTGGTAGAGCGATTTATGCTCTTGCATATACAGCGGCAAATCTTTGGGTGATACACCAACACGAACGACTGTTCCCAACGTGAATATACTCGCCCAAACATCAATCGCGGGCATCTCGACTTCACGCACCTTCGCCCCCATTGCCTTCAATGTCTCCCGCACTTGCCCTAATTCGGCCTCGACATCCTCGGCCAGCCCTTCGGCGGTATAGAGCAACATACTTGTATCGTGTGTGTATGAACCGTCTTCGGTCTTGCACACTATAATAGATGATGCCGTTATAGCAAGCGGAAGGACTAAACGTGCCCAGTTGAGTGCCTGTTGTATCGTTTGCGTCATGATAAACAGGTTGCGTTTGGCTCGCGGCTGAGCAAAGAACTTGAGGGTAACATCGGTAATTAATCCCAGTGTACCATGTGAGCCGACAAACACCTTTGTCAGATCGTAGCCCGCCACATTCTTGACGATAGGGCGTCCCGTCCGAATCACACGTCCGTCGGCCAGAGCAACCGTTGTAGACAGGACCAGATCACGGATTGAGCCGTAACGCATACGGAACGGAGCGTTGCTATTAGTAGCGACAAGACCACCAATTGTGGCATCAGGCCAGGGAGAAGCTAACGGCAAATATTGCCCTGCTTTTTCAAGAAAGGTTTGTATCTCGGTAAGCGGCGTGCCCGCTCCAACTGTAATATACAGGTCTTCAGGTGCATACATCTTAATGCTACTCATCGCGCGAGTGGTGATCTGTGTCGTGGCATCGCTCGTTGCGAAGATAGCATTACTGATATGTACTCGTCGTTGTGCTTGTGAAAGTGCTAGCAAACTCTGTGCTGCCTCTTCTGCTGTCTCTGGAGCAAAGATTGCTCCTGGCAAGCTGGCATCAGGCGAGATTTTACGCTTCGTTTGCATGGGTCCTGCAAATGGTGCGGTACCATCTTGTGGTGTTGGAAAAATCTTGCCTGGGTTCAGAATACCATTAGGGTCGAAGGCTTGTTTGACATCCCACAGCGCCAGCAACTCAGATGGCGTATGCATGATCGTCATATATTCGCGCTTCTCGATGCCGACGCCGTGTTCTCCGGTCAAGCTACCATCCATCTCGACACAGCACGTGACCATCTCACGACCTGCCGCATGAACACGCCGCATCAATTCTGGGTCACGTGGGTTTGGAATGAGAATCATTGGATGCAAATTGCCATCACCCGCATGCATCAAGTGTCCTACTCGCAACGCATATTTTTCGCAAATAGGGTCAACCTTCGCCAGAATTTCGCGCAGGCGACTTCGTGGTACCGTGATATCGACCGTGTAGTAGGCGGGTGTAAGGCGTGAAATAGCACCCGCAACACTCTTACGTGCAAGCCAGATTGTGTAGCGTTCGTCTTCGTTGCGAGCTATGCGTATCTCACGCACGCCTTGTATCCGGAGCAAGCGTTCGATTTCGTCGCTTTGTGCGTCGAGACCAGTGGGATAGCCATCGACCTCAATGATAAGAATTGCGGCTGCATCGAGCGGTAAGCCCGCGTGCGCGAATGGTTCAGCAATGTTGGTGATTTTTTGATCCATCATCTCCATTGTCGCGGGCACCAGTCCTGCGGCGATAATAGCTGAAACCGCATCTGCCGCTTGCTCGACGCTATCGAAGATTGCCAGCATCGTTCTAATGCCAGGAGGGGTGCGTACCAGGCGTGCGGTGATAGAGGTGATAAGTGCCAGCGTACCCTCGCTACCCGTGATGAGTCCACACAGGTCATACTCCGGGTAGTCTAAAGCAGCACCGCCAACACGCACCTGTCGCCCATCGGCTAACACAACATCGAGGCCGATAATATAATTCGTCGTCACGCCATACTTAAAGCAATGGGGACCACCAGAATTTTCCGAGACATTACCGCCAATCGTCGAGGCACGCTGACTCGCCGGGTCGGGCGGGAAATAAAGGCCATACAGCTTTGCCTGTTCATCCAGGCGCAAATTGATAACTGCGGGTTCGGTAATGGCACTCCGTCCCAATGCGTCAATAGCGAGGATATGATTCATCTTTGCGAACTCAACAATGACGCCACCACGATCAGCGACCGCACCACCGGACAGACCTGTACCAGCACCACGCGCAATGAGCGGTACGTTATGCATGGTAGCCCACTGTACAACGCGCACCACCTCTTCCGCTGAACGCGGAAACACCACCGCTTCGGGGCGTCCCTTGTCCATACCGGCATCGACCTCATACACCAGCAGTGCCGTCGGGTCGGTAAATACCTGTCCTGGCGGCAGAAGCGATTTGAGCGAACGAAGCACTGTGTCCTGCAACATCAATGGTGCCTTTCTAACTAGAGAGAAATGTATACAGAGTATTAGCCTGCTTATTATACGTCATGCTCCCGACACTCCGTTTTCAAAAAACATACTACTAGTGGGGCATGGCAGGGGCAAGCCCTGTCACTACTATACACCGTTCACGCCGTTGCTACGTCTATAGTAGTGACAGGGCTTGCCCCTGTCATGTCAACAATGCATTACTCAGCGACTTTTAGATAGCTCTACATACTACCAACTCAAACACACGTTGCCATGTTTTTGTGGTAGTATAAAAATCGGAAAGATGATTTCATCCAAAAGGACGCTATGATGGAGCAAGAGCTAGAAGACCGTTTGCGAGGTGCAAGTAAAGAACACCTTCTTCTACTCATACGGGAACTCGTGACGCGCTACCCGTTGTTACAAACAGAGATTGCAATGCTCATGGACGGAGAAGTGCCTGGTCCTTCTCCATTGTCATATGCAGGAAAGGCGGAAGAAGCCGACGACAAGACAGGTAGTGATAGTAATGAGGATTGGGATTTTAGTGGTGAAGAACTAACAACGCTTCATCCTGTTTCGCCACCTGTCTTGCCTGCCCTTGACCGTGCAGCATATCTGCAACGCATCACTGGCTATCTCGCACGCCTACAACAGGGTGAGCCACTACAAGTATTGGCAAGCGATTTGAACTCGCTCTTAGACGAGGCGGAGGTACGTGCAGAAAATCACGACTATCACGGAGCGATGGACGTGTATGCCATTGTACTCGACGAGCGGCTTGCGGAACGCGACGAGAAGCTTACCCATATGTTCGATAAAGCAATAGACGATATTATGCCTATTTTAGAGACGCTACTGAGCGAGGCAAGTAGCAACATTCTATTTGAAACGTCGGCCCTTATGCCGCTACTTACACCCGAAATGCGACAGGAGTGGTTAGAACGGCTCTTTATACTGTGGCTACGCCGACTAGACGCACATCATATCGAGGAAAATGTACCAGAGATTATGCTCAATGTCGCATGGAGTGAGGATGTGGTATTACTGCGTCGCCTGGTACAGGGAGAACTCCAGCAGCAACCCGCAAGCGATCACTCAAATATTGTCGATTTTACGCGGCAATATCGTACAAGAACGCTTGATAAATTCCTGAAAGAATTACCACGTACATAACAGGGCATATGTTTGTCACAAAGTGTTGCAATGTTCTCTATATGTATGGTAACATCAGTAGCACGTAGCTCATCTATCGGTCTATAGTGCAAGTGCAAACTACGAAAACAAGAAATGTCTATTGAATCCATATTTTATCCTGGCTTAGGATTGAAGTGTATCAATATACTATATTCAAGTCGTGTGTAGTTGTTTGGTGCATTTTGCTGTCAGAAGAAAATTGTGTGTGAGGACAGGGACACCCTGGAAGTGACTACCTAATGTAGGTACAATTGGAGTAATCTTGTGTGGAACAGACAAGAAGGAAATAGGTCATGAGCAAATTTATTATGGTGATAGACGATTCTCCGACTGTGCGTAAAATTATCGAGACATGTCTGAGACGGGAAGAGTTCGATGTTCGCGGTTTTACGGATGGAGTCGAGGCTATGCGCTGGATCACAAACGACTCAGAGGCACGTATTCCTGATCTTGTCTTACTTGACATAGGATTGCCAAAAATGGATGGTTACGAAGTGGCACGCCGCTTAAAGGCAAAGCCCATGTTCAACAACACCATTATCGTGATGTTATCTCGGCGCGACGGCGTGATCGACCGCCTCAAAGGTCGGCTTGCGGGTGCCAAAGACTATATTACCAAGCCATTCAAGACACAAGAGCTTGTTGCTATCATTCAAGAGCAACTCAATGTTCCTGCAACAACGAATTAGCGTCATTCGAGATGAAGTGATCGAGGTAGTATGATGCATGAAGACGCAGCTCAACATCTTCTCTCTCCTTATGAATACGCGGAATATTTGGAGAAATTGAGCAATGACGAATTCTGGAATCATGCCAGAACTCTTGCTTCACGTTCAGCACATCCTATGCAAACTTTCACGCCTGTCACTTATCCGCCTGACAGCACACTCATTTGCGCTACCTGCTCTCTAAGGGATACCTGCTGTGTGCTTCCATTCACTATCATTCGCGAAATACTACCCGTTTCTCAACATATCACACGCTTGCCTAATGTTCCCCCCTGGATGATCGGTATCCTCTCTTGGCGTGGTGAGACAATAGCTGCTATTGATCTCTATGCCTATCTTACGCAAAAAATACTTCCGCCACCACAAGAGCGTGTCACGCTGATTGTTCAGCACGAAGGAATGTTCCTCGCATTCTGTATATTATCTTTCGATGCCACTCCAACAGCCATTGATATTAGTCGCGTTGTACCAGTTTCTCTACCCTCTATAGATGAAAGCGAAGAGTCTCCTCCCGCACACGTAGGAATTGTCGGTGCGTGGGAACCAGGCGATACTGCTCAGGAAAAGCCATTGGTACTCAATATTCCGTTGCTTTTCAAAGACATCATACAGCACATAGAGAGGAAAGCACACTACTATGTCTGAAGACCTCTCTCATTTTGAGGATGATGATACACAAATGCAACTCTCTGCCGAAGATCAGGCTATTCTCGATGCATTCAATGCGCTGGATACACTAAAAACAAATGATACTGGGTCTATTTCGTCGTCGTCTTCGCATACGTATGATACTGAATTTTCTGATGAGGACATGTTGTTTCTCTTTGCCGCAGAGATGGACGAAGACATCGCGCATATGAAGCGTGCGCTCAGCCAATTAGAGCAAAATGACACAACACTAGATATGACACGCTTTACCGTGTTGAGTCGTATCGCACACAAGGTTCGTGGCACGGCAGGAGCGATGGAGTGCCATGCAATGGCCGCGATCGCACGCCATATCGAAGTCATCGTCACACAGATTCATGGTGGCAAACTCTTACCGATCCTCGGACTGAACGTGCTCGTGCAGGCGGTGCTGGCCTTAGAGGTAACGCTGCAGGATTTACTTGCAAATGGTGAAGAAGATAATACAGCACTCAGCGCATTAGAGCATGAACTTGAGCAGCTTGTACTCTCTACTGGGTTTCCACAAGCAGCGGGTTCCGTGACAGCACCGTTGGCGGAGCAGGATGCACAATCTCTATCACTCTTGCCACCGAGTATTCACATTGACATCCAGCGTTTCGAGCGACTACTGGGACATGCGGAGCAGCTCGCAGAAATACGACAACCCCTGGAAGACGCGCAGACACAGGTAGCGATTGCGCTAGACGAGTTACACGGAGCACATTTCCGTCTTCAGCAACTCGAAAGCTCCCTGTTAGCCCTGGCAATGCCGATTCGACCATCATCACATCAAGAGAATAACATGCCAGCGTCCTCGCTTGTCGAGCGTATGTTGAAAGATGCAGGAACGTACCAGGATACCAGATATGCGCGAAAACAAAGACTACGTTCGCATTTACAGAAAAACAACGCGACAGCAGGCTGGGATGAACTGGAGCTTGAGCGTTTCAGCGAACGCGACAGCAAGGTACGAGCATTAAGCGATGCTATCACTGAAGTAACACTAGCTTCTGCTCATGTACATAGTGCGTATGGTCATCTGCATCAAGTAACACAGCAGTATGTACAGCAGGCCACCTCTGTACACAACCATCTACATCTTCTGCGTTTGACACCGCTCAGTGTTCTTCTGCCACGCCTACAAAGTGTTCTCGACAAGAGTACATTGGAGCCGCGCTTCGAGGTCGTCGGTGAGACAACGGAGATTGATCAGGACATTCTCGATACACTAGCATCACCTTTACTACGTCTGCTTCATACCTGTTTGGCCGATATTGTCACCATTGATGAGGAAACAACTAATGAACCGTACCGTGTCTGGCTCCATGCTCAGGCATTGGGTAACGAGGTCACGCTTGAACTAGGCTTTTCGATGGCCGTTCAAGGCGGTGCATTAGACGCTATACATACCTCTATGCAGCGACTCGGTGGCTCGGTTGAGTTGCACCGCAATAACGAAGGTGGTGTCAGTTTCTTCCTACGCTTTCCCCGTTCGCAGGGAACAGTGCGCGGTCTCCTGGTGCGTGTTGATAAACAGCAGGTGGTATTGCCCTTCTCGCAAGTGCAACGTGTCAGCGATGTAAAAAATGAGCAACTTGATATTGTCTACCGACTCTATAAGCTCCTGGATTTTCCGTCTGACGCAGAGTCCCAAAGTGGGATTACACCTGTGGTCGTACTGCCTCAAGGTCGATCACGCTTGCTTGCGGGCATCGTTGTAGATGAGATCATAAGTGATGTCGAAGTTGTCGTCAGACCCCTCGAATATCACTTACAGCGTCCGGGCATCGCTGGCACGGTCCTTGATGGTAAGGGTCACATCTTACTCTTACTTGACATTCCAGAGTTGCTCAAGCACTATACAAAGGTACGCCACCATACGATACCAGACGTTGAAGAGGACATGAAGGAGCAAAAGACACAACATCTCATCCTTATCGCGGATGATTCAACGCTTTTTCGTAAATCGCTGGTACAAATGTTGGCACGTGCTAATTACAAAACGGCTGAAGCCAGTGATGGACTAGTAGCACTGGATAAACTCACGCAGAATCCACCGGATGTGTTTCTGCTAGACATGGAAATGCCGAACTTGAACGGCTATGACCTGCTCAACATCATACATATCTATCCTGAGCTAATGGATGTCAAGGTTATCATGCTCACCTCACGTACCTCCGACAAGCACAAACAGCATGCACTTGCACTGGGTGCCCATGCATATTTGACAAAACCATGTCCACAGGATGTTCTCTTAGAGACAATCGCGGAATTATTGTAATCAGTAAAATTTGCTACATCCATAACACAAGTGTTACAATGAACACGTCCCACAAGACAACGTGTAAAACACTGCTATCTTTATTGCTTTTTTGTGCTAGCTAATCCAGGAAAAGGAACGTGACGTTACACTCTATTGAGGTTCGAGCAGTCTCGGAGCAGTATGATGTGCTGGCTCATAGACTCACCCATGAAATATTACAACTATCACCGCATCGGCTTCCGTCGCTTGCTTACCTCGCTGACACTCCATTAAGTATCCGCACCGCATTCCTCTATCGCCTTTCAGGTGTTCTTGACTCTTCACAGCAAGACCAGCTTACGAAGCAACTGCTCGTCGATGCAATTATTCAAGAGGCGTTTGTAGTGGACGACACATACACAAATACCACTCATCATATCGTCGATGTGTTCTTTCATGCGGGCGTCACCGACACATTGGCGGAAAGCGTTATAGCAGGCGCACATATGCTCGATATTTCCACAATCACATCCGTTGAGACAGGCAAACGCTATTTTCTCGATAGCCGCTTGAGCGAAAAGGATGCTCGCACTATCGCCGAAGGACTGCTCTACAATCCTGTTATCCAGCACTATGAATTTCGTGCTGCAAGTCATCTTGAAATTTCTAACGGGCCATATGAAACTATCAATGAGCAATCCATGCTTCCCAACGGGCGACCACAAGGGATCGCCCCTACTATACGCGACGAAGAAGCGGTAGCTTCGGATATAGTAGGGGCGATCCCTTGTGGTCGCCCGTCCTCCGACCCGTCTAACCCGTCCTCCGAGTCGCCAAGTACAGAAGTTTCGTTTTTAGCGATGAATGATGAGCAACTATTGGAGTTCAGCAAGGCTGGCTTGCTCTCGTTGAACCTTGATGAACTACACGTCATTCAACAACATTATAGAGAGCAGGGACGCGAACCGAGCGACGTAGAGTTAGAAACGCTGGCGCAAACGTGGTCAGAGCATTGTTCACACAAGACATTCAAGGCCATCATCGAGTACCGCGAACAGGATGTCGGGGGCACTGTTACAGAGCAAGAAACTATACATGGCTTGCTCAAACACTATCTCATGCGTGCTACTGAAGAGGTGCGACCAGCATGGCTCGTCTCGGCATTCAAGGATAACGCGGGTATTGTGCGCTTCACAGACACACACGATATCGCCTTCAAGGTTGAGACGCACAACCATCCATCGGCAATCGAGCCGTTTGGTGGCGCGAATACTGGCGTTGGTGGCGTGATTCGCGATGTACTGGGCGTCTCGGCGCAGCCTATCGCCTGCACCGACATCCTCTGCTTCGGTCCGCTCGATACACCTGTAGAGACGCTACCTGCTGGCGTGCTGGCACCACGTCGTATTGCGGCGGGTGTGGTCGATGGTGTGCGTGATTACGGCAACAAGATGGGCATTCCCACCGTCAACGGTGCTATTCTGTATCACCCTGGCTATGTGTATAATCCGCTCGTTTTCTGCGGTTGCCTCGGCATTTTGCCACATGGCAGTCATCCGAGCAAGGTTGAGCCCGGTGATCGCGTCGTCGTTCTCGGTGGACGAACCGGACGCGATGGTGTACATGGCGCGACCTTCTCTTCGGGCGAGATGAGCGTTGAAATCAACGCACAGGCGGGAACGGCGGTGCAGATTGGCGCACCGATCACGGAAAAGAAGGTCGCAGATGTCATTGTGCAGGCGCGAGACCGTAAGCTGTATTCCGCCATTACCGATTGTGGCGCGGGTGGCTTCTCCTCTGCGATTGGCGAAATGGGAGCCGATACGGGTGTGCATGTCGAACTGAAACATGCGCCACTCAAATATCAAGGACTGGCTCCGTGGGAAATCTGGCTCTCCGAGGCGCAGGAACGCATGGTTCTGGCGGTGCCACAACAACATCTCGATGCCCTGCTGGAAATATGCATCATTGAAGAGGTCGAGGCAAGTATTCTCGGCACCTTTACCGATGACCACCGTCTGACCGTAAACTACGATGGTAAGACCGTCGCGAATATCGACATGGCATTTCTGCACGATGGACGACCCGATAGAACGTTGGAAGCGGTATGGACACCCGTAACATCGGCCCCAGCTCAAACAGGCTCGCGTTTTATCGTACCACCAACGCCCGCAACACTCTTGTTAAATCTGTTACAACATCCCTCGATTGCCTCGAAAGAGGAGGTCGTGCGTCGTTACGACCATGAGGTGCAGGGTGCTACCGTGTTAAAGCCGCTTGTGGGCAAAACAGGGCAAGGACCAGGAGATGCTGCAGTTCTGCAACCTCTTCTTGAAAACGCTATCCAGTCACAGGTGGGTATTGTGCTTTCTAACGGCGTCAACCCACTCTATGGCACTCTCGACCCCTACCATATGGCAACAAACGCCGTTGACGAGGCACTGCGTAATCTCACGGCGGTTGGTGGCGATATCACCCGTGTCTCCATCTTGGACAACTTTTGCTGGGGTAATCCAACTGATCCGGCGCAGTTAGGGCTACTGGTGCGAGCCGTCAAAGGTTGCCATGATGCCGCCGTTGGCTTCAAAACGCCCTTCATTTCGGGCAAAGATAGCCTGAACAACGAGTACCGCAACGCTGGGCAACGTCTGCCCGTCATTCCAACGCTGGTCATCTCGGCGGTCGGAACTCTCGACGACGTGACGCAAACCATCGACATGTCACTGAAAACGCCTAACAACCTGCTTTATCTCGTCGGCACAACTCGCAACGAACTCGCAGGTTCGCATTATGCAGAGATTATGCGCGATTTGCCACCTGGGACAAATGTCCCGCATGTTGCCATTGACCATGCATACTCCACGATGAACGCGCTTGGGCGGGCTATTCGTTGGGGCATGGTACGAGCCTGTCACGATCTCTCGGAGGGTGGACTTGCCGTTGCAGTAGCAGAAATGACAATTGCGAGCCAGCTTGGAGTGGCACTTGAGTTAGCGCATATTCCTGTTGTCGATACGCTCGATACGTCTCCGACAACGATAAATACGCTACGGCTCTTCAGTGAATCAGCCTCGCGTTTTGTTGTTGAGATTACGCCGGAGCAGTGGGGCACATTCGAGAAGCATATGCGCTTGAGCGGTGTGACAGACATCGCCTATATCGGAACAGTCACGAACACAGAACGGTTCAAGGTGCATAACGGAGATGAAGAGGTGATGAATTTAAGCATAGCAGACCTACAACATGCATTCAGAGGGAATAGAGCATGACCATGACATCATACCGCGCACTCGTGCTACGCGCCCCCGGCATCAATTGTGATCGGGAAACGGCACATGCATGTCGTCTTGTTGGCTTCGAGACCGACCTTGTGCATATCAATCAACTGCTCAAAGCTCCCGATATGCTTTTAAACTATGCCTTTCTCGTCATCCCCGGCGGCTTCTCCTACGGTGATGATCTCGGTGCTGGCACGCTGTTAGCAAAGAATCTGACAATACATTTAGGGAAACAACTGCAACAATTTGTAGACGAGGGACGCCCTGTGCTTGGCATCTGCAATGGTTTTCAGGTGCTTGTCAAAGCTGGCCTGTTGCCTGGAGGAGAGGACGAGGGTGGAATACATCAGACCGGTACAGGGGCGACGTTGACGGATAATGCATCGGCGCAATTCGAGTGCCGTTGGGTGACGCTCGCGGCGCAGACGAGCCGATGCATTTTCACACGTGGCATCGAGCGTCTCATCGAGTTGCCAGTGGCACATGGCGAGGGACAATTCGTGTTCCGTGGCAACATTGCCTATCTTCAGGCCATGCGGCAGATACCGCTTGTCTATGTTACGGATAACCAGAAGAACGTGATCTACCCGGCAAACCCGAACGGTTCTGCAGGCAATGTCGCAGGAGTCTGCAATACGCGCGGCAACGTGCTGGGACTGATGCCACACCCCGAACGCTATGTAAGTACGTTGCAACATCCACTCCGTAGAGGGAACGCTCATGGACAGGGCGATGGCCTACTTCTCTTCAAAAATGCCTACGAGTATGTGACAGGTGTAGTGATGCACACTGCGTCAGCAGAGATGCATACATCGTATGCCACCAGTGGTGTCGATCTTTCCGCATCTGACGAGGCCAAACGACTCATGAAAGATGCTGTCCGTGCGACGCAGGGCAGCAAGGTATTAGCAGGCATGGGTGCGTTTGCGGGTATTTATGACGCGCAGGATGTGCGAAGGATGCAGCAACCAGCACTTGTGGCTTCAACCGATGGTGTTGGCACAAAGACACTACTTGCAGCACAGGCTCAACGTTTCGACACGGTTGGCTATGATATTGTCAATCATTCCGTCAACGATATGCTAACACAGGGGGCCAAACCGCTTTTCTTCATGGATTACCTGGCAATGAGCAAGCTTGATCCTGTACAGGCGGCAACGATTGTGCGTGGCGTAGCGCAGGCATGTCAGGAGGTTGGTTGTGCGCTACTCGGTGGCGAAACGGCTGAAATGCCCGGCGTATACTTGCCAGGAGCGTTCGACCTCGCGGGTACAATTGTCGGCACCCTGGAACAGGAAGAGGCGATTACAGGAGCCACAATCACCCCTGGCGATGTACTGCTCGGTTTACCTTCCAATGGCCTGCACACAAACGGCTATTCGCTGGCACGACGCATCTTCGCAGCACACGACATGAATGAGGTCGTGCCAGAACTCGGTGAGCCATTGATTGATGCACTGCTACGTCCACATCGCTGCTATCTGCGCGAGATCACTCTATTACGCGCATATCTTGCTGATAGGGGACGTTCTATTAAAGGTATGGCTCATATTACAGGTGGCGGCTTCGAGGGCAACGTCTCACGTATCCTGCCCGTGGGCACACAGGCAGTTATCGAAACCGATAGATGGAGCGTGCCGCCACTCTTCGCACTTATCGTGAAACTTGGCAACGTCAGCAAAGAGGAACAGTATCGCGCCCTCAACATGGGTATTGGTATGGTAATTGCTCTCTCACCCAAAGCAGCACTCGATGCACGTTGCGTATTGCCAGAGTTGCTTATCGTTGGTTATGTACGAGAGGGTGAGGGTGTGGTCATGTTATAGAGAATGTGTAGGGGCCATAATTCATTACGCCCTGACATGCACAATTGGGACGAGGGCGTAATAAATTATGGCCCCTACAGAACATGTGTGATTGTTAAGAATGATGAAAGGATAGACGTGTATGATAGAGAACCCAACATTTGGACCATTGCTCACCGAGGGCAAGACGAAGAGAATTTACGCCGACCCTGAGAACAGTGAACTGGCCTATATGGTCAACAAAGACCAGATCACTGCTGGCGATGGCGCAAGACGCAACGAGTTGGTGGGTAAGTCTCGTTGGAGTACCATCACTACCGCCAACATCTATCGTTTGTTGAACGAGGAGCAGATCGCGACTCACTTTGTACAACAAATTAACGACGTAACGCTGCTGATAAAACGCTGCGATATGCTCCCTGTCGAGCAGGTGCAGCGACGTATTGCCACAGGGTCATATCTCAAACGTCACCCTGAAATCAGCGAGGGCACGCGCTTCGAGCCTGTGTTGGTGGAGACATTCCTGAAAGATGATGCACGCCATGACCCACAAATATGGGAACAGGACATCATTGCAATGGGTCTCGCCACTGCGGAAGAGATTGTATGGATGGCGAATCAGGGACGCAGAGTGTTCGAGACGCTCGAACGCGCATGGGCTGGCATCAACGTCACGCTTGTTGACCTCAAAATCGAGTTCGGGCGCGACACGCACGGCAGCTTGTTGGTAGCCGACGTAATCGACAACGATAGCTGGCGGCTCTGGCCCGATGGCGATAAAACGCGGATGCTCGACAAGCAGGTCTATCGTAACATGAAGGATGTCACCCCCGAAGAGATGCAAGGGGTTGCAGACCGTTACGCGCTGGTAGCAGATTTAACAGGCAAACTACGTGTCTAATGGTGCTGTAGGTCGCACATGTGCGACCTACAGCACCATTAGACACGTCCTATCTTATCGAGAGGAGGCGAGCATGGAGCGACTACATGATGCTTGCGGAGTTGTAGGTATCTATACAAAAGGCGACAGTAATATTGATGTGCGACGCTATATCACATTAGCCCTCACCGCACTACAGCATCGTGGTCAAGAAAGTGCTGGCATGGCGGTCTACGATGACGCGGGACAAATTGCTCATCGTGTCGCTATGGGCAAGGTGCGCGACGTGTTCAACGACTCAGGCACAAGCTTACCCACCTCCTGCTGCGGCATCGGGCATGTACGCTACTCTACAACTGGCTCAAGTTGTGTCGAGAACGCTGGTCCCTTCGTGGTGGGGGCACGACATGGTGTCTACGAAGCTATAGCCGTTGCCCATAATGGCAATCTCGTGAATGGTGATGAGCTACGCGCCCAATTTTCGCAAGAGACGCTTTCCTCGACCACCGATAGCGAGGCCATAGCCCTGCTACTGATGCGTTCCGAAGGACAGACACTTCGTGAACGTATGATCGCCACCTTTCCACAATTACGTGGCTCGTATAGCCTCGTTATTCTGGCAGAAGGCAAACTCTACGCTATGCGTGATCCATGGGGTATGCGTCCTATATGCATCGGGCGTATCGGCGATAGCTGGATCGTTGCCTCCGAATCATGCGCCATTGACCGCGTTGGTGGCACCTTTGTCCGCAAGGTTGAGCCAGGAGAATTGATTACGATTGATGAGCATGGCATGCATTCCGAAGTGCTTGTGCATGCTCCGCGTCATGCGTTATGTGTCTTCGAGTATATCTACTTTTCTGACGCCACCAGCAAGCTGAATGAGCGTTACGTGTATTCAGTACGTGAGGAGCTAGGACGCGAACTTGCGCGTGAACATCCCGTCGAGGCCGACTTGATCGTGCCTGTGCCCGACTCGTCGATTCCTTCCGCGCTTGGTTACGCCGAGGCTGCTGGCATACAATATGGTATGGCAATCATCAAGAACCGCTACGCCGACCGCACGTTTATCAAGCCTGACCAGCGTTTACGGCAGATGGAGATTGACCTCAAGTTCAACTTCGTCAAGCCGCACATCGAAGGTAAACGTCTCGTGATTGTCGATGACTCGATTGTACGCGGCAACACCATGAAACGACTCGCGTCTGCTTTAAGGCGACAGGGAGCGAAAGAGATTCACCTACGCTCAAGTGCGCCACCCATGCGCCACCCATGCTACTTCGGCGTCGATATTCCACAGGAAGCGGAACTTATTGCGGCAGGACGTAGTGTCCAGGAGATCGCAGACTATATCGGCGTCGATAGTCTCGGCTTTCTTAGCATTGCAGGCTTGAGCCGTGCCATCAACACCGCCTCAGCACACAAGCTTGCCATACCAGACAACGATACAGCAGTCAACAAGCTGCACAGCGAATTTTGCTATGGCTGCATGGAAAAGCAGGGCTGGCCCTTCGACCCAAACGAGAAAATACAAATCACGGTGTCCGACAAACGTGACAAGGTAGGGGCCTGATTATGCTGTTTAAAAAAATACGGTGGCAATATGAATATGCCACCGCGTTGTATAGTAGGGTGCGACCCTTGTGGTCGCCCGTTGGCATATTCATATTAACAATCGGTTGATATATTCGCGTGAACAACAAGGAGAGCAAACATCATGCGCGTATTCGTGATTGGTTCTGGTGGGCGGGAACATGCATTAGTATGGAAGCTGGCGCAAAGCAAGCGCGTCACACACGTTTACGCAGCTCCTGGCAATCCTGGTATGCTCCCCTATGCCGAATGCGTGCCGCTCGGCGTCTCGCAACTCACAGACCTTGCCGAGTTCGCCGAAAAGAATGAGATTGATTTGACCATCGTTGGACCAGAGGTACCACTGGTAGAGGGCATTGTCGATGTGTTCCGCAATCGTGGCTTGCGTATCTTTGGTCCCGATAAAGCGAGTGCTGCGCTTGAGAGTAGCAAAGCCTTCGCCAAAGAACTCATGACCGAGGCAGGGATTCCAACCGCACAACATCGTACCTTCACTTATGCGAACGAAGCCTTCGCCTATCTCACTCAACATGGTACACCAGTCGTCATCAAGGCCGATGGTAACGCAGCAGGCAAGGGTGCTATTGTCGCCCTCGATATGCCCACTGCACAGGATGCACTCAAACAGATGATGGTTGACCGTGTATTTGGTGCTGCCGGAGATAGTGTTGTAATCGAGGACTATTTAGAGGGCGATGAGATTGGGGCAACGGCGATATGCAACGGCACACACTATTTACCGCTGACCCTGACGCAGGACCACAAACGCGCCTTCGACAACGATCAAGGTTTGAACACAGGCGGCATGGGGGCGTTCGCGCCACTAGCGTTCGTGGACAAAGAGCAAGAGGCGTATATCTGGCGCAACATCGTCGCAGCGACATTGCAAGCCCTGAAAGCGCGTGGTATGCATTTTACGGGCACACTCTACTCTAACATAATGTTGACAAAAAACGGTCCAATGGTGCTGGAACACAATACGCGCTTTGGCGATCCAGAGACACAGGCCCTGATGCTACTCTTGCGCGAAGACATCCTCAACGTACTTGACTTCGCGGAAATACTACCAGTGAAACGCGATACGCTGTGGCATCCTGGCTCTGCTATATGTATCACGCTTGCATCCGGTGGCTATCCAGGTAGCTACCAGTCCGGTATCCCCATCACAGGGATAGACGACGCCAACAAAGTGGAGGGAGTGCAGGTCTTCCACGCTGGCACCGCCCTCAAAGACGGACAACTCGTCACGGCTGGTGGCCGCGTCCTGAGTGTCACAGCACGCGGCGAGAGCTTGCGAGATGCAGCGAATAGAGCATATGAAGCCGTGAAATATGTGGAGTTTGAAGGAATGCAATACAGGAGAGATATAGGGCACAGAGGGTTGTAGGGACTTTTATTTATAACGCCCTCGTCCCAATTGTCTACGGCGTTATAAATAAAAGCCCCTACGGAATACCGTCAACAATCATTATGAACATGATATACAAGGAGTACCATCATCATGACAACACAAGTCGTTATTCTTATGGGGAGCAAGAGCGATCTTGCACAGGCACAGAGCGTGGCGAAGACGCTCAAAACGTTGGAGATCACCTATCGTATGCGCGTCTGCTCGGCTCACAAGGCTACGGCACGCTTACTAGAGATACTCAAGGAGTATGAGAATCACCCTGAGCCGCTTATCTATATCACAATAGCGGGTCGCTCGAACGCGCTCTCCGCCGTTGTCGATGCCAACTCGCGCTTTCCCGTGATTGCCTGCCCACCCTATAGCGACCGCTTCGGGGGTATGGATATTCTCTCATCACTACGCCTGCCATCGGGTATCGCCTCGCCAACAATCCTGGAGCCAGAGGGTGCAGCATTGTTGGCGGCGAAGATGCTGGCACTCACCAATGAGCCACTACGCCAACGCATCACGACATATAAAGAGCAAATGGTGGCCGAGCTTGATAGCGCGGATAAAGAGGTCTTCGATCTGTGAGGAATAGTACAAGCTCTGCATCTGTTCCACGTGAAACATCGAAAATTATACACCGTCTCGCCGTCCTTGTCTCTGGTAGTGGCAGCAACCTGCAAGCATTGATTGATGCAATCGGGAGTGGCGAACTTCCAAACGTCGAAATCGCCCTTGTTGTGAGCAACAAAGCCAATGCAGTCGGGCTACAACGTGCCTTGACGCACAAAATTCCCAGCCTCTACCTACCCTGGAGTATGACACGGCCAGAGGTCGAGGCAAAACTGGCGACACTCTTTCCACTCTTTCAGGTAGACTTGATTGTGCTGGCGGGCTGGATGCGTATCTTCACATCCGACTTTATCACACAGTACCCACAGTGTATTATCAACCTACATCCCGCTCTGTTGCCTGACGATGGACAAGGAAACACATTCACCACACAGGACGGAAGCGTTATTCCTATTTTTCGCGGCCTACACGTTGTGCAACGCGCTCTCGACGCTGGCATAAAAGTCACAGGTAGCACCGTCCACTATGTCACGCCAGAGGTAGACGCTGGTCCCATGATCTGTCGCGCCGAGGTACCAATCGAAGACAATGATACTGAGGAGATGCTGCACGAGCGCATCAAACAGGTCGAGCATGAGCTGATCGTGCAAGCGGTAAGAGAACTCACAGACTGAAAACGACGATGCTAGCATCGTCGTTTTCAGTCTGTGAGTTCTCTTACCTAGCGGTATTCTGTTTTACAGCCATACGGGTACGGGCACTCTCCCTTTGTCCGATTGCTGGAACGAGAGGAAGAATCTTTCCTAGCCCAAACTTAGGCATATTATTGTAAACGGCCTCGTAGTGTCCAGCAGGAATTCGGTAGGTCTCATGCCAGATTCCTACGTCGCCATTGCTTCCAACTCGTCGATTAAATTCCCGCCAGGCAGGTAGATGAACAGCATTTCTGTTCCCAGCATAAACCGCGAGGTCTTCAAACGAACGCCAGTACTGAACGATGAGAGTCGTAGGAAAGTTCAGCGTTGTCTCTGCACCCAGAAAGCCCATCTCTGGATGCTCGCTCAGCTCTTTCAACATACGTGTCATTGCATACGCAACTGGTATCCATTTTTGTACCTTCCATATTTTGTTAACACGCATTCCAATCAGAAACACTACTAACTCTTGCTCGTTCGCAACGGTCATACGCTCTTTGATAAGCTCGGTCACAGGAGTTTTCCTTTCATGTTTGATTTCTCTTCAGAACAATAAACGTTTACCGCATAATGTACGGTAAGTCCGAAATTTTTTTACGCTATTGCAACTGTTCTACAAAAGCCTGAAATGCTCTTTCGTGTATACTGTCTATTCTTCTGTTACCTGGTTCATCAATGTCAGCCGTAACATCGATAAGCCATGCATTCAGGTTAAACGTTTCTACCGTCCCTGGATATACTGCTGATACTCCTGGGGACTCATCAAGTCGTCGAGTTCTGCTGGGTTGCTCAGCTCGATAACGAGCATCCAGCCTCCCTCGTAGGGCTGATCGTTGATGAGTTCGGGCGTGTCTTTGAGGTTTGTGTTGACCCGGACAATTTTGCCGCTCAAGGGGGAGAGCAGTTCCGAGGTGGCCTTGACCGACTCGATATCTCCGAACTTGGACTCATGGGATGCACTTTCGTTGGCGTCCCACGGCAGTTCGATGTACACGATATCGCCGAGTTGGTCCTGAGCGTAATCGCTGATGCCGATGGTTGCCTGATTGCCCTCGACACGTACCCACTCGTCGGACTTGCTGTATTTGAGATCGCCAGGATAGTCTAACTTTGCCATGTGTATCTTCTCTCCCTCGTACTATTTTTGACGTTTGTAAAATGGTAGGGGCACAATCTGTGCCGCAAGCCGTTTGCCACGAATATCAACCTGAATGCTGTTGTCAACAACGGCATGCCCCGCATCAACATAGCCCATTGCAATATTTTTATGCACCGTTGGGCCAGGTGCCCCACTAGTGACAATACCAATCGCTTGCTCATTATCATAGAGCGTATAGCCACCACGTGGGATACCGCGATCCACCATCTCGATGCCAATAAGTTTCTTTTGTAAGCCCTGCTCTTTAACCTGTTGCAGTACATCGCGCCCAATGAACGGCTCAGATTTTTTCAGCTTGACCGTCCAACCGAGGCTTGCTTCTAATGGATTCGTCTGCTCGTCGAGTTCGTGACCGTAGAGACACAGGGCCGCCTCTAAACGTAGCGTATCGCGTGCCCCCAGACCAGCAGGTAGGAGGCCATGTGCATTACCGACTTCGAGCAGCTTCTGCCACAGCGCGACCACATCAACTGGCGCACAATATAGCTCGAAGCCATCCTCACCAGTATAGCCTGTGCGCGATATCAGGCAGTTAATGCCATTCACCAGACCCGCCTCACAATGGTAGTAGCGAATACTCGCGAGGTCAATCTCCGTGAGCGGCTGCAAGATAGCTTGCGCCTCCGGCCCCTGAATCGCTAACAGAGCCGTGTAGTCTGATTGATCCATCACGAGGACATGCGGAACACCCTTCGCATGCTCTTTGACCCATGCAAGGTCCTTCTCGATATTGCCAGCATTGACGACCAGCATATAATCTTCTTCCGCAAGGCGATAGATCAGCAGGTCGTCGATCACGCCGCCATCAGGTCTGCAGAGCTGTGTATAGAGAGCCTGATGGACAGCGAGCCGTGCGACATCGTTTGGCACAAGCGATTGTAGAAACGCAAGTGCGCCCGACCCTTCGACCTTGAACTCGCCCATGTGACTCACGTCGAAGAGACCGGCATGTGTACGTACCGCCTCATGTTCCTCTAAAATACTCGTGTATTGTACGGGCATCTCCCAGCTGCTGAAATCTACGATACGCGCCCCCAGTTTGAGGTGTTCCTCGTAGAGCGGTGTACGCTTGAGCGCAACGCCCTGATCGTGTGTTGTCATGATTACACACTCCATTGTGGTATCTGTAAAATGTTCGCTTCATGGTCTCAATATATCATATTTTCTTAGGGAACAATGATTAACCAATTATTCAACGGACGACATCATAAGGGAACGAGACATCTCTGTAGGGGCCATTATTCATAACACCCTCGTTCCTATGCACAATGCCAAAGGGGGGGTGAACATTGTCCACACAGTCGCCGACATGGTATGTCGCTCACAGGGCGTTATGAATAATGGCCCCTACATTGGAATCAATGCCACAAGGGATCATCCATCGTTACCACATACATGCATCCTTACCTTACCAGTAACGAATGTCCGGTCATATCCTTTGGTTGTGGAATGCCTAATATCTGTAGAATCGTGGGCGATACATCGGCAAGGATACCATCGTTACGTAAATTTGTATCCGCAAGTTGCGGCACTACAAGGTACAGTGGTACAGGATTGGTAGTGTGTGCTGTAAACGGTTTGCCCGTGTCGTATTCGATAAGCTGCTCGGCGTTGCCGTGATCGGCAGTGATAAGCAGACCACCACCAACCGCAAGGGTAGCCTCAACCACACGCCCGACACCTGTATCGACCGCCTCGACACCCTTGATAGTAGCCTCTATCACGCCCGTATGCCCAACCATATCGGCGTTCGCATAGTTCATGATGATGAAATCGTAGTCGCGGCTACGGATACGCTCGACGGCGGTATCGGCAATGCCTGCCGCGCTCATCTCCGGCTGCAGGTCATAGGTGGGAACTTTCGGCGAAGGCACCAGGAAGCGATCCTCACCTGGGAAGGGTGTTTCACGACGCCCATTGATAAAGTAGGTGACGTGTGCGTACTTCTCGGTCTCGGCGGTATGAAATTGGCGCATACCAACATCGGAGATAACACGCGCAAGCGGCATCTCCACCTCGTCGGCGCGATAGGCTGTTTCAGCATCCAGACCCTCTTCATACTCGGTCATCATCACGTATTGCAGGTCGGCGAGACGCGGCCCCCGGTCGAATTTTCCCTCGGCCTGCGGCGGCAATTCTGGTAGCACAAAGGCTTTGGTGAGTTGGCGTGCGCGGTCGGGACGGAAGTTATAATGAAGAAGCGCGTCACCTGCCTTGACAACGGCAACAGGCTGCTCGTTCTCCATAATTACCGTCGGCAAAATAAATTCGTCGGTGACTTTTTTATCATAGGACTGCTGAATAGCCGCCTCGGTAGAACTGGCATGTTGCCCCTCGGCATGTACCATCGCATTATACGTCGCTCCAGTGCGGTCCCAGCGATTGTCGCGGTCCATCGCATAGTAGCGACCACTGACCGTTGCAACTTTCGCGGCATGCTCCCCGCCAATTTCACGCGCTCGTCCCTCTAAATGGCGCATAAATTCGAGGCCACCCGTTGGCGAACTATCGCGCCCATCGGTGAAGGCGTGAATGTAGACGCGCTCGATATCGTGACTCTTTGCTAAACGTAACAGAGCCTCAAGATGCAACTCGTGGGCATGGACGCCGCCGTTGCCAAGGAGACCACAAATATGCAGTTGTGACTGCTGCTGCTTGACATGAGCTATAGCTTTGAGCAGAGCAGGGTTTTGAAAAAAAGTGCCGTCCTGAATTGCCTCGTTGACGCGTGTATAGTCTTGCAGCACACGCTTTCCTGCTCCAATATTCTGATGGCCTACCTCGGAGTTTCCCATCTGACCATCCGGTAAGCCAACGGCGGTGCCCGATGTTTTCACAGCAGTATGCGGCCATTTGCGGGCCAAAGCGTCGATATTGGGTGTGCGAGCAAGAGCAATCGCGTTGCCCTCTGTACGTGAATTGATACCCCACCCATCCATGATAACCAAGACAAATGGGCGTGGTCGCTTGGAAGAGGATGTACTCATATAGTTTGTATCCTTCCTTGTAGTGTTTGGATGACAGAGATTATTGTAGCACGCTATTATGATGAAAAGAAATGGCGCGAAACAGAGGTTAAAGATTGTATCAAATGGATATGACACAGCGTGTTCCAAAGTGTAGTTGTATAACCCATCGCTACGGGAAACGTAGATATATCAGAAAGAGAAAAAATACATGCTTACTCAAACAACAGGTATTCTCGTCTTCGGGGGATTACTCGTCATAATCGCTATTGTAGCCCTTATTATCTTCGGAGTCCTCTCGACGCGTCGCACCAATCAGCGTCATCAGAGTAGCACCGTTGCAAATGAGAGCAACATACCGCGTGATCCAACAATTAGTAGAAAAGCGAACGATGTTGAAGATACAGAAGGAAACTTTAGCCGTTCTGTTGCTCAGAAGCAAGACACAAAGAGCAACAAGAAATAGAACACGTAGTACACTGTTCTATTTCTTGTTTGTAAAGAAGGCGTTTTGATATATGGATCGTATCTACGTCTGTTATTCTTATGCGTACATATAGGAAATAAAAAGGATTTTTTATGAAAAATACAACTCCTTTCGTCACAAGGTGGCGTAATAAGGGTCTTCTCGCAGCAGCATTAGCATGTTGTCTGCTACTTTTCACAACGGTTGGTGCCTTTGCCAGTACGGTGAATATCAATGATGAGGCAAATGTACTCAACAAATCACAGGTCCAGAGCGCGGCATCGGCTCTAGGTTATCCTGTAAACATTTATACCGTCAACAATTTTAATGGATCGAGCCAGGCGTTCTCTCAACGTGCTGCAAGCGACATCAAAAACTCTAATATGATCGTTATGGCTATTGATACTGTCAATCACTATCTGGTGATTGATGGCGGTAAAAGCGTTCCGCTCTCAAGCAACCAGTACAACGATGCAGTACAAGCATTCAAAAATAGCTTTGGAAGTGGTAACAACGGCAACTACACGTCCGCAACGGATGCAGCGTTACAATCGCTGCAATCGGCACTGTCGTCGTCGAACGCTGGTAGTTCTGTAGGTAATCAGAACCCGACTACGAGTCGCGGTTTCTTCAGCAATCTCGCCTTCGCGCCGATATGCTGTATTGGCTTATTAGTAATTGCTGGCATTGCCGTATTCGCGTTTGTTCGTGGCCGTCGGCGGCGCGGTATGGTCAATCCAATGCAGCCGCAGGCTCCTATGTACCCACAAAACTACAACCAGAACTACCCTAATCAGGGCTATCCGCCAAATTATGGCCCTGGCTATAATCAAGGTGGTGGTATGAATCCGCTCATCCCCGGTGGCATCGGTGCCGTTGGTGGCGGTCTGCTTGGCTACGAGCTGGGCAGAGAGCAAGGTGAGAACCAAGCGCAGCGGAATGATAACTACGGTAACGACAATAATGGTGACAACAACTTCAATAATGGCGACAACAATTTTGGGGGGGGTGCTGGCGGCGACTTCGGTGGAGGGAATGGTGGTGATTTGGGGGGGGGTGGTGGCGGCGGCTTTGGCAGTGGAGGCGGTGGCGACTTCGGTGGCGGCGGGGGTGGTGGTGACTTCGGCGGGGGTGGCGATTCTGGGGGTGGTGCTGGGGGTAGTTTCTAACAAACAAAGTCAACAAAAAACGTTATACGGGCAATGCCCGTATAACGTTTTTTGTTGACTTTGTTTATTGTTGTTCCTGGCTGGGTTGCTGGATACGGCGTCGATTACCACGACGAACCACCTCAGCAACACGAATACGAGTCATCGCACGTGCAAGGGCGGCCTGTAACGCTGCTCGATCCTCCTCAGAATCGGCATGTGCAAGGCTTTCTTCGGCGCGGCGACGTGCCTCTTGAGCGCGTGCCTCGTCGATCTCCTCAGCATGTTCTGCTGTATCGGCCAGCACGATAACTCTGTTGTCGGAGACTTCGAGGAAGCCACCGGAGACAAAGATTGGCTCCTCCGCATCGTTCAATTCGATACGCAACTCGCCTTCCTTCAACAGAGCCAGCATAGCGGCGTGACGTGGCAGAATACCAAGTCGCCCTTCAGAGCCAGGGGCACTGACAAGCGTTGCCTCACCACTATAGAGTTCGCGTTCGGCGGTCACAACCTCGACATGGAGTGTGTCGTGTGTTGCCATCGCTTACTCCTTATCCTGATTCTGATCTTCGTCATACTTGCGCTTCACGTCGTCGATGTTGCCTGCCATGAAGAAGAGGTCCTCACGAACATGGTCCATCTTACCGTTAAGGATTTCCTGGAATCCGGCGATGGTCTCCTTCAATGGCACGTACCTACCTTCCACACCTGTAAATGCCTCGGCCACAGTCATTGGCTGTGAGCAGAAACGCTGAATCTTACGGGCACGGGCGACGGTCAGTTTGTCGTCGTCGGAGAGTTCGTCAACGCCCAGGATAGCGATGATATCTTGCAGGTCCTTGTAACGCTGCAAGACAAGCTGTACAGCACGAGCGGTGTTATAATGTTCTTCGCCAACGATCTGCGGATCGAGAATACGACTACTTGACGCCAGAGGATCGACAGCGGGATAGATACCCTGTGATGCAATCGAACGCTCCAACACAATCGTTGAATCGAGGTGCGCGAAGGTCGTGGCTGGTGCTGGATCGGTGTAGTCGTCGGCAGGTACGTACACAGCCTGCATCGAGGTGATCGAACCTTTCTTGGTCGAGGTGATGCGCTCTTGCAGGTCGCCCATTTCCTCAGCCAGGTTTGGCTGATAGCCTACTGCGGAAGGCATACGTCCGAGCAGTGCTGACACCTCAGAACCAGCCTGTGTGAAGCGGAAGATGTTGTCGATGAAGAGCAAAACATCCTGACCCTCTTCATCACGGAAGTATTCCGCCATTGTCAGTCCGCTCAATGCAACGCGTAGACGTGAGCCGGGAGGCTCGTTCATCTGGCCGAATACCATTGCAAGACGGTCGATAACGCCCGCCTCTTGCATCTCATGATACAGATCGTTGCCTTCGCGAGTACGCTCACCGACGCCTGCGAAGACGCTGAAACCACCATGCGCCTTCGCGATGTTGTTGATAAGTTCCTGGATGATAACTGTCTTACCTACTCCCGCGCCACCGAAGGTACCAACCTTACCACCGCGCTGGAAGGGGCAAATCAAGTCGATTACTTTCAGACCTGTCTCGAACGGCTCGATGGTGCCCGATTGCTCTTCCAATGAAGGTGGCTGGCGATGAATGGGCAAACGTGGTGCATCTGGAATATCAGGTTTGTTGTCAATGGGTTGACCAAGAACGTTGAAGATACGTCCCAGTGTCTGTTCGCCAACGGGCACCGAAATTGATTTACCAGTATCATAGGCAGCTATGCCACGCTGTAGGCCGTCGGTTGGCCCCATTGCCACGCAACGTACCCAGTTATTGCCCAACAGTTGCTCGACCTCAAGGGTCAGATCCTGCTCGGCACCCTGGATACGTACAAGAATGGCATTATAAATTTCAGGGATTTGGTCGGCTGGAAACTCTACGTCTACAACAGCTCCCAGCACCTCGACAACAGTCCCTTTTGTCATTGTACTTGTGGTCATTATATTTTTCCCTTTTATGCACCAGGAATGACACGCGTTCCTGGTGCATGGGTAAGAATGAACTTATTATTGTGTTGAACCAGCAACCACCTCAAGAATCTGTGTGGTGATTGCTGCCTGACGCGCTTTATTGTAGGCCAGGGTCAGGTCTTCAACAAGTTCCTGAGCACTATCAGTAGCGTTTTTCATAGCTACCATCTGGGCTGAATAGAAACTCGCAATGGTTTCGAGCAGTGCCTGATACACCAGTACATCTACATAGCGTGGTAGTATAGCCTCGAACAGTGTTCGTGCGTCCGGCTCATAGATGTAGTCTACGTTGTGTCTCTCTTCCTCTTGCTCCTCTTTTGAAGGAGGAGTGACAGGAAGCAACTGCGTGGTGACAGGCCGCTGCGTTACCGTGTTCACGTATTGTGCGAAGACGAGATACACCGCGTCCACCTCGCCTTTCAGGAAGGCATCAGTCGCGACCTGTGCAATGGCTCGCGCATCCGCAAGTGAAGGACGATCACCATAGTTGGTAAACTCCGCAATCAGAGGCAGTTGTGAGCGCACAACAAAGTCGCGTCCCTTACGTCCGACAGCAATATACTCAACCTTTGGACGTTCGCCACCATTGTTCACGGTATCGTTCTGTATCTCTTGTGACGAGGTTATCGCCTTACGGTTAATGTTGCTCGGCAACGCGCCAGAGAGTCCACGATCCGGTGAAAGCACGATAAAACCGACGTTATGAACGGGACGCTGCGTCAGCAGTGCTACACCTTCGCCGATATCTTCACCTGACGCCTCCGCAAGACGTGATACAAGTTCGCGGATTTGCTCGGCGAAGGGACGTGCCTGTCGGACACGCTCCTGCGCTCGACGCATCTTGCTACTTGCTACCATCTGCATAGCTTTGGTGATCTGCGCGGTATTTTTGACGGAGCCGATACGCCGCCGAATATCTCGGAGTGATGGCATAGGTTCCTCCTAACTAACGCGCTTCATTGGTTTGGTTATTCGCAGTGGCAGTATCGGGCGTACCTGCGTTTGCCTCTGGTTGAGCATTGCCAGCAGCCTTCTGAGCAGTTTCAGCCTGCTGCTGTGCGTTGTCATCGCTGCTTGGTGCCGCGGTCTGCTTGTACTCGTTGATCGCTGCATCGAGCTTCTTCAACAGGTCGCCGGACATTTTGTTCTTCTGCTTGACCGATTTTTCAACAATCTCGTCTATAATTTCGGGATGGTTCGACGACATGTAGCGATGATAGTCGGACTCCCATTCGGCGACTTTATCGAGGGCAACATCATCGAGAAAGCCTTTTGTCGCGGCATAAATGATGATGATTTGCTGCTCAACAGCCATTGGACGATACTGACCCTGTTTGAGAACTTCGGTCAGGCGCTGACCCCGGTCGATACGGCTCTTTGTCGCTTTATCAAGGTCAGAGGAGAACTGGGCGAAGGCCGCGAGTTCTCGGAACTGAGCCAGGTCAAGACGGAGTGTGCCACCGACCTGTTTCATGCCCGCGCTCTGGGCGTTCGTTCCTACACGTGAAACCGAGTTACCAACGTTGATAGCTGGACGTATACCGGCGTTGAACAGGTCTGATTCCAGGAATATCTGTCCATCGGTAATCGAGATAACGTTGGTCGGAATGTAGGCCGAGATGTCGTTCGCTTTTGTCTCGATGATCGGAAGTGCGGTGAGTGAGCCGCCGCCGTAATCCTCGTTCAAACGAGCAGCACGTTCCAGCAAACGAGAGTGCAGGTAGAACACATCACCAGGGTAGGCTTCGCGTCCTGGAGGGCGGCGAATGATCAGCGAAATGTTACGGTATGCATCGGCGTGCTTGGTAAGGTCGTCATAGATGATGAGAGCATCGCGCCCTGACTCCATGAACTCCTCGCCCATTGCACAACCTGCATACGGGGCAATATATTTCAATGGTGCAGGATCAGCGGCACTACTGGCAACGATGATGGTATACTCCATCGCGCCATTCTGCTCCAGAATTGACTGTGTACGTGCGATGGTTGAATTTTTCTGCCCAATCGCGACGTAGATACAGAACAGGTTCTGACCCTTCTGGTTCAAGATGGTGTCGATGGCGATAGCGGTCTTACCCGTCTGACGGTCGCCAATGATGAGTTCGCGCTGCCCGCGTCCAATCGGCACCATGCTGTCGATTGCTTTGATACCCGTCTGTACAGGCGTGTTCACGCTCTGGCGTGTGATAACGCCAGGAGCAACGCGCTCGACCGGACGGAACTTGTCGGTGTTGATTGGACCTTTGTCGTCGATTGGCTCGCCCAAGGGATTGACGACACGCCCTAACAGGGCATCACCAACAGGTACCCGCACAATACGCCCAGTGGTGCGTACCTCATCGTCTTCACGCACCTGTGTAAAGTCACCCATGATCGGACAACTGACCGTCTCTTCTTCAAGATTGAAGGCCAGGCCCGATAGCCCACTACGGGGAAATTCTACCAACTCAAGATACTTCACATCTTGCAGACCATAGACACGGGCAACACCGTCCTGAACTGAGATAACAGTTCCGACGCTTGCCGTAGAAGCTTCATTCGTGCCAAAACCTACGATGTTTTTCTCTATGATGGCACTGATTTCATCAGCCCAAGATGCCATCTTCTCCTCCTTACATGGAGCAATGAAAGTGTATTCTATACATATCTACTGAAAAGACCTACGAATTATCAGGACGTGGAACGGTGTTATAGGTGCCATCATCATCTGTTCCATTTTGTCCATCTGTTGGAACGATACGATTCGTAGCATGCGAATTCATGTCTACAGAACCGATTTCGCGTGCGTTCTCGGCAAGCTCCTTCTGTGAGAAGAAGTCTGTGTGCGAGTTTGCGACACCACTCAACATCTGCTGTTGCAGCACACTCAGGCGATAACGTATGCTGCCGTCGATAACCTGATCGCCGACACGTGCAATAACGCCACCCAGGATAGCAGGGTCAACGTGCGGCTGCACAATGACTGTTTTTCCTGTACGGTGCTCCAATACCTGCTGAATAGTACGACTCTGCGTGGCATCTATCTGCGTGGCCGTCGTCACATCTGCAACTGCCTCGTTGCGATAGTCGCGCACCAACTGCTCTAACTCATTAGCGATGTTGCGTGCATATTCCACGAGTTCACGTTGAATGAGCAAAAGCGCAAAATTGAGTGATGTTGGGAGCACCTTTGACTGTAGTGCGTCACGCATGGCTTTCTCTTTGCGTTGTGCTGGAACTTTGGGTTCGCGCAAGAGAAACGATATCTTACGGTTTGAGAAAAGGTCTGCTATTCCTTGCACATCTTCCAGGGTGCGGTCAAGCGTATTCTGCTTGCGAGCAAGATCGAAGACGGCTGCTGCGTAGCGGCGTGCAACCGCTCCCTTTAACATTACTGTCCCCTCGAATTGCTGTCGCTGGCGGTAACAAACTCTTGCACCAGACGACGATTGTCGTTGCTATCAACCGATCTACCGATGACGCGCTCCGATGCGTCAATCGAGAGATTGACCACCAGACGACTCAGTTCATTACGCGCTCGACTCGCCTCTTGCTGAATACGGGCAGATTGTTGTTCGCCAATCTGTTGTGCCTTCGCGTGAGCATCTTCCACAATGTGATCGGCTTCCTGCTGAGCAGTCTTTTGGGCACGCTCAATGATTGCCTGCGCCTCACGTCGTGCATCAGTCAGAATACGATCAGACTGTCCTTTAGCGTCTGCTAGCTCACGTTTGGCTTTCTCGGCATTCTCAACACCCTCACGAATCGTCGCCTCACGCTTTTCCAGAGTACGAAGTACAAGTGGGAAAGCGTAGCGCCACAGGATGAAGAAGACAATACCGAACGTGATAAGCTGCGAGAGGAAAGCGTAAGCATTGATGCCCAGGCCGCTAGAGATAGAACCAGGGCCGGAGGCAGCAAAAACAAATGTATGTATACCCAGTTGCATGATTTGCTTCCTTTCGTCAGAGTAATACTGTACCAATGTCCGTAAAGTGGAGACGCAGCATCTGCTCTTTCTCTCTTCATAGCTTGTTATTCAGACTGCCAACGAAATCCTTACTCATCTTGCTAACGAGCTTCGTTCTAGCTCCGCTCAGGCAGTCAGCAAGGAGTAACATATTATAATGAAGCCGTTCATAAGAGAGCAACATGCTACGTCTCATTATTGGAACAGGGACAATATTATCCGAGGAATTGGATCAATAGGGCGATAACCAATGCATAAATAGCGACAGCTTCTGCGAATGCTAGGCCAAGAATCATGTTCGTCTGCACAAGTGGAGCTGCCTCTGGATTGCGCCCAATTGCGCTCATGGCTTGGGCGGCGGCAATACCAATACCAATGCCAGGTCCGATGGCTCCGAGGCCAATAGCTAATGCGACTGCGAGTGGTTTGAGATTCATGATGAAATCCTCCTTTAAGGATAAAGACAAGTAAATGATGTTATTTTAGTTATTATGCAAACGCGGCAAAATATTTCCGCGAGTAGCAATCAATTACAGTAACGAACACACAGCTTGCTTATTTCGCAAGCGTGACTAATGTGTCGCTGCAAGTTCTCTCTGCCCTTGCTTTGTGTCAGCCGTTCCCTGCTCTTCCTCATGTCCGTGTTCTTCATGACTCACACTGGAAATCTGTAAGAAGATGAGTGTAAGCAGTGCGAAGATCAGTGCCTGGACCGCAGCAACGAATACCTCGAAAGGCACGAAGATGAGATCGGCAACAACTGGCAGGAGAAAGGCAAAGACTGCGAGAACCGCGCTTCCCGCGAAGACATTGCCGAAAAGACGGAAGGCCAACGAGATAATGCGTGTGAACTCACCGATAAGTTCCAGAATGCCTACGAAAAAGTCGATAGGCCCCCTGAAATTGAAGTATTTGCTGAGATGTTGTTTGGGTCCCAGAGTGGCAAAGCCAAACGTCTGTGCCGACACAATCGCAACCACTGCCATTGCAAAGTTGAGATTGAGATCAGTTGTCGCAGGACGTATCCAGGGGATAATAGCATTTGAGATATTACCAAACAACAAGAAACCCAGGAATGGCTGAGAGTGGTTCGGTATTGCGGCGATAGCGTTAGTGTCAATCTGTCCAACAGTGTCTACGCCCGGAATAACGTCGATCAGGTTTGCCACGAGAATGAAAAAAAAGAGCGACGCTACTAGAGGAAAGAACTTCCTTGCACGACTTTTATCGCCGCCGACAACGCCATCAATGATTCCTAGCAAGAACACGACGAGAGCCTCGATAGCGTTCTGCATGCCTCTTGGAACAAGTTCCTGCCTTCTCGTACCTAGCACGAAAACGAGTATCAAAATGATACCAGCAAGAACGCTACCGAGCAGTGTATTGGTGACTTGGAACCCAAATATTTGAAAGATGACATCCGGTGCTATTGATATGTTTGGGAGTTTCCAGAGTTGCACGCGGTATCCTCCTTGAGTACCGGCCTCTCCTGGACCTGTTCGTTATTAGATGGTTTTTTCCGTTCATCTTTGGTCTATTATTTATTAGCTCATAGCGCGTTTAAATAAACGGTACGCTCCATATATTCCCGAAATCAGGCCAAGCAGTAGCCCGAACAATAATATAAAATGATTGGTATGTAATATGCCATCAAGATAGTTTCCTATGATGGCACCTAGAACGATTGGCACAGCAATGGTGAAGCCGAACTGCCCCATCAATGCTAACGGTGCCCAAACAGTGGGATTGGGCTTTTTTTCCATATACGTAACCCCACCTGTCTTTTCTCTCTTTATTATACCTGTAGGATTATAGCACAGGCAACGAATCGAATGCAATATAGATGCTTCTTAAATAAGCTTTCGTTCACGTGCGACGTTGGCCGCGTGTGTACGATTTTCAGCATGGAGCTTGCCGAGAATGTTGGAGACATGATTCTTCACCGTGCCCTCGGCAAGCACCAGTTTATCGGCAATTTCGCGGTTGCTGGCACCTGCCGCCAGCAGTTTCAGCACCTCGATCTCGCGACTACTCAAGTCTTCATCGTGTGTTGTTGAATTTGTTGCAAATGGAGCAGGTGGCATTTGTGGTGTTGTAGCAGACGAGCGACCTTTACGCCCAAATTCGATAAGCAGCCTGCTTGCCATCCTGGGTTGAATAAAGGGTTCGCCCGTATGCACCTTGCGAATGGTCGCGGCAAGCTCGTCGGAGGGTACATCTTTGAGCAGGTAGCCCATCGCGCCAGCTTTCACCGCCTCAAACACATAATCGTCGTACTCGAACGTCGTGAGCATAATGATACGCGCATCGGGATACTGTCTGGTAATAATCGCGGTGGCATCGACGCCATTTTTGTGTGGCATCTGAATATCCATCAACACAACGTCCGGTCCCAGGCCGCTCTGTTGCAGAAGTAAGTATTGTTTGACAGCATCCTCGCCATTGACCGCTTCACCGACAACCTCGAAACCATCCTCAAGTTCCAGCACGGTATGCAAACCCTGACGCATCAACATCTGGTCTTCACATAAAAGAATACGAATGGTGTCGGGCATAAACAGACCTCTTAGAGATTATCGACATACATGAATAACGTTATGATTATATCATACAGCATCATCAGGCTCTTCCACCGATACATGCGTGTAGGGGCCATAATTCATTACGCCCTCGTGCCCGTTGGTAATGGTGACAGGAATTGAGGAACGTACCCAATAATGGGAACGTGGTCGATGGGCACGAGGGCGTAATGAATTGTGGCCCCTACAGGAGATTCATGCACATCAATATGCTATGATAGTCAAATAACTAGAAGTTGACCATCTCATTCAGGAGGTCGGACAATGCAAAACGAAACAATCATCAGAAAGTGTTTTACTGCGTGGCAGGAAAGAGACTGGGACTCAGTTGAGAGTCTCCTTGCAGATGGCTTTACCTTTACGAGTCCCTACGATAATCATATTGATAAACATGAATACAAACAAAAGTGCTGGAATGCAGTCAAAGCAATAGAAGAGTATGAGTACGTGACCATCATGGAGAGGGGGGACGAAGCTTTTGTCAGGTATAAGAGTCGAATAAACGGAATGCCCGTTCAAAACACCGAACACTTCCTATTCCAGAATGGAAAAATAAAAGGAGTCGATGTTTTCTTTGGTCGCCCCGAGGACTCTACGTCCCAAGACGCATAAGGAAGTGTTACATAAATGTCGTAGGGGCCATTATAACGCCATGTTCCCCATTGATCACGTTTCCCAGCCATTGGGTACGTTCCTCAATCCTTGCCTACATCGTTCGTTGGTACCTGGGCGTAATAAATTATGGCCCCTACGGATGTGCTTTCTGCGCTTATTCAGCTTTCTCACTGATAACACGCATCTTCATAGCACTGCCGAGGGTCAGGCCGAGCGCACTGAGCGAGGCCAGCGCAAGAATTGCCATGAGCAGCGTTGTCCAGGGGTGTGAGAAGGCAAACATGGCCTCGACACTGCTGGAATTGTAGTTGAGAAGTCCCACAAAAACGATGCCGCCGGTGGCCTCGTTGCTGCCGATACCAGCAGGCGCGTTGGGGAGAATACAAAACATGTTGTAGACGGTATAGCCGAAGATTGCCATACCAAAAGGCATGTAGAGGCCAACCGCCCAGAATGCAAACATGGCGAAGAGGCCATCAAAGATTACAGCAACAACGGTGAGCAGTATGGCAGGGATAAAGATGCGTGGCTGGCTGGCACCCGCAAGCAGAGAGTCCACAAAGCCTGTTGCGAAGCCTTCGATGCCGCTCCCAACTCTCTTAGGCAGAAAGCGCGTGAAGAGCTTCATAAAGCCAATCGCGGCGGTGCGCTTCCAGGCGGCAAGGACGATAAAAAGGATAAGTCCAACCAGTACACTGGCAACTACTGACAGGACGAGCCAGAGTTGTAGCGTCATATGGACGCCAGGGAGCAACGGCACAATCGCCATAATTACAAGGGCGGGCATCAGATCAAGGGCTTTATCCATCGCGACAGTTGGCAATGTCTGGCTGATCGGCATGCCCGCGATACGTTTCAGCATCAGGCTTTTCGCGAGTTCACCTCCGCGTACAGGTAACAGAAAGTTGATAAAAACACCGATCCAGAAAAGCTGGACTGCACGTAGTGTGCTGACCTTGCCAATCGGATTGAGAAAAAGTTTCCAGCGCACACCACGCACGGTGAACGATGCGATAAACAGTACGCCCGAAATTCCGCCGTAGGTAAGACCGAGAGGCGTCAGCAGGTATTTCGTCAGCGTGTGAAACGTGTCTTGCAGATTGATAGACTTTATCGTCAGGTACAGTAGCACAAGGCCAATGACAAGGCTGATGAGAATACGGGCGGTGGTAGAACTAAGGGCGATTCTCCACGTGGGTTGTGCCTGTTGTTCTTGTTGCATAGAAACCTCTCGAAACCATACAATGAATAATCTATACGAAAACCCCGATGAAATGTGTAGAATGAATACGTGAATGTCTCCTGTAGGGGCCATTATTCATAACGCCCTCATCCCCATCGATCACGTTTTCCATCCGTTGATTCCGTCCTTCAATCCCTGTTCACATGGCTAATGAAGACGTGGGCGTTATGAATAATGGCCCCTACAGGGGTTCTCTTCACAATGACAGTATTCGTTTGTGAAAATTTCACAGGTACCCGTGTTTTTGATACCATGCGGCTGTTCTTTTCATACCTTCTTCAAGCCCTATTTTTGGCTGGTAGCCAAGCTCTGCCTGCGCCCGTTCGATGGCATAAACACGGCTATTCGTCAGGAATTTGACACGGCTACGTGTCAATGGGGCATGTTCACCCTGCATACCAGGGATAATTGAGAAGGCGTCAGAGGCAAGGTTAGCAAGCCAGAGTGGAATATCCACCCTTGATGGTTGTTTACCGAGCGAACGTGCAATGGCGGTCGAGAGCGTTTTGAAGCTAACGGGATACTTCCCCGCGATATTATAGCTATGTCCAATCGCCTCTGGTCGCTCCGCACTTGCTAGAAATGCCTCTGTCATGTCTTCGATATACACCGGATGAATCATGGCCTTGCCGCCATCTATCAGACATGGGCGTCCCTTGTTGATAGACGCGAAGAAACCGAGCAGGTGCAGATCACCGGGTCCATAGACAAGACCGGGACGTATCACGCTCACAGGTAGACCGTGTTCTTTATGTGCAGCGAGCGCGAGCAACTCGCCCTCTAGCTTGGTCGCTTCGTAGGGATTAGTAGGTGCGAAGGGTGCGTCCTCTGCTGCTGGCATGACGCCTGTAACACCATGAACGCCGGTGGTACTACAATGCACGATGCGTTGTAGCTGGCTCTGCCCCTTGCAGGCGTCGAGCAGAACGCGCGTCCCTTCCACATGTGTTTCGCGATAGAGAGCGGTAGGCACGCTTGGATGATAGAGCCGTCCAACAAGGTGATACACGACGCTGACACCATCAACCGCCGCCCGCACCTGCGGTATGTCGATGATTTCACCATGCACAACGCTCACCGCGTCACCGAATAGTTGGCGTGCCTTCTTTTCATCACGCACTAGCACACGTACATCCTGCTGTCGCTGAATCAGTTCCAATGTAAGAGCGGAGCCGAGGAAGCCCGTCGCTCCTGTCACCAGTATCGTCATTACTTTTTTGCTCCTGAATAGCCCTTGACGCTGATAGCATCTTCGGGGCAGGCTTCATAGCACAAGAGGCAGCGTTCACAGGCACTATAATTGACCTTGAGCGTTTTCAGGTCGATCACATTTGGTAAAGGACACGTCTCGACACAGACACCGCAGCGTGTACACTTATCCTCGGAAATCTTTGGGCGTGTGCCGACCAGTCCACTCCCATATAAGGTAGTACAAAGATGTTGCCCACGTTTGGCAATCCAACTGTAGGGGTAGTCGAGTGGGAACATCATCCAGAAGACAAATTTGTACAACCTCTTCTGTGAGGGCAGACGAAAACGCTTGATAATGCCAACGTCTTCGCCCACATTCTCCCATGCTGGCTTGCCCAGTTGTTCGAGGGCCAGCTTGAGATGAGGAATATCGCGGGGCTTCACGCCCACAATCTGGCAGCAGGCAAGATCAACGGCGAGACTATTGCGACCCGCAACCAGAACCTGGAGATGAGCCTTTTCACCGTACAAAGGTCCTTCACCGTCCTGCCCCATGCTGCCATCTACAATGTTCAGGTCTGGCTTGATGCCAAGATTCATGTCAACAATGCTCTGATCTATACCGAAAGAATGCATGGCGCGACGGTCTGGCTTAGGCAGGATACCCATAATATTTTTCATGCTCAACGTCATAGTTGAGACGACATGTGTTTTCAGCACGGGCAGATTGATCAGGCGTGCCTCTTGCAGAATACGCGGCGTGGAATAGCGGCGCAGTATCTTCGCTCCCTCCGGCTGTAGCTCCATCCATTCGTCGCCGCCTTCGGGGTCCACGCGCAGAATCCGAATGCCATTCTCCGCGCAGAACTTTTCGACGCCGAGAATGGTATAAGTTGCATCACGATCAAATTCCGTACCAGGGGTTTCGCATAGTACAGGCTCGGCACCACAGGCGCGAACCTCTTCGGCCACCGCCTTGAGCAAGGCAAAACTGGTGGTAGAGCCTGATTCGGCATTGCGGCCCGCGACAAAATTTGGCTTGAGAATGGCGATTTTCGCGCCACGCATCACCGATGCCATGCCACCAACCTGGGCAATGATGCGATGTGCCGCCTCCTCGATACCGTCAAAGGTGCGCGTAATGGCGATTGTGTCAGTAGCTGGTAATGTTGTTAACATATGTTATTCCTCTATATCTATCTCTTTTGTACGGGTCTGATGTATCACGCCCAATCCTCGCCGACGTTGTGCGTTGCCCACAGGGTGTTATAGAATAAGACCCCTACATTTCTCTATATCCGTTACGTTTCCCGTATTGAACCGTGTAGGGGCCTTATTCTATAACACCCTCGTCCCCATTGACCATCGCCCCATCCATTGATTACGTGCCTCAATTCTTATTGACATTGTGCGTTGCTCACAGGACGTTTAGAATAAGGCCCCTACACCCGTCATTACACTCCATACAAGCGTCTTTCTCGCAGTTGTGAGACCGCGAGGGTCGGTGCTACATTGTCATTATGCGGAGTGGATACAACAGGGTGCGGATATTTGTGACGCACCTCGAACACCTGGATTACGAGGTCGGTATCGTGGTCTTTTGCACGAAATTCGGCTCGTAGCACCGAGGAGTTCAGGGCGTCGTCGATAATCTTGAAGGTTGCTTTGTCCGCTCGAATGTCGCTGAGCATCTCGGAGTCCGCGACGATGTAGTCGATGCGGTCCCAGTTGTTCGCCAGCAACACATTTTTGATGGCGGGGTCGCTGGCAACGTTTTGATAGATGTGAGCATACGGGTAGACCGCACCATCACCAACACCTGCTCCCCCCGGTTCGCGCAGGTCCATATACAGGTAGCTGTTGATAACGAGAAAGTCGTTGTGCGGCACATGTTGCCGGACCCATGTGATGGCCTCGTTCTGTGCCGAGGTCGGGTGCTGTGTGAAGAGAATGCCGGAATGCAGCAGGTCATAAGGCACAATCGCAGCGATCACGCACAGCATCGACACTACGCGCACAAAATCGAAGCGCACCCATTTTCCAAGCCAGTTTCCAAGAGTATGAACCATCATTGCAATATTCATAGCTAACAGCGGAATGAGCGGAATAAGGTAAAACGAGAGAACAACGCCACCACGTACCAGCAAGAGCCAGAAGCTGAGGGCAAGCAGAGCAAGCAAAAGTTGTTTGCGGTTCCACCATCCCAGCACAAGATTGAACGCGGTAGCAACGGTGCTACCGATAATCAACACATTGTCGCCATACAACCAGTTCGAGAAGCTGCTAGCAAAGCTCCCCTGTGCCTGTGTGCGCTGCGTCTGCCCGATCAATGTCCCGATTAAGCTCAAGTGATTGCTGGAATCCCAGGGTAGCCAACCTGTGGGAAACAACTCGCCTTTCAGCACCGCCAATAGAATAAAGCCAGAGCTAACGGCAATCATGGTGTAGGTAAAGGCGACAACGGCGAATTTGCGCTGAAACTGTGTTGTATAGAGTCGAACCGCATACACCATTCCTGGCATGAAGAGCAAAAACACCTCTTTCGACAGGAACGAGATACCCAGCGCGAGTGCCGAGAACACAATATACTTCAAGCGACTGTTCCCAACTACCAGCAGGTAGAGCGAGAGCAGGAGCCAGAAGGTGGCGACATTGTCGAGTAGCACCTGCCGTTGGTATGTGATGCTCAATGGCGAGAGCGCGAAGAGCAACATAGCTAGCATGCCTGCGCTACGACTGGCCCCGAAACGACGCACAATCAGATATACCAGCAGCGAGCAGCCCAGTGCATACAGCAGCATCAGGACGCGCCCACTATTAAGTGCATTACCGAACGTAAAAAAACCACCTGTAAGCTCTACCCACGCCGCAATCTGCATCCAGGCAACGGGTGGATGTCCATAGCCATAGGCATAGGGCCAGAGTTGTCCGTGCAGAATAGCGGATGCACTCGCCATATAGGTACCTTCGTCCAACTCGTAGCGTGGGAAGTTGAACATGTTCAACGCATGGGCGATACCTGTAATAATCAAGCCAACGAGAACAAAAAAGGGTTCAAGCCACAGCGGAACAAGAATACGCCCCTTCATAGTTACAGGATTAATGGGTGAGGAACGCAGGGAGACCGCAAGGGTCTCCCCTACATCTTCGCGGGTGTCCAATGTGTAGGGGAGGACCCGAGCCGCATTCGGGGAATGATGAAGGCAGCGGTCTCCCTGTGGTTCGACCCGTTTCTCAGAGCGATAGGCGGTTCGCAAAAAAAAGTTTTGCGTGCGATACAGAATGAGGTTGTCACCCTCACGCTCTGGCGTTGCCTGTAAGCGAATTTTCCGCTTTACACGCTGCACCAGTCTCAACGTATTGTCATCAGAGGTGTCGTCGATGCCAAAGCCTGCCTTGCCCAACGATGGCAGGCGTACAGGCATAGTGTCATCCTGCTGCTCTTTATATGATACTGTCATATGATATTACCTGTTTCTTATCAATGAATTAGACCCCCACAATACATTCCTCTTCAAATCGCTCTAGTTTCTTATGCCGCGACCTTGCCGCGATGCTGTCCAATATGTGCGGTTTTCTCCCAGTTTGTCGTGCCCTTGACGTAGCGATAGACCGCACGAATGGCTCCGAAGCCGAGCAGGAACTGATACGGGAAAAAAGCAATCATCATTAGCGCAGCCTCACGCCAGCTCCACTTACGCTTATGTGCCTTCAAGAACTCATGTAAGCCGGCAAGGTCGATGAACGCAGCAAGAATAAAGCAATAGAGCGGTAAGTAGGTCAGCATGGCAAGCCAGAGTGGGAGCGCGACAAAGAAAAACATCAGAATAGAAACCGGAATGAGCAGTGCCAGAAACGCCTGCACCTCTGGCAAAATCAGGACGTAGAGGGCCAGCAAGCGACGACCAGGTGTTTCGAGTTTCAGCCATTCACGCTTGAACAAAATCTGGATAAAGCCCTGATTCCAGCGTGTGCGTTGCTTAATGAACTGCTCTATCGTATTCGGCGTCTCTTCGCGCGTCACAAACTCATCATCGTAGATAATGCGGATGCGTGCATTCGAGAGGCTCAGGCGGATACCGAGGTCGGCATCTTCGGTCAGCAGAGTTTCATCCCAGCCGCCAAGCTGCTCCATCAGTTCGCGCCGCACAAAGACGGTATTACCACCAAGCGGCGTGATACCAACGCGTGCGAAGAAGTGCATCGACGACTTGAACCAGAAGAAGTATTCCAGCACATTCAGGAAACAAAACCATTTGGTGTTGTGGTTCATCAACTGCACGCCGCTCTGCACCACATCGACATCCTCATTGAGCATCGTTGTGTTGATAATGTTCAGAATGTCGGGGTGTGGCTCGTCTTCGGCATCAAAGATAGTAACGACATCACCACGTGCGACCTGTAATGCGTGATTCAGGCCACGCGGCTTGCTCGTTGGCTTATTGTTGTAGATAAGCAACTGCACATTGGGGTCGCCCAACTCGTCAATCTTGGCCTGTGCCTCGGCTATCGTGCCTGTATCGTCGTCGCTACAGATGGCGATGATCTGCAGCAACTCTTTCGGATAGTTGAGATCATAGACCTTTTGAATGGTTTCGCGGTACACATCCTCTTCGTGCCGCGCCGGTAGCATAATCGTAAAGGTCAAACTAGGATCGTGATAGACGGTAGGAGCATGGTTGAGCCATGCATGTTCCGGCGACTCCCAGATGAAGAGACGCAGGCGTATGTTGAAGATGGCCTGCGCCGTCATGAAGAGAATGATGAGCAGGTACAGAGCTTCGAGTATTGGTACGAGAATGGTTAAAACCACTGTTTCTCCCTCTCTTATTAACAAACATGTATATTCAGCGTGAGCAAGGGCACCCGCAAGGGGATGCCCCTCCCATCCTAACGCTCGTCTATGGGAGGGGCATCCCCTTGCGGGTGCCCTGGTCCCAAATGGTTTTTTCACAGCATTCTGAAAGCTCTAACATGGAATATATGGTGACAATGGGTCGCGGCTGTGTCCACATACGGTCTCGACAATCGACGGTGATTGCGCCTCATCCAGCGTTTGCGCGACAAGGCTATAGGCACGTGATGCGTCGGGCTGTCCACGATGCAACGTGAGGACGACCATGCTGTTAGGCGCGAGATGCGTATCCTGCGTCGGCCAGTAGTGCAAGAATGGAATCTGGTTCGTAGGCTGAATCTGAGCAATTTGCGCGTCATACGATTTATTGATGAACAACAGGCTCAGTGTTTGCCCTGTATCGTCTTCGGTCGCGTAGACACTAACGGGGTCACGCTGAATCGAGAGCGGTACAAGATTTCTCTGTAAGTGCGAAAAAAGCTGCATCACACGCCCCATCGCCGTGAGTTGCGTACCATTGGCATCGAACAGTGGATAGGGATGTGGCACATCTGCCGCCACTGAGAAAAAGCCTACGTAGTCCACCTGCTGGTTCATCAGCGTACCCAGCGTATCGGCCCACCAGAGGGCGGCCTGCCCTTTTGAAGGTGGCGTGTACTGACTAGGGTTGGTGTTGATCTCGGTCACGCCGACGGGCAAGTCGCGCCCGATATCTTGCTTGATAAGCGAACGCAAGGGTGGCAAGAGGTAGTTCCACTCGTCGCTACCACTCATCAGCATAGCAGGAGCTTGATTGGTATTGTTGAATTGATAGCGGTGCAACGAGACGCCATCAAGCAGGGAAAAGGGCAGTGTATGTGTTCTTTCATAATTGCCAACCCCCTTGAGAAAACCTTCCATCCACGCCTCGCCCTTGTCATCGAAGGGTCCTGCCCCAATGCCATAAAACTGGCTTATTTCAGGACCGAACACCTTGATAGAACGGTCATTCTGGTGCATGGCAATGGAGTATTGAATAAAGATGTTGACGTACTGCTCAACCGTTAATTTCTTCTGCATATGCGGTTGTAGTTGATCCGGTTCGTTACCCACTGTCCAGAACTTGACGGGATGAAAGGGTGCGTTCGTGTCTGTGCGCTGTGTACTATGCGGATTGTTCATGTAATCGACCCAGGAGCCTGCGAAGGTGGCACCACTCGCGACGTTTGTCGTTAGCTGTGTCGGCTTGCCTCCAACAGGACCCGTGATATGTGCCTGCAACATACCATCGCTGCCTGTTTGAATGAGCATACGACTAAAGTCGTCGAGTTGTGAGTGCGACAATATATGGTCTTCGCCCCAGGTGCCACCGGGATAGCGCAAGAGCTTGACATGCATGTCACGTAAATTGCTACTTACAAACGGCGTATAGGATTTCATAAAACCTTTGCTCACACCATCTTCTGAGTTGGTGTTGACAAGGGGAAAGATATTTGTGCCCAATAAATATTGGCTGATCAGTGAAGACTGCACCTGACGCAAGTCAAGCGTTGCCCCCTGTTGACTGCCAATCCGAATCTGTAATGAATCGTTGGAGTCGCTTGCAACCGAACCCACGCGGAGGGCGGCAAAGGTGAGGGCGATGAGAAAAAGTACGCTCATTGCCGTAAGAAGCTTACGACGCATGCTTTGACCCGAAGATGTATGCCTCGGGGTGAGGTCTTTCCAACCAAGATGCGCGTTCTGTGTCGTCTGTATACGGAATCCATTCGCATCACTTCGCTCTGTATTGTTCTTTACTGCCATACGACCCTTCCTCTATCAATGAATGCATTGTACATGCCTACTCTTGTACTATCGGCATTGCGTGCCACAAACCGTAACTGAACGGGCGACCACAAGGGTCGTTCCCAGTCTGTCGTCATACGAAAGGCTTGCCATGTGGCCGCGATTCGGATAGACTGAGAGACAACGCATAACTGTAAGGAGAGCCTCATGACCGAGAGTTTGAATGTTATAAGTACATTTCAGTTTTCGCCAGCATCATTGGAGATGTTGCGCGAAGCTGCCGACACCGATGTCGTGTGTATCACAAGTAATGATGAGTTTCTAACGAGGTTACAGGAGGCCGATGTACTCTGCTCCTACTGGGTACCTGAGAATTGGCGCACACTCACGAAGCGACTGCGCTGGCTACAGTGTTCGAGTGCAGGCGTCGATAGTCTGCTACCAACCGGTATTCTGGGCGCGGAAAGTGGTATTACGGTGACAACGGCTGTGGGCATTAACACAACCCCTATCGGCGAGTATGTGCTGGGTAGCATGTTGATGTTCAATCGTACATGGTCTGAGATGGTGCGTCTACAGGACCGCCATATATGGCCGCGCAGCGTGAACTGGTACAAATTGGGGGGGCGCGAGTTAGCTGGTCAGACGCTCGGCATTATCGGTCTCGGCAGTATTGGGCGGCGCGTGGCACAGTTGGGACGCGCATTCGGTATGCGTGTTGTCGCAACACGGCGCACGGTCCATACGGGCGAGCATGATCCCGATGTCGATTTCCTCTATGAGACAGCACAACTCTCCGAAATGCTGGGCAAAAGCGACTATGTGATTATCTCGGTTCCTCTTACGCAAGAGACAGACCATTTGATCGGTGAGGCTGAGCTACGGGCGATGCGACCCAACACCTATCTTGTAAACGTGGCACGCGGACGTGTCATCGACGAGCAAGTACTCATCCGTGCCCTGAAAGAAGGTTGGATTGCAGGTGCGGGTCTCGATGTTACAGAAGAGGAGCCATTGCCAGCAAATAGCCCTCTGTACACGATGCACAACGTAATATTGACGCCGCATATTTCGGGTATCAGCGTCAACTACGATACACGACTGACCGAACTCTTCGCCGATAATCTGCGCCGCTTCCGCACTGGAGAAGAGTTACGCAATCGCTACGAGCCTGAGCGAGGGTATTAAATAACGAATAGAATAGAGGGTAGTATTTGTTTTCAGTATAGAGACGAGAAAACAGAGAGAGAGAGGAAACATATGAGTCGAGAATTTGGTATTGCGGACATTCTGGGTGCCGAGTCAGTCGGGCAACCGGGGCAACGCCGCTTCCGTATCTTTGTGCAAGCGGAGCATAATTCCGCAGTGATGTGGCTGGAGAAGGAGCAACTCAACAGTCTGTCACTCGCACTTGATCGCTTTTTAGCACAAATAACCGAGGGACAGGTGCTACGGACAGAGGCCCAAACGGGAAGTCGTCCGATAGCATCAGGAATGCCATCAGACTTTCCCACGCACCCTACCTACGAATTTCAAGTGGGACAGATACAGATCAACTATGATCAGCGTTCGACACAGTTTTTGTTGAATGCTACACCACTACAAATTGTGATGGAGCGTGATGATCCGCAAGTGTTTATGGATGAAGAACATGCAATCTCGTTTCTTTTCACTCATCACCAAGCACAATATCTATCCAGCACCATCGCACAGGTAGTCGTGTCGGGACGCCCTGTATGCCCACTGTGCCACGCTCCGCTCGATGGCGGACCACATGCATGCATACGACAGAATGGACATCTCGAAATCATGCAAGTGGGGGAAGCGGAAGAAGACGAGTAGGGGCCATTGTTCATAACGCCTTAGCCCCAACGTGTGTGGCGACAAAGGCGTAATACATCAGGCCCGTACATTTATCCTGGGTATGAGGGTGTATGCCATCTAAAATCACACGCGCTGTATGTATAGCTTGACGCAAGTCAACATGCATGTAGCATTTATTCGATGCAAAGATACTTGTTCGCCTTTTGAAGATACATTTCTTCGTTGGCTTCGATCATCAACTTGTGTAGCACAACAACATCGGCATCGGGTAGAGATTCGACTGGCTGCAGGCATAATCGCATAATCGCTCGCCCGTTTTCCACAACCTGAACGTAGCCATTGACACGTGGCACGCGATAGACGCGGCGCGGCTCCGTAGGACTGGGTATTTCAAGATACCCACGCCAGAGAAGCTGACGCTCCTGTTCGGGCGTCAAAAGATCACGCAAGAGGTCCACGGCTCGCCGTTCAGCACGAGACCATCCCTTGAGATATGGTTGAAAAATCAACCATAGCATGGGAGAGATGGCAAGAGCGATAACGATCCAACCCAGGGCGGTAAGCACCTGAGAGATCAGATTCATCCCCCGACGACTCGCGGCACCATCACAATCTGTTCAGCAGTGGCGTCGAAGTGTTCGATGCGCTCAGATGGCTTGCCTGGGGCGACACGGAAAGCGGTCGCGCCTTTCGCACGCTCCTGCGCGAAAATACGTTCGGCTTCACGGACCGCGGCCACAGCTTCGGAATCGCCTGCTAGAGCCTTTTGTCCATCCCAACTGAGACGATCATCGCCGCGTCGTGACATTATACGTAACATTCCCACAGTCGTTCTGCCTTTCTTTTTGTGTTCAAACATACTCGATTGCGGTGAAAACATCCGCACACTGCACGGAGACTCACTCCATGTGTGGCCCTAGCCGGGCAAGGAACCTCAATACTCTAAGTTCCGAAAAACCTGAGATGAATGCTCAGGGTGCCGCTTTACGCTGGCATTTAACCATTCCGCTCTACGTGGATTACGGTTGTGGAGTCAACCGACTGGTACGACGTTCGCTACTCGTCGATGTGTGAACAGCGCACACACTCGCGTACAATAGATTGTTACGCCCCATCGCTAGAGCCTTTGCCGCGAAGGGCGGTCAACAGCCTGTCATACTATAATTGTACGTTGAAGTTTGACATTAGTCAATGGGTAGAGGCCGGAGATTCGGAGTATTTCAAAAGCTTCTAAAGACACCAGTAAGGTTCCATACATTCATCCTGACTCATCTTGCCAACGAGGTCTTCCTTGCATCCCGATTGAGCGAAGCTAGAAAGGAGTTCGTAGCGAGATGAGTAGTAATTATGTCTTAATGACATGTCAATAATTCAATTTCACAATACTACTGCATAATATTATTTTTATATCTACTTTAATATACTATTTTTATTGCTAAGTGTAGACACAGTATTTCACCTAAAAATCTATCTATATGGATAATAGCTTTTCTACTCGTTTTCGGGTATGCTTGTTTTGTTTGCGTATCGGTTCTGAAATGCGAAAGGAGGAAACACACAACAAACGTTCATTGTTCTTTTGATACACTTTTTGTAGTGCTGCCTTTCATCTAGCTTTATTGGAGTTTGTTCTTGTGTTTTCGTTGTGACGTATCAGAAAGAGAGTTTTCGGATGCATTTTCATCCTTCGCACGCGTTCTCCGCGTCTCTCGCACGCCTCGTGCTTGCTCGTCGTCCTCATGTTCGGCTGACCTTCTCGCTTCCACGTCTCGTTCGCCTCTTACTCGTCGCCCTCTTACTCGGTGGCTTTGCCCTTGGCGCATGGAGTGGTGTCGCTCGCGCTGCAACTCGCGTACTACCCTCTCCCTCTTCAACCACCCCATCCTCGCCACGTGGACACGTAACCATGCCGTCCTCGACAATTCACTCGTCTTTGCCATCGAGCCTGATCCAACCGCATGCAGCGACGGCAACCAATCCCTACGACACGGGACTGGGGGTGTTGCCCTTCTACACCTACATCCACCATCCCTTGAACACCTGCGCTTGTGGCAAGAAAGAATTGCTGGTCAATGTCGCCAACGGCAATCTCGTTTTGCATAGCGTCGAGTTGCAGATTCACGGCACCGGAGAAGACCTCTCGCTGGACGCCTACTACAATAGCCAGCCCAATAGCAACGCCTACCAGGAGATGGGCAGCAACTGGAATATGAGCCTGGGCCGCCAGGTGTATCTGGATGAGAGCAACGTGGCAAGCGATATCATCCTGCACGGCACCAGCAACTACGACACCTATTTTGCTCATAATGCCGATGGCAGCTTTCGCAGTCCTCCCGGCAACAACGCAACATTGGTGGATAACCACAACGGTACCTATACCCTGACCTACCACAGCAGCGGACAGAAGTGGCTCTTTGGCAGCAACACCAGCCTGTCCTCCATTACCGACAAAAATGGCAATGCCATCACCTTGAGCGAGAGTGGGAACCTGACCTCTTCCATCACTGACACGCAGGGGCGCGTCGTCACGGTCGGGCACACCACCTCCAACCTCATCTCTGGCGTGACCGATGCCACGGGACGTAGCACGACCTATGGCTACAACACCTCCAATCTCTTGACCAGTTCCACCGACCTACTCGGCAAGCCGACGGGCTATACCTACACGGGGACTGATATCACCACCGTCATCGACGCACGCAACAACTCGACCACCATTGCTTATGACAGCAGTCATCGCGTCACCTCGATTACCGACCCGATGGGCTTTCCGACCACGTTTACCTACAACGCTGGCCTCACCATCGTCACCGACCCCAGTGGACATTCCACGGGCTATTATTATGACAGTGGCTTCAAAGTGACCACGGTCAACGATGCGCTTGGGCACAACACAAGCACCGCCTTCGATGCCACCAACTACAACGTGACCTCGACCACCGATGCCTTGAGCAATACCAACACCTTCGGTTTCGACGCGAAGAACAATCTGACCACCGCCACCGATGGCAACGGCAACAGCAGTAGTGCGACCTACAACAACCCCTCGTTCTCTTACTATCCTGATACCGCGACCGATGCACAGGGCAATAAACTGAGTTATGCCTATGACGCGGTGGGCAACGTGGCCTCGACGAAGGACGCCCTCGCAGTGCAGAACAACGAGGTGTATGCCTACAATAGCAATGGCACCCTCGCCACAGCCACCGATGCCAATGGACACGCGACCAGCTATGGCTATGACAGCAAGGGCAACCTGACCAGCATCACTCCACCCAGTCCGCTGGGCAAGGAAACGCTCACGCGCGATACCCTCAGTCGTGTCACCAACGTCGTCGATGGCAATGGAAACAGCACCAGCTTCGAGTACAACGCCCTGGACCGCATCGTCAAGATCACCTATGCCAATGGCTCGACGACGAGCTACACCTACGATGATGATGGCAACCAACTGACGCTCACCGACAACACGGGCACGACCAGCTTCATCTACGACTCGCTCAACCGCTTGAACACCAAAAAGTTGCCCAATGGCACGACGCTCACCTACACCTACAACAAGGTGGGCAACCTGCTGACCTATACCGATCCGGGTGGCACGGTGGGCTATACCTACAACAAGGTCAACCTGCTCAGCACCATCAACGAGGCCAATGGCTCCGTGATCACGTATGGCTATGACAACGCCAATCGGCGTACCAGCATGACCCTACCCACTTCAACCGGCATCACGATGAGCTATGGCTACGATAACGCGGGGCACACCACCTCGATCAAAGCGGTCAAAGGCACCACGTCGCTGCTCTCGCTCACCTATAGCTACACCAAAGCCCTCAAGACGGGGACGACCTACAGCGACAACACCTCGCTGACTTACAACTTCACCTATAGCTATGATGTCTTGAACCGCTTGACGGGTGCGGCAGGGTCAGGCACGACAAGTAGCAGTTACGCCTACGATGGAGCGGGCAACCGCACCTCGGCCACCAGCCACGGCGTCACCACCACCTACAGCTACAACAGTGCCGACGAGTTGGTGAGCAGTCTGGTCAATGGGACCACCACAGCCTACAGCTACGATGGCAATGGCAACCAGTTGACGGGAGCGGGTCGCACGTTCAGCATCAACAACAAGAACCAGACCACAGCGATCACTTCAGGCAGTGCCACCGATAGCTACACCTACAGTGGAGCCGACCAGACCGACCGCGTCCAGCGCAACGGCAGTACCGCGCTCTACAGTGCCCTGGGCTTGAGCGTGGATGGAGCGGGAAGCGCGTCACCCACGTATTACACTCGTACTAACGCAGGGCAACTCGTCAATGAAAGGACAACGAGTGGCACCTATTACTACTTGATGGACGACCTCGGCTCGGTCCTCAAGGTGGTTGACAGCAGTGGTACCGTCAAGAATAGTTACTACTACGACCCGTTTGGCAATAGCTTGAGCAAGAGCGAGACGGTGAGCAATCCCTGGCAATACGCCAGTGGCTATCTCGACGCCAGCACAGGACTCTACAAGTTCGGCACGAGGTACTACGACCCGCAACTGGGACGCTGGACACAGAAGGACCCTGTGGGTGGCAGCGTGGGCAAGATTGGATCGGGTAATCCGTATGTCTATGCGGATAATGTGCCGACTATGCTGACGGATCCGAGTGGGAGGGATACAAATCCAATAGGTGTTTTCGAGGAATGCTTTCATTCTGCTATTGCTACATTTATCGAAGATGCTGGTTATATAATTGGTGCATTCGCTACATTTGCTGCTGGTGTTGCTATAATAGGTGCGGTTCTTGACGGAGCAACACTAGCAGCGGCTGTTGCTTCAGTTCCAGCTTGGATACCTATAGTTGCTGCAGTGGGAGCTTTTCTTATAGTAGAAGTAGCAGCCTTTTGCATAGGAGAAGCAATTGCAACTGGCCTTAAGAATTTGTAGGAGGAAGCTAGAAATATCCTAGTATACTTCTATCGAAGGTATGCTTTCCTTATAATGAAAAGTATAAGGAAAGCATATTAGTAGTAACTGTTTAGAATGTCAACGTGTTTGACGTTTTGGTTTTGATACTGTTTTGATTTTGATACTAATGTGCATTCTAAGAGGTAAGTCTTCAAGGAGTATAATGGAAGGCAATCCATAGGAAACTTGGATCAGTGAATGCAGATTGGTATGAGTACTCCTTCACATGTAATATTGCAATTGTTGCAGAGTTATAAGGTTCTCAATGAGAAAGCACTATTGGATGAGGGATTTTCAAATGTGCTGTTGAGGAGTTTTGAATTGCCAGCATAGTAGGAGAACCTACGGTTGGGGATGCTTTATTTACAAGAAAGGCTCAGGCACCATTATGACACCGCGAAAGGTATTTACTTTTATTGGTTTGAATTCCGCTCTAGCTATATGTCTTTTTCTTCTTACTAGAAGAATAGTGTCAGATTGGTTTATCTTTGTAGCGGTAGGACTAAGTATAATAATTATTTTCCTAAGTTTTAGCATGCTTTCTGATAGATCGCGTCGTAATCAATAAGAAATATATGTAACTATTCAGTGGTCTAGGGCTGTTGCAAGAACGGGAATAAAAAGGACTATTCCTGAGTATGAATGGATGAAATCAATCTCCTGTACTTAGAAAAGGTCCTTCTATGAACGATACAACCCAGAGCAAGGCGTAGTGCTGACTTTCTAAAAATTGAGTCCGCCTGCAGAGCAGTTTGGCTAGGGTACTGAATAGTTACTATTGAAGCACAAAGCTAGAAGCACCATCATATTTCGTAATTGAGAGGGTCGGAAACTGCTCATGTTTCCTTGCCAACCCTCTCTTGCAACGATGGCCTAGCATCGCCTGTATCTCGTCGCACCAGTGGGGAGAGTGCGACACGTTACAACACGGCGAAGAGGACACATCCAACCTTTATTTTGTCGCGCCGACTTTCCCACTCGGCATTGTAGAATCAACAAGGAGGAACCTCGTTATGGCCCATCTGACACCAATCGTACACAAAGGAATGCTTACGACACATGGGCCTGGTGGAACAACACAGACGGTTACACTCGATGAGAAGACCTGGCAGTGCTGGCTCAGGAAGAGCGGCGAGAGCTGTTTCCGCTTTCTCTGTCCACTCGGTGTCTTCGGTATGCGCTGTGAAAATAGTAAATACTGGCACGCCGATTGTCGGTACCAAGGACGCAACTTTAAGGAGTATCTGGGTAAGACGGAGAGTGTCACGATGTATGCCCTCTACGATGTTGCCAGGAAGCTCTACGAACGTATGCACGGCGAACCTCCCCTGGCTGCGCTCCTGGAACTCACACAGGCAGAAGAGACTGCGTACAGGGAGGCCGCTACTCTGGCTCGTGAAGCGTCTTCACTCCCTGACACCTCTCAGACTCCTGCACCTTCCAATTCTTCCGACGCGAGTGTTGTTTCTGCTATGACCTTTATCCAGCAACTCACTCCACGCGAACGCGAGGTGTTGCAGCTTCTCGCCTACGGTCTCACCAATCCTCAAATCGCGGCCCCCCTGGACATCAGCGTCAACACGGTCAAGATGCATCTCAGGCATATCTATTATAAATTGTCCGTTGCCAGTCGTGCCGAACTCATCACCTATGCGAAGCAATTTAGAGCTAGCATGCCTGTGGTGAGAGAACGAGAGGAAGCACCCTCGCTCTCTCCAATGGAGTTCAAAAAGCTTTGGCAAGAGATTGAGAGAGAGCAGGAAGCTCATCTGCCCCGTATGCTCTCGTACCAGTTCTAGCACCCATCATTATTTGCTATCTGTACGGACTTGATGTAGCGGCTCATAAGCGAGTAGTTATTTCTTCGCCGTTACAAACGCGACGCCAGCAACGGCAGGTCCGCTATAGGTGCCAATTACGGCCCCAATCTTGTAACGCTGCATCTCACCTTTATAGACCGACACAAGAACGTCGGCGAGTTGCTGGCTGACGGTTTCGTCGGAGGCGACGATGGTGGCACTTTCGAGTGGACCAACCTCGGCGACGAGTTGTCCGATACGAGCATAGGCTTTGGCACGGGTACGAGGTCGTTCGATAGGCACAATCACGCCTTCTTTGAAGGAGAGAATCGGCTTGATACTGAGAATGTTGCCGACCAGTGCCGAGGCACCCCCGATGCGTCCACCTTTACTGAGATATTCTAACGTATCCAGCGCGAACAGGATGCGTGTTCGTGCGAGACGGTCAATAGCATGGTCTTTAATCATCTCCAACGATGCCCCTTGTCTCGCCTCTTCCGCCGCCTGCATAGCGGTATAGCCAATGCCGACGCTAACGCTTTGTGAGTCGAGCAGTTCAATCGGCACCTTCTTATACTCTTCCGGCAAGGCATCGCGTGCAGTAACTGCTGATTGATAAGTGCCGCTCAGTTTCGAGGTGAGCAAGACAGCAACGATACCCTCCGCTCCCTCGTCGATGAGGCGTATAAATGCCTCTTGAAATGCTGCTGGAGAAGGCTGCGAGGTTTTCGGTAGCGTCTTATTCGTCTGTAGCTTTTGAAAGAAGCTCGCGTTATCCAACTCTACGCCATCCAGATACGACTCATCTCCGAACGATACCGTGAGCGGCACAACCGTAATACCAAGCGACTCCGCCACCGGAAGCGGAATGTCTGCGGTGCTGTCTGTAAGAATGCGAACAGCCATGAACTACGTTCTCCTCTATAATACAAATATTAACGAATTCCACATTGATACCAACGGGTTCCACGTTGATACCAACGGGCGACCACAAGGGTCGCCCCTACTATACGCCGCGTTGGTAACAATATTGTGTATGGTAGGGGCGACCCTTGTGGTCGCCCGTCCCCGTTAACTACTCCGTCCCCGTTATACTACTCTGCCGAAACGATGTAGGCATAGTACGGTTGTCCGCCGTTGACCACTTCGATTTCAAGGTGCGAATAGTGTTGTTTGATGCGTTGCGCGGTCTGTTGCGCCTCATCTGCTGTGATATCCTCGCCATAATAGAGCGTGACAATCTCGTACTGGTCGATGCTCATACGCTCTAAGGTGTCGTTGATGACGCGTTCCATATGCTGACCCGCAACGGCAAGATTGCCGTTAATCAATCCAATGAAGTCACCTTCGCGCACACGCACGCCACCAATCTGCACCGTTCGTACCGCTGTGGTAATCTCAGCCGTTTGTATGTGTTGAGCCGCTTCGCTCATAGCCTGGCAATTTGTCGCGAAGTCCGCGTCATAGTTGAAGCTCAAGAGGGCAGTGATTCCCTGTGGTAGTGTATCACTGGGAATGACATAGACCTCTTTCTGTGTGAGACTCACGACCTGTTGTGCGCTGAGAATAACATTGCCGTTGTTAGGCAGAATAATCACCTTCTCGGCAGGCGCGGCATCGACGGCAGCTAGCAATTCCTCAATACTGGGATTCATCGTCTGACCGCCGGAGACGAGTGCGTTAACACCTAATTCACGGAAAACATGCTCAAAACCTGCACCAGAGACAACGGCAACTGTGGCAATTTCCATTGTCTGCGCTTGCTCCTCATCTTCGGCGTGTTCGGCCTCGCTTGCCGCCGCATAGGTCAAGCTTTGTGCCTGTAGATTTTCGATATTGATATCCATGAGGCTGCCGAGACCTACACCATAATCCAGGATTTTGCCAGGGGACGCTGTGTGTGTATGCACCTTGAGCAGCTTTTCGTCGCCTGCGACAACCGTTGAGACACCGCCCATGTCGATGATTGTCTGGCGAATACTCTCTATGTCAAGGTTTGTACCATAGAGCAGAAATACAACCTCGTAGCCAAACTCCTCTTCGACGGTGACACGCCCCTTCTTCACATGCGTCTCGCTTGCTATTGCCGATGATGCTGAAGGAAGAGGAAGCGTCACCGTGTTACTCATCCCTGCCTCGCCACGAATATAGCGCCAGATGCCCTCTAAAATTGTGCAAAACCCCTGTCCGCCAGAATCAACCACGCCAGCTTGTTTGAGGGCTGGTAGCAGGTCGGGTGTGCGTGCCACCGATTGACGTGCCGCGACAACCGCCTCCTGTATTAAGCCAACGAGGTCATCACCACGTTCCGCACTACGTGTTGTCGCCTCCGCCGTTTCGCGTACAACCGTGAGGATGGTACCTTCAACGGGCTTGATAACGGCACGATAGGCGAGACGTGAGGCTTCCTGAAACGCCTTTGCCAGGTCGCTTGCCGTAAAGGTTGTTTTCTTGTCGAGTCCCTGTGCAAGCCCGCGCAGGATTTGCGAGAGGATGACCCCGGAGTTGCCACGCGCACCGAGCAACGCACCGTGCGCGATCTTGGCAGCCACGACGCCCGCAAGTGACTCTGAACTGGTTTTGATATCGCGTACAGCGGCCTGCATGGTGGCAGACATATTCGAGCCGGTATCACCATCCGGCACTGGAAAGACGTTGAGAGCATTGATAGTCTCGCGATGCTCTTCTAACCATTCGGCACCCGCTACGATAGCTTTTTTCAGGTCTTGACCGTCGAAGACGCTAATGCGTCGAGTTCGTTGTCGTGTTGCTGGTCGTTCGGTGGCGTGTGCTGATTTTTCCTGCATGATTGCTTCCTTATGCTATTTCTTTTCCTGCCGCAGGCCCTGCACATTGACATTGACCTGGGCAACGGGGACGCCCAACATCTTTTCCGTCGAGAATTTGACTCCACTCATGATGTTGTGCGCGATCTCTGATATGCGTAACCCGTACTCCAGGACGACATAGACCTCAATAGTGATCTGCTCGTTGACGAGTCGCACCTGCACACCTTGATTGCTCTGCTCATCCGTCAAAAGGACTGCCTGTCCGTTACGCAAGCGTGGTGAAGCGATGCCCACAACGCCATACGTTTCGCAAATCACTTGAGCCGCGATACTATGAATAGCATTCGGGAGAACTTCTATCTTCCCTCTAGGACGTAATCCATGCTGTGGTTGAAGCGCAGACGACTTTGGCATATGCATACTTTCTCAACTTCTTTGTTCGTTTGTTCTGCAAAACAGGGAGACCGCAAGGGTCTCCCCTACATATAAGGTCTAGGATACCTTGTGGTCTCCTGTCCTCTTGCCAAATTGCCCAATATGCGTTATACTCGCACAAACGAGTTAGAATGTGTATTGGGTCATAGGTATGGCACAATGTTGGGTTTCTTTATCTGAGATTGAAAATACCACAGGCCCTGCCGATAGTCAAGTTCTATGGAGGATTAAGAAAATGGCAGCAGGCCGTTGTGACATTTGCGAGCGCAAGCCAATGTATGGTAACAATGTACCGCACTCGCAGCATCGCACCCGTCGTCGCTTCATCTTAAATGTGCAGCGTCGCCGTATCGAGATCAATGGGACGCCTCGCAACGTGAACATTTGCACACGCTGTTTGCGAACCATGACCAAGCTCCCCAAAGAGAGATAATTGGTTCAGGCATAAAAAATCCTGTGTAGGTTGTGCTTTGCACAACCTACACAGGATTTTTTATGCCTGAACGACAGGAGTTTTGCGGCGAGCTTCAAAACGTGTCCGTAACTGACCACAGGCGGCGGCGATGTCGTCACCACGTTCGGCACGAACACTGTTACTGATACCGCGCTCGTAGAGGGCGTTGCGGAAGGCGCGAATAGCCTCCGGTCCCGGTGTGCGATAATCCGCCGAGGTTGCATTAACTGGAATACAGTTGACGTGCGCGAATTGCTTGAGCGGTGCCAGCAGGTCCGCTAGCTGTTGTGCATGCGTAATAGTATCATTCATACCACTCAACAGAACGTACTCGAAGGTGACTTGCCGATGCGTGACAGCGATGTAATCTTTACATGCTGCAAGTAGTTCCTCAAGCGGATACTTACGGTTAATTGGCATGGTGCGGCTACGCAGTTCGTCGGTCGGCGCGTGTAGCGAGATAGCGAGATTGACCTGTAGTTGCTCCTGGCTCAACTTACGAATAGCGGGTACGAGTCCAACAGTAGAGACGGTCATATGCCGCGCCCCTAAATTGAAACCAGTAGAGCTATTCAAGATACGTAGTGCCTGTAATACGTTGTCATAATTATGCAGTGGCTCACCCATACCCATCAACACAATATTGGTGATATGGTCGATGGGCATGCTACCCGGCAATCCTGCGGCAGTCCAGGGTGCGTCGCGCAATTGACGTGCGAAGTAGAGAACCTGCGCTACAATCTCACCCGAACTCAAATGGCGGTCGAAGCCCATCTGTCCCGTCGCGCAGAAGGTACAGCCATAGGCACAACCTGCCTGACTGGAGACACACACCGTCGCACGTGGGCTACTCTCACCCACAGACGGATAGAGCATCAAGACCGACTCGACCAGCTTGCCATCGGCGAGTTCGAGCAGAATTTTTCGGGTGCGATCATCCTTCGAGTGCAGTTCACTCCGCACAACCATTGGTCCAATACTGGCCTCTTCCGCTAAGCGCGTGCGTAGCGCAAGTGGAATATTTGACATCGCCGCGAAATCGGTCACAAGATGCTGGAAGAGCCAGCTATAAATTTGTTTTGCACGAAATGGTGCCTCACCACGCTCTCCCAACCACTCCTGTAGTTGTGGTAGTGTCAACGAGAGCAGGTCCATTTTCGTCTTCGTCTGTGTCATTATGTCCCTTGTATGTTATCTAACTATTCTTCATCCCACCATTACCCAACGGACGACCCCTGTGGCATTGATGGCAACAATTCGCCATCGACCACGTTTTCCATCCATTGATGTCGTTCCTCAATCCCTGCCGACAAGGTTCATTGCTCACAGGGCGTTATAGAATAAGGCCCCTACATGTCCATCAATGTCTGAAACGTATATGGTGTTGAACCCTGTAGGGGCCTTATTCTATAACGCCCTCGTCGCCATTGACCATGTTTCCATCCATTGATGTCGTTCCTCAATCCTCTCCCACATGGTGAATTGGCACGAGTGCGTGATAAATCAGACCCGTACAATGTAATTCTACAATTTCTTATATGTGCAACTGACCTTACCAAACAAAATCGTATCGCCATCGTTTACAGGTGTGGCTTTGTCGGGTTCGAGTCGTTTGTTGTTGATACGTGTCGAGTTAGTGCTATTCAGATCGGTTAGCGTGTAGGTATTACCGCTATGCTCGAACACGGCATGTACACGCGAAGTGGTATCGGCACCCTGCTGATCGCTCAGGTCAACGTCTGGTTTGTCTCCGCCCAGATCGTGGTCGTAGCGTCCCACTAGCGCAGTCGCGCCCATCAGTTGTACCGACTTACCGCCTTCAAAGGTGAGTACGCCCCATGGCGCAGTAGCATCTACCGTTGGCTGTTGTGCCTGCACTGGCTGACCTACAACCGTTGGCTGTGAGGCCGCAAGTTGTTGCGCCTGCGATGGTGCCACCTGTGCCTGCTGATTCGACGGTATGTAATATTGGGGTTGCGGCTTAGGTGGTGGTGGCGCGGCTGGTGTCTCGGTACCAGACGTATTGGTCGGTACCATCGTCACCTTTGGCTGCGGCTGCACAGCTGGATTTTGCGTCGCTGGTGGCACATAAAGTGGCTCCGGTGCTGGTTTGGGCTTTGGCGCAAGAGTTGGCGTGACATAGGGCTGCTCAACTCGCGGCGGCATAGGAGGCGTTGCAGGTGGTGTATACACGGGTACCACAGGTTTTGGCGGCATAGGAGGCTGAGACGATGGAGATGGTGTGTACACTGGCGGTGTTGGTCGCACAGGCGGCGGTGCTTGTTGGGGTGCCACGTTGCCAGCGGGCTTTACCGTTTGCTCGAATGTCGAGGAACCACAATTCGGGCAGAAGGATGCGCCGGATTTCAGTTCCGCATGACAATTCGCACAATAGATTTTCGCAGGTGTCAACGAGCGTCCGCAACCGGAGCAGAATGTATCTCCTGGTTCGTAAGGTGTATTACAGTTCGTACAACGCAACCGCGCGGGAGCGGCTTGCGACATCGGCTGTACAATTGGTTGTGGTGGCGTATACATTGGTGGCGTCTGTGGCTGCTGCTGTGCTGGTGGTGTATAGACCGGTACCTGCTGCCCATACCCCGGAGGCGTTCTCCATTGCTGCTGCATCTGCGGCATGAACTGCGCTGGAATTGGACCTGCCTGTACGTTCGGTTGCTGCTGCCGTACCAGACCATCAACGATGTTGAGAACCTGATTGCCGAGGCTGGCCTGACGTATCGCACCTGCCCCTGCGGTAATCGCAAGCGGCCATAAGAACGCAAAACCGATGATACCGATGGTGCCGACGGCAGCTTTGTCAAGCCATCTTTGCTGACCAATCGTAGCCAGCGTACCACCGCTAGTGCGTTGAATTGTCAGCGAGAGGGCGGCTTGCAGTCCAACAAGGGCTTCGAGGTCGCCGCCTTTTTTGAGTTGCACCAGCATCTGGTCTTTGTTGCCAATCTGCTGCGTCTGATAGCCCTGCGCCGTATAGACATTCATTAAATCCTGCGAGAGTCGCTCAATATCTATTTCTTCTGAGTTATAAAAGCGTGCGTCCATTCGTTCCGTTTCCTCCGCTTTTGTTCGATTTCGTCATTCGATAAAGATCATTACCAGTAGTATGTACGTTATTTTTGGGTTAAAGTTTGATGAATGAAATGGTATTTCCTCACAAAGTATACCATATGGCAGAAAGCTTCGTTAAGTTTTCTCAACCTTACCAATTTTTTTAATATCGTGGTAATATAGCAGTATATCTAATTTCTCATTAAAACAACAATTAGTACAGCCATTATAGAGCAACGAGGAAATTTATGGAGCTTTCAGGCATTCATCATGTCACCGCCGTCACTGGCAACACAGCAAAAAATGTAGCGTTTTATACCGATGTGCTAGGCTTACGTCTGGTGAAGCAAACCGTCAACCAGGATGACATTTCGGCCTATCATCTCTTCTATGCCGATGAACACGGCAATCCAGGCAACGATGTAACCTTCTTCGATTGGCCGCACATCGGGCGCAATGTTTCCGGTACAGGGACAATTGGCACCATCGCCTTACGTGTACCAGGGGCAGTGGCACTCGATTGGTGGGCGCGACACCTGGCTGAGAACGGCGTACAGATACAGAGTCGCGGTGAAGACGCGGGACGAGCAAGTATTATCTTCAGCAGTCCAGAAGGTATGAGCTTGGCACTTTTCGACGATGGCAATGCTCCAACCAATAGCGTACCGTGGCAAAACAGCCCTATTCCTGCCGATGTCGCGATTCGTGGTTTGGATACAGTAAGAATTCTTGTACGTCAGATGGAGCCGATCTCGCAGGTCCTCACCGAGGTTCTTGGCTTTCGTCAGACAAGAGAATATCAGTTGGAGGGCGAGAACCGCCTCGCTGTTTTCGATGTGGGCAAGGGCGGACCCGGTACCGAGGTTCATGTAGAGGCGCGTCCTAACGGCAAAACAGGAAACCTGGGCATCGGCGGTGTTCATCACGTGGCGTTCCGTACACCGAACGCAGAAGAACACGCCCTCTGGCGTCAACGTCTTGCCCAAATTGGTCTCAACGTGACACCCGTGATCGACCGTTTCTACTTCAAGTCCATCTACTTCCGTGTACCAGGAGGAGTGCTGTTCGAGATCGCAACAGATGGTCCCGGCTTTGCGACCGACGAAGATGTTGCCCACCTCGGCGAACATCTCGCCTTGCCACCATTCCTGGAGCCACAACGTGCTGAGATCGAGAAGAATTTGCATCCGCTTATGACGGAGGAATAGAGGCTGGAGACCAAGCGCAATCACGTAGGGGCCATTCTTTAGAACGCCCTCGTCCTGATCCACCATGTTAGCAAGGATTGGAAAACATACCCGATGAATGGGAAACGTGGTCAATGGGGGCGAGGGCGTTCTAAAGAATGGCCCCTACATTTGTGTCCAGCATGGTATAATTCGGAATATATTCATCCAGCACTATTACCCTTCGGAGAGAGCTTGTGGCGACACACAAAAAAGAGCGCGAAGAGGTCAGCGATATTACTTCACGCAACACACTACGCTACATCATCCTCGGCCTGTTGTGGACAAATCCTATGACGGGTTATGATATCAAGCAAGCCTTCGACCGTGCCCTTGCCAGCTACTGGAACGCGGGCAATAGCCAGATTTACACAACGCTCAAACATCTCAGTCAGGCTGGTCTCGTCGAGGCGGAAATTGTTGTGCAGACCACGCGCCCCAATCGTAAAGTGTATCGCCTAACACCTGCGGGCCAGGTTGAGCTTGAGCAATGGTTACAGGAAGATGTACCGGAGCGTTTCAACAAAGACGATTTCCTCACCAAGCTCTTCTTTTGTGGCGAAACCTCGGACGAAATTACGCTCCACCACCTGCAAGAGCATAGAGATAGTCTGTTACAACAACTCGAACAGATGGAATGGGCGCGTCAACAGTACGCCACTCGTCCAACTCGCCGCCCACGCCTGTTGGAATACCAGATGCTGGTACGCGAGTACAAAGAAGCAACACTACACGCAGGGCTAGAAGTGACGGAACGCGCAATAGCGCGTTTAGAAGAGCAGAAGACGCTGTAGAGGCCTTTATTTATAACGCCCTATAAGCAATACACAATGCTGGCAAGGATTGAACAACGTATTCAATAGGGACAAGGGCGTGATAATTGGCGCATCCGCTTACTCCATATTCCGACCGACAACGCTCCTTCGTCGCTCGCTTCGCTCAGTCGGTCAGAAAGGAAAACTACGGTTGGGACTCGCACATTGCTTCGCTCGTGCTTGGGCGTCATAAATGAGGCCCCTACGTTCCCTCGTTACGTAGCGGATGCACCAATAATCATCCCCTAAAGCCAGCCCTTCTGCTCGGCGATGTGTGCGGCCTCGATTCTGTTGTGCGCGTTCAACTTCTGTATTGCAACGGAGAGATAGTTACGCACCGTGCCCTCTGAGAGAAAGAGCGTTCGCGCAACCTCGGCAATGCTTGCCCCGTGAGTCACAGAGACGAGTACAGTACGTTCGCGCTCGGTGAGTGGATTATTGCCTTCGCTTAACGCTGCCATCGCCAACGAAGGGTCCACCACGCGTTCACCTGCAAGTACACGCCGAATAGCCGCCGCCAGTTGAGAGGCAGGAGCGTCTTTCAACAAAAAGCCGACGACACCGCTTTCCATTGCTTGCCGTAAATAGCCGGGGCGTCCGAAGGTTGTCAAGATAAGTACATGGCACTGCGGATACTGTGCGTGAAGGGCAGCTGCAGCCGTGAGACCATCACAGCCCGGCATCTCGATATCCAGCAAGGCTACATCCGGTTTCGTAGCGAGCGCAACTGTAACTACCTCGTCGCCGCGTCCAACCTGAGCAATCACCTCGATATCGCCTTCGAGTGTGAGCAGAGCGGCAAGCGCACCGCGCACCATCGCTTGATCTTCGGCCAGTAATACACGGATCATTGCTACTTGCCCCTTTCCTGTTGTATAAGCGGCACCGAGACCGCGAGACGAAAGCCACCACCGCTTTGAGGGTGTGCATCGCATACTCCCCCAAGTACCGCAACACGTTCGGTTAAACCACGTAAGCCATTACCTGTAGCATCTGTAGCAGCCACAGCAACGAACTGTGCAGGAGCTTCCAAGCCATCATCGACGATTTCGACGCGAGCCTCGTGTGTATCTCGCATCACATGAATACGACACAGGCGGGCGCGGCTATGGCGAATGATGTTTGTCACGCCTTCGCGCACCGTCCATGAAAGTACGGCCTCGATGGTCGGCGGCAAGGTATCCTGCATATTCTGTATACTCTCGTCTTCTTCACATTGATAGCTGATACCTGCCGCTGCCAGGAGCTGCTGTGCGGCATGCAGTTCGTTTGCTAGCGAGGGTTGGCGATAGTTGCCGACAGCTTCGCGCACCTCTTGCAACGTTGTCCGCGCTACCTGTTCGACATCCCCAATCTCAACGGCTGCTTGTTCGGGTGACACAGGAATCAAACGCCGTGCTAGTTCGCTTTTCAGCGCAATCAGCGAGAGATTGTGTCCTAATAAATCATGCAGGTCACGTGCGATACGTAGCCGCTCGGCGGTTACTGCTAAACGAGCAATTTCTTCCCGTGCGACACGCAATTCGCGCCCCGTTGTAACTGCTCGCACGACAAGTGGGGTAACGATGCCAACTATAACAATAAGAACGATGCCCTGTACAAGAGAGGACCAGTCAGGATTGTTGCGAGAGCTTGCCACGGCGACAAACAGCGCGAGTACAACAACCGACAGTATGGCTCGCACAGTTGGCAGGCGACCACCAATATAAGCACTTGTGAAGATGAATGGCGTACCAATACCTTTATACAAAATTACGATGATAAGGCTTAACATAAAGAGGATAGCGATTGGTAGCCATTGCGCGACTACTGTATCTTCTGAAGATGATGCGTCAACAAGACGTTGTACATTGCTCCATGTTGCCCATAGATAGACACAAAAGAAGAGGGCGACCGCGACGAGCGTTGCAATAATCTGTATTAACGAGAGATGAGACTGGAGCAATGCTCTGATTTCAGGAATAGCAAAGGGCAGCCATATAACCCATACCAACCACAAGAGATAGGCAGAGCGGTTAGCTGGTAACAATGCTGTGTTGTGCCGTTGGGTTGAACTGTTTGCAGGCATATCATGACCTCATTGCACTCTACTTACAACACTTGTACGAGTTCGATTTTATCACATCCACAATTGTACAGGTCCGATTTGTCGCAACCTCGTGCCAATACACCATATGGTTAGGCATTGACGGACATGTAGGGGCTATTCTTCATAACGCCCTCGTCCCCATTGACCACGTTTCCCATTCGTTGATTCCGTTCGTCAATGTCTGCCTACATGGTGTATTGGGACGAGGGCGTTATGAGTAATAGCTCCTACAGAAATCTTTCAATGGTGATGGATCAGGCCCCGACAACAGTCTCGACGGCGGCAGCATGTGGGCGACGGGCAAAGACCAGCGTTCCCAGCCACAAGAGATTGCCCATATTCAAAATGACCACCGGAACCCAGTCCGCGAACGTCTTGATGCCGACAGCATTGGGGTCTGGATTGTTTGCTCCTAATACGATCATCACAATGGTACCGATAATTGAGAGCGTAACGAAAACGCTCACAGCTATTCTGGTGCGACGAATGCTCGTTGCCCCTTGCTGATCATCACGCATACGAAACATGAAGAGACTGAACACTAATAGCAATACAATAGGAATGCAATGCAGCAAGTAGTTCCATGCGGGCGAATCTTGTGGCGTAAAGTTTCCACCCGTCCAGCCTAGTGCAGCGGTCATCAATACGAGTGCGCTAATCTGTAGTTTTGAGATCAGGTTCTGTGTGTTTGTCTTCATAATAGTCCTTCTTTCTTTGTAACTTAAACATGTATTGTGTAGTTCTTGTGGAATTGCTCTCTTGCATCTCACACCCTAAGTATAGTTATGTTGTGGTCAGTTCGGTAGTGGAGGTAATCATGTCCTGGAGGTGACAAATGTCATATGCGAGGATTGTTAAGAGGGTGCAGGGAGACCCTTGCGGGTCTCCCTGCACCCTCTTAACAATCTCGTAATTACGGAATGAAACACCTATCCATTTACGTTATAATAGAGAAAACATTACTACGATATATAAAGAAGAGATATTATACCTTCATGAATGGAAAGAGAATTTTCTACTTGTATGAGCGCGAAGGAAGGTAAGGCTATGGTTGGCGTCGGATACTGGACACTCATTGGACGCGGGCTACGTCTGCGTTGTCCAGTGTGTGGACAGGGAAAATTGTTCAAACGCTTTTTTACGATGTATGAGAAGTGCCCTATCTGCGGCTTTACGTTTGAACGTGAAGAGGGTTACTTTACAGGCGCAATGGCAATCAACCTTGTGGTGAGCGAATTGTTGGTGGCGATTGCGGTTGTACCGTTCGCAACTGCGGCTGGCTTGAATCCAGCTATTCCATTCTGGCCGATTATGTTGGCCGGCTTGCCGCTCCCTGTTGTGTTGCCACTCATCTTCTTTCGCCATAGCCGCGCGATGTGGATGAGTGCTGACCACTGGTGGAATCCACCAAGCTATCGGCCCCCACAAGGGATATAAGATTCCATAAAAAACATCTCTGCTTGCTGGCATTCTACCAGCAAGCAGAGATGTTTTTTATGGAGTAGCATGAGAGCCATGAAGGATGCTACAGAGGTTCGACGCGTAGCAGCACATCACCTTTTTGCACAACATCGCCACTGGTGGCGGTCATAGCAACGACGCGGCCCGACACATCGGCTTGAATCTCATTGAAGACCTTCATAGCCTCGATAAGCGCGACAACTTGCCCGATACGCACGATATCGCCCATTGTGACGAACGGTGGCGTGGTGGGCGAGGCCGCTTCATAATAGACACCCGTCAATGGTGCGGCGACGGCGACGCTCTTATCAACCTTTGCGGGTGTGCTAGCGACAGGTTGTTGCGCTATAGCACTCACCTGCCCGTTCTGCATTCCGCTGACTGCTTGCTGCATAGGGGTAGCCGAGACCATCACCATACCAGTATTGCGACGGATGGTGATCTCGGTGCCCCCCTCGGTCAACTCTAGTTCGCTAATCGTGCTACCTTCGAGTACGTGAATAAGTTCCTCGACTCGCTCCAGCCACGATGTCTTTTCTACGTCCATACGAATTTTTACCCTACTTACTCTGCATAACGTTTGAAGATGAGGCAGGTGTTGTGTCCACCAAAGCCCATCGAGGTACAGGCGGCGACATCGACTTTGACGTGTCGTGCCTCATTCGGTACATAGTCAAGGTCGCACTCCGGGTCGGGATGATGCAGGTTGATCGTAGGTGGAATAATTCCCGTAAGAATAGATTGAATGGAAACGACCGCGCCAACCGCACCAGCTGCACCAAGCGTGTGACCTATCATCGACTTGGTGCCGCTAATAGGCAACTTCCACGCGTAATCGCCGAACACGGTTTTGATAGCCTGTGTCTCTGTGCGATCATTGTACAAAGTTGAGGTTGCGTGAGCGTTGTAGTAGTTGACCTGCTCAGGTCGTAGCCCGGCCTTTTGCAGTGCGCGTCTCATTGCACGTACCAGACCAGTTCCGCCCGGAGCAGGCTCTGTGACGTGGTGCGCGTCACCTGTAGAGCCATAACCAACCATTTCGGCAAGGATGGTTGCGCCCCGTGCCTTCGCGAATTCGAGGTCTTCAAGAATCAGCATAGCCGAGCCTTCACCCATTACGAAACCATCGCGTAATTCGTCGAAGGGACGACTCGCCTCCTGTGGATTTCCGTTATTGCGTGATAATGCCTTCATATTGTCAAAGGCTGCCATCGCAATCGGCGTCACAGCTTTTTCGGCACCGCCCGCAATCATCGCCTTGGCATCGCCGCGTCGAATGGTCTCCCACGCCTCGCCAATCGTGTTACCACTGGTGGCGCAGGCAGAGACTGCCGCCCAGTTCGGACCACGCGCACCCGTCAAGATGGAGACGATACCAGGGGCACCGTCGATAATCATCATGTTGATGAAGAAGGGGCTGATGCGGTCCGGCCCTTTTTCATGCAGTACCTTGAACTGGTCGTGCAGCGTCACCAGACCACCGATACCGCTGCCGATATAGACGCCGATATCGTCGGCGTTCTCGTCGGTGATAGCAAGCTTCGCCTGTGCCAGTGCCTGCTTCGTTGTGGCGATGGCAAGCAATTCGTAGGGATCGTTACGGCGTAGCTCTTTGCGGTCCACATACGGTGTTGCATCGAAATTTTTGATCTGGCCCGCGAAATGAACACGAAAGTTGCTGGTATCATAGGCTGTAATCTCACCTACGCCCGACTTGCCCTGACACAACGCATCCCACGACGACGCAAGGTCGTTTCCCAGCGAGGTCACAAGCCCTATTCCCGTTACAACGACACGCGACATAATGTATCTCCTCCTCTATATAGTATGTATGTTTGTAGTGCAATCTATATTTGCAAACACATTTCGCCTGTATGGGACTGACGATGAATATTAATAAATGAACTCGGACACAACATATATCCTGTAGGGCCTTTATTTATAACGCCCTGATGCTGTATACGATTGGAACGAGGGCGTTATAAATAAAGGCCCCTACGTGTATCCATTGTATTTCGTTTCCATTCATCATCACGCCCTATTATATCCCTAACGATGCCGCCTCCTCTTGTAGGAACCGTGTATAGGTGTCGCCACTGAGGAAGACAGGGTTTTTTAGCAGACGTTGATGGAACGGAATTGTAGTTGTGAGTCCTTCAATAACGTACTCATCGAGTGCGCGTTGCATCCGTGCAATAGCCTCATCGCGTGTATCAGCCCAGACAATCAGTTTTGAGAGTAACGAGTCATAGTGCGGTGGCACTTCGTAGCCCGCGAACAGATGGCTATCGACACGCACACCCGGCCCTCCGGGTGGCAGATAACGCTCAACCGTTCCCGTTTGTGGTCGAAAATCGTTGTCGGCATCCTCCGCCGTGATGCGGCATTCGATGGCATGGCCGCGAAATTGAACTGCATCTTGCTTGAGTTGCAGTCGCATCCCTGACGCGATCCGTAGCTGCTCCTTCACAAGGTCGAGACTCGTCACCATCTCCGTCACGGGATGCTCGACCTGTAGACGCGTGTTCATCTCCATAAAGTAGAAACGATTCTGCTCGTCTACAAGAAACTCCAGAGTGCCTGCGTTGCGATAGCCAACCTTCTGCACGGCGCGTATCGCCTTCATGCCGATCTCATCACGCAACTTGCGCGGCAACAAAGGGCTGGGCGACTCTTCCAGCACCTTCTGATTACGACGTTGGCAGGAGCAATTGCGCTCACCAAGATGGACGCCATTGCCATGATTATCGACCAACACCTGAATCTCGATGTGACGGGCGCGTTCAAGGTAACGCTCAAAATAGATACCATCGTCGCGGAACGCCTCGCGTACTTCGTTCTGTGCAAGTATAAAGACGCGCTCTAACTCGTCGGCCCGCCTTACTAAACGAATACCGCGTCCGCCGCCACCCGCTACAGCCTTGAGCATCAAAGGATAGCCGATATCTTTGGCGGCATCCTGTGCCTCGGCAAAGGTACGCAACACTGGCGTCCCCGGCAACATTGGCAGACCCGCCTTCGCCATCGCCTGCCGCGCCGACACCTTATCACCCATCACCGACATCACCGGAGCCGATGGACCAATAAAGGTAATATCAACATCGGCGCATATCTCAGCGAAACTGGTATTCTCCGAAAGAAAGCCATAACCGGGATGAATGGCCTCGGCATTAGAGATAAGGGCAGCACTGATGATATTGGGTATATTCAGGTAGCTCTTACTGCTCGCCCCTGGCCCAATGCAGATACGCTCATCTGCCATACGCACGGGTAACGAGTCGCGGTCAGCCTCTGAATGTGCGATAACGCTGAGTATGCCCATTTCTCGACAGGCACGAATAATACGTAGCGCAATCTCGCCACGATTAGCAATCAAAATTTTCCGAAACATATGTATAAGACGGACACCGCCGCCACTCCTCTCGCATAGAGCCTCTCCCTCAGCATGCATGAGGGTATGTAGGAAATTATATCATACAAGGGGAAAGTTAGGGGTATGATATGATGATTGACAATACCCACCTCTCCCTGATACCCTACACTCATACAAAAACGACCGTTCTGTCCCAGTGAAGGAGATTTGTGTATGAGTCAGCCTCTTAACGGCATCCGTGTCCTTGACCTCTCGCGCCTGCTCCCCGGTGCCTATGCATCACAGATGCTGGCCGATTTTGGGGCCGATGTGATGAAGGTAGAGGAGCCTGAGAGTGGTGACTATGGGCGCTATATGCCGCCACATGGTGCTGGTGGCATGAGCCTGTTGTTCCTGGCAATCAATCGTAACAAGCGTAGCACAACGCTCAACCTCAAATTGCCCGTAGGACGTGACATATTTCTGCATATGGTTCGGAATGCTGATGTGGTACTGGAAAGCTTTCGCCCGGGCGTGCTGGAACGCCTGGGACTTGGCTACGAACAACTCAAAGAGGTCAATCCAGGCATTATCTATTGTGCCATCAGTGGCTATGGACAGGATGGTCCGGCTCGATTGCGTGCAGGGCATGACTTGAATTACGAGGGTTACGCTGGTCTACTGGACTATAATCGGGGACCGAACGGAGAACCGACAATGCCACCGACCCAGCTTGGCGACCTCGCAGGTGGTAGCTATATGGCGGTCGTGGGTATCCTCACGGCACTGGTCGGGCGAGCACAAACGGGCGAGGGTCGCAGCATCGACGTATCCATGACCGAGGGCGTCATGTCGCTACTACCGCTTGTCACCGCCGCTTATCTCAACACTGACAAGGTTCCCAAACCAGGACACTCCTCGCTCGATGGCGGCCTACCCTGCTACAATATTTATGAGACGAAGGACGGTAAGCATGTGACGCTGGCAGCACTTGAGCCGAAATTCTGGCACACCTTCTGTACGCATATTGGGCATCTCGAACTGTTACCGTTCCATCAACCACGCGGCCATGAAGAGCGCAACGAGGCTATGAATCAGCTCCGCATCATCTTCAAAACGAAGACGCGCGACGAGTGGGTAGCGGAACTCGCCGATATCGACACCTGTGTTGGACCTGTCTACAGCATCGACGAGGCACTCAACGATCCTCACGCACAGGTTCGCGGCGTCACGGTGAGTAGTGATATAGGTGGTGATCCAGTGCGAACATTGCCTACCTTTCCGCGTATGTCCGGTGTCGAGGCGATACAGCACCATGCCCCACCGACACTGGGCGAACACACCGGCGAGATACTGCATAGTTTTGGTTATAGCGATGCCGACATCGAACAGTTCAAGGAGCAGGGAGCAATATAGAAATGAAGCAACATCGTGTTGTCGAGCGTGCCGAAAAAATAATGCCTGCATACATGGACGACCTGAAAGCGATTGTGAATATCGACTCCGGCACCTATACAAAGGCTGGCATTGACCGTGTGGGAGCCTATTTAGAGGAACGCTTTCACGACTTTGGCTTCTCCACCTCCTTCGATAAGCAACAAGAATACGGCAACAACCTCGTCGCAGCTCGGAAAGGGAGTGTGACACAAGGTCCACGCATCCTGCTCATCGGACACATCGACACTGTATTTTCCGCAGGCGAAGTGCAGAAGCGACCATTCGCGCTAAGTGAGCGCAACGGACAGCGTATCGCCACAGGTCCTGGTGTCCTTGATATGAAATCAGGCGTGCTCATCGGCATGTACGGCTTGCACTTGCTGTTTGAAGAGAACGCCACCACTTATCAAAACGTCACTTTTATTTGCAATAGTGACGAAGAGATTGGCTCCCCTGGCAGTAAACCACTGATTCAGGAGATTGCCAGACAGTCCGATGCTGTAATCGTGTTGGAGCCGGGGCGTGCCATTAGCAATGTCGTCTCGTCGCGCCGTAGCTCCGGTCAATATCGCGTCGAGGTACACGGCCTCTCCGCACATGCAGGAGTCGAGCCTCACAACGGGCGCAACGCTATTCATGAACTCTCTTACAAGGTGCAGGCGATGCAAGCTCTGAACGGCACGGTTCCAGGGGCAACGCTCAGCGTTGGCGTCATTCATGGTGGAGAGCGCACCAACGTCGTACCCGATTTCGCCTACTGTGAGATGGATGTGCGAGCCAGCAATATGCAGGGCATTTCGGCAATCGAGGCCGCGATGCATGAGGTAGCAGCTCACACAACTATTCAAGGCACAACAACAATGCTGAGCGGCGGTATGCGCTGTCTACCTTTCGAGCGGTCAGAGCGCAACATGCAACTTGTGCAAAAGGCCAAAGAAGCAGGCAAAGAGCTAGGCTTGGAAATTGCAGACCTCGGTAGTGGTGGTGCCTCGGACGCTAACACAACGTCTGGCATGGGCATCCCTACCATCGATGGCCTCGGTGCTGGTGGTGGTCTCGCGCATAATCCGGGTGAATATGTCGAGCTTGATTACCTGCCCGTGCGTATCGCGTTGTTGACAGGTTTGGTGCGGAAAATCGGGGAATAATCTGTTTGATTGTCCAACATCATGTAACCATGTTTCGTAGGGACCAGATTGATCGCGTCCAAGGCGCATTCATTGCGCGAAATCCTTGTGAGAATGTATATGCGATAAATCGCGCGGCGGACGCGATCAATCTGGTCCCTACGAAAAACGTGGACTTGGGCTACAGGGAATGCAAACAATATGAAATTTGGAAAAGAACGCATTCACAACCAGAAGAGCAACGACATTACGACGCTAGGAGACACAGCTCGCCAGCTACAGCTTGAGGCACAGCAACGCGGTATCGTGTTGCCGCCACAGGTGCTACTACATATTGGCGAGCCGAGCTTTCGCACACCTGAGCATATTCGGCGGGCTGCGATAGAGGCTATCGAGAACGAGCCAATTACGTATGGTCCCGCTGCAGGCTGGCCGTGGTTGCGCGAACTCGTCGCCGATAAGATACGGCGTATCAACGGTTATACAGTTGCACCCAATAATGTAGCTATCGCGATGGGTGGCACAGGTGCGCTACAGGCGACATTCAATGCCATTGTGAGCGAGGGCGACGAGATACTTGTACCTGACCCATGTTGGCCGCACTATCCAATGCAACTCGCAGCCTGTGGCGCGGTTGGCGTCTCCTATCCGCTCGACGCGCACAACGAGTGGCTACCGAACGTCGCGGACCTGGAAAAACTGGTCACGACGCGCACACGTATCCTGATTATCAACACCCCTGGCAATCCTACGGGTGCCGTTTTTCCCAGACAGGTGGTGCTTGACCTACTTGATTTTGCACGTCGCCATGACCTGTACCTGGTCTCGGACGAATGCTACGATCAGATCATCTTCGAGGGCGAACATATCAGTCCAGGCACAATGCTTGAGCCGAATGAGCTTGAATCGGGGCGTTTCATCGGTATTTACACCTTCTCGAAGACCTACGCCATGACGGGTTGGCGCATTGGTTATATCGTCACGGGTACGCCACTGCTCAAGACAATCATTGATGTCCTCAACGCCAATCAAACCAACATGAGTACACTCATTCAACGTGCCGCAGCCGTAGCCCTCACCGGACCGCAAACGTGCGTTACCGATATGTGCGATGCTTACCAGCATCGCCGTGACCTCACCGTGAGCCTGCTCAAAGATTACGACCGCTATCTCTACACCCCACATGGAGCTTTTTACGCCCTCATCGATGTAACAAATAGAAATGGCGAGTTGCGCGGTAGACAGTTCGCACTCGACCTGTTACGCGAATACAATGTCGCAGTTGCGCCGGGGAGTGCCTTTGGTAGTGTCTCCGAACGCTTTGTACGCATCTCGTTAGCAGCATCGGGGGAAGAGTTGGAACGGGGAGTTAGAGCGATTTACGAGTTCGCGGATAGATAAATACAAACATAAATTGGCTGCTTGGATGAATGGCTGCATGTGCAACCATTCATCCAAGCAGCCAATTTATGTTTCTAACTCCCCTTGATAAACGCGCCGCTTGCATGGTACAGTACAGACATTACCATTTCTCACGTATGCTGTATGTATACAAACAGACGACCCACGTGGAGTTGTTACAAAGAGTGGTTGTCCGACGTTGGACAACCTCGGCAGGAGGCAAGCCTTCTATGATCGAAGAGCAACGCATGACGGATCAAGACCTGCATCTTCTCTATGATCTGGCTATCTACAATTGTTCCCGCTTTGGCCCTTTTCTCCAGTTTCTCTATGAAGACCAGCAGGTTGTACGCGAGTACACCAACATCGAGATTGCACGCGAGGCAACACAACTTGCAGGTGGTTTACGCGCTCTCGGTATCGAACCGGGGGACCGTGTGTTGATGATGATGCCCAATCGTCCCGAAGTTGTGATTGGTTATCAAGCCATCGTGCGTGCAGGTGCCATTATCATTCCAGTCTTACCTTTGCTGAAAGGGCCAGAGGTGCATTTTATCGCTGAAAATTCAGGAGCAAAGGCTATTTTCACTAGCGCACTCCTGCTCCCATTGCTACAAAACGCACTTGCAGGGCTACCGACGATGCGTTACATCATCAGCACCGATGTCACGACCTCTGAAGCAACACCACAGACAGACACACTCCAGGTATTGGCATATACGGATGTTGTGGCGAAGGGTGTTGACAAGGCCGATCAGTACATGACGCACCTGGATGGCATTACACTGGATACCGCTGATACCGCTGTCATTCTCTACACATCCGGCACAACGGGACGCCCTAAAGGGGTCATGCTCTCGCACCGCAACCTTGTCTCCAATGCCTTGAGTGGACGCGGCACAGAGTATGAGCAACGTAGCGAGGAGACACAACTTGCCATTCTGCCGCTCGCACACGCCTTTGGTATTGTCGCGCTAAACGTGATGTACCTTACTGGTTCCAAAGTGGTCATGCATCCCCGTTTCGATACGAGCACGGTCCTCTCCGCCATCGAGCGTCACCGTATCGACGCGTTCGCGGGTGTACCGGCGATGTTCGTGGCACTGCTCTACACGCCCGATGCCGAAAAATATGATACCAGCAGTCTACAATATTGCGTTAGTGGTTCGGCTCCCCTACCAGTCAACATACTTGAAGGTTTCGAGCAAAAGTTCGGTTGCACGATACGTGAGGGCTATGGACTCTCGGAGGGTAGTGCGGCCCTGGCCGGACACACTCTGGATATGGAGCGCAAAGCTGGCTCGGTCGGTAAACCATCGGCAAACATTGAGATACAAGTTGTCGATGCACAGGATAACCCATTGCCGCAGGGCGAGATAGGCGAAGTGGTTGCGCGTGGTCCTAATGTGATGAAGGGTTATTATAATATGCCAGAAGAAACGAAAGAGGCTCTACGTAACGGCTGGCTACATACAGGCGATATGGGGCGTTTCGATGAGGATGGTTATCTCTACATTGTCGAGCGCAAGAAAGACTTAATTATTCGCGGCGGCTTCAACATCTATCCACGCGATATCGAAGAGGTGCTTACCTCGCACCCCTCGGTGATCGAGACGGCGGTGATTGGTGTGCCTTCTGAACGCATGGGCGAGGAGGTCAAAGCCTTTGTTGTCGTGCGTACCCCTATTCCCGCCGAGGCTCTCATGGCCTATTGCCGTGAAAAGCTTGCGAACTATAAGACACCCAGCGAGATTGAGTTTGTGAATGCGCTCCCCCGTAACGCTATCGGTAAGATCGACAAGAAAGAGTTGAGGAAACATCATGTCCATTGAAATGCCTATCGAAAACGCATCACTCACACAGCTACAACAGACTCCCATTGATAATGTGATGAACATTATCGACGAGGGACTGGTACACCTGCCCACGTACCGCGAACTGTATTATCGCTGGGAGCGGCAACAATGGCGTTCGCAAGATATAGACTTCTCAACCGACCGCACCCAGTGGCAGAAAATGCCGCCGGAAGAGCAACGTATGCGTATACTTGGCTTATCGGCGTTTTTCAAAGGTGAGGAATGCGTCACTAACACGCTCGCCCCCTTTATCACGGCGATGCCTGACGATGAGACGCGTGTATTCCTGACAACGCAACTTGCGGATGAAGCACGCCACACCGTCTTCTTCGCACGCTTCTTCGGTGAGGCCCTCGGCGTAGACTACGGAAATTTAGAAGAGACGCTGGCGGTCGTGAGCCAGAACATGAACGACAAGCTACGCTACATCCTGGTCGATGCGCTCAACGAGGTATCGGACCGCATTCGACGCGAACCAACCCAAATGGCGCACTTGCTCGAAGGCATCACGCTCTACCACATCGTCATCGAGGGCACACTGGCACTGGCTGGACAGCGCAGCATCCTGGATGTATATCGTCAAGACAACCTCTTTCCCGCGTTCAGGGGTGGCTTCACGGCTGTTGCACGTGACGAATCGCGTCACGTTGTCTTTGGCGTCAAGTTTTTACGCGACATGATTCAGCGAGACGCAAACAATGCTAAAACGGTACACGATGCCATTGCGCGGCTCGCACCTATCGCACTCGAAGCACTCTCACCCGACCCAGCGCAGGTGCCACAAATTCTCGAAGCTGGTGGCGATCCATGGCTCACACCACGCTACGCACAGGAATCGCTCAAAAAGAAGCTCAAGGTAATCGGCCTGAGCATGAACGTACCCGACGTGCCAGGGATGCCGTAGGGACCGATGGTGCTGTTTAAGAAATAGTGTGGTAACAAAAACCAACGGGCGACCCTTGTGGTCGCCCGTTCCCAGAGTAACAATTTAAATCACATTGTCACGTTCCTACATTTTCCTCGCGCTCCACACTGTCCATCTATCTTGCTCCACAATCGCCCCTTTGTGTTCTTTTAGCCTTTCACGCATAGCATCAATGAGCCTTTGCAATTTCTCATCACTCAACTCGTGTAGAATTGAGCGACCTGTACGCGCCTGTATATCCTGAGTTAACTCATCGACATCCTTGTATATCTGGCGCGTCTCCCATAGCTTCTGCTCTTCGAGAGATACAAAGCCTGCCTGTTGTAACGCCTCAACCACCACCGCGCTCGTATGACGGCGTGCGACATCCTTTTCCAGCAGTTCGGGATAGTAGGTGACAATGTAGTAGCGAATATGCGTCTCACTGCCTGGTAGCATACAATCTTCCGGGGTGCGGTTTTGCACGATGAGCGTTCCTCCTGGTTTGAGTATACGGGATGCTTCTATGAAGCACCGTGGGAGGTCTTCGTGTGTGAGATGATGAATCAGCGCACGCTCCAACACAATGTCGTACTGGCCACTTGCTAAACCCGTATGAAAAGCACCACCAACGGTAAACGTAATGTTTGGCATCTCGTGATGCTTCTCCTGAGCAGCCTGAATCTCCTCTTGCGAAAAATCGACACCCGTTACGTGTGCCGCACCCATCTCTGCGAGTGCAAGCGTATAGATACCACCACCACAGCCTATATCGGCAATAGTTTTGCCTCGCACATCTATAACGTTCTGCTGTATATCCTCACACCATGTCTGGTCGGCCTCTCTCATAGCGTATGAAAAACGATTCTGTTTTGCGTGAAAGTCGATAGGCATAGGACACAAATCCTTCTTTTTTTATAGAGGAAAATAGGGAGAGCGCAAGGGTCTCCCTGCATAAACACATTGTACCATTGTCTCTCTTTCAGTGCTGATTTCCGTACTCTTTGCAAGGGAGTATTTTGTGTTCGATGCTGAATAACACATCCCTTGCACACGTTGTGCGTGAAGAACGAAAGGAGTCCCTTCATGTTCAAACATATCCTGGTGCCGTTGGATGGCTCTGGACGTGCAGAGCGAGCAATTCCAGTTGCAGCAAAGTTGGCACATGCGTCTGGTGCAACGATTACCTTGCTGCGTGTAATTGACACTTCGCCTGCCTCTTCGCCGTCAGCGGCTGCAAAACCCATTCTGATTCAGACTGTGAGCGAGACGGACATACGTATGGCACAGAGCTATCTTGACTCTATCGTGGCATCCGATACGCTTGCCCATATTCACGTCGAAACTCAGGCGATTGCTGGACTTATTGCGCCCACTATTCTTACGGAGGCTGCGACAAGACAGATTGACATAATTGTGTTGTGTAGTCACGGTCTTACTGGCATCTCACGCTGGGCACTTGGCTCTGTCGCGGAAAAGGTGGCACGCTATGGCGGAACTCCTACGCTTGTGTTGCGTGAAGCTGGCTCTACTCCTGTCGAGGAACCTGCTAATACAGCGACTTCTGTACGTGTATTAGTGCCATTGGATGGTTCTCCACAATCCGAAGCCGCCCTAGCACCTGCCGCTCAGCTTGCTGCAGCCCTTGCTGCCCCAGGACAGGGTGTATTGCACCTTTTCCACGTCGTCAAGCCTGAAACGCAAAGGTCGGCGGGCATGAACATGGCGAAGCAGTACCTTGACGCGACGACAAACAGCTTCCATAATGGAACTGATAGTGTTACCATCGCAAATCTCACACTTACCTCGTCGGTAGCCTCTAGTGCTGATGTTGCCCATACCATCATCCAAGAGGCCGAGCATGGCAAAGAGGGTGCAACGGATATCATCGCGATGACCGCCTATGGCAATAACGGTCCGCAACATTGGGCATTGGGCAGCGTTACAGAGCGCGTGCTACACGCGACGAGTCTGCCCCTGTTCATTGTACAACCACCTGTACAGGCCTGATGAATGTTAACGAAATACAACAAATACGCTGTAGGGGCCGTTATTCATAACGCCCTTGTCGTAAAAGTGTACAACATTAGGGCGTTATGAATAATGGCCCCTACAAACATGGAGAAAAATAAACATGTACAACATGTATTGACGCTGATACGTTTCTCATCATAAATACGTCCTGTTTGCCCTCATCTGTTTTTTAACACATGAGCTGTCATCTTTTTGGCTTATAAAGCTACAGAAATTTTTCATTCCCTATCCTCTTGCGCGTGCGCCACCATGTTATCTTATGAAATTTGATGACGATAACATTTTCAATACAAGAGGAGATTTCACATGGTTATCATTCCAGAGAACTTTGCGAGTTTTATGCTAGAGTTGCACGAAGATAAGGGGCGCGAATGGCTTGCTCGTCTACCTGAGATACTTGTGAACTGTGAGCAACGTTGGCACCTCACATTAGGGCAACCATTCGCGAACGTATCATTCCATTTCGTTGTTCCCGCAATGCGTGAGGATGGCACAGCGGTTGTACTAAAAGCACACTCGCCAACAGGCGAGTTTCCAGAGGAGACGGAGGCACTGCGCCTCTTCGATGGGCATGGTATGGTGCGGTTGTTAGCATATGATACGCAGGACGAGGTGATGCTACTTGAACGACTAAACCCTGGCACATCACTGAGAAAGGTTGTGGATGACAAAAAAGCGATGTCGATTGCGGCGGATGTGATGAAGCGGTTATGGCGTCCAGCACCGCTTGAGCATACGTTCGATACCGTCGAGAAGTGGGGCAAAGGCTTCGACAGATTGCGGCAACACTATCACGGTGGCAACGGACCATTTCCGAAAGCACTGTTGGAGGAGGCGGAGACGCTCTATGCTGAACTAAGTGCATCTATGGGAGAGCGCATGTTGCTACACGGCGATCTGCACCAGGACAACATCCTGGCGTCTGAGAGGAATGGCTGGCTGGCAATCGATCCCAAGGGACTGATTAGTGAGCCTGCATATGAAACGGGGGACCTGCTTCACAATTTCTTACCGGAGTTGCTTGAAATGCCGGACCCCAAACATGTACTCGCACGACGCATAGATCAACTATCGGAGGAGCTGAGCTTTGATCGCGTCCGTGTGCGCGGCTGGGGTCTCTCGCAAGCGGTCCTATCAGTGTGGTGGGGCATCGAAGATAGCGGTCAACTGAGTGAAGGTGTGCTTACCTGCGCGGAACTGTTGTCCGAAATAAAATTATAGAAAAAGATTTTGTGCAAATGGAGGCATGCCCTGCCATGTCTCCATTTGCACAAAATCTTTTTTTCAAAAAATCCCTCTCGACTTGCATATATGACTCTGGTATAATACAAACAACAGAAAGTAGAACACTAGTTTCATTTGGAGTGAGCTATATGAATGATCGCCTCGTCTCGCCACGCATGAGCGAAGAGGAAGAAATTATCGAAGGTAGCCTACGTCCTCATCGTCTGGCGGAATATATCGGGCAGGAGAAGATCAAAGAGAACCTGAGCATCTTGCTAGAGGCGGCACGACGACGCCATGAGTCGGTCGATCATGTGCTGCTCTACGGACCTCCAGGGCTCGGTAAGACGACGCTCTGTAATATCATCGCCGTAGAGATGGGTGTCAGTATGAAGACGACATCCGGCCCGGCCATCGAACACGCAGGCGACCTTGCCTCTATCCTGACCGCTTTGCAACCCGGTGAGGTACTTTTCATCGACGAGATACACCGCCTCGCACGCGCCGTCGAAGAGCGACTCTATTCCGCGATGGAAGACTTCGCGCTCGACGTGATGATTGGCAAAGGACCGAGCGCGAAGGCTCTACGCCTGCCACTACCGAACTTTACCGTTGTCGGTGCGACGACGCGCGTTGGTGCCCTGACCGCTCCCCTGCGTGACCGCTTCGGCGCGATTTATCGCATGGAATACTATGATACAAAGGCACTCGAAGAGATCGCGACGCGCTCGGCACGTATTTTGAAGGTACCAGCCGAAAAAGATGGTATAGAAGAGATCGCGGGTCGCGCACGAGGCACCCCACGTATCGTCAACCGCCTGCTCAAACGTGTGCGTGACTATGCACAGGTAAAGGCGAACGGCGTCATCACAAAAGACGTGGCGCAGGCCGCACTCGATGCGATGGAGGTCGATGCCATTGGGCTTGACCAGACCGACCGCAACATGCTGCTCACCATTATCCAAAAGTTCAACGGTGGACCCGTCGGACTCGATACCCTTGCGGCCAGTACCAGCGAGGACTCGAATACGATTGAAGATGTGTACGAGCCGTATCTGCTGCAATTGGGCTTCATCTCGCGTACACCGCGTGGACGTGTCGCCTTGCGCGCCGCCTACCAGCATCTGGGACTCACACCACCAAACGTAGAGAGTGGAGCGACGCTGTGGACCACACCTTCTTAATGCGCGACTTCGACTATGAGTTGCCACCGGAACTTATAGCGCAAACGCCAATTGAGCCGCGTGATGCCTCGCGCCTCCTCGTAGTCGAGCGTGCAACAAAGAACATCACGCATCGCCACTTTCACGATATCGGCGACTACTTCCGTCCCGGCGATCTGTTAATTGCCAACCATAGCCGCGTCATTCCTGCACGTCTGCTCGGTCATAGAGCCGAGACAGGAGGAGCCGTCGAGGTGTTGCTGCTATCCGAGCGACCCGACCTGGGCCAGGATTACTGGGAGGCTCTGGTACGTCCGGGGCGACGTTTACGGGTCGGCGACTACATCATCTTCGATAACGGCTCAGGTAAAAAAGCGTGGTTACAGGCACAAATCATGGACCGTACCGACGCCGGTGGACGTATTGTGCGCCTCTCCGTCGTCGGACAGGAACACACAGCGGAGAAAGACCCTTACGGCGTTCACAATATGGTCAATGTGCGCCAGATGATCGACGAACTTGGACGTATGCCACTACCACCATACATTCACGAAACGCTGAACGACCCTGAACGCTACCAGACCGTCTATTCGCGCATTATCGGCTCCGCTGCCGCCCCCACCGCTGGCCTCCACTTCACAAAGCCGCTACTGGAACGCCTGCAACAGCAAGGTGTCCAGGTTGGCTTCGTCACGCTCCATGTCGGCCTGGACACCTTTCGCCCTGTCGATGTCGAGGACTACCGCGAACACCAGATACATAGCGAAGAGATCGAACTGAATGAGGAAACCGCCCATCTCATCAACGAGACCCATATACACGGCGGTCGTGTCATCGCGGTAGGCACCACATCAGTCCGAGTTCTCGAAAGCGTTGCCAGCATGCACGATGGGCATATCGAACCCTATAAAGGTAACACACGGCTGTACATCACTCCCGGCTATTCCTTCCTGGCCGTAGACGCCATGATTACGAACTTCCACCTGCCACGCTCAACCCTGCTCCTGCTCGTCAGTGCATTCATGGGCAAAGACCTGATGGAGCAGGTCTATCAAGAAGCCATTCGTGAACGCTACCGCTTCTTTAGTTTTGGCGATGCTATGTTTATAGAATAAGCACTACTGTAGGGGCCTTTATTTATAACGCCCTGCGAGCAATAGAGAAGTTTTGGGGCACATGAAATGCACCTCAATTCTTGCAAAGAGTGGGGACGAGGGCGTTATGAATAAAGGCCCCTACGATACAATCGCCTCCGCCTCGATCTCGACCAGCATACCCTCATCAATGAGCTTGCTCACCTGCACCATTGTCGTCACGGGTCGGATGTCGCGGAAGAACTCGCCGTGCGCCTTGCCGATCTTCTCCCAGGCTTCGATGTTGACAACAAACATACGGGTACGCACAACATCTTTCATTGAAGCACCTACCTGTGTCAGCGCACGTTCGATATTCTTGAGTACCTGTATTGTCTGTGCATAAGGATCACCGATACCGACAACCTGCCCTTGCTCATTCGTAGCCGTTGTGCCCGCGACATGAATTATGTTACCGACACGGACTGCTCGTGAGTAACCGACAATAGACTCGTAGGGGGCGCCACTCGCAATATTTTGACGTTGCATACCATTATTCCTTACGTTAGAAAGGCTGGAACTCTTCATCGTCCTCGTCAACATCTGGCTTGTGCAGTGGCATCGGTACGGTTGGCAGTTTACCATTCGCGGCCTGCTTCTTCAAGAAGTCGTCGCGAGCTTTTTCTTCGGCCACAATATCAGCCACCTCGTCGGCCATTGTATGACCCTCACCTTTACCACCACCGAGAATTTCGCGTCCGCCGCGTCCACTCTGTTCAGAGCGTCCAATGATACCACGCTCCTCTAGCAGATCTATCAGCCGTGCGGCACGCGAATAGCCAATTTTCAGGCGCCGCTGTAGCAGCGAGATAGAGGCTTTTTCGTATTCGCGCACGACCTCCTCGGCCTTATCCAGCAAATCGTCATCCAACTCGAAATCTTCCGAATCCTGTTCTTTTAGCTCCCACCCAGGCTCGACACGCGCTTGTACCTCGGTGGCATCAACGTGTTGTCCGCCATTGGCGACCATAGCATGCTGTGTCGCCTGTTCGCGCCAATACTGCACGAGTCGCTCCGCCTCTTCGTCAGCTAGAAACGAACCTTGAATACGTTCAGGGCGTCCTGCATCCGAGGGAAGATAGAGCATATCGCCTCGTCCCAGCAGCCGCTCGGCACCACCCATGTCGATAATTGTGCGCGAGTCAACGGCTGAACTCACCATGAACGAGATACGTGTCGGAATGTTGGCCTTAATCAAACCTGTGATCACATCGACGGATGGCCGCTGTGTGGCGACGACAAGGTGAATGCCCGTTGCACGCGCCAGTTGCGCGAGGCGACAGATCATACCTTCAACCTCTTCGGGGGCCGCCATCATCAGATCCGCCAACTCGTCAATGATAATCACAATCGCAGGTAGATTGGCAAGCGAGTTGTCACCCTTCGCCATGCGTTCGGCTCGCATCTTACGGTAGCCATCGAGGTTGCGTACCCCCAATTGCGAGAAGAGACGATAGCGTTTCTCCATCTCTGAGATACCATTTTTGAGTAGAGACACCACCTTCTCCACCTCGGTAACAACGGGCGAGAGCAGGTGCGGAATGCCATTGTACATATTCAGTTCGACCATCTTGGGGTCAACCATGAGCAGTCGCACATCGTCGGGTGTCGCTTGCATAATGACGCTGGCAATAATAGCGTTAATCATAACGCTATTATGCTCAACCACGTATCCTACAAATGCATGATTTTCATTATGCACTTGAATGTTCACTGTAGGAGTCGTAGTACGACGAATAGCAACTATTTTACGCCATTCGTAATCTTGTGGACAATCTGCAAATGTTTGATTTGCAAGTGGTTGTGCTTGTCTCCAAGCATTCCATTTAGTTGATGCAAGTTCACGTTGCCTAATCTGTTCTTGTACAGCACGAGCAAGCTTTTCGGTTTTTACGGTAGAACCGACTTGCTCTTGCCATTCAGCAACCATGCGGCTGGACCATGACCATGCTCCTGCATATCCATTATCATGATATCTGTAACTTCCCACTATGCCAAGACGCAAAGCAAGTTGTCCTATTTGCTGAATAAGAACAGGATTTGCTAAGGTTACATTCACTCCTGCTGTACGATCAACGGTAGCATCAAACCAGCCATCACAGTCAACAAACACTCGCAAAAACAAAGCTATTTGCTCATCAGGAAGTTGAAATACCCAATCTGGGATGCGCTTCTGAGTAGCAAGACAATTTATTTTCCAGTCGCATACAAGTTGCGCTACAGGGTTTATTGAATTTCTACCACCACGAGTTACTTGTGAGATGTAGTAGTCAATATTGCCTTTCACTAGATGCGGCGAGACGACTAACTGGCAACCATATTCTTTTGCTGCTGATGCTACTAAACCAACCAGGAGAGGATCAGCATTAGTAAAACGCGGAGTTCCCATAGATTGCTTTGAAATGTTAGAGCGACCAGTACTATTTAAGCCGCCTTCCGCGAGTAAAGCTGCACACAAAATAACATCAGCATCACTGCACGAGACCGTGCCTTGTTGATGCAGAGCAATTGGTGCAAGCAACACATGCCCATCGAAGTGAGGACGCTTGCCTGTTACCAACAAATCTTTTGTGTGAACCCATCCAGCATTAATTGCTCGTGTGCGGCGTGTTGCTTTCCCATCAGATTGCCGTCCAACATGCTGGTTTTCGTCAAGGCACGCAGCCCACAATGGGTGTTCTCCAGTACGACGAATAATTACGCCGTTATCAAGTTCAATCTCGAAAACATCTTGCACACCATTTTCGGTAAACGTTGCAAGTACGGGAACTTGCTGCATCGTCTGAGTATCGGTGACTCCTATCACATGTGCAGATTGTCCTAGCAACTCCTGCACCCTAACAATACGTCCGTTTGCTAAGAAAACAGGTTCATTATAGGCTAAACATTTACCTGCTCCTGTTGCGCCAGCAATCAGCAGATGCGGCATACGTGCAAGGTCGCCCACGCGCACCACGCCTGCCACATCTTTGCCAAGCGCGACGGCAAGCTTTGATTTGGCCTTCGCGGGCTGATACTCTTTGCTTTCCAATACCTCGCGTAGTGTGACGAGACGACTATTCTTGTTTGGAATTTCAACGCCAACATAGGGACGCCCCGGCACAGGTGCCTCCATACGGATAGTTTTCGCTTCGAGGACTAGTGCAAGGTCGTTTTGCAATGCCATAATACGACTGACCCGTGTGCGCGTCTCGTATACGATGTTGCCTGCTGCATCGCGTACAGGGACGAGCTTCCCCGTCTTTTCATCAGGCTTCATCTCAGGCTTACCCGTTGGGCGGATACCGAGACGAATAATGGTTGGACCGATGCTGATATCTTCTTTCTTGACCTCAGCATCGACACGAAAACTACGTAGTGTCTCTTGAATAGTCTTTGCCAGCGTCTCCGTATCATCACCCAATATTTGAATCTTGACCTCATCAGGGCTGTTAAGGAGCGTCGTCTGTGGCAAAATCCAGAAATTATCATTCTGTGGTGCTGCATTGGCAATACGTGGCGTGCGTTGAGGCGTCTGCGGCACCTCCGCTATGTGTGCAAGACGGTTCCTGTTTGGCATCAGGTCTTCCATCTCGCCCATACCTTTTACCACCAGTTTATCAGAAGCAATGGAGCTGTTCATTGGCAGCGGTTGCTGGCGTGCGCCTCTGACCGCGCTCATATGATCGTCAACATCAAGCGGCACAGGTCCACGCGGTCCACGCGGCACGGTGCCAACCTCTTGCCTGTGAAGATTGATATCGTTGCGTGGGTCATCATCTTCGTCAAAGTCCGACTCGAAACTTACGCTGTCTTCAGCATCGTCCTCTTCAATCTCATTCTCGTCCGGTAGTGGGCGTCTACTTTGCGCTGTTCCCTGTGCGTTTTGCGTGGGAACCAGACCGTTTCCATAACGACTAAATTGTGGACGTTGCCCAAGATATGGCGAAGGACCAGGAGAAACAGCACCATTTTTGTTGCTCAACGATGGTCTTTTTTCATCAGAAATCAAACGCTGCAAGAACTGGCCCACCAGTAGCACATGCCCAAAGGTGACACGAAAGGTGAAGATAATGAGTAGGCCAATCAGACCAAGAGTAATAACATGAGCCGCCGCCGCAGGCCAACCTAGCAATGGGCGCACCAAGAAGCCTACCAACACACCTGTTGTGGCAGAATCATGGCCGATAATCAACCGACTCTCGATCAGCAGTAACAGCCATATTGCTAGCAGACCAAATACCATTGACCCGCGCACATACGGCTCGTTACGAATGCCCTCGATAAGATGTGCTAACGCGAAAGCTACCAGCCCCAGTGCCAGCAGATAGGCAGACCAACCAAAGACAACGAAGAAGAAATTTCCGATAGCACCGAGAAATGGTGAGGTACGAAATATGGTAAGCGACCCGAACAGCAGTAGTGACAAAATAAGTAACACAATACTCCACATGCGCTGCTGCTTATGTGGTTCCATGCCATGCCATTTATTGTAAGCCCATTGAATTGCGCGTGTATCGTTCGGGTCTCTAGCAGGAGCAGGAACCGAACGATAGGGTTGTTGTGTAGCCTTCCTCGTACTGCCTTTCTTGCCGCCCGACGATTTTTTGGAGGACCCACCACGCCGCGTGCCTTGTCTCGACGTAGGTAGCTGTGCTCGCTGCTCTACGCGCGTACTTTGCACAGTTTTTGCGTTGCCGACAGCCGCCTTACTGACGCGTGCAGCCCCCCGCTCTAAACCCGGCACAACACGCTGGCGACTTGTCTCTTTGTCTGCCATGTTTGGTGTCCTCCCTCTTTGCTTGATGTGTAGAAACGCAGAGACATCCGTATAATAGCGCATATGTTCCAGAGAAGCAATAGGTAGGGGATTCAAAAGACTTTTCAAAAGCTACCAGCGGGCGACCACAAGGGATCGCCCCTACTATATATGAAACGTGTATAGTAGGGGCGATCCCTTGTGGTCGCCCGTGCATTTTCACCACATTCCTGTCTTTTGAGCATTTGAGATATATTACTGTCCACCTGGGTATACTGGACGACAGAAGAAGTAGTTACAGGTCGGAGGCGGATTGTAGTAGCCACCACCACCACTCGTTGTTGGGAGTGTGCCGTCGATAAACCAATCGGTGGTCGTTGGTCCACCAGTAGCTTGTAAACCTGTTATAGCTGACACTGTACCTTGATGCACATCGGATGGCACCGCGAAATCACTTGCTGGATAATTGTACTTTTGCGAAACCAGCTCCATCACATCATGCCAGATAGGAGCGGCACCCGTGATACCGATAGTGTTTAGCGTCATCTTTTCATTATCACTATTGCCAGCCCAGACGCCGACAGTTGTATATGGCGTGTACCCCATTGTCCAGTTGTCGCCGAATCTATCGGTCGTACCAGTCTTGGCCGCCGCTGGACGGTCTAGCTCCAGTGGATTGCCAGGACCGAACTCGTGATAACGTGCAGGTTTGTCTGAAAGGATACTGCTCATCAGGAACGACACATCTGCACGTACAGCACGCGTGCCTTTAGGATGGTTTTCGTCGTACTTATAAATGGGGTTTCCCTGGTTGTCAGTAATCTCCAATACAGAAGTTGGCGGAATACGCACACCCTGATTCGCGAAGGTAGCATAGGCACCTGTCATGTCAAGTGGCGTCACCTCGTCTGCACCAATCGCCATTGCAGGACCTTTTCGATCTGCTGGCAAGTTTGCAATCTCGCTAAGGCCCAGGCGACCTGCCATGTTCACAACGTTGTCGATGCCCGCGTACTCAAGCGCATCAATCGCTGGAATGTTGAACGAGTTCGCAATCGCGGTACGAACCGTCATAGGATACTGCGTGTGGAACGTGCCATCGTAGTTCTGCGGCGAGAAACAGCCTTTTGAGCCTATAGCAGCGGCACAATCGGACGGATAGATGGTTTTATGATCCGGTATGATCATCGCAGGATACCAGCCCATCTCGAACGCGGTAGCATACACAATTGTTTTGAAAGACGAGCCGGGTTGACGCAATGCGAGTGCCGCATTGTCCTGACCTTGCATCGCGAGCGACTTCTGATTGAAATTCGCACTACCGTCCATTGCCAGGATTTCACCGTTTTTAGGGTTCATCACCACTACGGCGGCGTTATGCAGGTTGTTTGTGATATCCAATGGCCCATAATAGCCTTGATAGTTGTCCAACTGCTGCGTGTAAAGCTTGTTGTAGACGATCTTCTCAACCTGCTTTTCGAGGTCCAGATCAAGCGTTGTATAGACGTTCAAGCCACCATCGACCAGTTGACTACCAAGCATTGGAGCCAGCACATTGTCAATGACATAGTTCACAAAATGCGGTGCCTGGATGTGGTGCGTCTGCGAATAGGTCAGGAAGGTGAATTTCGCCGTTTCGGCTTCGGCTTGCTGCACCTGATCTCTTGTAATCATGCCGAGTTCAAGCATAGAATGCAGTACATACTGCTGACGTTGCAGAGCAATCGGTTTGTTGGTCGTGGGATTATAATATGAGGGACTTTGTGGTAGTCCAGCTAGCATTGATGCCTGTGCAAGGTCAAGCTGGCTCACCGCAGGCTTACACTTCCCCAACGTACACTTTGGTTGCAAGCCATAATAGCTTTCGGCGGCAGCTTCAACGCCATAGTTGAGATCACCGTAGTATACGGTGTTCAGGTACATCTCCATAATCTTCCACTTGGGATACTGTTGCGTCAAACCTGTCGCCAGCACAACTTCCTCACCTTTGACCTGAAAGTTACCCTTCTGATTACTGAAAAACTGGTTATTGACAAGCTGCTGCGTGATGGTACTCGCACCCTGCACAATGCCATGACTTTGTAAATCAGTGATGCCAGCACGCACAATACCGTTGTAGTCAACGCCGCTATTGGTCCAGAACGTGTGGTCCTCAGCCGCTACCGTTGCATTGACGAGCAAGGGTGAGACATCACTGTAGTTGACATAAGTACGACGCCCCCGATCTTGCTGATGATCGTAAAGTTCGTAGAGTAGTTTTCCGTTACGGTCATAAATACGGCTAGTCTGGAATAGGGAATGTTGCGCGATACCGTTGAGCAGTGGCAACTGCGACTGGTAATAGGCATAGGCACTACCTGTACCACCTGAGACAAGCATAGCCAATAGCAAGAAGAGAATTGCAAAAGCAATCAGGAGACGTGGTGCGACACTGCCTTTAGTCGAATAGGCGCGATCTATATGGCGTCGCCGCATCAGGATACGATTGACGCGTATACGACGTAACGCGAGTTCGTTAGCAGGCGTCAGCACGGACACAGGAGACTTACGCCGCAGTGCCAGTAACGAACGGCTGATAGAACGACGCTCTTCACGTTCGTCCTCACTACCCTTAACAGGTACTTTATATTCTTCACTACCTGAACCTTCACTGCCCAAATTTCCACTACCGACAGACACAAGAGCGCGTTCGTCCTGAGCCTGTATGTCGTGTGTGTGTTCATCCATAAAAAAGTAGTCCTTCCCGCAGGTGTTCCGGTCAGTCGCCAGAGATATATGAGGAGCGTAAGATATGCTCGTAAGTGCTAACGACAGTCCCCCAGAAGATAGATGTATATACAACAAACATGTATAGATGATAGTTCATAGTACAGTAGTATTACCACTGCAAATATTTTAACAGTATACTACTTCTATGTATAACGCAATATTCTGTCCATTCGTTACATATGTAGGACCAAAATTGCAGGGGCCATAATTTACTACGCCCTGATTCCACATGTAGACAGCAATGAGGAGCGTAATAAATTATGGCCCCTACACCATCGCAACGTCGTATCCAGGTTTATTCATTTATGTTCATTACCACGCTCTCGCCTTATACATACATATGCAACCCTTGTTTCCAAGCAACGTAATTACTAGTGATGGTTCCATGAGAACAAGGAGAATGGATAATGAGCCAACAAGAATTTGAGCCACAACAAAATGAGCGGCCTTATGATAGTAATGTACAAGAAAACAGCCAGGAAAGCGAAGCACGACCGTACTATTGGTCTACAAAGCCAAACACGGGCAACATTCCTAAGAATGAGCATCCCGCGAACTTTGAAGATTCGCTGACAGATGTGCCGCCAATTCCGCCTTATAGTTATCAGGCGCAGGATAGGCCAGCGCAGGGAACACAGAACACTACAAACACGCCACCACAGCAGCAGAGCCGACAATGGCAGCAACGTCCACGCTTCAGCCCTGATGGAGATGCGTTCGAGCGGGGTTATCAACCCTATGGCTCCTACAATCGACAGGCACCGCCATGGGCACGCCCACAGCGCAATAAGGGTGCGGGTCGCATCATCTTCTTTATCGTGCTAGGTTTTATACTTATCAAGCCTTTATTGTTGCTGCTGGGTGGGTTGGTTGTTATCGCAAGTATCTTCTTCGGGCTGCTACTGTTTGTTGGGTTTGGGCTAGTTGCTCTCCTTATCATCTTCGCGGCACTCGGCAGACCATTCCCATTCGGACGCTTCCGTTCGCGCCGCCCGTGGGGTCGCTGGCGTGGGTATATATAAGAGGAGCATAAAGCAATGGTAGCGCAACCAGATCGCTTGCATATGAGCGTTGGGGAATTTCTAGCCCTTGACCGTAGCAATCCAGAGGTACGCTACGAATACATAGATGGCATGGCCTACATGCTCGCGGGTGGCAAATTGAGCCACTCGCGTATCAAGTTGAATTTTGCCGTGTTGCTCAGTAACTTGCTTCGTGACAGTGAGTGCAATGTATTCGACTCTGATGCCTATGTGCGTTTAGCAGAGAAACGCTACGTCCTTCCCGATGTCACCGTTACCTGTGACCCACGTGATGAAGACACGGATGATGCGATTCAGTATCCGCGCCTCATAGTCGAGGTGCTTTCGCCAAGTACAGAGGTCTATGATCGAGATCGTAAGTTTACCTATTACCGTGCATGCCCGACAATTGAGGAATATGTGCTGGTCAACACCGAACGTCAATCAGTCGAGGTTCGGCGTCGCGGCCAGAGCAGGTTCTGGGAACTTGCCTTCTTTGGTCCAGGTGAACAGGTTGAACTAGCTAGCCTCGGTCTCAGCATCTCCATCGAGGCGATTTATCAGAACACTAGAGTAACAGAAGATGCTTGAGCTTCATTGTATTCAGAGGTGTGGGTGGGGTAGAATAAATATATACAAAATTTGTGAGAAATAGGTGAGCGATAGGTGACGGATAGCATTCCACATGGACAATCGGCAGAGGCAGAGACGTTACAGAGCGATATTGTACCGTATAAAGATATAGACTTGACGAGCGTGCGTGAGCTTCGTAACCTGCTTTACGCGCATAATATGCGCCCAAACAAGGCTTTTGGGCAAAACTTCCTGATTGATCGCTCGATTTTGATGAAAATTGTAGCGGCGGCAGAGATCGACGCTGACGACGAGATGCTAGAGGTTGGTGCCGGTACAGGTGTGTTGACACGTGAACTGGCACAACAGGCGCGGCGCGTCGTCGCTGTAGAGCTAGAGCGCGACATGCTGGCTCTGCTTGCCAAGACGACGAGCTACTTCCCCAACGTCGAGTTGATCGCACGAAATCTGCTCTTTCTTAATCCGGTCGAAATCTTCGGGCAGGCACCCTACAAATTAGTGGCGAACCTGCCGTATTATATTACAGCACCGACATTTCGTCACTTCTTAGAGAGCGCAAATCCGCCGCGTGTGCTGGTGGTCATGGTACAGCAAGAGGTGGCACAACGCATCATAGCACAGCCAGGGGACTTGAGCTTGCTGGCGATCAGCGTGCAGTTCTATGGGCAGCCGCGCATTGTGGCGCGTGTCCCTGCGTCGTCGTTCTATCCAGCACCAAAGGTGGATTCGGCGATTCTGCGCGTCGATGTACATGCCGATGCTCCGCTGACAGCAGTTGAGCGTGAGAGTTTCTTTCGTCTTGTGCAGGCTGGTTTCAGCGAACGACGCAAACAGCTACACAACTCGTTGACACATGGACTACATTATAAGAACGAGATCATACGTGCATGGCTTGCTGAAGCAGGCATAGAGGCCAGTCGCCGAGCGGAAACATTGAGCATCGCGGAATGGCTACAACTGTGGCGCGTCGGTCCCCCGCGTCCATATGATAATAATTAGGAATTAAAGGTATATGGCGGAACAATTCTGTGATAATTGTGGTTTAGCGAACGCGGAAACGGCTCGTTTCTGTCAACATTGTGCCGCCCCACTCCTCTTCAAACGTAGTACGGGCGACTTGCCAGAGCAAACCCTGCTCGGCAACCGTTATCAACTTGAATCACGTATCGGACAAGGCGGCATGGGTGCCGTCTACAAAGCGGCGGATACACGCTTTAACAATCGCTCAGTTGCCATCAAAGAGATGAGCCGTGCGGGTCTGACGCCCAGCCGTATTCAGGAAGCCGAGGATGCATTTGAGCGTGAGTCGCGTCTGCTTGCCGATCTCGTTCACCCCAATCTGCCGCGTATTTACGACTACTTCACTGAAGAGGAACGCTCGTATCTTGTCATGGATTTTATCGAGGGCGAGACGCTGGAAGAGTACCTGGAACACAAAGGCGGGGGTCCGGTAAACTTAGAGCAGGCACTTGACTGGGGTATGCAGATATGCGACGTACTCAGTCACCTGCATACGCATCAGCCGCCGATTATCTTTCGCGACCTCAAACCATCGAATGTCATGCTCAGCAATGGGCATGTCTACCTGATTGACTTTGGTATTGCACGCATTTTCAAGCCAGGACAATCGCACGATACTGTTGCCTTCGGCTCTCCCGGCTTCGCCGCTCCTGAACAATATGGCAAGGCACAGAGTACACCGCGCTCCGATATCTATAGTCTTGGTGCGCTTCTGCACTGCCTGCTCACGGGCGTTGACCCCAGCGAACAGCCGTTTTTCTTTCGGCCTGCCTCTGAGCTAAATCCTGCGGTACCTGTTGAGTTAGAGAACTTGCTGACACGCATGCTTGAGTTGAAGGTTGAAAACAGGCCAGCAAGCGCACAAGAGGTAGCAAAAACGTTGCGTCACATCGAGGACCAACGTATCAGTGGCACCCTGACACGTCCCACCGTGCCATGTGCCGCAGCATCACAAACCGCCGCGACAAAAGCCCCTAATGTCACCGTACCACCTTACGTACCCTCCGCCGCCAATACACAGATACGAGATGCACGTGGCTGGCAGACGCAGGGTACGACATACGGCATAAACGGACGGCACCAGGAGGCGTTGACCGCATTCGAGCGTGCATTACGCATGGATAACAAGCTCGTCACCGCCTGGAACGGCAAGGGGACCGCACTGAATATGTTGCGTCGCAACCAGGAGGCACTCGCTGCGTTCGAGCAGGCACTCAAGCTAGAAGCGGACAATGCTCTGGCTTGGAATGGGAAGGGCGCGGCCCAGAACGCCCTCGGTCTGCCAGAGCAGGCTCTTTTCTCGTTCGATACAGCCCTACACTACGAGCCGCGACTGGCACAGGCATTAAACAACAAAGGGTTGATCTTGCGGCAACTACGACGTTTTCCCGAATCACTACGAGCCTTCGAGCAAGCTATCACGAATGAGCCGGATAATGCCGTGTTCTGGAATGGGAAGGGCAATGTGCTGTACGACCTTGGTCGTTTCCAGGATGCTTTAAGCGCATATCAGGAGGCGCGAAAGCTGAATGCGAACTATGCCCCCACCTACTACGGTCTTGGCAACGTCTACTACGCGCAGCAGAAGCTCAAGCTCGCCCTCGAAAACTACGATAAGGCTCTCCAGATTGACCGCAATTATGTGCGTGCATATGATAAACGTGGTAATGTACTTGCCGATCAGAAGCGTCTGGTCGAGGCTCTCAACGCTTACGACCAGGCATTGCGTATCGACCCACGTAATGCGTCCGTGTTGAATAGCAAGGCCAGCGTTCTCAGCGAACTTGGACAATACGATGAGGCATTGAAGGCATATGAAGCGGCAACTCGCTTCAATCCCAAAGCTCCGTTAGCCTGGAACGGCCTCGGCAACGTCTATTATCATCTCCATAATTACCAGAAATCGCTTGAGGCATATGATCGTGCGATCCAACTCAACCCGCGTATGGCGTCGGCGTGGCACAACAAATCGCTCGTTCTCAAGCAGCTCAAACGCAACGAAGACGCACTTGAAGCGGCGGAAGAGGCGGTCAAACTCGCCCCCAACGATCCCGACAACTGGCGCCGCAAAGCCGAAGCCCTGCGAAAGCTCACGCGCCGCAAAGCCGCTCGTGAAGCCGAAGCCGAGGTCGCTCGCCTGACAGGTGGAGCATAAAAATAAACATTCTGAAAATGCAGGAATGGCACGCCATTCCTGCATTTTCAGAATGTTTATTTCAATCTCTTAGCAGCCGTATCAGTGATCACAACCGTACCGTCGTGGTAGCTACCGACCGCATCAGCACCAAATGTTTTGGTACGTTTGCCTGTGCCATTGGTCATTTCCATACCAACGATACGCAGCGTAATCGGTGACTCCGTACTAAGCAGTATCGCGTTCACCTTACCGACATCACCACCACTCTCACTTTTAATCGTGGATGTTGTCAAGCTGCTCACAACAGGCAATGGTGGCAGACGTTCCGTCAACATCTGTGCGCTAGGAATAGCCACACCGTCAGGCCCGATACTTCTAATGCCTGTAACCGGCAACGCGCGTTCGCCGAGCAGACGGAGACGCACTTTCAATGCATAGATTGCGTTCGTGTCGGGCTTAAAATAGCAATCGATCACCGTCCCAATCGTGATACCCTCGCTGGGAATAATGACAGGCAAATTCTGTATCTCTGACCATTTCATTATGGTCTTTGGTTGATTCATGTACACTAACCTCAATAGATAATAAGTTATTATGTCTCTCATCTCTGTATACGAGCAAACTCATTCGTTTGTAACACAGACAATGATCTCATCCTTCCAGTTCCACCACTTGAGTTTTTCGGGTTCGTACTGCTCATGCGAGGTATAGTACACGGCGCAACGAAAGACGTAGAGCATACAGCGATCAACGTGTGTCCCCTGTATCTCGCACAGCCTGAGATACATACTTTCGGGGTCTTGTCCACTTATTTCTTGCAACGAGCGAAAGCCCAGGCTCCACAGGTCGTTGGCAATACGCTTGCCAACGCTTGGAATCTGACGGAACACCTTCAACGTCGCCTCTTTTGTCTGCTCAACCATTTCGTATCATTTCCGCAAAACTAATTACAAAGCCGTTGATGTCTTGTAGAGCGAACTCCTGCGTACCATAAAACGTGGTGTGCATAGCCTGTACAATTGTCACCTTGTCTTTGAGACGGCCATGAAGTTCTTCGATACCTTCCACACCGATGTATAGCGTCAGTGAGCCACCAATTGACCTGTCTTTGAAGGCAGGTATCTCCTCCGCAAGGCTTGTACGTAGCTGAAACTGCATCTCTACCCCGCCCTGTTTCATCATAGCCCAATTGAACTGTCCTGTCTCAGGAACCGTGGCAATCAAATCAAAGCCAAGTACGTTCTTGTAAAAGTCCACCGTTTGGTTGACATCCTCAACCATGAGATTCGGGGTAAGATTTTTCATCTGTATGGTCATGCGTGTCTCCTCTAATCGTTTCCTGTATGGACACCTGATTTGTCACAATATTGTTCAAATAAGGACGGGCGACCACAAGGGTCGCCCCTACTATAGAAGACGACCTGTTCTATATGCAAAAATGGTGTATGGTAGGGGCGACCCTTGTGGTCGCCCGTTGGGATGTGTCTCCACTTCTTGCGAATAATATAACCTACCCTTGTGACAACAGTATGTCAGCAGCGTATTTTTGTAATATCCCCTCAGCCTCTTTTATCAATCTCTGGCGTAACGACTCCGGTTCTAGCACGCACACACTCTTTCCCCAGCTCAGAAGCCATTGCACAACCTCGCTCTCATGGCGCACTCTGAGCGTCACCAGCAAACCCTCGGCTGTCTCCTCTTCTGTATCGACGTAGTAGTTACGTGACTCACGCACCCAGCGTACCACCTCATGCTCAAAGAGAACACGTACAATCACATCACGCCCACGCCCCTGTTTCTCTACCATCGTAAAATTTGTTTGACGCACAAAGGCTCTGGGCAGTACCTCAAGTTCTTCCATGCGGTCCAGGCGAAAATTGCGGATAGCGTTTCGCATATGACAAAAAGCGGTCAGGTACCATATCCCCGTAATATGTACAAGGCCATAAGGGTCTGCCTCACGCAACATCTGATCTTCCTGTCCATCTTGCCCATAACGTTTAGAGTAGTGGAAACGCACCGTGACACGCTCGATAATGGCACGGCGCAACTGCTGTAGCATAGCAGCTTCTGTAGGACGTTGCTCTGTCGCGACGAAATGAATACTCTCTTGCAGATAGGCCACGTCATTCCGTAGTTTTTCAGGTAACACACCTGCAATCTTACGGTTCGCTGAGTATGCCGCCTCTCGATATTGTGCATCGAAGTTGTGCGCCATGAACTCACCACCGAGCAACAGCATCGTAGCCTCATCGCTCGTGAAGCTCAGGGGCGGCAAAAAATAGCCCTCCATCAGCGAGTAGCCACGCCCCGGAATAGAGATCAATGGCACTCCTGCCTCACACAGAGCCTCGATGTCGCGATAAATTGTGCGCTTGCTCGTCTCGAACGTCTTGGCAAGGTCCTCGGCGCGTTGCTTACCCTTGCCTTGTAGCTCCAGCACGATAGCCAGTAAGCGATCTGTCTTGTTCATAGAGATATTATTGCATAAAAATGCTGAAAGGGTGTAGGCAATTCCTGCGGAATTGCCTACACCCTTTCAGCATTTTTATGCAATATTTTTCTCTCACTTGCCCCTTACAAGCGATGTAAACACGCCCACAATAGCAATCGCGGCGCAAGTGAGCAGGGCAGCGCGAAAACTTGAGGTGAAGGTTTGCTGTAACGCACTCAAGTTACCCTGGTGGTTTTGAATGGCGAGTCCGGCGGCAGAACCACCAAGACTGGCGAAAATGGCTCCGGCGAGGGCAACGCTCAAGCTTTGCCCCATCACACGGCCCGTTGCCAGGAAGCCAGAGGCACTACCACGCTGCTGTGGCGGAGCCGAACCCAGCAACGCACTGTTATTTGGTGATTGGAATAGTGCCTGCCCCAGACCCGTCAACAGCAACCGCCAGATGATATCGAAGACCGAACTATGCGCGTTCAACTGACTTAGCAGAATCAGGCCGACGCATGCAATCGCGAGTCCACCCGACGCTAGCCAGCGCGTACTACCGAAACGGTCGGCCAGCGAACCGCTGATAGGTGCAACTATGGCTATCATGATTGGTAACGGTGTCAGCAACAGACCAACAATTTGTGTGGGAAAGCCGCGCAATTGTTCGAGGTAAAACGGCATGATGAAACTGACCGCGAACAGTGCCAGGAAACTCAAAATTAAACTCATATTGGCGGAGAGGAAGACGCGATTTCGTAACAGCTTCATGTCAATAATCGGATTGGCAACACGACGCTCTACGAACGGAATGCAGCCGAGCAAAACAACGCCAACGACAACACCAGTGATAAAAATTGGTGATCCCCAACCTAACTCCTGCCCGAACGAAAGAGCTGCAGTTAAACTCGCCAGTCCCACACCTAGCAGTATCGCACCTAACGGGTCAAACTTGCCTAGATTGCGATGAAATTTCTCGGTAAGCACACGTAGCGTCAAAATGATACCCACAATACCAAGTGGGACGTTGACGTAAAATATCCAGCGCCATGTGAAAAATGCGGTAATAAAGCCGCCAAGTGTTGGACCAACACTGACACCAAGTGCTACAATAACCGCGTTCAGGCCGAGCGCACGTCCACGCTCCTGTGCTGGAAAGGCATTCGTTATCATGACTGGACTCGATGCGAACAGCAATGCGCCACCGAGACCTTGTACCGCGCGTGCCGCAACGAGAAAACCAAGCGAAGTAGCTGCACCACATAATGCTGAGCCGCCCGTAAAGACAAAGAGACCTACAGCCCAGATCGACTTGCGCCCAATCATATCAGCCAAGCGACCCGCGGTGAGCAAAATGGCTGCCGTCACAACTAGATATGAGATAATTACCCACTCAATGGCGCCATTGAGTGGTGTTCCGAAATCGCGTGCGATACTAGGTAGACTAATATTGACAATCGAAGAGTCGAGCGTCGCCATAAAGACACCAATGGCAACAATCGAAAATACCGCCCATTTACTCGCGTGTTCGCCCACGTCATCCTGTTTATTCTGTTGTGACTTAACGGCTCCATCTTGAGAGGTAGTAGATGATTGAGCCTGTTTCTCATTCTGTGATTGAGTCTCTTGTTGTGCCATATATTATATCCATTTTCTCGATATATGTTTTGCTTTATTAACGAAAGGGACGTAGGCAAGTTGTAGTGTATATGCACTATAAACATATCACGTTTTGCAACTTGCATAGCATACACTTCGCGACGATTCCAGGAAACAGCTTGGGTATTCCAAAAAATCATGGGTGTGAGGTCTGTTGTATGCTCATGTGCTAGCACATGAGCATACAACAGACCTCACACCCATATTAGTATTACATCGTTTGAGCGCGTACCACATTCAGGCGTTTGTAGCGTCCCGCGACCATCTCACCGATGCCAATGGCGATCAGCCCAATCAGCAGGTGTAGAATTTTGACCACTAGGCTCGGCTCAGCCGCGAGTTGTGAAGCTCCAAGCGCGAACACGAGCAGACCCCAGACAATGGCGAGAGCAGCGATGCCCCAGTTGCCACCTTTAGCAGTACCGTACATGATGCCAAGCACGATGAGCGACAAGGTAACAAGAATGCCCAACGGCAAGTGAATATTGACAAGACTACCAGCAAGGCTATCGTTTGCCCAGATAATGATGCCGAGAATAAGTGCGAGTATTGCGCTGACACGCAAAACCCACTTTGAGACAGTTACAACCACGAAATCCTCCTAAATAAAATCTGTAGGGGCCTGATTTATCACGCCCTGGGTGGGGCAGTGGGGCAAACGTCGTCATAAACAACCGTTGCCAACACGTTCCCCCTCCCCAACCCCACCCAGGGCGTGATAAATCAGGCCCCTACACAATACAACTCTATTATGCCCTATTCATAGTCTCTTTAACAACTGCCGCCAAGGCTTTGATGAAAAGCGGCGATGTATTGAGCGATTCGATACGTGCGAACTCGATACCATGCTCCTCGGCTTGTTCGCGTGCCCCCACCTCGATATCGTACAAAATCTCAAGGTGGTCCGCTAAGAACTGTACAGGAGCGATCAGCACATGCTTTTTGCCTGCTTGCTGTAGCTCCGGCATGATATCGGCAAAGTCGGGCTTGAGCCACTCTTCGGGCGTGTGACCTGCGCTCTGATAGCAGAACATCCAGCGGTCATCAGCGAGATTGAGCATCTTAGCAACGGCTACCGCTGTTTCTTTAAGGTTGTTGATATAGTCTGGCTCCTTCTCAATCACGCGTTTAGGCATGCTATGTGCAGTGAGCAGCACAGGTACGCTATCGCGTATCTCCGCCGGAAAGCGGTCAAGTGCCTGCTGCACGCGCTCGGCTAGAGCCTGTAAGAAGTACGGCTGCAAGTGCCAGTCGCGCGAGATCGCCAGTTTCAGGTCGTCTCGATTCAGGTCCTCAACCGCATCTTCAAGTGTCTGAATATAGCCGCGCATAATAATGGGCGAATATTGCGGCGACATGATGATGCCGACCAACTTCTGTGCATTGGCGGCAACCTCTGGCGTCAGGTCGGCGATAAAGGGTGGTGAGAAGCGCATGCCAGCATCGACCGTGTAGGTTGTACCATTGCTACTTTCGCGGTTCAACTCTTCCTGTAGTGCCTGCGCCTGTTCGCGTGTGATACGCAACAAAGGCGAGCCACCAATCAGGGCATAGCGGCGACGGAACTCCGTGATAACCTCCTGGTCTGGTTCGCGTCCCCCATACACATTTTTAATATAGACTGGAATATCATCAAGCGTGGCTGGCGACCCGTAGGTCATGAGCATCACACCCACATGTTGTTTTGTTGTTGTGGTCATTGTTATCTCCTATCGTCGCGTCTCTTCGTGTACGGCCTCGACCAATCGCTTCAACATATCGGGATTGGTTGGAGCAGGTACGCCGTGACCGAGATTGAAGATATGGCCGGGTCGATTGTTGGCGCGGCGTAGAATATCATGCATCCCCGCCTCAATCGTGGGCCAGTCAGTGAGCAACATGGCCGGGTCAAGGTTGCCCTGGATACCACGCTCGTAGCCGATTTTTGCCCATGCATCGTCGAGGTCCATGCGCCAATCGACGCTGATAATGTCGCCACCCGCCTCGACCATATCGTCGATCAGCGCGGCGGCTCCTGTACCGAAGTGAATAGACGGCGCACCTGCGCGTTTCACATCCTCGAAGATACGTGTCACATAGGGCTTGACGAACTTGCGGTAGGTGCTGGGACTGAGCATACCGACCCAGCTATCGAACAACTGCACAACATCCGCACCCGCCTTGACCTGTGCCACGAGGTAGCGCGAAACCACTTCCGTCAGCTTGCTCATCAGCGCGTGCCACACCTCTGGCTGCCCATACATCATGCCCTTTGCCAGCGTATATTCGCGCGTGGGTCGCCCCTCGATAATATAGCATGCCAGCGTGAACGGAGAACCGGAGAAACCAATTACCGCCTGTTTACCATCCAATTCATGCTTGACCATGCGAATAGCCTGCATGATGTAGTCCGTTGACTCTTCTGCGTCGATAATGCGGAGTGCCTCGACATCTTTCATCGTGCGGACCGGATTGTGAATGATTGGACCGACATCGGGCTTTAGCTCGACGGAAATACCCATGCCCTCTAACGGCACCACGATATCTGCCAGCAGAACAGCCCCATCGACCCCAAGTATCTGCACAGGGAGTAGTGTCACCTCTGTACACAATTCAGGTGTCTTCGCAATCGTTAAAATGTCATGTTTGTCGCGTATCTTGCGATACTCGGCAAGGCTACGTCCCGCCTGTCGCATGAACCAGATCGGCGTCGCATCCGGCTCACGCAAATTGCACGCATCCATAAAACGCGCCACGCCAGTATGCGCGGGCAATGTCTCTTGTTGCATCAATATATTCTTCCTTTATATATGCGAAATTATGAAAATTCTGTCTTGCGCTACTGCATATAATAACGTGTCTCCCGTTGGATGACAACCTCTAAACACATCCTCATAGAAACCCTCATCAAAGGCAGCAAGCCGTACCAACGACAATATCCGCTAAGCAGATTTACCCACTTAACGGTGTAATATTGCCCTTTTCCGAGAGAGTAATAGCGTATCCAAACCCCTTACAATACGCTATTATCCTGAAATTCTATTCACTCATGCTTTTCTTTCCTCTTCTGATTTTTCCGCAACTTGAAGTTGTTGATAGGCGAAAATGATGTGTGTTCTGTCCGAGCATCAGAGCTACTAAAGTCCTCAAGATATATCCTCGTTGTCTGAATGTTACTATGTCCTAACTCACGCGAAAGCTTGAACACATCACCACCAGCCTTTAAGTACATCTTTGCGAATGTATGACGGAAAATATGCGGCGACACGCGCATATCTGTAATTCCCGTTATTGCTTTTACGCGCTCGACCAACTGCTTGACGCCATGTTGACCCATACGACGACCAACGCTTTTTCCAGTCACGCTTAAAAACAAAGCGGCTTCATTCGCATCTTTCGGGTGACGATACTTGTGTATATACTTCCAGAGGAGCTTACTCACATCAGGATGAATACCCACTTCACGCTCTTTACGGCCCTTGCCAAACACCTTAATATACGTATCATTGACGCTTGCCACATCAAGACCTGCTATTTCAGACAAACGTATCCCTGTATCCAAAAGCAATAGAATGATGAGGTAATCACGGAACCCTATGTCAGTAGAAAGGTCAAAACATGAAAACATCTTTTCTACTTGCTCACTGGTAAATGCTGGAATAATCCGCTTGTCAGCCTTCGGTGCCTTTAGGCGCAACACAGGATTTTTGTCTATCAACTCCTCTTGATAGCACCAGTTAAAAAACACTTTCCACACGCGAATATGTGCGCGAATTGTAGAGATAGCTAATGTCTGTCCATTATCAGGAGTACGACGACTTTTCACCACTGGTACAGGGTTCGTTAATAGATGCTCGACACATTGACGTAACTGTACCACCGTCACCAATTCGAGATCAGTCACAGCACAGACCATTTCTAACATACTCACAAGCAGATGCAGAACATACGTATAAGACGTTATCGTATGCCGTGAAACTCTTCTCGACTTCACATCAGACAGGAATAGCTTTACAACATTGTTATCACCAGCAAGCTTCATAACGTCACCTCATTCTGATTAGCAGAGGACAACCGTAGCAGAAGAGTAAGGTAGAACTCGAACGCAGTTAGACCTATGCCAGCTTCTCGCGGTTGCGAGATTGAGAGGGAGGACAGCCAGCCATGCGTAAAGCCTGCACGCCAGGACAACGGGAGAGCATGAGCAAAGAAACTATCACTTGCACAGCCGACCAAAGACGCGACCACCTCGCAGACCTCATCACGCGAAAATGGAACAGGGTTATATATCATACTGGATGTGGTTTCATCGTAAGCGTAGAGATCATCATGAAACGATGCCCGACCATAGGAACGCGCACCTAGAAAGGTGAGATCAGCAGCGAATGATGCCAACGACGGAGGTAATGCTACATACTTTGGTGTCGTCGCTTCTATTTTCCTCACTTGCCGTGTTATTCTGTCTAACTCGCTTGCAGGAAAAAGATACTCTGTCATCTCACAGATCGCTACATAGGAGGACATCGGCAGACTTACAGCAATATTGATGGGAGGCAGTTTCGCCGTCTGTTTGTGCTTACGTGATGCATGGTTGCGTTTCATAGAACCCCCTTTTGAGTGCCAGCTATATAACTAGAGCATGATAGGTGAGCTTGTGAGGTAGATGGCACACCACCTGTTAGTGATTTCGTGGTGTGCGGTTGGACGACGACAAGGACAACGATAGCCAGGACGAGGGACGAGGAGTGTATTTTAATGGTCGCGGTATACTTGTTGTGCGACCAAGATGCAGGACGATCAGGCAGAGCAACGACGCGTGTTTGTTGTAGCAGAGGGTTGGGGACGAGTGTACACGGCTTGCCCGTTCCGCTCGTCGGCCTTGACATTCCGCAGTATGCACTACGCGCCGAAACGAAACGCCCAACGACGCGATGCTGATACATCCTTCCAGGCGTTTCGTTTCTCTGCTTCGAGCGTACTGCTTCATGTAAAGGCACCGCTTCGCTCGACGGCTTCACTCTGTTCTCGACTGGAAACGTTCTTGCCTCACTCACAACCCACTCGCTCTGCTGTCCTTTTTTGTTCGACATTCCCCATCCGTCGCTGCATCTCTCACGTTGCGTGACACCATGTTGGGCGTTGGGCGCGTGGCGCGTGGCGCGGAAAGAGTTCAGAGAAAGAGTTTGTGTTTTCGATGGGTGTGTTGAGTGCTGGACGACTCGCCGAGCTTGCAGCCAGGACGAGCAGCCGCAATCAGGCGTTCGGCGTTCGGCGTTCGGCGTTTGCAGAGAACCGAGAAGCAGAGAACGCGAGAACGTGAGATCAGCGTAAAGGCGCATGATCGACGGGAGCAGATGTACAGGAACGCAAGCAGCCCAATACACGCGAAGAGTGTTAGGCGTTCGGCGCGTTGTCGTTTCGTAACAGGCATTGTGTGTGGGGTGCGCCACGTTTTTTTGCAACGGGAACATCTTCCTAAAATGAAGGTGGTAAGATACACCTGTTGGTATGCGAAGAAGGAGAAACGAGATGGACGACCAGCTCCTGCAACACATGAATATCCAA